>Ga0181519_10003256_pt1 | contig 13417 bp, 11 predicted proteins | sample PEATcosm2014_Bin_26_FD_121102 | JGI IMG/M metagenome (GOLD analysis project Ga0181519, IMG submission 121102) | Peatland microbial communities from MTU Mesocosm Facility, Houghton, MI, USA - PEATcosm2014_Bin02_10_metaG | ecosystem: Environmental > Terrestrial > Soil > Wetlands > Peat | place... | reverse complement strand
GGCGGGCCTTGAGCGGGTGTTCTTCGCCGACTCCGGCTCGGTGGCGGTCGAGGTCGCCCTGAAGATGGCCCTGCAGTACCAGCGCGCCGTCGGGCGGCCCGAGCGGACACGGCTGCTGACGGTCCGCGGCGGCTACCACGGCGACACGGCCGGGGCGATGGCGGTCTGTGACCCGGTCGGGGGCATGCACCACCTGTTCGCCGGGACGCTGCGGGAGCAGGTCTTCGCCGAGCGCCCGCCGGACGGGTTCGACGAGGCGCTCGACCCGGAGTGGGGCGCGGGGGTCCGGGGGCTCGCCGAGGCGCACTCGGACGAGCTGGCGGCGGTGATCCTCGAGCCGGTCGTCCAGGGGGCGGGGGGGATGCGCTTTCACTCGCCGGCCTGCGTGGCGCTGATGCGCGAGCTCTGCGACGAGCTGGGCCTGCTGCTGATCCTCGATGAGATCGCGACGGGGTTCGGGCGCACCGGTGCGATGTTCGCCGCCGAGCACGCCGGGATATCACCCGATGTGATGTGCGTCGGCAAGGCCCTGACGGGGGGCTACATGACGCTGGCGGCGACGCTCTGCACCCCCGCGGTCGCAGAGGCGATCTCCAGCGGGGAGGGAGGCGGGCTGATGCACGGTCCGACCTTCATGGCCAACCCGCTGGCCTGCGCCGTCGCCCTGGCGTCGCTCGAGCTGCTTGGAAGCGGCGGGTGGCAGGCCCGCGTCGGCGCGATCGAGGCGGGCCTCGCGGCGGGCCTCGAGCCGCTGCGGGAGCTCGACGGCGTCGCGGACGTGAGGGTCCTGGGCGCGATCGGCGTCGTGCAGCTCGAGCGGCCCGTCGAGGTCGCCGCGGCGACCACGGCCGCCGTCGCCGAGGGCGTCTGGCTGCGGCCCTTCCGCGATCTGATCTATGCGATGCCGCCCTACGTGATCGAGGCGCAGGACCTCGAGCGCCTCACGGCCGCGATGGCCGCCGCCGTACGCTCGCAGCCGCCGGTCTGACGGCCGCGAGCGGGCAGGCGGGCGCGCTCAGCGTTTGCGTTTGCGGCGTTTGGCGCGTTTGGCCGGGGTGACCGTCAGGTTCCGGGCCAGCGCCGTCGTCGCCTTGGGCGTCTCGGCGATCGTCACCGTCAGGTGCACCGGCAGCTTGTGGAACTGCTTCAGCAGCGCCTTCCCGGTCGAGTTGAGTTTCAGGGTGACCCGCATCTCCTTGCCCGGGAGGATCACCTGGGTGCCCGAGGAGACAGTGACCTGCTTCTTGGTGATCCTTGCCAGCAGCCCGATCAGCCGCGAGTGGCTGCGCCGCTCGATCGTCGTCAGGCTGTCCTTGACCGAGCAGAACGTCCCCTGGGCGCCCTTGCAGGCCAGCTCGAAGCTGACGTTGCCCTTGTCCGTCGTGATCGCACCCACGAGCGCCGCTTTGGGGGGTGGCAGCTTGCGGGTCACGGTCACCGAGGCGCTCCTGGTCAGCCCCGCCTGGTCGGTTGCGGTCGCGGTGATCGTGTTGGTGCCCGGGACCAGCGGCACACTGGTCGCAAAGGCCCCGCCGGCGCCGAGCGTCACGGGGGAGCCGTTGACGGTGACCGAGGCCAGCGCTCCGCTGTCGGAGGCCGCCCCGGCGACGGCCACGTTCGAGCTTTCGGTTTCGATCGTTGCGCCGTTGGCCGGTGCCGCCAGCGAGATCGTCGGCGCGTAGCCGGCCAGCGCGGCCGCGGCCTCTGCGCGGATTTCCGGCAGCCCGAAGCCCGTCAGGAACGTCATCCTCAGAACCGACGTCCCGCCGGCGGGCACCGCGAACTTGTAGGGCGCTTCATAGACGACCTCTGTTTGCATTTCACTCGTCGGCGTTATGACCACGAGCGGGGAGCTCGGAGCGCGGTCGTAGACGATTGCGCCCTGCGGGTCGACTTCGGAGCCGGTTTCGGGCGCCGCGCTGTCGTAGCGGTAGAAGATCGTCCCGGCGCCGGAGGGCAGTGTGACGGTCTCGGCCGGCGTCGTGCCGGCGAAGGCCGAGGTGCCCGGGAATTCGAACACGCCCAGGCCGCCCGCCTGTTCCTGTTCGAATTCGTTGTAGTAGTTGACCGCCACTTCGTGGGCTTTGCCGTCGGTCGAGCGCCACACGTCGAGCATCGAGATGACGGCGAGCGCGTCGTTCGTCGTCCAGGTCCGTTCGAGTGTCACGCCCGTCGGTGCGAACGACGAGCAGCTCGTTTCGGTCGGCTGGACATTCGCTTCGGGCACGCACCTGACGAAGGGGACCTGTTCGGTGTAGGTCGTCTGGCCGTTGGCTTCGTTGAAGGACTTGCTGGTTATCGTGACCTGTGGGCTGCCCGCGTAGGTGGCTTTCGCTTTGGCTTCTTTTTCGACGTTGGCGGCCTCCGAGGGGCCGTATGCAATTGATCCATCGATCACCGGCGTGGCTAGTTTTTCGCTCGGGAGGCTCGAGGCGATCCCGCCGTTGCAAAAGAACAGGTACTTGGTTCTTTCGAGCGTGACGGGGCCGACCAGGTGAGTTTCCAGGCCGCAGTGTTCGGCCTCGGTGATGAAGGCGTATCCGGAGAGCGAGCTGAGCGAGGTCGAGCTGCCAGTGGGAGAGAATTCGAACTGCGACGGCGCGACCAGTGGGCCGCGGAACTCGGTTTCTTCACCCGGTGGCAGTGATTCCGTGTTCCCATGGGGCACCGCCCGCAGGCGGCATAGTTCGTCCTCGTCGAACTTGAAGCGCGGTACTTCGGCGGTGAAGGCTTCACTGATGACCGGCACGTTTTCATCGATGACCGCGTATTCCGTCCCCGTGTGGTAGCAGCGGAGATCCACCTGTGAGGTCCCCGGGCTGACGGTTCCGGCGATCGTGATGTCGCTTCCTTCGCTCACGAGCGGGTAGATCGTGCCCGCGGGCGTCGTCACCCGCGAGGAGGCGATCGCCTCGGCGGAGGCGGCGACCAGGCCGAGCGCGCAGATCGCAATAAGTGAGGACAGGGCGGTAAGACGAGCACGTCGCAGCACATCGGCCTCCAGTTCTCGCCGCCCCTCGCACCGGCACGGGACGGATTGGTTGCGGCGATCATAACCGCGCCCGCGGCAGTCGTTGCGCTCTGGTGGACGCTCGTGCGAGTGCGTCTCAGCGGTGCTTGGCGATGATCGTCAACGTCTGTGAGGCGACGCTTGACTCCCTGCCCGAAGACCCCGTCTGCATAACCGCCAGGTGCGCCGGGAGCCTGTGGAAGCGCGCCAGCAGGGCCCGGCCGGTGGCGTTCAGCTTGATCGTGATCGTCCGTCTGGAACCGGCCGGGATCGTCACCGTGGCGCTGGCGATCGTCACGGTCCGGCTGTGGGCGGAGGCGGCGAGTGCGCTCGGGTGACCGCCGCGGAGCTTCTCGACGGTGCTCAGGACGACCTTGACGGCGCAGCTCGTCCCGGCCGGTCCTGTGCATCCGATCACGAGCGTGACGGAGCCCTTGCCGAGCTTCGTGGCGCCGACCTTGGCGGCGATCGTCACGGGCGCCTGTTTGGGGGTTTCGTGGTGGGGTTCGATCGGCGGCGCATAGGTCACCGAGGTCGTGGCCGTTCGCGTCAGGCCGGCCTCGTTGGTCGCGATCGCCGTGATCGTGTTCGCGCCGAGGGCGAGGGGTACGGTGGTTGTCCATGTCCCGCCCGTCACGCTCACCGGTGTGCCGTCGACGGTCAGCGAGCTCAACCCGACGGCGTCGCCGGCCGTACCCGAGACGCTCACGGTGGCCGCTGCGCTCGTGCTCCCCGCCGCGGGTGTGCTGATCGCCACCGAGGGCTCACAGCCCGATTTCGCTTCTTCGGCAAGCAGGCAGACTTCATGCTGGGTGTAGCCCTCGGCGAAGGCCATCGTCAGCTTGTGCGTGCCGGAGGCCGGCACTTCAAAGCTGTAAGGCATCTGCAGGGCGTCTGAGCCTTTTGTTTCGGCTGAGCCGGCGGTTATCAGCACGGGCCCGCTGGGGCTCGTCCCGGCGATGATCGCGCCGACCGGATGGGTGGAGCCGATCGCTTCTTCGCCGGCTCCGTCCGCGCGGTAGAGGATCGCCCCTTCGGCGCTGTTCAGTGAGAACGTCCCGCCGGTCGTCGTGGTTGCGAACGCCTGGGATCCGCCGGGCAGCTGATAGGTCCCGGGCGAGGCCATGTCGCTGCCGAGTTCCTGCACGTAAAGGGCGCTGACCGTATGCGCCTTGCCGTCGGTCGACTGCCAGACGTCGCTCATCGAGATCAGCCGGCCGTCGTCGGAGGGGGTCCAGGTCCGTTCGAGCGTGATCCCCGCGCTGACGAATTCTTTGCAGCTTTCCGCCGTCTCCGGGTAGGCGCTCTTGCTGCCCGAGCACTCGACGAGCGGCTCTTTCTCCTTCAGCGACTTCAGCCCTGTGGTCTTGTCGAAGCTCTGTTCGACCGAGGTTGCCGGCGGGTCGTTGGAGGGTTTGACGCGACTCCAGATCTCGTCCGCCGCATATGGGTCATAGGCGTTGCGGCCGTCGACCTGGATGTCCGCCCGGCTGGCACCGGCGGGCTGGCCGTAGAGTGCGCCGGCGCAGCGGAACAGTTCTTCGCCCTCGGCCAGCGAAGGCGAGCTGACAAGTGCCGTCGGCCCGAGCCCGCAGGTGCCGGCGGCGTCGATTTCATAGACCGTCGAGAGCGTCCGGGCTTCGATGTCAAAGCCGTCGACGAGGCTGTCGGAGGGGTCTTTGGTCAGGGCGAATTCCGAGAAGGTGACGCGCGGTCCTTCGAACGGCGTGGCCGTCCCGGGAGCCAGCGACGCTTTGTCCCCGGTCGGGACGGCGCGCAGCACACATGGGAATTCGCCGATTTCTTCGGGCAGGACTTCGACGCTGAATTTCCCGTTTTTGATTTCTTCTTCTTCGACTTCGCCGACTTCGGTCGATTCGCCGTTCGACGCGTAGCAGCGCAGTTCGAGGTCTTCGCCTTCGCCCGTCACGGTGCCCGTGATCTTCAGTTCCGGTCCGGGGGCGGCCGTGTCTTCGAGGAAGTAGCTGCCGTCGGTGGGCGCCGTGATATGCGTCGCTGTGATCGCTGCCGAGGCTCCGGGGGCGCAGGCGAGCAGCGCCGCCGATGCGACCGTGACCAAGAGGATTGTCAGGCGCATACGGCGTGTGGTCAACTCGGCTCTCCTTAGCTCTTTCGCCCGCCGGGCATCCGAACGGCGGGCCCCTGGTCTGTTCAGGCTACATGCAACGGGCCTCACTTCAAAGGTGTCCAGTCTCGCCTTGGCGCTCTAGCCAGCGTTTCCAGGGCAGCGCCGCGCCCGCCGCGGCCATCGCCGCGGGCTCGGGTCCGGGCAGGAGGGGCAGCGTCAGGATCTCCGCTTCGCCGAGCCTGCGGAGCGTCTGCAGGTTCGAGCGCTCCAGCGGCCCCGGCTGCTCGGGCCAGCGGCCGAGGACGACCCCCGCGACGGCCAGGCCGCGAGTCCGGGCCGCCTCGAGCGTCAGGAGGGTGTGGTTCAGCGTCCCGAGCCCCGGGCGTGCTGCGATTACGAGCGCCAGGCCGAGCTCGCCGGCGAGATCGGCCACGCTGTAGTCGTCGGCCAGCGGCACCAGCAGGCCGCCGACGCCCTCGACGATCAGCGTGACGGGACCGGCGCCCGCCGCGCGTGCGTTTGCGATCAGCTCCGCCGGCTCGATCCTGGCACCCTCGAGGGCCGCCGCCAGGTGCGGCGAGGCGGGCGCGCCGAAGCGCAGCGGCGCGACCTCCTCGGGGGCCATCCCGCAGCTCGCGCCCAGCAGCTCGTGATCCGCCGGCCAGGGCCCCTCGGGCGCCTCGGCGAGCCCCGTCACGACGGGCTTGTGGGCTCGCACCGGCTCGCCGGCCGCCGCCATCGCGGCGAGCAGGCAGGCGCTCAGGACGCTCTTGCCTGCGCCCGTGTCGGTCCCCGTCACGAACAGGCCGCGCATGACGCCTCCGGGGTTGTCTAGGCCGCTCGGGCGGGAGCGCTGTCGCGCTCGAAGTCAAACGGCGCGCTGGAGACGGCCTGCAGCTCCTCGGCGAGCGTCGAGCCCCTGTCGAGCTCGACTTCACCGTCGAACGGCGGGACCGCGGCGGCTTCCGCGGCGAGGCGCTCGGAGCGCGCCAGTGCCGTCTCGACCTCCTCGATCTCCTGGGTCGGCCCCGACTCCGTGGAGATGAAGTCGCCCGGCTCGAGGCCCTGACGCCGGGCGGCCTCGGCGAAGATCTCGGCGGCCATCCGCAGCTCCGTCGCGGTGTGCGAGGCCATCGCCGTGAGGCGCAGGCGCGAGGTCCCCGCCGGGACAGTCGGCGGGCGGATCGCCTGGGCGAAGACGCCCAGCTCGATGGCCTGCTGGCAGATGCGCATCGCGGCCCGCTCCTCGCCGACGACCAGCGGGATGATGTGCATCTCGCCCTCGGACACGGGGAAGCCCTCGCGTGCCAGGGCCGAGCGCAGGACCCGTGCGTTCTGGCGCAGCCTCGCGACCCGGTGGGGGCGTTCCTGGAGCAGTTCCAGGGCTGCCAGCGCGCCCGCCACGGCCGGTGGCCCGGGCGCCGTCGAGAAGATCATCGAGCGGGCCGTGTTGATCAGGTACTGGATCAGCTCGCTTGACCCACAGGCGTAGGCGCCGTAGGAGCCGAGGGCCTTGCCGAGGGTGCCGATGACGACATCGATCTCGCCCTCGAGCCCCGCGGCGGCGACCGCTCCGCGGCCGTCCGGTCCGACGTTGCCCGTGGCGTGTGCCTCGTCGACGACGATCCGTGCGCCGTAGATGTTCGCCAGCTCGGCGATGTGGGCCAGGGGCGCGATGTCGCCGTCCATCGAGAAGACCGAGTCGGTCACGATCAGCCTGCCCGCGCGGCGCTCGCCGTGCTTGCGCATCGACCAGTCCAGGTGCTCGATGTCCCGGTGGCGGTAGACGACGACCTCGGCCCGCGAGAGACGGCAGCCGTCGATGATCGAGGCGTGGTTGAACTCGTCGGAGAAGATCACATCGCCGGCGCCCGCCAGCGCGCTGATCACCCCCAGGTTGGCCAGGTAGCCCGAGCCGAACAGGAGGCAGGCCTCGCTGCCCTCGAACGCCGCCAGGCGCTCCTCGAGGCGCCGGTGGATCGTCATCGAGCCGGACACCAGCCGCGATGCGCCCGCGCCGACGCCCCAGCGCATCGCCGCCTCGGCGGCGGCCTCGCGGACCCGGGGATGGTCGGCCAGGCCCAGGTAGTTGTTCGAGCACAGCAGCAGCACGGGCTTGCCGTCCAACAGCACCGTCGGGCCCTGCGGCCCGGAGATCTGGCGTAGGCGACGGGCGAGACCGAGTCCCTCAAGCTCCTGCAGGCGCTCGGAGATCTCGTCCACGGGGGCTCCTCAGCCGACCGGTACGCGGTTTGGAGCGCCGTCGGGGCGCGGCGGCACCGCCCGCTTGGCGCGGAAGCGCAGCTGCGTCGAGGGGTCCCACAGCCTGACCTGAAGATCGGCCGGGCCCTCGGGGCGCCCGCCCCCGAGCAGCTCCTCGACGACGTCCGGCGTCTCGCCCGCGAGCCAGCCGGAGCGGTTGTCGGGCCGCGGGTTGGCGGCGTTGTCGGGCTGGCGGGCGACGTTCAGCCCCAGCTCCTCGAACATCGCCCTGTCGGTCTCCGGCTCGTTGCCCAGCGTCGTCAGGAAGTTGCCCATCATGACGCCGTTGATCCCCGCCTGGACGGCCAGCTGCTGAAGCTCGCCGAGGTTCTCGACGCGCCCTCCGCAGAGACGGAAGAGCGCTCCCGGAAGGATCAGCCGGAAGATCGCGATCCACTTGACGGCCTCCCAGGGGTCCATGAACTCGCGGTCGCCGAACTTCGTCCCGGGGCGCGGGTTGAGCATGTTGATCGGGACGCTCGTCGGGTTCAGCTCGGCCAGCTCGAAGGCCATCTCGACCCGCTGCTCGCGCGTCTCGCCGAGGTTCAGGATCCCGCCCACGCAGGTCTCGAGGCCCGCCTCCTTGACCGCGTCGATCGTCCGCAGCCTGCCCTCGTAGCGGACCGTGCTGGTGACCTCGTCGTAGTAGCTCCGGGAGGTCTCGACGTTGTGGTGTACCCGCTGGATGCCGGCATCCTTCAGCGCCCGGGCCCGCTCGGCGGAGATGTGCCCGACCGATGCGCAGCGCTTGAGGTTCGTCTTTTCGGAGACCAGCCGGACGCCCGCCAGGTAGTTCTCGAAGTCCCGCTTTGACAGGCCCTGGCCCTGGGTGACCATGCAGAAGCGGTGTGCGCCGGCGGCCTCGGCGGCACGCGCATGCTCGAGGATCTGCTCGGGCTCCATCATCGCGTGCATCGGCGTCTCGGCATCCGCGAACCGCGACTGCGCGCAGAAGCCGCAGTCCTCGGCGCAGCCGCCCGACTTGGCGTTTACCAGGGAGCACATGTCGGTCGAGTCGCCGAAGCGCTCGACCCGTGCCTCCCAGGCTCGGCGGATCAGCGCTTCGATCGCGTCGTGGTCCTCGAGCTCGCCGAGGCGCAGGGCCTCCTCGCGCGTGATCAGTGATCCCCGCTCTCCGGACATTGCGGGAAACCGTATGAGGCGCGGCGGACGGCTAAACGGGGCTCAGCGCCCGCGCCAGCGGGCCGGCCGTTTCTCGGCGAAGGCGCGCATCCCCTCGCGCATGTCCTCCGAGGCGAAGGAGGCCTGGCGCAGCTCGATCAGCTCGGCCTCGACAGGGCCCGCCAGCTCGCTCTCGGCGCGCAGCAGCTCGGCGATGACGCGCTTGTTGCCGCGCTGGGCCAGCGGCGCGTTGCCCGCCAGCTCGGCGGCCAGCTCGAGCGTCAGCGGCTCGAGCTCACCGGCCGGCGCGAGGCGGTTGACCAGGCCCCAGGCGAGCGCCGTCGGTGCGTCGATGTATTTGCCGAGCAGGAACAGCTCGCGGGTGCGGGGCACGCCGATCGCGTCGATGAAGCGCCGCAGCCCCGTGTGCGAGTAGACGAGGCCGAGCTTCGCCGGCGGCATCCCCAGCCGGATCCCCTCGAGGGCCACCCTCATGTCGCACGACAGCGCCAGCTCGAGGCCGCCGCCGATCGTGTGCCCGGGAAGCATCGCGAGCGTCGGGTAGGGGAAGGCTTCGAGCGCGTCGATCGCTTCGGTGAACGGGTGGGCCACCAGTCTCTCGGCCCGCTCCTCGAACTCCTCGGCAGGGATCTCGCCGATGTCATAGCCGGCCGAGAACATGCCGTGGGCGCCCGTCACGACGACGCAGCGGGTCGGCGATCCCTCGGAGGCCAGCTCGGTCAGCGTCGCGCTGATCGCATCGAGGATCGGGTGATCGAGCGCGTTGCGCTTGGCGGGGTTGGAGATCGTCAGGCGGACGACCCCCGCGCCGGGCTCGTCGATGATCAGCTTGCCGTCGGCCAGCTCGCGTGTGGATGTGGGTTCGGGCACGGAGCGGAAGGCTAGCCGAGGGATGTCGCGACGTGCCCGGGGGCGCATGACGGGGGCGCATGATCCCCTGGGTGGGGACGCCGGCGGCGCCGGGGCCGAACGAGCGCCGTGCGGCCTAGTCGAGCACGACGAGGGTGTCGCCCTCGTTGACGGCCTGGCCCTCCTCGCAGCGAATCTCGGTCACCGTGCCGGCGTCTTCGGCTTCGACGGGCATCTCCATCTTCATCGACTCGAGGATCGCGACCGTGTCGCCCTCGTCGATCTTGTCACCGACGGCGCACTCGATTTTCCATACCGTGCCGGTGATATGAGCCTCTATATCCGTCATCTCTCCTCCATCTGGCGTCGATCGCGGTCCACGTCGAGGTGACAATAGATCGCGCCCCCGACCGAACACCCGGCCCGCCCGTGCTGGCCCTCGTCGCGGCCCGCGACGAGGAGGATCGGATCGGCGCGACCCTCGCCGCTCTGAAGACGGCCTTTCCCGGCGTGCGGATCTGGCTCGCCGACGACGGATCGAGTGACGCGACCGGCGAGATCGCCCGCGAGCAGGGGGCGCAGGTCGCACGAGCCGAGCGCCTGGGCAAGGGGCGGGCGGTGACGATGGCCGCTCTGCTGGCGCTCCAGGAGCTCGACCCGCAGGGGCCCGAGCCGGTGATCCTGTTCTGCGACGGGGACCTCGGGCGCTCGGCGATCCGGCTCGGCCCGCTCGTCGACGCCGTCGCCGGGGGCCGCTGCGAGCTGGCCGTCGCGGCCTTCTCGCGACGGACCGGGGGCGGTCTGGGGGTCGCTCGCGGCTTCGCCCGCTGGGCGATCGGCCGTCGCTGCGGCCTGAAGCTGAGGGCGCCGATCTCCGGGCAGCGGGCGCTCAGCCTCGGCGCCCTGCGCGACGTCCTGCCCCTGGCCGACGGCTTCGGCATGGAGATCGGGATGACGATCGACGCCGTGCGGGCGGGCAGGCGGCTGATCGAGCTCGAACTCGATCTCTCCCACCGCGAGAGCGGCCTGGACCTCGAGGGGTTCGCCCATCGGGGGCGCCAGCTGCTGGACTTCACCCGGGTCTACCTCGCCCGGCGCCAGGCGCGGGCGCCCGGGCCGCCGTCGCGGTGAGCGTCGGGGTGCGTAACCTTGAGGCTCCGGAGAGGTAGAGCGCTTAGATGAGCGAGTTGTCACCGATGCGCGAGCAGGTCTACACGGACCCTCGCCCGAAGGAGTACTTCGATCGCTTCCACGCGCGGGCCCGGACGCGTGAACCCGATTGGGTCTACGAGCTGGTCAGGGTCCTCACCTCGCTGTACTCCTACACCTTCCTGCGGGCGCGGGCGATCTCCGTCGAGAACGTCCCCGGCCGGGGCGCCGTGATCCTGGCTCCCAACCACTTCTCCTTCATGGACCACTTCCTGATGGGCGCCTACATCAGGCGCAAGGTGCGCTTCATGGCCAAGTCCCAGCTGTTCAAAAAACCGATGCAGTTCATCTACACCCACGGCGGCGTCTTCCCCGTCCGCCGCGGCGCCAAGGACGACGACGTCTTCATCACCGCCAAGGCGATCCTGGCCCGCGGCGGCGCGATCACGATGTACTGCGAGGGAGGCCGCTCGCGGACCGGCAAGGTCGCCGAGCAGGCCAAGCGGGGGATCGGTCGCCTGGCGCTCGAGACGGGCGCTCCGGTCGTTCCGATCGCGATCTACGGCTCCTCGAAGGTGCGCAACTGGAAGCGCCTGCAGTTCCCCAAGGTCACGGTCCAGTACGGCGATGCGATCTGCTGGGAGCCCGTCGAGAACCCGACCCGCGAGCAGCAGCAGGCGGTCGCCGACGAGGTCCTGAAGGAGATCAGGGCCCTCTACGGCGATCTCGAAGAACACGGCCGCAAGGGGATCCTGCGCCGTATCCGCGAGCAGCGCCGCGCCGAGCGCGGCGCCCCCGCGGGATCGGCCGTCGCCTGAGCCTCCTCCCGGCGGGGCGTCGGGGGCGTCGCCTAGTGTTGGCGCAGGCCAGCCGCCGGCGGAGAATCCGTCGCGGGGACAGGAGCTAGGGATGCAGGGTCGCCTCGACACCGGTGCCGTGATCAGGAAGGTGCTCGACATCTACGTCGACCAGGCGTCGGTGCTGATGCCCGCGGCGGCCGTCGTGTTCCTCTTCAGCGGCATCCTCTCGACGGTCCTGATCGCCGCCAGCGCCGGCCTGGCCCTGGTGGCGACGCTGATCGGCGTGATCGCGACGACGCTCTTCACGGGGATGGTCGTCGAGCTCGTCGCCGACGTTCAGGACGGCCGGCGCGACGCGACGCCCGGGCAGCTGCTGAAAGCCGCCACTCCGGTCCTGGGATCGCTGCTGCTGATCGCCATCGTGGCGGGGATCGGGATCGTGATCGGCTTCATCCTGGTGATCATCCCGGGCCTGATCCTGCTGACGGTCTGGTCGGTCGCGGCCCCCGTCGTGGTGCTCGAGCGTCCGCCCGGCCTGGGCGCCCTGCGGCGCAGCCGTGAGCTCGTCCGCGGCAACGGCTGGCAGACCTTCGGCGTGATCTTCGTCCTGGGTGTCGCCGTCTCGATCGTCGGCGGCGCGATCGAGATCGCCGCCGACTCGGCCGGGGCGGGCGTGGGCCTCGTCGTGCGGGTCGTCATCGGCGTCCTGACGGCCCCGCTCTCGGCCCTGGCGGCGGCGGTCCTCTACTTCGATCTGCTGCGCCTCTCCGGCGGGCAGTCACCGCCGGTGCCCGGCCCCGGGGCCGGGGAGGAGTCCACGACGGCGCCCCGGCCTTCGGGCCCACCCGCGCAGCCCAACCCGTTCGGCGAGTAGCCCTGCCCGCTCGCGCCCACTAGGGTTCGCGGCCATGGGTGGCTCCCAGCCATCGGCGCTCCTTCGCCCGGGCCTGCTCGACGGGGTCAGGGTCGTCCTGGCAGGTGGGCCGCAAGCTTCTCCGGACAGTGGATTCGCGTCTTCGGTCGGCGGCCTCTGCGAGCGCCTCGGCGGGTCGGTGGCGCGCTGTGAGGCGGTGCTTGGAGGCGTTGCCGAGGAGCGCGAGGCTGGCACGGCCGAGGCGGTCCAGCGCGCCCTCGCCGGGCTCGGTGGAGCAGCTGTCCTGATCGTCGATGCGGCGGGTCTCTACGAGCTCGCGCCCGGCGCGGACGGCCTTGACGACGCACTCCAGGCGACCTGGGATCTCGTGCGGGCACTTGCCAACGGCGCCTTCATACCCGGCTCCTCCGGCGGGCGGATCTTCCTCCTCTCACCGCGCTCGGGCGCGGCCGACATCCACGCCGCCGCTGCCGCCGCGGGCCTTGAGAACCTGGCCAGGACGCTGTCGGTCGAGTGGGCCCGCTACGCGATCACGATCGTCGCCATAGCCCCCGGAGGGGAGACCTCGGATGAGGAGGTGGCGAGCGTCTGCGCGTGGCTTGCCTCGCCGGCCGGCGATTACTTCTCGGGCTGCCTGATGGACCTGCGCGGGCCTCGGGCCGCCGGGGCCTGATCAGCGCTTCTTGGGCTTCTTGTAGAGCAGCTTCAGGTGCAGCGTCCGGCTGACCGTTTTGCGCCCGCTGCCGGAGATCGTCACCGTGACCGTCACGGTCAGCTTGTGGCGGGCCTTCAGCAATGTGAGGCCCCTGTGGGTCAGTGTCAGCTTCAGGGAGGCGCTCGCGCCGCTTGCCAGGTGCAGGCTTGCGTGGCCGATCGTGACCGGCCTGGGCTTGCCGGCCAGGAGGGCTCTCACGCTTGCCGCGCCGGCGGCGGCCCCGGGGATGCTCGCGAGGATCGTCACGGTGCAGGGGGTCGCCGTGGCGCTCGAGCAGCTGGCCTTGACGGGCAGCGTGACCGTGCCCGTTCCGGTGGTGGCGGACCCGCCGCTGGTGGAGACGGTCGTGCTCGACGCGCCTTTGGGGGCCGGCGCCGGGACGGGCGGGGTTTCCCGCGTCGCCGTTGCGGCCCGGGCGACCGGGACATCGAGTGAGAACTCGCTGGTGACGCCCGGTTCGCCTGCGCCGGGGACCGTCGTGGCCGTCGAGGAGACGTAGTGGAACGCCGCGCCGGGGTCGCTGAGG
>Ga0181519_10003255_pt1 | contig 13422 bp, 9 predicted proteins | sample PEATcosm2014_Bin_26_FD_121102 | JGI IMG/M metagenome (GOLD analysis project Ga0181519, IMG submission 121102) | Peatland microbial communities from MTU Mesocosm Facility, Houghton, MI, USA - PEATcosm2014_Bin02_10_metaG | ecosystem: Environmental > Terrestrial > Soil > Wetlands > Peat | place... | reverse complement strand
TGGGGTGATCGCCGATTTCAAAGTCACGGAGAAGATGCTGAACTACTTCATCCAGAAGGCGCACAACCGGAAGATGCTGGTGCATCCGCGGATCGTGATCGGGGTGCCGTCGGAGATTACGCAGGTGGAGAAACGCGCGGTGGAGGACTCGGCTTATCGCGCGAAGGCCAGCGAAGTATTTCTGGTGGAGCAGGCGATGGTGGCGGCGATTGGCGCGGGTCTGCCGATTACCGAGCCGAGCGGCAACATGGTGGTGGATATAGGCGGCGGGACCACGGATATCGCGGTGATTTCGCTGTCGGGCATCGTGTATTCGCGGTCGGTACGGATGGCGGGGAACCAGATGGACGAAGCCATCATGAATTACCTGAAGCGGAAATATAACCTGCTGATCGGGGAACGGACGGCGGAGCAGATCAAGATCGATCTGGGCTCGGCTTTTCCGCTGGACAAGCCGCTGACGATGGAAATCAAGGGACGCAACCTGATCGAGGGCGTGCCGAAGACGATTACGGTGGACGATGGGGAAATCCGCGAGGCGCTGGGGGAATGCATCGCAACGATTCTGAATGCGATCCGGGTGGCGCTGGAGCGGACGCCGCCGGAGCTGAGCGCGGACATCAGCGACCGCGGGATTGTGCTGACCGGAGGGGGAGCGCTGATCAAGAACCTGGACAAGCGGATACGCGAGGAAACGGGGCTGCCGGTTTCGATCGCGGACGATCCGCTGGCAAGCGTGGTGCTGGGCACTGGAAAGATGCTGAGCGATTTCCGTCTGCTGCGGAAGATCAAAATCGACGGATGAAGTGGGATCGCACGTTCGGCGGCGCCTTGCAGGCAGCCGGCCTCATTGGTGTTGACTGGCCCTGAGTCATGGAATCGTTTTTCAGCCGTTACCGCAACGCCCTTGTGCTGATAGCCATTCTCCTTGTGCAGGTCATCGGTTTGGCAGTGCAGGTGCGCCGTCCCGCGCCGAATGCGGCGGACGGGCACGGGGTGCGGCTGATTCGTTCCTGGGTTGTGGGGCTGGTGACGCCGCCGGAAAGACTGTTGCATGCCACCGGACACGGAATCCGCGGTTTCTGGACGAACTACGTCGATTTAATCCACGTGCGGCAGGAAAACAAGAACCTGAAATCGGAGCTGGACCGGCTGCGACTGGAGGAGGACTCGATCGCCGAGGACGCCCGGCAGGGGAAGCGGCTGCAGGTTTTGCTTGGGTTTCAGGAGAAATACGTTTATAAGACGGTGGCGGCTCAGGTGATCGGGACGTCGGGAACCGAACAGTCGCAGGTGCTGCTGATCGACAAGGGTTCCCATGAAGGCATCAAGCCGGACATGGCGGTGATCACACCGGACGGCATCGTGGGTAAAACGCGGGACGTTTTTCGCCATACCAGCCAGGTGCTGGAGATTTCCGACCCGACCAGCGGCGCGGGCGTGATCCTTGAAAAGACGCGGATCCGGGGAGTGCTGCGAGGCAACAGCTGGGGGCAGCCGGAGATCGTCAACGTTTCGCCGGACGAGCGCATCGAGCGGGGCGAGGCGGTGCTGACCAGCGGCGGGGACGCGATCTATCCTCGTGGGCTGGCGGTGGGCTCGGTAGCGCGGGTGATGCCCGATCCGGAGGGAACGCTGGTGAACGTGCTGATCAGGCCGGCGGCGAACCTGTCGAAGCTGGAAGAAGTGCTGATTATTACCGATACGGGCGGGGAGATGCCGCCGCAGGCGCAACAGGATCTGAGCGAGGCGGATCAGGCTGAGCAAAAGGCGTCGGATGTGCTGGCGGAGCGGCTGCCTTCGCGCATGGATCCGAATGCGCCGCCGGACCAGCAGGAGGCTCCGGAGGACGATAGTGCGGATGAAGGCGCTGCGCGGCCGGTGAAGCCGCCGCAGGCGCTGCATCCGGACCGGTATACACCTGCGGATACGCCCCCTGCCACGGAGCTGGTTCCGGGCCAGAAGATCACGGATGCGCAGAGTTCGGCCCTGAACGGGGCCGGAAACGGAGTTACGAATGCGGCTGCCAACGGCGCTGTAGCCCCGGCTAAGCCGGCGGTGAGCACGTCGACGAGCACCGGGACGGCAGCGGGGACTGGCGCGTCGACGAAGCAGGCCAGTAGTCCGAAGACAAAGCCGAAGACGGCGTCACCCGCGACACAAGCCGGAGTGAAGGAGAATCCAGGGGCGAAGGCGAGCGGGAAGCGGGGAGCGCCGAGCGAGACTTCTCAACCTCAGACTCCTCAGAGCCCGACTCCGAAGCCCGAGACTTCTCAGCCCCAGAGTTCTCAACCCCAGAGTTCTCAACCCGAGACTTCTCAACCCCAGGCGCCTCAGCCGCAGGCCTCTGCGCGGCAGGGAGGGGATTGAGTATGGTACTGATGGCGTCGTCGCGGCATGAAGTGGGAGCCAAGTCGTTCCCGCTGGTCATCTATATTGTTGTTCCGCTATTGGCGCTGGGATTGCAGTCGCTGCTTTCGCTGCACTTCAGCCGATTCGACCTGATCGACCTTCCGCTGTTGGTGACGATTTACTACGGGATCACGCAACGAGAGCCGGTGAGCGCCACGATGGTGGGAGCGCTGATTGGGATAGCGCAGGACGCGCTGACGCACCACGCGCTCGGCATCTTCGGAATTTCGAAGGCGGTGATCGGATACATGGCGGCGTCGCTGGGCGTGCGCGTGGATACAGAGAACCACGGGACGCGGCTTCTGCTGACCTTCGGCTTTACGCTGGCGCAGACGGCGGTTTTGTGGCTGCTGCAGCGGGATATGCTGGGACAGCAGTTTGCGTGGCATTGGTTTCACGAGATGGTTCGGGCGGTGGCCAACGCGCTGGCGGCCGTGATTCTTTTTGCGTTGCTGGACCTGACCCGGCGTTCGGACTATTGAGAGATGGGATGGATTATGTGCGGTTATGGGCGGCAGCTGGCGCGGGCAGGAAAAACGGCAAACCTGCATCCGAACGCGGGTTACAATCGTCCTAGAGAGAGCGGCGCCTCGCCGGACAGGGGCAGGCCGTGGTCAAGGTTCAGCCAGGTTGAACGGTCCGCCTGGCGAGCAGTCCGAAACAGGAATATTCCCAACCCATGAAGAATCCCTCGTGCCGCCTGCTGTTTTTCGTAATTGCAGCCCTGCTCACCCAGTCCGTTTCGGCACCGGGCCAGAACCCGGGGCAGGCGGCGCCAAAGGCGTCAGCTTCGCCAAAGTCCGTTGGGAAAGCGCCTGCGCGGAAAGAATCGACAGCAGCGACCAGCGCTCCCGCGACGCCGGATACGGCGAATGCCTACTTCCACTTCATGATGGCGCATGAGTACGAGGAGATGGCGACGACATTCGGGCGAAGCGAGTATGCGACGCGCGCCATTGAAGAGTACAAGATGGCGCTGAACGAGGATCCGTCGTCGAAATATCTCAACGGTCACCTTGCTGAGCTGTATTTCAGGACCGGGCGGATTCGCGAGGCGGTGGTGGCCGCGCAGGATCGGATTAAACAGGATCCGAACGATCTGGAGGCGCACCGGCTGCTGGCCGACGTCTATCTGCGGTCGCTGGGCGATAACCAGCAGCAGGAAGTTTCCGGACAGATGCTGAAGCTGGCGATCGGCGAATTCCAGAAGATTGTGCAGCTGGAGCCGAATAATCCGGAGGATCACCTGATGCTGGCGCGGCTGTACGCGGCGGATCACCAGTCGCCGCAGGCCGAGGAGCAACTGGCAGCGGCGCGGAAGATCGATCCTGGGTCGGAGGAGACGGCGCTGATCGCGAGCCAGTTTTACGCAGATGGGGGAGACAGCAAACACGCGATCGAAGTGCTGAAGGCGCTGCCGGAAGACGATCAGACGTCGCGCACCGAAGCTCAGCTGGGCAAGACGTACGATCAGTTGAAGGACACCAAGTCGGCCATCGAAGCGTACAAGAAGGCGTTGGATCTGGAGCCCGACGACCTGGATGTGGAGCGGAAGCTGGCAGCGGACCTGCAGGCCGACAACCAGATGGATCAGGCGCTGCAGGCCTGGAAAGACATAGCGGCGGGTGATCCGAGCGATGCCGAAGCCGAGCTGCAGATTGCGGAGGTCGACGAACACAACGGGCACTTCGAAGATGCGCTCACGGCGGTGAAAAAGGCGCGGGAGCTGGCGTCGGATTCGCTTGATATTCAGTTTCACGAGGGAATGATCGACGACGCGCTGGGACGGCTGGACGACGCGGCGAAAGTCTACGAGCAGCTTGCGACAACCACTGAACATGCGAGCGGGCAGTATTCAGACGAAGAGAAGGGCAATTACGCGACCGTGTTGGTTCACCAGGCCGAGGTTTACCGGGAGCAGAGCCGGCCGGAACAGGCGATTGCGACTTACGAGAAGATGGCGACGCTTGGCGGCGACCTGGAGGGCCAGGCGTACGACCAGGAAGTGGAAACCTGGCGGGACGCGCACGACTACGACAAGGCCACGGCTGTGGCGCGCACCGCGGTCGAGAAGCAGCCGAAGAACGTGGATGCGAAGCTGACGCTGGCCCGGCAACTCGCGGACACGGGGCACGTGGACGAGGGACTCAGCATGGCGAAGAGCCTGCTGGCCAGCGATCCGAAGAACATGGAGATTTACTTCCAGGTTGCACAGATTTACACCGATCTGCGCAGATGGAAGGAGGCCTCGGAAACGCTGGATGGGGCTGAGAAACAGGCGACGAAGAAGGAAGACCATACGATGGTGCTCTTCGACCGGGCGATGATGGCGGACCGGGCGAAGAGGTACGACGAGGCGGAGGCGGATTTCCGGCAGGTACTGGCGGTGGATCCGGACAATGCTCTTACGCTGAACAATTTTGGATTTATGCTGGCGGATCGTGGAGTGAAGCTGGATGAGGCGCTGGCGATGATCCGCAAGGCAGTGCAGCTGGAGCCGACCAACTACGCGTATCTGGATTCGCTGGGCTGGGCGTATTTCCGGCTGGGGCAGTACACGCAAGCGCAGGATAATCTGGAACGGGCTATTTCGCGGGGCGCGAACGATCCGACGGTGCACGATCATCTTGGCGATGTGTACGAGAAGACGGGGCGTCTGAAGCTGGCGGCGGCGCAGTGGGAGCTTTCGGTGAATGAGTACGCGCGGACCGTGCAGGCGGACATCGACGCGGGCGACGTGGGCAAGGTGCAGAAAAAGCTTGAAAGCGCGCGGGTTCGGCTGGCGAAGGAGTCGGGCAGCCCGCAGGCGGGCAAGCCGGAGTAGCGGTACTTAGCGACAGGCTTCACGACGGTTTGGGGGTCTGTGCCGGGTTCACGCCGGGACCCAGGCAAACATCAATTCGCAGGGCTTTCTGACCAGAGTTTCTGACAATGGAGCCCGCAAGCGAAAACCAAATAGACTGCAGTCATGGCAGCACCAACGGCTTTGCCGCAGGCGTGCGCGGTTCCGCAGAGTGGGCCGCTCTCGCAACGAGAATTCCCTGAGCCAGAACATCCTTACCGGTCCCCATTTCAGCGCGACTGCGGGCGCATCATCCACTCGCGCGCCTTTCGACGGCTGGCTGGCAAGACACAGGTGTTTACGGATCGGGGGTCCGACCATTTCCGCAGCCGCCTGACCCACACGATGGAAGTGGCGCAGATCGCGCGGACCATCGCTCGGGCGCTGGGGCTGAACGAGGATCTTACCGAGGCGCTGGCTCTGGCGCACGATATCGGGCATCCTCCGTTTGGGCACGCGGGCGAGCGGGCTCTGGACGATGCCCTGCAGAAATATGGGCTGCGTTTCGACCACAATCTGCACGCGCTGCGCATCGTCGAGCATTTCGAAAACCGGCATCTGGAATTCCGTGGGCTGAACCTCACCCACGGGGTAAGGGAAGGCATCGTGAAACACTCGCGCGATTATGCAGAGCGGGAACACCCGGAGCTGGCGGAGTATTTTCTGGATCGGCGGCCGCCGCTTGAGGCGCAGCTCATCGACCTGGCGGACGAAATCGCCTACCTGACCGCCGATCTGGACGATGGAATGGAAGCGGAGATTTTGACTGTCGGCCAAATCCGTTCGGGCGTGAGCCTCTTCGAGCGCTATTTTGCACCGCTGTCGGCGGAGCATCCTGGAGCACCGGAGAAGTTGTTATTTCAGGAAACACTGAAGCTGATGCTGAACTCGCTGGCTGACGACCTGGTGGCTGAGATTCGGCGGCGGGTTGAGGCAGGAGGCATCGACGATCTTGAGGGGATTCGCCGGGCGCCGGAGAGGCTTGCGGGGTTTTCTGTGGAAATCGAGGAGCTGCGGCGCGAGGCCAAGCAGTATCTTTATCGTAATCTGTATCTGTGTGAGGATCTGACGAGTGGACACAGGCAGGCGGCGCAGGTGATTGCGGACCTGTTTGGCGCGTGGATGGCGGACCCTGAACTTCTGCCGGCGAGTTATCTGAGCAAGGTAGGGGCAGAAGGGGCTGCGAGGGTAATTGCGGATTATATTGCGGGAATGACGGATCAGTTTGTTCTAAAAATGCATCTTAGCGTGAGGAAGATGGTGGTTCCAGGCCGGTAGATTGTCCCCGGAAATTTGGCCGAGGCAGGTCTCGTTTGTAACTCGCCGCAGGCTGACCGGATTGTGAAATCACGTCTCCGTGAAAGCGAGAGGAGAAGGTATGGCACTTTTCGTTGTGCATGCCTGGGCCCCGTTTGTGAGCGGAATGTTCGTGGGTTGCTGGATCGGCGCCACCATCGGATGCGCCGGCATACTGCTGGTGGTGGGACGGCGTATGCGGCAGCTGGAAACGATCAATCAGCTTTTGCGCAATAAGCTGAAGGGGCGGGAAAAGCCGCAACGGACCGGAACGGCTGGTCCGGGGCCTACTTTGGTGATGCCGACGCTGCGACAGGCAGAGCGGCCCGCGACGCGGATCGCTCGCGTGCACTGAACGCGCACTGAGCGTGCACTGAACAAGCAGCGACCGGCCACGGAGGCGACCACGAACGGGATTTCGACGCACCGGAGGCTGGCCGCCGCGGGTCTGGCGACGGGGCGACCGGCGACGCCATGGATGGGGCGGAACTCGCGCACCGCGACATTTTCTCAACGCCGGATGGGTCGGAACTGGCGCGCACTGCGGGGTTTCGAAGCTGGCAGGGAAACCGCGAAGGTTTTCGCAAGCCGCAAACCCAAATCCCAAATGAAACCGGCTTCTTTGCGCGATGTGGATGCCGCGCCCGCCAGTGTTGGCGCGGGTTAATGCCTGGAGGATTGCGCGGGGGTTGGGTCCCGGTTACATTTGATGCGTGGAAGCGCCGACTGTTCTTGCCTGGAGGCTGAGCGTATGACTGCGGACTCAGCCCTGGTCTTCGGCTTTTGCCTGCTCCTGATTGTATTTCTGGTGTTTTATCTGCTGGAAATCCGGCGCGCGATCCGGAGCCGGCGTTTGCGGGAGCTGGAACGCCTGTTCGATGCCGGGATTGCCGACATCAGGCGTTCGCAACTGAAGCCTGCGCTCACGATGGCTCTGCAATCGCTGCAGCAGGCAGACGAGATCGTGAGGCGGGGGCGGCAACGTATTTCATCTCTCGCGCCTGTGGTTCCGCCTCCTGTAGCCGGAGTGGTGGAGGCGAGCGAACTGCAGGCGAGGATGGTTGAGTGCCTTGAGCAGGACTACAAGGGATGGAAGATTGGCGGCGATGAGGAGCTGCTGGTTGGCCTTGTGGATGCAGGCGGCCATCGTCTGCCAGAGCTGCTGCAGCAGACGGTGGCGTCGTCCAGGAATCCGATGGGGGAGCGTCCGGGAGAGCTGGCGGCCATAGCGAAGCATGTTTTCGGAAAGGTTGCGGATTCGAAGGAGAATTCCGGCGTAGTAGTTGATCCTGGGCAGAGGGTTTTGGATCCGCACGACGTTGGCCGAGCTTCAGTGGATGGCACCGGAACGGGAGGGGGAGCGGTTCGGGGAGGACGGTTTCGATCCGTGCCGATACTGGGGCCGCTGATTCAGAGGGGCTCTTACCGGAAGGCCCAGCGAGCCTATGAAGCGGCGACGGTCAGGTTGAAAGCAGCCGAAGACGAATCGATGAGGAAGACCTATGAAAGATATCGAGAGGTTGCGCTGGACCAGACTGTGGTGTTTAAGAACCAGGTCAGAGATATTCCACTGCCGAGCGAGTCATCGGCAATTCAAGAGGTGGCGGCGGGTATAGGGCGAGCAGCGCAGGAAGATTATCAATCCGAGTGTCAAGCGGTGCGGGATGCAGCAGAAACAGCGGCCGCGGATGGCGGCGATAAGTGGTACTACCGTGTAATCGGCCTGGGGATGTGGAGTGAAGCGGAAAGACTGCTGGCTGACAAGGTAGACAAAGAAATTGGCGCCGTCGATGCGAGATATCGTCCACTTATACAGGCGGGTGACTTGAGTACTTCCTATATGGAGCGCGTTGGTCGAGCGACGGCGCTCGACCGCGGGGCGCTGGCGCGCACGGTGGAACGGGCAGCTACCAGGATCGAGGTTCTATTACGGCAGGACTTAGAGGAATTTGTGGTGTGGAGCAGCGGAGCCAAGGTGGCTCATGAACAATCGCTGAAGAGGCTGATTGAGGTGGTGGGCAGCGAGTCGGACCGGCACGCGAAGGAGATGGACGCATGGGCGGGCAGGCTTCACGCTTTGAGGGAAGAGGTGGAGCGGGAGGCAGGGATGGCGGGGGCGTAGTGGATTTTGATTGGCGGGATTGTGAAGCCTGAGGAGATTTGGGGGCATCGAAAAAGTATGGCGACTACTTCTTCTCCTGCTACTTCTGGAGTTACTTCTAACGCGAAATTTGAGACACGGGTTCTGGGCAATTCCGATTTGCGGCTGACTCCGATTGGCTACGGCGCGTGGGCGATCGGGGGCGGCAACTGGGAGTTTGCGTGGGGCGCGCAGGACGATGACGAATCGCTGCGGACGATTGAGCGGGCGTTGGACAGCGGCATCAACTGGATCGACACGGCGGCGATCTATGGGCTGGGGCACTCGGAGGAGATTGTGGGGCGGGCGCTGAAGGGGAGGGCGCAGAGGCCTTATGTGTTTACGAAGTGCTCGATGCGGTGGGATGGGGAACGGAAGATTTATCGCAGCCTGAAGGCTGCTTCGCTGCGGGAGGAGTTGGAGGGTTCGCTGCGGCGGCTGGACGTGGATGCGATCGATTTGTATCAGATTCACTGGCCGAATCCTGAGGATGAGCTGGAGGAGGGATGGGAGACGCTGGCAAAGTTTCAGGCGGAGGGAAAGGTCCGGTACATCGGGGTTTCGAATTTCAGCGTTGCGCAGATGAAGCGGGTCGAGAAGATTGCGCCGATTACGTCGCTGCAGCCTCCGTATTCTCTGCTGAACCGGAAGGTTGAGGCAGAGGTGCTGCCTTACTGCGAGGAGAATCACATTGGCGTGATTAATTATTCGCCGATGGTTTCGGGGTTGTTGACGGGGAAGATGACGGCGGAGCGGGTGCGGAAGCTGCCGGAGGACGACTGGCGGAAGCGGAGCCCGAATTTTCAGCCGCCGAAGCTGGAGCGGAATCTGGAGCTGGCTGGGCTGCTGGGAGAGATTGGGCGGGAGCATGGGGTGGAGGCGGGCGTGGTGGCGGTGGCGTGGACGCTGCGGAATCCGGCGATCACGGCGGCGATTGTGGGGGCGAGGCGGCCGGATCAGGTGGATGGGGTCGTGCCGGCGGGGAATTTTCGGCTGAGCGAAGGGGAAGCGCGGCGGATTGAGGAGTGGCTGGAGCGGCATGCTTAATGGCGTTGAGCCGTGTTCGCACCCGAGCTGGGCGGTGGGGTGGAGCTGGTGTCCGGCGTTGATGGTTGGGGCGCAGGCTGTCGAGCGGCGATAGAAAGGGAGCGCCAGGTATCCAAATGGGGCAAATCCTACTCTGAGTGAAGCAAGGAGACACTATGTTCAAGGTTCGAGGTATTGTTGTGGCGGGTCTCGCAGCGGTTTTGTTGGGCGGTGTGCTGGTGGAGCCGGCCCATGCTCCGGCACAGGTTTCTGTTGGCGTCGATATCGGGGGGCCTCCGGTATGCCCCTACGGGTATTTCGACTATGCGCCGTATGACTGCGCGCCTTATGGGTACTACGGGCCGGATTGGTTTGTGGGCGGGTTGTTCATCGGAGCGGGGCCGTGGTTCCATGGGCCGCGCGGCTTTTATGGGCATGTGGACAACCGATTCGATCCGCATTACGGATATCATGGGCCGTTTCCGGAACGGGGGGCGCAGCCCTTCAATCATTTCCACGGCAATGAGGCTCGGGATGGGCGGGGCCACATCGGCAACGCCGGGCATGATGCGGGCGGGGAACATGCGCTGCCGGGGTATCGGGGCGGTGGTGGTGGGCGTCCGCGGCGGTAGGGTAGTAACCAGCTGGAGGCGCGTCTGGACGCGGATGTTCCGCGCCTCCGGAAAATTCTGGGCAATGGAAGGGCGAAAAAGCATGTCCTTCGATTACGCGCCTGGAGAGGCGCTATGAACCAGGGTCGCATGGCGGTCCGCTCGGGATGAAACATTTGTTTTTCCGGGAGGCTCCGTGGGAGCGGACGCAGCCTGGAGCGTGAATCCGATTCGGGCGAGAGGCGAGACAGGGCGCGGTTGGCGTCTTATCTCGCCTTTTCGTTTAGGGAAGAGTCAGTTTGGCCGTTGATTTTTGCGGCGTCGGGAGCGCGTTGAGGGCGTTGATGACAATTCCTGGAGTGAGGACTTCGGGGAGCACGTGGGGTGGGGCCGCGGGATCGGCGGGGTAGAGGGCGTATGTGGGGACTCCGCTGCGGCCGAGGGCGGCGAGTGTTTGAGTGATGTTGGGATCCTGGTTGGTCCAGTCGGCGCGGAGGAGAACGGCTCCGGAATCGCGGAGGTGTTGCTGGACGTCGGCGCGGTTCAGGATGAGGCGTTCGTTGACCTGGCAGCTGAGGCACCAGCTTGCTGTGAAGTCGATGAAGACTGGCTTGCCCTGGGCTCGGGACTGCTGGAGGAGGGCTGGGGTGAAGGGTTGCCAGACGGAGCGGGGAGCTGGGAGCTGGGAGCTGGGAGCGCCTTGCGTGGAGCCGGATTGCGCAGACATGGCGAGGGCGCGGACGGTCCAGACCGATGTACCGATAGCAAGGATCAGGATGAGGGCGGCTGCGGTGGTTGCGGCGGCTTTGGCGGGCCAGCGGCCGAGGAACCATCCGGCGATGGCCAGCAGAAGGAACGCGGCGAGGAGGCCGGTGAGGGCGGTGGTTCCGGCGATTTGCGTGAAGACCCAGACGAGCCAGATGACCGTCGCGAAGATGGGGATGGAGACAGCCTGCTTGAGGACTTCCATCCACGCGCCGGGTTTGGGGAGGATGCGAGCCCAGCCGGGGAAGTAGGCGAGGGTGAGGTAGGGCAGTGCGAGTCCCAGAGCGAGGGCGGTGAAGACGGTGAAGCTGACGATGATCGAATGGGCGAGCGCGTAGCCGATGGCGGCGCCCATGAAGGGCGCTGTGCAGGGCGTGGCGACGACCATGGCAAGGACGCCGGTGAAGAAGCTGCCGGTGTAGCCGTGTTTTTGCGCGAGGGAGCCGCCGGCGCTGGTGAGGGAGAGGCCGATTTCGAATTGTCCGGCGAGGGCGAGTCCAAGGAAGAAGAGAAGCATCGCCATGAGGGCGAGGAAGGTGGGGGACTGGAACTGGAATCCCCAGCCAAGCTGCTGGCCTGCGGCGCGGAGGATGACAAGGACGGCGACTACGGCCCAGAAGGAGACGAGGATGCCGAGGGTGTAGACCCAGCCGTGGGCGCGGAGCTGGCTGCGTTCCTGTTGCGAGGATTGGACGAGCGAGAGGCCTTTGATGAAGAGGACGGGAAAGACGCAGGGCATGAGGTTGAGGAGGATTCCGCCGATGAAGGCTAAGCCTGCTGCTCCGAGGATGGCAGTGAAGTTGGTGGGTGCGGTGGTGGCAGTTGCGGCGATGGCGCCTGGGGTCGCATGGATTTCGTATGCGGTGCCGTCGGGGAGTTCGAGGAGGCCGTTGAGTCTTTGCGGAGGGGCCTGGAGGTTGTCGTCTTTGGTGAGGGTGAGTTGGACGCCGTTGGTTATGGCTTGCGCGGGTTGGGGTGCGGCGTTGGCGATGATGGTTTGATCGAGGGGAAAGAACTGCGCGGAGGATTGTTTTGAGCCGGTTCTGACATCGAGGACGAAGGTTTTTGGCGTGGTGATGAAGGTTGCAGTGTCGGCGGTGGGGAGGGGTTTGGGGAGTTGGGCCTGGAACTTTGCGATGAGGTTTTGCGCGGCGAGGTCAAATGGCTCGACCATAGGAGGTTCGGAGAGCGCTTTCACTGTGAGGCCTACATCGCCTTTGCCGGGGATGCAGACTTCGCGGCAGACGAGCCAGGTTACGTGCGCGGCTAGTGTGGCTTGCGGGGACGCGGGGTGGAAGTCGGGGGCGATGTGCATGGGGACGGGGAAGACTACTTCGTTTTCGTAGCCGAAGTCCATGAGAGGGCCGAGGGGTAAGCGCGTGGGGGCGGGGAACTGGAGCGCGTCGGAGGTGACGCCTGGGGGGAGGGTCCACTTGGCAGCGGGTGGTTCGCCGGAATCGCCGGCGTTGATCCAGTAGACGTGCCAGCCGGGTTCCATCTTGAAGTCGAGGCCTGCGGTGAAGTTTTCTCCGGGAGCGAGCTGGGCGGGGGGAACGAGCAAGGTGACGGTGACGTGCTGCGCTTTGACCGTGGGCTGCGCGGCGAGCTGCGCCTGCGTGGGCGCTGTTGCGGCGAGGATGGCAGTGATGGGAAGAGCGCACAACAGAGCGCGCGACGACGATGGCGGAAGAAGACGCATCAGAATTCTCTGGAAATTATTGTAGGCTGCGGAAGCGTTTTCGATGGCGGCGGCAACTAACCGGGGAACATATCCGCAGAGGAATGTTGCACAATAGAGAGTACGCAGACATCTGAAAGGATCACGCATTGAGCGCCTCGAGTTCGTCTTCTGCTGCCACGGTGGCCTCATCCGTTACACGAGAAATCAGTATCGCGCACAGCCCGGATTCCGATGACGCCTTTATGTTTTACGGGCTGGCGACGTGCAAGGTGCGGGTGGGGGGATACAAATTCACGCACGTTCTGTGCGATATTGAAACGCTGAACCAGCGGGCCATTCACGAGGCGTTTTTCGATGTGACGGCTATCTCGTTCCATGTTTATCCGTACATTCAGGAGCAGTACGCGCTGATGGCGTGCGGCGGATCGGTGGGGGACGGCTACGGGCCGATGATTGTGGCTTCGCGGCCTTTCGACCTGGATGAAATCAAAGGCGTGAAAATTGCCGTGCCGGGGACGATGACGACGGCCTTTCTCACGCTGCGTCTGCTGTTGCCTGAGGGATTTGAGTACGAGGTGGTACCGTTCGATGAAATCCTGGCCGCGGTTGAAAAGGGCAAATACGACGCGGGGCTCATCATTCACGAGGG
>Ga0181519_10003251_pt1 | contig 13426 bp, 11 predicted proteins | sample PEATcosm2014_Bin_26_FD_121102 | JGI IMG/M metagenome (GOLD analysis project Ga0181519, IMG submission 121102) | Peatland microbial communities from MTU Mesocosm Facility, Houghton, MI, USA - PEATcosm2014_Bin02_10_metaG | ecosystem: Environmental > Terrestrial > Soil > Wetlands > Peat | place... | reverse complement strand
GTTGACGCCGGTCACGCCGGACACCCGGCGCACGATCGCCTCGGCGCAGGACCTCTGGTAGGCCCTCTCAACGATTCCGTGCAACGTCACCACGCCCGCGTCCACTTCTGCGGTGACCCGGTGGCGAGGGATCGCGAGATCCCAGTGAAGCGCGTTTGCGACTTCGGCGCCGACGTCCGCCATGCCACAGCCTCCCTATGGTTTAACGCTCGCCTGACCTAGGTTCAGTTCAGGATTTCATCAAATTGTCTGACTAGTGACAATTGTCTGACAAGTACGAAGGTTGACAGAACGGGTCCGCTCAACCGAGAAGCACTTCAGAAGTCACAATTACAGCACTGGCTAAGCCAAAACAACCGCCCGGAATAATTAAATCTCGGCGAATTAGACTGCGCATGCGACATTATACCGCAGGTTACGCTTACCCGACGCTTGTTTGTACAAACCGACCCCATGCGGTTGCTGGCTGCTTGACGGCCGCTCAGGACGTCAATCCGCCGTCGGCGAATTTCCGCTTTCGGCCGACGGGGTTGCGGCGACGCGCGCGCCGGCCGAATTCCGCCCGCCAGTTCCGCCGCGCCGGCGCTCCCTCAGCGCGGCTCGGGCGGCGCCCGCGCTTCCGCCGGCCCCGCCCGCAGAGCGCGTTTGGAGCGCAAAACGCACGCCGGCGCTTGAAGACGCTGCGCCGCTGAAAGGAATTGGCGCCCCCATTGCGGGCCGTCCAACCTCCGGCTCAGGCCGCCTCGAACAGCGGCGCGATCGTCATCTCCGGCACCAGCACCAGGCCCTTGTCGGTGATGCGGATCTCGGGGATCACCGACAGCGGGATCAGGTTGAAGCCCATATAGGCGATCGCGCAGCCCGCCTTGTCCCACTCCGCCTTCACCGCGCGCATGGCGTCGGCGACCGCGCCGACGCGCTGGTCGGACAGCAGGCCGGCGATCGGCAGCGGCACGATCGCCTTCACCTCGCCGTCGGCGACGACGCAGACGCCGCCCTGATCGGCTTCGATCGCCCGCAGCGCGACCTGCATGTCCGCTTCGTTGGTCCCGGCGACGATGAGGTTGTGGCTGTCGTGGCCGACCGAGGAGGCGACGGTGCCGCGCTTGAGGCCGAAGCCGTTGAGCAGGCCGACGGCGACATTGCCCGCCGACTTGCCGTGGCGCTCGACGACGGCGACGAAGCAGAGGTCGTGACGCTCGAAATGGGTCCGCCAGTCGTCGGCGGGGTCGAGCCGCACGACGACGTGCTTCAGCACGATGCCGGGCAATTCGGTGCGGATGGTGTGGGCGTCGACCGGGCCTGTTGGCAGATCGGGCGTCAGCTTCAGCGTCGGCGGCAGCTTCACCGTGTGATAGGCGGCGTCGGGATAGCGGTAGCGGCGGCTCAGCGCGGCGTCGAGCGCCGGCGTGATCTTGCGGTCCTCGACCATCAGTTCGCCGCCGTACCAGGTGCTGATCGGCTTCAGCTCGTCGTCGACCAGAACGAGATCGGCGCGGCGGCCGCCGCCGAGGCCGCCGATCTCGCCGTCCTGGCCGAAGCGCGTCGCGCCGGCGAGCGAGCCCATCGACCAGGCCTGTTCGCGCGTCATGCCGGCCTTGACCGCCTGGCGCACCACCCAGTCCTGGCCGAAGGGGATGAGGTCGTCGGCGTCGCGGTCGTCGGTGCACACCGCGATGCGTTTGTGCGAAGCGCCGAGCTCGGTGATCGTCTTGATCGCGTGCGGCAGGCTGTGCCACGGCGTGGTCGGCGGGCCGCCGCGCAGGAACAGCCAGATTCCGGCTTCGAGCAGGTCGTCGGCGATGTCGCGGTCGATCGCCTCGTGGGTGTCGGTGACGCCCGACGCCGCATAGGCGGCGACGAATTCGCGGCCGTAGACGTGGCCGGAAACCGGCCGGCCGCGTTTCAGCGCGGCGGCGAGGATCGCGTGGCTGCGCTCGTCGCCCATCGCCACCGGGACGAAATCCATCTTCTCGCCGAGCGCTGCCGCCTCCGGCCAGCGGTCGAACAGGCCGGCGATCTTCTCCGCCGTCAGATCGCCGCCGGCCGTTTCGAGCTCGGGCGAGGTCGCCGGCACGGTGCTCGGCACGGTGAGGAAGATCGACAGCGGCGCCTGGCGCGCGTCCTCCAGCATCGCTTCGACGCCGGCGACGTCCATCACGTTGCCGATCTCGTGGCTGTCGCAGAAAATCGTCGTCACGCCGCTGAGCAACGCCGCCTCGGCGTAGGCGCAGGCGGTGACCATGGCCGATTCGATGTGGATGTGCGGATCGACCAGGCCCGGCGCGAGGATGGCGCCCCGCGCGTCGTAGCGGCGCGCCCCGCCTTTGTAGCTTCCCGCCGGCTTCAGCGCGGCGATCCGGCCGCCGGAAATCCAGATTTCGCGATCGGGCAGGATGCGCTCGGAATAGGTCGAAAGCGCGCGCGCCGAACCGATCACCAGATCCGGCTCGGCCCGACCGGAAGCGACGGCGGCGAGGCGGCGCGTCGATTTCCACAGCGGCTCGACCGAAAAGCGCGTGATCTCGGGCATGTCTATCGTCTCCTTTCGTCGTGGCGCAAAGCGCCGAGGCGCCTGCGCGCGGCGCGCCGACGGGAGCGCAGCGGCGGCTTCAGCGATCCCGTCACAGGTCCGCCGCAGAAGCAAGAGGAAGGCCGCGGCGAGCCGGCGCGCCGCTATTCGCCGATGATCTTGACCAGCGCGCGCTTGCGGCGGCCGCCGTCGAACTCGCCGTAGAAGATCTGCTCCCACGGGCCGGCGTTGTCCTCGCCGGTGCCGTTGTGGCGGTATCCCGGGACCGGCTCGTGCGGCGCCATGCCGTGGTGAGGCGCGCGTCTTCGACCGTTCTCGATCGCGGCTAACCGATGTGACCTTGGGGGCGTCGCGACAAATCGGACCGCCTTACGGCCTGGAGACATCGCGCCGCCGCCGACACTTTAGCTTCGCCTCGGCGCGGTAGCCTTCGCCCTGATTGCCTTGCCCCGAGCGTCCATGACGATCCCGCCTTCGCCGCCTCGCGCCACTTGCCGCCTGCTTTCGGTCATCGGTCAGCGCCTTGTCGCCGCGCTCCTTCTGCTGTTCGCCGCGGCGGGCGCACAGGCGCAAGTACCGCCAGCGGGCGCGCCGCTCCGGGTGGCGGTGTACGACGTTCCGCCCTATGGCTCGGCCGAGCCGGACGGACTGATCCACGGCGTCAGCGTCGATCTGTGGCGGCGCGCCGCGGAGGCCATGGGGCGCGACTATCGCCTCGTTCCGGTGGCGCAAATGGAAGCAATCCTCGAAGGCCTCGAACGCGGGGACTACGACGCTGCGCTTGGCGCGATCACCATCACCCCCGCGCGGTTGGCCCGGGTGGACTTCAGCTATCCGGCGCATCGTTCCGGCGTCGCGGTCGCGATCCGGAAGGACGGCGGGCCGCTTGCGGCCTTCCTCAACTATGGCGCGGTCGTCGCCGAGCTCGGCCCGCTCATCGCGCTGACGCTCGCGCTTCTGCTGGCGATGGGGGTGGCCATGTGGATCGTCGAGCGGCCCACGCGGTCGTTGAACCACGATTCGGCGGTCGCCTCGCTGCGCGACGGCGTCTATTGGGCGGTCGTGACCATGACGACCGTCGGCTACGGCGACAAGACGCCGAAGACCACGGGCGGGCGCATGATCGCCGTTCTCTGGATGCTCGTCAGCGTCGCCCTTGTTTCGATTCTCTCGACCTCGATTATCGCGAAGATGACCGCCGAGCGCGTGACGTCCGATTTTCTTCTCACCGAGGCCGATCTCGCCGGCAAGCGACTCGCCGCGGTCGCCCACTCCTCCGGAGCGGAATATCTCGGGGAGCGCCATCTTCGCTACGCGCCGTTCGACGACTTGCCCGCGGCGTTGACGGCGCTCGAGCGTGGGCAGGCGGACGCCGTCGTCAACAGCATCGGCGCGCTCCAGTTCCTGATCGCGGCGCACTTCAAGGGGACGATCGAACCGCCCCAAGGCGTGCTCGAGCCGGCCTTCATGGCTTTCGCCCTGCCACTAGGCAGCGCGCTCAAAAAACCGCTCGACCGAGCCCTCGTCGAGATAACCGGAAGCCAGGAATGGCGAAAAGTCGAGGACAGCTATTTTGGGCGGTAGCCTTCCCCGTCGAATCGCCGAGCCATTGACGCGCCTTCACGATGCAAACGCGCCAAGGGCCGTTATTGGAGCGGTCAATCAAGCCGCAGCGGCGGCGTCCAACTTCAGGTCGTCGGCCTCGCAGCGAGGGCTTCAGACCAGTTCGGCCAGAGCGCCCGATTGAAAGCCCTTGAGCGCCCCTAGGTCCGCACTGTGAACCTTGCGCGCCCAGGCGGGATCGGCGAGCAGCGCGCGCCCGACGGCGACGAGATCGAACTCGCCGCGCTCCATCCGCGCGACCAGCCGATCGAGATCGGTCGGCTCGGAGCTCTCGCCCTTGAACGCGCCGATCATGTCGCCCGACAGGCCGACCGATCCGACGCTAATCGTCGCGGCGCCGGTGAGCTTCTTGGCCCAACCGGCGAAATTCAGACCAGCCGCGCCGTCGATTTCGGGGAACTCGGGCTCCCAGAAGCGCCGTTGCGAGCAATGCAGAATGTCGACGCCGGCTTCGACCAGCGGCGCGAGCCAATCGGTCATCGCCGCCGGCGTGGGCGCCAGACGGGCGCGGTAATCCTGCTGCTTCCACTGGCTGACGCGCAAGATCAGCGGCAAGTCCGGACCAACCGCCGCCCGGACCGCCGCCACCACTTCGGCGGCGAAGCGGGCGCGCGCCTTCACGCTCGCGCCGCCGTAGCGGTCGTCGCGCTTGTTCGCGCCGTCCCAAAAGAACTGGTCGATCAGATAGCCGTGGGCGCCGTGCAACTCGACCGCGTCGAAGCCGAGCCTGCGCGCGTCGGCGGCGGCGCGGCCGAACGCCGCGACCGTGTCGGCGATGTCCTCCTCGCTCATCGCCACGCCGCGCGGCTGGCCGGGGCCGAACAGGCCGGACGGGCTCTCGACCGGCGCCGCCGGCGTCCAGCCGCTCTGGCCGGGCGCCGAGCCGACGTGCCAGAGCTGCGGCGCGATTCTGCCGCCGGCGGCGTGGACCTCCTCCACGACGCGCCGCCAGCCCTCGAGCGCCTTTTCGCCGTGAAAGAACGGGACGCCCGCCTCATTGCGCGAGGCCGGGCGGTCGATCACGGTTCCTTCGGACAGGATCAGCCCAACTTCGTTCTCGGCCCGGCGACGGTAATAGGCGGCGTTGGCCTCTCCGGGGACGCCGCCTGGCGCGCGGGCTCGCGTCATCGGCGCCATCACGATGCGGTTCTTCAACGACAAGGACTTGATGCGGAAGGGCGCGAACAGGGCTGAGACGTCGGTCACGGGATTGCGGCTCCGTTTTGGGTGGAGCGGAGTAAGTATCTCGTGTATATCTAGTGTCAATGAGGCACTTTAGGTTGACTAGGTATACTCAAGGAAACCAGGATGACGGACTCTAATCAACAACAATTTGCGGTGGATTGTCCAAGCCGCCTGCTGTTCGACCAGATCGCCGACAAATGGTCGATGATGATCCTGACCGTGCTCGACGGCGGTCCGCAGCGGTTCAACGCCATTCGCCGGCGGCTCGAGGGCGTGACCCAGAAGTCGCTCACCCAATGCCTGCGGCGATTGGAGCGCAACGGGCTGGTCGAGCGCCGCGTGATCGCCTCCTCGCCGGTGGCGGTCGAGTATCAGATCACGCCGCTCGGCCGCACGCTGCAGCTCCCGTTCAAGACGCTCTACGCCTGGACGCTGCAAAACATGGAGGCGGTCGAGCAGGCGCGCAGCGCTTTCGATCGGCGCGAGTGATCCGGCGCGGGCCGGCGATGGGACAGAAGAAGGCGCCCAAGTCCTTGAAGTCGCGCCGCCGTGGACCGGACTGCGCGCCTGCGCCGCGCGGCCTGCAAGGGGCTGCGACGACGGGCGGCGTAGGCGCGGGCCGCGATCGAGCTTACACTCGGCTGCGCCGCCGCGCCCGGGGCGGCGCGCGCGTCGGCGTGGGCGCGGCATCGGCGGCTTCGAGGATTTCGCTATGTTTCTTTCCGACTCGGATACGGCCGAGCTTGTCGCTTTTCGTCGCCATCTGCATGAGCGGCCGGAGCTTTCGGGCGAGGAGCGCGAGACGGCGCATGCCGTGCGGGCCTTCCTCGAGCGAACGCGGCCCGATCGGGTGATCGACAATCTCGGCGGACATGGGCTCGCCGCGGTTTACGACGGCGCGGCGACCGGGCCGTGTCTGATGTTTCGCGCCGAGCTTGACGCGCTGCCGATCGACGAGGTCTCAGCCTCCCCGTACCGCTCGCGGACGCTCGGCAAGGCGCATTTGTGCGGCCATGACGGCCACATGGCGACGCTCGCCGCCCTGGGCCTGGGCTTGTCGCGCGCGCGGCCGAAGCGGGGGCGCGTCGTCCTGCTGTTCCAGCCGGCCGAGGAGACCGGCGCCGGCGCCGAGGCGGTGATCGTCGACCCGAATTTCGCGTCGATCCAGCCCGATTTCGTTTTCGCCTGGCACAACATGCCGGGGATGCCGCAGGGCGAGGCGGCGATCGCCAACGGGCCCGCCGCCTGCGCCTCGCGCGGCCTGCGCGCGATCTTCAACGGCAAGACCGCGCACGCTTCCTCGCCCGAGGCCGGCGTCTCGCCGATGCGCGCGCTGGCGCGGCTGATGCCGGAGCTGACGGCGCTCGGGCGCGGCGGGGCGATCGACGAAGGCTATAGTCTGGTCACGATCACTCATGTCGAGATGGGCGCGCATTCGTTCGGCGTCGCGCCGGGGCGTGGCGAGCTTTGGGCGACCCTGCGCACCGTCACCGACGCGGGAATGGCGTCGCTGGTCGAGCGCGCCGAGAGCCTCATTCGCGACGCGGCGTTCGCCGAGGGGCTCGAGGTCGAGATCGCCTATCGCGACGCCTTCGATTCCGCCGTCAACGCGCCGGCGGCGGTGGAAAAAGTCATCAGCGCGCTCGGCGCCGAGGGCGTCAAGTGGAGCGTCGGCCAGCCGATGCGCCCCTCCGAGGATTTCGGCCGATTCTCCGCCGAGGCGCCGTCGGCGTTGTTTCTGCTCGGCGCCGGCGAAAGCCATCCGAGCCTGCACAACGCCGATTATGATTTTCCCGACGAGCTCGTTCCCGTCGCGGCGCGCGTGCTGATGCGCGTCGCGCGCGACGCGCTCGGCTAAACCCGGGAACGCGCAGCCGGCTGGATGACGGCCAGGCCTTCGCCTTTCCATGTTCTCGTTTTGGATCGGCTCCGATCCGCAACGGGGAGCCGGTGACGAAGAAGGTCCAAGCCGCATCCGCCTCTTCGCCCGCCCGCGCCGTCGCCCGCGCCGACGCCCACGAGCGGGGGAGCGTCGTCCTGCCGCCGCATCTCGATACGACCCACGACTGAGCCCGGCGGTTCGCCGGCCCATGCCTCAAAAGCCGGTCGCGAAGGCGGCGGCGGAGAGGAGCGCGACCGCACCCCAGACGGCGGCGGCGACGATTCCGGTCGGCGCGCTGGCGCTGAGCGACGGCAGGCGCGCCCACAAGGCGTAGAACGCGATCAGCGGCGGCAACAGCGCCACGACGCCGAGCGCGCCTGGGACATGGCGCGAAACCGCGTCGATCGCGACGAAGGCGGCGACGCCGGAGATCGGGTGCAGCAACAGCGCCGCGATTCTCGCGGCGCGCGGCATGCGCCCCATGACCGCGCCGACGGCGAGCGCCAGCGCCAGAACGATCCACAGCCAGAAGGTCAGCAGCAGCGCGCCCCACGCCTGCGAATAAGCGGCTTCGCCGCCTTCGAGCGGCGCCGCGCTTGTGACGAGCAGCGCGACGTAAAGCACCGCGGCAAGCGCCAGCGCCGTCATCATCCCGAGCGGCGCCGCGCGCAGCCTAGCCAGCCTGACCGTCGCCAAATTCGCCCCCTCCGCCTCGGCGCCGTTCGGCGCCCGCCGGCAATTTTACGGGACGGCGCGGACCAGGCGAGCGCCCGGCGGCCACAGAGCGACGACCGCCGGTCCGCGGTCATGCTTCCGTCAATTTCATATGCCGATTCGCGGTCCGGGTCGCCGTCCTATTGTCGGCCGTCAGCCTCGGCTTCTCGCTAATCAAGGGCCTGGCGTTCGGCGAGGCGGGATTCCTCCTGCCGCTGACCATGCTGCTGCTGGCGACGCGCAAGCAGTTCGATCGTCCAACCTCGATGCTCGACCAGCCGTTCACACTCGGCTGGTTTGCCGCGGTCGGCGTCATCATCGCTGCAGCCTTCGGCGTCCTCCTTTTGGCGTTCGACGGCGTCGCTCACGGCGCGGGATCTCTGGTGGCAATTCGCCTTCGACGCCCAGGCGCCGCGCGCCTTGCGCGCTCTGGTCGGCGCTTCCGCCCTCGCAGCGGCCTTCGCGGTCGGCGCGTTGTTGCGCGCCCCCAAGGGCGTCGCCGAACCGCCGTCGCCCTCGGAAGTCGAACCGGCGTCGCAGATCCTCCGCCGACAGGCGCGCGCCGAAACGGGGCTGGCGCTGCAGCGCGACAACAGCCTGCTCTTCTCCGCCTCGGGCGAGAGCTTCCTGATGTTCGGCAAACGCGGTCGCAGCTGGATCGCGCTTTTCGATCCGGTCGGCCCCGTGGCCGAGCGGCCGGACCTGATCCGGCGCTTCGTCGCACTGGCGCGCGAGCATGGCGGGCGCGCGGCCTTCTACGAGGTTCCGGCCGAGAGCCTGCCGCTCTATCTCGACGCCGGACTCACCGTGATGAAGATCGGCGAGGAGGCGCTCGTTCTGTTGTCGTCGTTCGGCCTCGCAGGAGGCGCGGCCGCGCATCTGCGCTACGCGCGCAAGCGTGGCGCGCGCGCCGGGCTGAGCTTCGAGCTCGTCCCGCCGGAGCGGTCGAAGGCGGCGTTGAAGACGATCGAGGCGATCTCCAGCGAGTGGCTGGAGGAGCGCACGGGCGAAGAGAAAGGTTTTTCGTCGCCGCCTTCGATCGCCGCTTTCTCGCCGGCGTGGCCGCAGCCGAGCCGATCGACGGCGCGAGCTTCGGCGAAGCGCGCGTCGTCGCGCCGACGGGCGCGCCGCTGCGCTATGTGACCGCGTTCTCCGACGTCGACGGCTGGAATGCGGACGACGATCGCGTCCTCGATGGGCTCGCGCGCGTCGGCGCGTTGGCAGTCGGCCTCGACGCGAAGGTCTATCTCGCCAATCTCGCCGCGCATCGCAACGCCGTGCGATCGGCCGAACGCGTCGACGTGTTCCAGGACGTCGAGGACCTCAGCCGACGCGTCCAGGGGCGTCATCCTTCCGCCTTCTACAATCTGCTGATCGTCGCCGGGCGCGGGGAGGGCGCCGCGCTCGCCTATGTCGCGCTCGCCCAGGCGCCGGTTGGAACGCTGTCGGCGGCGATCTCGCTCGATCCGACGGCGGCGGTCGGGGTCTCGCGCGCTTTGCGCCGGCGCGATGATTTCGCGCTCCAGCCCGACGGCGCGCGCCGGCTCGCCCCAGTCCCCAACCTGCATGGCGAATGGCGGGTCGATTTCGACGCGCGAGCCGATCGATGCATTGGCGCGCGGCGCCGCGCCGGTTGTCGTCGACGCCGACGACGCGACCGGCGGCCTCGTGGCGCTCGTGGACGCTTACGCCGCGAACGCCGCCAGCGCCGGCGTCGGCGCCTTGCCGCTTGTCCCGCTGCCGAGCGGCCGGGCGTCGAAGGCGATGGTCATATTCCTGTCGGGCGACGGCGGCTGGCGCGACCCCGACAAGACGATCGGCGAGAAGCGCCAGGCGGCCGGCGCGCCGGTCGTCGGCCGGGACAGCCTGCGCTATTTCTGGCGGCGCAAGTCGCCCGAGCGGACAGCGGCCGACCTCAGCGCGGTGATCTCCGCTTACCGCCGCCAATGGGGCGCCGACAAGGTCGCGCTGGTCGGTTATTCGTTCGGCGCCGACGTCCTGCCGGCCGCCTGCAATCGGCTGCCTGCCGCCGACCGTGAGCGCGTGACGATGGTCTCGCTGCTCGGGATCGAAGCGAAAGCCGACTGGGAAATCCGCGTCGCCGGCTGGTTCGGCGCCGCGCCGAGCGAGCAGGCGACGCCGCTGAAACCCGAGCTCGCGAACATCTCCGGCGACCTGGTCCAGTGCTATTACGACGCCGAGGAGAAGGACTCCGAGTGCCTCGGCCTCGGCGATCCGCGCGTCGAGCTGGTCAAGACGCGAGGCGCCCACCATTTCGGCGGCGATTACGCCGCCATCGCCCGGGATATTGTCGCGGCGCTGGGGCGAAGGGGCGCGCTCTGAGCTTGGGCGTTCGGCGTGGACTTATCGGCCGGTCGGCCGGCGCGCCATCGAAGCGGCGGCGGCGGCTGCAAGTCGTTGCAGCGCGCGCGCGTCGGCGCGCGACGCAGCGGCGGCAAAGTCCGCGTCGACGACGCGCGGCGCGGCGCGTATTGCGGCGGATCGGGGCGCCGGCTTGGCCGTTTCCGGCTTGACCTTGGCGCCGCGCGCTTCGCCGAGCTTGCGATAGAGGGCGCCATAGGCGGCGGCCGACGCCGCCCAACTGAAATCCTTGGCCATCGCCGCGCGGCGCATCGTCTGGAGTTCGAGCGGGGCCTTGTAGACGGCGAAAGCGTCGTCGATCGCGCTGGCGAACGCCGCGATGTCGAGCCGACCGAACAGGAAGCCGGTGCGTCCCTCTTCGATCGTCTCAGCGAGGCCGCCGGTGCGATGGGCGATCGGCAGCGCGCCGAACCGCTGCGCATACATCTGGCTGAGTCCGCACGGCTCGTAGCGCGAAGGCATCAGCACGAAATCGGCGCCGGCGAAAACGGCGCGCGCCTCTTCGGCGTCGAAGCCGATGCGCGCGCCGACGACACGACGATGCCGGCGCGCCAGCTCGGCGGCGGCGCGCTCGGCCTCCGGTTCTCCGCGACCGACGATGACGATCTGGCCGCCGCGGGCGACGATCGTCTCGCTCGCTTCCAGCACCAGGTCGACGCCTTTCTGATGGACCAGACGCGCGACGAAAGCGAACAGCGGCCCGGCGGATAGGCTGAGGCCGAAGGCGCCGCGCACGTAGTCGGCGTAGCGCTCCTTCCAGCGGCGCGCGTCGAATCGATAAGGGCAGTTTTGATCGGCGCGCGGGTCCCAGCTCGGATCGACGCCGTTGCGGATGCCGGTCAGTCGGCCTTCGCTCGCCCGTTCGGTGAGCACGCCATTGAGCCCGCAGCCGAATTCTGGACGGGCGATCTCCTCGGCGTAAGTCGCGCAGACGGTGGTGACGTGGTCGGCGTAGACGAGTCCGGTCTTGAGGAACGAGATGCGACCGTAGAATTCGACGCCGTCGACGTGGAAAGCGGAAGCGGGAATGGCGAGTTCGGCGAGCTGACGCGCGTCGAACTGGCCTTGGTGAGCGAGATTGTGAATCGTCATCACGGTCGGGGTCTTGTCGCCGCGCCAACGCAGATATCCGGCTGCGAGCGCGGTCGGCCAATCGTTGAGATGAAGGATATCGGGCCGCCAGCCGCCGACGCCGCGCATCGTCAACTCGGCGGCCGCGAGACTGAGCCGCGCGAAGCGGATCGCATTGTCGGCGAATTCATTGCCGGCCGAATCGCCGTAAGGCGAACCGTCGCGGTCGTAGAGTTCGGAACACAGAACGAGATAGACGACGAGCCCGTCGGGCAGGGTCAGCGCGCCGATCGAGCACGGCGGGATCACGCCGGCGCCGGGCAGATGAGCGACGATGTCGATCGAAGCCACGTCGCGCAGCGCCGGGCGATAGGCGGGGATGAGCACGCGTGCGTCGCAACCGGGACGCAGCGCGCGCGGCAGCGCCGCCGAAACTTCGCCAAGACCGCCCGCCTGGAGAAAGTCAGTGGATTCCGGGGTGACGAACAGCGCCTTGGTCGAGACGTCCGGCCTCGCCGCCGGCGCCGTCGGATCGTCGACCTCGCGTTGGAGTCGGACGAGGTTGGCGGCGGTCAATACGGGCATGGGCTCTCGCAACGGCAACTGCGTCGCAAGCTAGAGGGCAACCGTAAGAACAGAGTTAATGTTCGGTTGCTCGACGTGGGACACATGCGCGCCCGCCGGGCGAACGCGGCGATTGGGCCAGCGGGAAGGCCGGGTCAGTGATTGAACGGCGTCGCGGTCTGCGACGTCGTCGCCATCATTTTGTAGTCGTTGACGATCCAAGCCACATGGTCGACGCGCGGCGCGTCGGGGAAGGCGACGCGGGTCTGCGACGCTTTTCGGCGGCGGGGCGAAGGCGCCGACGGCCAAAAGCGCCGGGGCAGCGGCGCAAGCGCTTGGCAAAGCGCGTTGGGAGAGCGACATCGAGGGCGCGTTCTTGATGTCGGGCGCGGTGAGTCTCATTCGTTTGCGGGGATGCAAATTCGCATCCTCGTCCGCTCGTGGCGCAGCCTCGCCGCAATTGGCCCGCGGCGCGGCCTAACGCCGCACGCCTCCACTTTTCTATGGCGCGCCGAACGGCGTGCACGCGCCTTGCGAACTGGCGCCGGTCGACGCTAACATGCCAGCAACGCTTTGGCCCTTGACCGCCGGCGACGCGTCGGCGTTCATGCCCGCCGTGAGCCGAGCGGCGGCGCGGGCCGTTCCGAGGAGGCGCGCGTGTCGATTTCGTCGCTGCTGCTGTTCGCGGCGGTCTATTTTGCCGCAGTGGCGACGCCGGGGCCGGGCGTGGCGGCGTTGGTGGCGCGGGTGCTTGGCCACGGCCTGACCGGCGTCGCGCCGTTCATCCTTGGCTATGTCGTCGGCGATCTGATCTGGCTTGCGATCGCCGCCACCGGTCTCGCCGCGATCGCCCACTTGTTCGCCGGCGCGTTCATCGCGCTCAGGCTCGCCGGCGCCGCCTATCTCATCTATATCGCTTGGGGCATGGCGCGCTCGTCCTTCCTCGCCGGGGGTGGGACGGAAGCGCCGCCGCAGGCGACGCGCGGCTGGCGCGCCTTTTCCGGCTCGCTCTCGCTGACGCTCGGCAATCCGAAGGTGATCATCTTCTTTCTGTCGATCATGCCGCTGGTCGTCGATCTGAACGCCGTGACGCCGGCGATCATCGCCACGATCGCGACGATCGCGGTCGTGGTCTTGTCGACGACGCTCAGCGCCTATGCGCTCGCCGCCGACCGCGCGCGCGCTCTGCTGCGTTCGTCCAGGGCGATGCGCTACGCCCAGCGCGCCGCCGCCGGCGTCATCGCCGGCGTGGCGGTGGCGATCGCGGCGCGATGAAGCGGTCGGTTGAAGCCGGGCGCCGGTTGAAGAGGAGAAGCATGCCATGCCCGTCGATCGCATGACCGTGTTGTCCGCGATGATGGACCAGGGGGTTATCCCGGTTTTCTATCATCCTGACGTCGAGGTGTGCACGAAGGTCATCCAGGCCTGCGCCGACGGCGGCGCGAAATGCGTCGAGTTCACCAATCGCGGCG
>Ga0181519_10003249_pt1 | contig 13433 bp, 10 predicted proteins | sample PEATcosm2014_Bin_26_FD_121102 | JGI IMG/M metagenome (GOLD analysis project Ga0181519, IMG submission 121102) | Peatland microbial communities from MTU Mesocosm Facility, Houghton, MI, USA - PEATcosm2014_Bin02_10_metaG | ecosystem: Environmental > Terrestrial > Soil > Wetlands > Peat | place... | reverse complement strand
TTCCCCGTGGTGCGGCACATCCAAATCCGTTTCACGCCGGCCTGGATGCAATCGCTCACCACCTGCTGTGCCACTGCGGCCGAGGTCATCAACACCACGCCATCGGGCACCGGTTCTATATCCTGCACGCGACCGAAGCATCGCTGCCCCTCGATTTCGCCAATGGCCGGGTTGACCGGAACCGCGTCATAGCCACGCGCGCTGAACTCGCGAAACAGCGCTCGCGAATAATCCTTCGGCTGCCGCGAGACACCCACGAACGCCAGCCGCTTCTGGCTCAGAAAATCCTGCACCCGCTCCATCGAAGCCATTCAATCGGACCCTCCAGTCCGATTTTAGGCCCGAGACCGGCCCGGAACAAGGGCGCACAGCGCAAAACACGCGGGCATGCATTCGTTCGGAAAAACGCAGTCGGGAGCTAAAGAGGCGGCCCAAGATGCTTCCGGTGTTTTTCAGCAAGCTCTAAAACGTGCCCTTCCAACACTTTGCGTGCCGGGGGCGGGGAATACTCTTAGCTTGCCGAGCCAAAAGGGGTTTTTAGGGGATTGCGGACTACGCGACCTTCTGAACTTTGCCGCTGCGGATACACGACGTGCAGGCGCGCAGGCGGCGGGACGCTCCGTTCACCACGGCGCGCACCGATTGCAAATTCAGATCCCAGCGCCGCTTGGTGACGTTGTGGGCGTGGCTGACGCGGTTTCCGAACTGGGGGCCGCGGCCGCAGATCTCACATACCTTTGCCATAAAGCACAAATCTCCCGATCAAATCGAAAGGCCAAGTATAGCAGATCGGCGACCTTCGGCGCTCGAATGCTACGGCAAGAGACCTAGGCGGCGTTGCGATGCCGGGAGAAACACCGGCGAACAAGATCGCCGGCGTTACAGACAGGACACCGGCGAACAAGATCGCCGGCGTTACAGACAAGACACCGGCGAACAAGATCGCCGGCGTTACCGTTACTGAAGCGGATAGCCGTGAAACAGCTTCAGCGTGCGAGACCAGCGCGTCCTGCTGAAGAAGTGCGTCACCACATCCATCACGTGGCCGACGCCGATATTTCCGTCGATCAAATCGGCTTCGGGCGCATCAAACGACCAGTAGTTGAGCACTGGCGTCCCTTCGATGTTTTGGCGCGGAACGAACCCCCAATAGCGGCTGTCGAGCGAATTGTCGCGGTTGTCGCCCATGGCGAAAATAGAACCGGCCGGCACCACCAGTTCGCCGTTCACCACGTGGCCGGCGAGCATGGCGATGGCGGCCTGCATCACGCCCGGCTCCGGCGGCGACGTAGGAAAATTGTCGCGATACGGATCGATGTACGGCGTAATGTGCTGAACGTATGGCTCGTTGACCGCGTGCCCGTTGAGGATGAGCTGTTTGTCGATCAGCCGGATACGATCGCCCGGGATTCCGATCGCGCGCTTCACCAGATCTTTGTTCAGGTCCACCGGATCGCGAAAGACGATGATGTCGCCGCGGCGCACGTCCCGATACGGCAACAGGCGGCTGGATATGGCGCCCGGCGGTGCGTAAACCAGCTTATCCACGAACACGTGGTCGCCCGTAATCAAAGTACCCTCCATGGACCCGCTGGGGATCACATAACCCTGCACCACGTTGGTGAACAGGAACAGCATCACAATGATGGTGCCGGCCCACTCCGCGATGAAGCCGCGGCTGACACTTCGCGTCAGCATCTTATAGCGGTCCCAGATTCCGCGCGGCTCCTCGATCGACGGTGTTAGCACTGGCGCAGCCTTCCTCTTGGTCATAGCGGTACTCCCTACTGTTGCCATTGTAGACGAAGCGGCGGGCGCGCAAGCCGGGCGCACCCACCGGGCGCAGTCATTGCGTCCCAAGGGTCCGCAAAGCTAACCGGCGTGCGGCGAAAGACAGCCGGGATTGTCTTTCACCACGACTCCTTCACCGTGGCCGCCCAAATCCACCATCAGTTGTTGGAGCGCACCGTCGTGCAACACATTGTTGCCGATCACGCAATGTTGCAGCTCTTTGTAAACGATGCCGTAAGAGGGCGACCAGAGACCGCTGTTGTTATCGTCGCGCCCTACTACCAGGTTGTTGGCGGAACAAGTAATGCCGCGCGCCCTCTCCAGCCGGATTTGGGAGGAATCGTAAGTACCGGGCCTTGCGCTCTTCCCACTGCGCTTGATGAAGTTGCCGGTAATGCTCATCTGCTCGCCGCCCTCGACAGCCAGCCCGCAGGTTCCCGCGCGGTCGAAGTAATTGCCGGTGATGTTGTAGCCGTCACCGCCGGAGATGAGAATTCCTTCGCGATTCCACTCGATGCGATTCCCGGTGAACGTGCACGCCGCGTTCTCTTCGCGCGCGGCAAAGCCGGCGCCCTGGTTTCCGGACAGCCAATTGTCGAGGAGGAACCCGTCCCAACCTCGCAGCGAAACGCCGTCGCCGGCGTTGTAGGCAATCATCGAATGGCGGATGGAAAAACACCAGGCGCGCGTGAGCCGCACGCCGTCGCCGCTGAAATTCGCGATCTGGCACCGTTCGATGCGGAAGGTATCTTCCTGCTTGCCGTAATCCGGCTTGTTCAGCCAGACTCCGTGCACGCCGGCGCCGAGCTTGCCGCCATCGAGGGAGAGTCCATCGATGGTCGCGCCAAAAGCACCGGTGATGTTGAGCAGGCACCGGGCATGTGGATCCGCCAGCCGGATGACGGAGCCGAATCCACGCTCGTAATCCCAGGCCGGAATGCCCGTCAGCGCCACGTGCGGGCGCACTTGCAGTTCCGCGCACCGATAGACGCCGGGCGGCAGGAAGACGGCGCCACCGCCAGCGGCGGCGGCATCAACCGCGCCTTGGATCGATTTGGTGTCGTCGCTCCTGCCATCGCCCTTGGCTCCGAACTGGCGAACGTTCAAAACCGTCTCCGCCGCAGCGTCCGTGGCCCCCATCCCCGGCCGCATCGCCAACCACGCTGCGCCGAGCGCGGCTGCACGAGCGATCTGCCGCCGCCCAGAGCCGGGTTTCACAACGTCGTCAGGCATGTCGATCTCCGCTCGTCCCGGCGCGGCTAGAGCGGCAATTGGTGCAGCAGGGCCGGAAACACGGCCTGCACGAACTCCGCGCCAGTCCGTTCGGCCACGTCGATGCCGGCCGGTCCTACCGGGACCATGATTCTCACCAGCGCCGTGTCGCTGCGCCGGTAACGGATGGAATCCGCAACCGCCCAGAATTTGGCGGCGTATTCGGCGGCGATCACCCGGTTGTGGCTTTGATACCAGTACAACGTCACGCTCTTCTCTTCCCCGTGCTGTACCACGTACCGGTTCACTTTGATCGGCGCATCCCAGCCCGGCACTCGCAGGAAAATGAAATCCTCCTGGACCGGCTCCCAGCCGGATCCCGGCAGGCAGTTTTTCGGCGAGTGCGGCGCCTGGCCGTACCGTTGCGTTTGAAAGTAGGCGATGTAGAGGCCGGCCAGTTGCCTGGTGCTTTGGTTTACATAGAACCGGTTCAGCGTGTCGTCGGCCTTGAGAATATCCAATATCTCCTTGTCGATTGGGAAATCGCGATAAATCAGCCAATCGCCGATCACGGAGGGAAACAGGACCAGCGGCTCTACCGTTGGCGCGGTCTCGCGACGCGACGCGAAAGCGTAGAACGCCAGCGCCTCCAGCAGCAGAAGCACGGCCACTACGCGCACGTACGGATTCGTCGTCATATCCGCGCCCTCGCTCGCCTCGCCGCAAGCCCGATCGTGAAAAGAATCGTCCGATGGAAGAGGAACAGGATCACTCCAGCGGCCAGAAAGATCGCCATGCCGGTCGATTCATGGAAAAAGCCCTCGGCGAGGTCGCTGCGGATCTGCGAGAGAATCCCGGTGACCATCACCCGCCCGGCGTTGGCGATCAATGCCACCGGAATGGTGGCCAAGAACAGCACCACGCGCAGCCAGGCACGTTTCTCGAAGAAATAGCCGTAAACCAACGACAGAAACGTCAGCGAAAGCAGCGACCGGATGCCGCTGCAAGCTTCCACCACGGAAAGCTGCTGGTTGGGCAGATCCAGAATATTGCCTTCGCGCAGCACCGGAATGCCAATGGTGAGCAACCCCGCCGCCGCGATGCGGGTAGCCAGGATCTGCAGCGGGAAGGTGAGGCTGTTGTAGACCACGGTGGGAATTGGCACCATGAAAAACAGCAGGAACAGGGGAAAGGCCAGCTTGCGCAACACCGGCGCGCCGCCCACCGTCCACACCACGCCGATCAGGGTGATCACCAGTGCCGTCCGCGCCGTAAACAGCTCCACTCCCAGCGTGCCGATGAGGAGTTGCAGCCCGCCCCAGACCACCAGCAGCAGTCCCCACCAGGTGGGACGAGCCTCAGTGGCCAGCAACTCCTGGCGGCGCTGCCAGACTATGTATCCGGCGACCAGCGGCACGAAGAACCCGTGGCCCATGTCGGGATCGTTCCACCATTGGAGGATGAGCCTGTGCAGGACTGGTGCGTAACAGACCAGCAGCGGCACCGCGATCCAGGCGATGGCCACCCAAGGCACGCGCATTTTTGGCGCGGGTTCCGCGATAGCGGTCATAGGGCCTTCGCCTATCATAACAACCTCCGCCGCGTCCCGCCCGAGCTTAATAATTGAGATAAACGGCTCCTATTAAAATGGTTGGGTGTATAATCATCCGCAGAATCGCCCGGATTGATGGCGGCCAGGAAGCCAAAAACGGAAGTCCGGATCAGATAAAACAGCCAAGATATCCTAAGCGGCCAAAGAAGGAGACGGCGAGTATGACCAGCAAATGGTTTTCGGTTGCTTTCCGCGCGCGCGCGTTGCCAGCAATGACGGCGCTCACGATCGTTTCGATCTTCCTCGGTATTGGCTGGCCTGGTGTCTCCGCGGCATCCCGAAAGGCCGCTCCCGGAACCAAGCTGATGAGTGTGCCATTGAATTTCGAGCCGAACCAGGGGCAGGCCGCCTCGGCGGTTCAGTTCCTTTCGCGCGGTCCCGGCTACGCGATCTTCCTGGCTCCGGGCGAAGTGTCTTTGAACCTGGAACGGCAACAGGCGGCAGCGGCCGCAGAGGCAGGGCAAGCACCAGGAGCCGCCTCCGTAGACACCGTGCGGATGAGCCTGATCGGCGCAAATGCCAAGGCCCGGGCCGTCGGGCGGGACCCGCAGCCCGGCGTGGTGAGTTACTTCATCGGCAACGATCCGAAGAACTGGCGCTCCGGCATCCCGACGTACGGCAAGGTCGACTACCCGCAAATCTACCCTGGCGTGGATCTGGTGTTTTACGGGAACCAGCGCCAGTTGGAGTACGATTTTGTGGTCGCTCCCGGCGCCGACCCGAACCGCATCGCCTGGCGGATCGAAGGCGCAACCGCCAGCGTCGACGCGGACGGCAATCTGGCTCTGAGCGCTTTCAACGGCCCGGCCAGTTTCAAGAGACCGGTGCTGTACCAGATGGATGGAGACAAAAAGATCAGCGTCGAAGGCTCGTTCGCCGTGGCCGGGAACCAGGTTCACTTTCACCTTGGCAGCTACGACCATTCGAAGGCGCTCGTCATCGACCCGGTGCTCAGCTATGCAAGTTATCTTGCCGGGAGCTCCACCGATCACATCGGCCAGACCACCGGACCAGGCTCTCTTCAAGTCGGCACCTCACAGGCTCTGGCGGTAGACAGCGCGGGCAGCGTCTATGTGACGGGCTACACCTACTCGCTGGACTTCCCAACCAAGAGCCCCTATCAGAGCCTCCCTACCAAGCAGTCGGGTGTCAGTCCCGGGCAATGGCCTTCGGCCTTCGTAACTAAGTTCAGTCCGGATGGCAGCTCGCTGGTTTATTCCACTTATTTGGGCGGCAGCGGTTCCGACACCGGCTACGCGATAGCGGTGGATTCGAGTGGCAATGCTTACGTGACCGGCCAGACTAACTCAAGCAATTTCCCGATAACCCCGGGAGCGTATCAGAGAGTCTGCGCCCCGATTCCGAACAGCCTGGGAGTGTCCTCCGCCTCCTCGAACTGCAACTCCTCGGACTCATCCGTATTTGTGACCAAGCTGAACTCCATCGGAAGCAGTCTTGTCTACTCGACGTTTCTGGGCGGCTACGGTTTCGCATACGCGACCGCGATCGCCGTGGATGGCACCGGCCGCGCCTACATCGCGGGCAACGAGGAGATTGCTTGCGCCACGGCCTACACGTTCCAATCCTGCTTTCCCACCACCAACGGCGCGGTAATCCCTGGAAGCAGATCTATCGGAGGGGCGAACCAGGACGCCTTCATCGCGGCGTTCGATCCCACCGGCGCCGAGTTGCTCTATTCCACTCTCTTCGGCGACTTGGATATTGCCAGTGGCGGCACTACCTGGGGCACCGGGGTCGCGGTGGATGCAAACGGCTACTTCTATCTTGTGGGCGAAACCATAGCCGGCAATCTCCCGACAACCGCGGGCGTCATTCAGCCCACTGCCGCTCCTCTGGACAACAGCGGAGTCTATGTGCTGGCTTACCGCGGCTTCGTTGCGAAGTTCAGTCCGATCGGGTCCGCCGGTGGAGTATCGCTCGCATACGCCACTTACCTTGGCGGGCAGACTCAGACGGGATTCGACTACGTCAGCGGCGTCGCCATCGATGGCGCAAGCAACGCCTATATCGCCGGATACACCAATTCTCCGGATTTTCCCGTGACGAGCGGCGCTTATTCGACCGTCTGCGGTCCGAACGGGCAGAACTGCGCGGCAGCCCACGTAACCAAGCTGAATCCATCCGGCAGCTCCATCGTATGGTCCACCTTTGTGGGCGACGCCAAGAGCGATGCAAGTGACGCGTTCTACTTTACCGGACCTATCCAATTGGATGGAAACGGGAACGTCTATATTATGGGTCAAGCCGGACCGGGTTTCCCATTGGTCAATCCGGTTGAGCCGGCCGTAAGCAGCGGGACGATGGAGTTGGCGGTCGCCGAGCTTGACCACACCGGCTCCAAGCTGCTATTCTCCACCCGCATTGGGTCCGCGGGACTCCAGACCTCGGGACCGGCCGGGCTGGCAGTCGACTCCGCCGGCGACATTTATCTCGCCGGCAATACAATCGGCCCCGGCCTGATCACGACCCCCGGCGCATTCCAAACCACCGCCAACAGCAGCGGTTGCTGTTACCACGGTTTTGTGGCCGAGATCGTGCCCACCGGCACTGTGGTCACCTTGGCCACGGCTGGACAGGTGGAACCTCTGGCGGAGGAATCCATTGTCACGGTTTGGGGCACGGATTTAGCCACCGGAACGGCACAAGCGGCGACTGCACCGGTGCCGCTATCGCTCGACGGCAACACCGTGACGGTCACAGACTCGGCCGGCGTCGCGCGTCAGGCTCCCCTGTACTTCGTGTCGCCGTCGCAGATCAATTTCGAGATCCCGGCAGGCACGGCCTCGGGAACCGCGACGGTCTCGATACAGAATCAGAATGGGACCATTCAGTCCACAACGATCCAAATAGCTGGTGTTTCGCCGGGGATCTTCGCTTTGAATGGCTCGGGACTCGTCGCGGCCTGGGTTCTGCCGGTGATTTCCGGCGCACAGCAAGCTTTGCAGCCGGTGTGGCAACTTGAGTCCGGAGCTGTGGTTCCCTTGGCCGTAGATCTCGGGCCATCCAATCAGCAGGTCTATCTGGAGATGTACGGTACCGGTATCCGAGACGCCAAGAATGTCACCGTGACGGTCGGCGGTTTGAGCGTGCCGATGCTTTACTACGGCGCTGCGCCGGGATACGCCGGCGAGGATCAGGTGAATATCGGCCCGTTACCTCAGGCGCTGGCAGGGAAGGGAAGCGTGAACGTCGTTTTGACGGCGGATGGGCAGCAGGCGAATACCGTCAACGTGACCATCCAGTGAGCTCAGGCAGAGATTGAAGCTTAGGGCCTGTCGGGAGATGACTGTGCCATTCCGACGCGGCGCGACGCACTCGTCGATGCCGCGCCGGCACTCGTGCCGACGCAGGGCAGCGCCGGAAAAAAGACGTGTCGAGAAGAGTCTCGACACGGCACGCATGAGTGCGTGCGCCACGTCGGTTGCAAGGATTTGGCATGGTTATTTCGTGACGAGCCCTTAGCCGAGGTGCCGGCCCTCACTTGGCCAAGGCCTTCAATCGGTTCTTCAGGCGTTGAAAGAGGCTCTGCGGAGCCGAGGGCGCGCTAGGCGCAGTGCTGGCCGCGGCGGCCACTCCGGAGGCCGTCGGCGCCGTGTAGACCGGCGGCGTCGCCGGGCAGTCGCTCTCCGAAACCAGGCGGACCCTGCCGGCCGACAGCACGTACTCGCGCCGCACCCGTTTGTCCACGCGGTTCACCACGCATAGGGAAAAGCCCGGCTCGGTTTGGCCGTCCGCGCCGGCCGGTTTTGCCAGCACGGGCAGGTAGCCTTCCAGGTTCCGTTCCACGTGGCTGGTTTCGTACCGGTGGTGGCGAAGGCTCCAGACAAAGATGCGAAAGCTGTCGAAGTCGTAATCGTGAACGCCGCTGGCAACGGTGGTCCACAGCCAGATGTCTTTCCGCTGGTCCTGGTCGGCGATTTGGCCGAGCGAGAAGTAGGAGACGATGCGGTGCCCCTCGGCATATTGCGCCACTTCGTCCGGGATGGCCAACGAGATGTGGCGCGTGAGCACCCAGCCGGCTTGCCCGGTCGCAATGCGCACCAGGCTCCAATAATCGAGCGTCACGGGAGGCCGCTCGGCTGGTTCCTCGGGCTCGGGCGCCGGCTCGTCCGGATCCCTGCCGGATAACTCCAGCCAATCGGCCGGCGGCGAGGGCGGCTTGGGCATAGGCGGCGGGGGGATCTTGCCCTTGGCGTCCTCTTTCTTGGCGGCCCTTTTCGGCGGCGCTGGGAAGACCAGCGGCGCTCTGGGCAGGTCGGTACGCGGCAGAGCAATGGTGGCCAGCACGGCGAACTTCTCGCCCGCCCGGATTTGCAGGAAGCTCGGCGCGGCGCTCGAAGGCTGCGTGTGCGCGTTCAAATCCCGGTAACTCGCGGCCTGTCCCTGCGACGGCATTTTGGCGGCGCGTTCCGCGAGTTCCTGTAGGCTGGCCATGTCCGAAGCGGCCAGTAACTGGCGCGCTTCGGTCCATCCTTCCGTACCATCGGGGGTGCGCACGCGAATCAGGCTGCGCCGCCGCGCCAGAATGTCGAGCCGCTGGCCATGTTTGACGGTAGCTACGGTGGGAGATTGTAGCGAGATATCGCCGTGGATCTTGAGCGTAGCCGGCCCCACGAAGGCTTGACCGATGGCTGGCGCATGCGCCGCCGGACCGGTGCGGCACCCGGCCAAAACCAGCAGCGCCGCCACCAGACTCACCGTGTTGATCGGCCTCAAGCGCACCTATCGTGATTCTAGTTGAGCCGGGAGAATCGTTTCACCTTGCAATCGACCGCTCCCTGTGGTCGCGGCTCCGATTGCTTTCAGAGCCGCCACCAAAGGGAACGGTCGGTGCGCCTCAGCTCCTTAGGCGCCGCTCAACACACGTGCGCCCCGCGCGTGCCCACGTAGACGGCGTATACGGACTGGCTGGCGGCCATGAACAACCGGTTGCGTTTGGCGCCGCCGAAACACAAGTTGGCGCAGATTTCCGGCAACAGGATCAAGCCAATGCGCTCGCCGCCGGGCGAGAGCACATGCACGCCGTCATAGCCCGGACCAGCCCAGCCGGCGCCGACCCAGAGGTTGCCGTCGATATCGGCGCGCATGCCGTCGGCGATGCCGGAGCCCTTGTCGGTGACCATCTTCGAAAACAGCCGGCGGTTGCGCAACTGGCGGCCGTCCGCGACATCGAAGACGTGGATGTCCTTGGCATCGCCGCTGTCGATGATGTATAGCTTCTGGTAATCGGGGGAAAAGCAGAGGCCGTTGGGCTGCCCGAAATCGGCGGCCACCAGATCGAGCTTGCCGGTTTTCGGGTCGGCGCGATATACGGCGGTCGGTATCTCGGGGCTAGCCTGGAAGCCTTCGTAGTTGCCCAGAATTCCGTAAGTGGGGTCGGTGAACCAGATGCCGCCATCCGGGTGCACCACGATATCGTTGGGCGAATTGAGCGGCTTCGCGTTCCACCGGTCGGCGATCACCGTAAGCGAGCCATCGTGCTCATAGCGCGCCACGCGGCGGTGACCATGCTGGCAGGAGACCAGTCGGCCTTCGAAATCGAAGGTGTTGCCGTTGGAGTATCCGGAAGGCTCGTGGAAGACGCTCACGTGCGCATCCTCTTCCAGCCAGCGCATCTGGCGGTTGGCCGGGATATCGCTCCACACCAGGTAGCGGCCGGCGGCATGCCAGGCGGTTCCTTCGGCCCATCGGGCGCCGGTCCAAAGGCGCTCAATAGCGGCGCTGCCGATTTTGTACTTGTCGAAGCGAGAATCGAGCGAGACGATATCGGGATCGGGATAGCGGACGGGCTCGCGGCCGGCCCAATCGCGCGGCGTTTGCGCGGCGGCCGGAACCAGCGCGGCAGCCGCGGCCAGTAAGGAACGGCGGTGGATCATCACCAGGATATTCTATGCCAAGCAGGAAGTCCCGAAGGCGCGGAGTTAAAATATGGCGACGTCACCGCCCGCTTGCGCGTGCGGCTCCGCGCATCGGAGCCGCGACCATAGGGAGCGGTTCTGCCGGGCTGCTCAGCGCCGGTGCCGTCTGGCGAGGAGGCCCACACATGCTGCTCAAAGATAAAGTGGCGCTGGTAACCGGCGCGGGCACCGGAATCGGGGAGGCCATTGCGCGGCGGTTCGCCGAAGAAGGCGCGTGCGTCTTCCTGTTCGATCGGGACGCGGAGAGCAACTGCCGCGTGGCGGCGTCGATTGGCGCGGCCGGCGGATGGGCGGAAGCCATCACCGGCGACGTGCGCCGAGCCGATGACCTGGCGGGACTGGTGGAAGCGGCGCGAGCGCGTTTCGGGCGCATCGACGTCCTGGTCAACAACGCCGGCATCTTCCCGCGCCAGCCGTTCCTGGAAATCACCGACGAGCAGTGGGACGAGATGCAGGACGTCAACCTGAAGAGCATGTTCCGCTTGAGCCAGCTCGCGCTGAAAGCGATGATGGCGGCGCGCGCGGGCAAGATCGTCAACATCTCCTCGGTGACGTTCTTCCTCGGCGTGGGCAACCTGGCGCACTACACCGCGTCCAAGGGAGGAGTGATCGGGCTGACCCGCTCGCTCGCGCGCGCCGCCGGGCCGTACAACGTACACGTCAACTGCGTCACGCCCGGCTTCGTCCAAACCGAATCCGAGGTCCGCTTCGTTAACGATGACGAAGCGCGCAAGATGGTGGCCGACCAGTGTCTGGCGCGCAGAATCACACCTCTCGACGTGGCGCGGGTCTGCCAGTTTCTGGCCTGCGAGCTGAGCGACGGGATGACCGGCCAGTGCCTGAACGTCGATGGCGGCTGGGTGATGCACTAACCAACTCGCCCACCTCATTACTCAAATGCCACCGTGGCGTTTCGCAATGCCGTTCGTGGCGCGGGCCGTCCGGCCTGCAGAGCCGAGATTCGTCTCGGCTTTTCTTGGCCCGCCGCGAGTCACTCGTAAAGCCGCGAGCAACGAGTAAAAGAAATGTCGAGATGACTCTCGACACAGCAGGCTTGACAGCCCGCGCCACGCACCTCAGAAGTTCGTTCTTGCCGTGGTCGCGGTTCCGGCCGCGTTCGCCAGTTGCACCGTGAACGCGCTCACGCTCGTCGGATCGCCGGTCACCGGGAAATACGCCTCCAGTGCGAACTGTCCCCCATCGTCCGACCCGCCGAAATAACTGGTGAACGCGGCCGTACTGTCGTAGACGATGGCGCCGGGTGGAATCGCATTTCCGCTCGAATCGTAAAAGGTGAAACTCAGCAACCCAGCCGTGCGCGTGTTGTCGAAACCGGTGACGTTCACTGAGACCCCCGAGGTCTGCCGCGCACCCGTCACCGCCGCGACTCCGATCACCGCAGGCCCAATCACCACGTTCTGCTCGCTCACCGCGCTGCCGATCTGCGCCGCCAGCGTCAAGGTTCCGGCCGTGGTGCCGGTCTGGAACGCGGCACTAGCGGCGCCACCGAAGCTGGCCGCCGTGTCGCCCTGGTTGAAAGTGAAATTCGCTGTCTGGCCGCCGGCGGCAAAGAGGATGCCCGGGTCCAGCTCGCCCTCCGGCAGCGATTGAAATTCGAGCGTCACCGTGCCCGTGCCGCCAGTTGCGGCAGGCGCGTCGAAACTCACCGCAACCGAGCCCTGCTGCGCACTCTGCGCCTCACCCAGCGCGACCGTCAACAGCGGCGTTGGAGGCGGCGGGGAGAGTCCAGTGCCCGTCAGAGTGAATTGCCGGCCGCCAATCGACAGAACCGCCGTGCGCGCGCCGGCCGCGGTTGGGCTGAACTCAATCGCGAAACTAGCGCTCGATTGCGGAGCCAGCGATGTACCCGCCGGAGACAGCCCGACCAGCGCGAAATCCCCCGCTGCCACGCCGATCGAATCCACCGTCAACGGGGCCGCGGTCTGATTGACGGCCAGAAAACCGAGCGTCGCGTTCGAACCCACCTTCACGCTGCCGAAATCCACTGCCGCCTCGCTCAACGCGCTCGCCCCGGAAGGCAGTTCCACTTCATACGTGAGTCCCGCCGTCGCCGTCGCCGTCAGCGCCACCACTATCCCGGCCACATCCAGTGAGCCGCTATACGAGCCCGCCGTCGCGCCTTCAAACGTGAGTGTGAACTGCACGCTGGCGTTGGCCTTCAAGGTCATCGGCGCCGCCGCGTCGACCGAGAACCCCGCGCCACTCACCGATAACACCGTCACTGTTTGCGTCTGGCTGGTGGTATTGAGGATGCTGAACTCGACGGTGGCCGGCGCGTTAGGATACACCGATCCGAAGCTGAATTGCGCGCCAGCCAGAAGTCCGGCGTTGCCCGTAACCTGGTAGAGACTGAACTGCGACGCGGCCACGCCCGTCCCGGTCAGCGTGAACTGCTGGCTGCCGATGGACAGCACCGCCGACCGCGCGCCGGCCGCGGTTGGGCTGAACTCAATCGAAAAACCAGCGCTCGTTTGCGGATCGAGCGGCGTGCCGCCGGGGCTAGACCCAACCAGCGCGAAGTCCCCAGGCGCCACGCCGATCGCGTCCACCGTCAGTGGTTCGGTTGTCTGATTGACAGCCACGAAATTCACCGTCGCGCTCGCACCCACCTGCACGCTGCCGAAATTCACCGCCGCCGCGCCTAGCCCGCTGGTGCCTCGGGAAGGCAGGCGCACTTCGTAAGTGACCGCGGGCGCCACGTTTGCCGTCAGCGTCATCGAAAAGCCGGTCGCGACCAGCGAGCCGCTATAGGACGCCACTGTTGGGGCTTCGAACGTGATCGTGAACTGCATGCTGCCGCCCGCCTGCAGAGTCAGCGGCGCCATCGCCCCCGCGAGCGAGAATCCCACGCCGCTCAC
>Ga0181519_10003246_pt1 | contig 13435 bp, 5 predicted proteins | sample PEATcosm2014_Bin_26_FD_121102 | JGI IMG/M metagenome (GOLD analysis project Ga0181519, IMG submission 121102) | Peatland microbial communities from MTU Mesocosm Facility, Houghton, MI, USA - PEATcosm2014_Bin02_10_metaG | ecosystem: Environmental > Terrestrial > Soil > Wetlands > Peat | place... | reverse complement strand
TCGAGCACCTCGTCCTCGGAATCGTCCTGCGGCGGCGCGGGCGGCTGCTTCAGCATGGCCACGTCGAAGGGCTCGTAGTCCTCGGGCGCGAACGACGCGTCGAGGCGCTGGAGGAAGCCGCCCCTCGGCGTCTGCGCGGGTCGCTGGACAATTCTTTGCGCCGCGGGCTGCGGTGCGGGGATTTGTGCAGGCTGCGGGGCGGGCTGTGCCGCGGGAACTTGCGCCGCGGGAACTTGCGCCGCGGGCTGCGGGGCGGGCGGCTGCGACGTCGGCTGCGCGGAAATCTCGGCCGCGGGCTGCGCGGAAAACTGCGGGGCGGGGGCCTCGTCGGCCACGGTCCTGCTCTCGGCTTTGACGCGCACGCGAACTTTCGCCGGCCTGGTTTCGGCGGCGGGGCGCGGCTGCTCGTCCTCGGGGGGTTCCGGAGTCGCCGCCACAGGCGCCGGGACTGGCGCGGCCACAGCCGCCGGGACTGGCGCGACAGGCGCGGCGACAGGCGCTGGGGCGGCGGCGCAGGCCACCTGCACGGCGTTGAAGGTCCGCAGCGCGAAACACGCGCCCATGGAGGCAAACGGCGCGAACGCCTGCCCGAACACGTTGGCGTCGAAGGGAGCGGGCGCCGGCTCGGGCGAAACCTCGGCTTCCATCACGGGCGGCGGCTGCGGGTCCCTCTGGCGCGCGCGCGCCTGGAACACCGAATCCGGCGTGCGCGCGAAACGCACGCGCGGGGCCTCGTCTTGGTCGCCCTCGCCGCGGGCGCCGCGCATGGCGCGGGCGATGGCCTGTTTAGCTTCGTCGAGACGCCGGGCGTCCTCTTCGGCGCGGCGCGCCTCTTCCTCCGCCCGCAGCCGCGCCGCCTCGGCGAGACGGCGGGACTCCTCCTCGACGGCGCGGGCTTTCGCCTCCTCCTCGTCGCGCCGGCGCTGGAGGAAGGACTCGGGCGTGCGCGTGAAGCGCACGCGGTTGGGGTCGGCGTTCCAGACCTCGGGGGCGGGCGCGGGCTCGGATTTCGACGCGTCGGGTTCGCCTTGCAGCATCTGCCGGGACTTGAAGGCGGCGGCGGCTTCCAGGTCGGCGAGGGCCTGTGGAACGGGGGCAGGGGCGAGCGCGCCGGCGGAATCCATCAGCACGCCGGCGCTGCGGGGCACGCGGACATAGCGCTGGTAGGGCGCCGGGGCGTCGTCGAAATCGAAGCTGCGGTCGTAGGAATCGATCTGGCGCAGATCCATGCCGTCATGGCCGTAGTACGCGCGTTGCGCGAGCCGCGGGACGCTCCTGTCGCGCCGGCTCGCTCCAAACAGACGCGCCAGCCATTGATCGAGAATCGTGAACATGAGGGGACCTACAACGCTACCGGAACCGGGTTCACAATGGCGCCGGCACGGTTAAGGAGCAGTTTCCCCGCTCTGTCGCCTTGGCGTGACCAATCGGTAACTTGCCCGGAAAGCCGGCATGAAACATGGTGAAAAAAATTGACGGGGGACGCGCCTTGGCGCTGGAGACTTTCAAGACTGCGACGCTCGCCCGACTCGCGTGGGCGGGACGGCTGTTCCGCACCACGGCGTTCAAGCTGGCGCTGGCCTATGTCATCATCATCGGGCTCGGCTTCACGCTGGCGCTCGGGCGGCTCGGCGAGAACGTCGGCGAACTCATCGACCAGCAGATCGATCATACGCTCGACGCCGACGTCAAGGGCCTGACCGACCAGTTCGAGGAGGGCGGGATCAACCAACTGGTGAATGTGGTGCAGCGCCGCGCCCTCGCGCCTGGCGCCTCGATTTATCTCGTCACCGCCTCCAACGGCGTGGCGATCACCGGCAATGTGCTCGAATTGCCGCCGGACATGCTCGATCAGACCGACGCCGTAGAGGTCTCTTACGAACGTCCGGGCGAGGCCAATGTCCGCCGCTGGGCGCTGGCGCGGGTCTCCGTGCTGCCGGGCGGCTACCGGCTGCTGGTCGGCCACGATCTCGAAGACCGGCGGCGGCTCGGCCGCATCCTCGGCTCGGCGCTGACGGGATCTCTGCTTTGGCTGCTGGCGATCGGCGCCTTCGGCGGCTTCCTGGTGGGGCGCCGCCTGCTGCAACGCGTGGACGCCATGAGCGCCAAGGCGGCGACCCTGCTGCAGGAGGACTTGACCGGCCGGCTGCCGCTTTCCGGCGCCGGCGACGAACTCGACCGGCTCGCGCAAAACCTCAACGTCATGCTCGACCGCATCGCGCGGCTGATGGAGGGGATACGGCAGGTGTCCGACAATATCGCCCACGACCTGCGCACCCCCCTGACCCGGCTGCGCAATCACGCGGAGCAGGCGCTGCTCGCGGGCGAGGGCGAAGCGGGGAGCCAGGAGGACCCCAGGAATCTGGCGCTGGAGCGGGTGATCGAGGAGGCCGACGGCCTCATCCGCATCTTCAACGCGCTGCTGCTGATCGCGCGCGCGGAGGCGTTGTCTTCGTCGGAGGGGTTCACCGAACTCGACGGAGTGGCGCTGGCCGCCGACATGGCCGAACTCTACGAACCCTCGGCGGAGGAACGGGGCGTGCGGATCAAGGTGGAATCTCGGCGCGCCGAGAAATTTCGCGGGAATCGCGAGCTGATCGGACAGGCTTTGGCCAATCTGATCGACAACGCCCTGAAATACGGCGCGCCCGCGCTGCCGGGCGAGGGCGGCGAGGTGACGGTGGCGGTGACGGGCGACGCCCGCGCGGTAAAAATTTCCGTGGGGGATCGCGGCCCCGGCATCCCCGCCGCCGACCGCGAGCGGGTGCAGGACCGCTTCGTGCGGCTGGAGGCCTCGCGCTCGCGTCCCGGCTCAGGCCTCGGCCTGTCGCTCGCCGCCGCCGTGGCGCGTCTGCATGGCGGCGCCCTGCGCATCGAGGACAATGCGCCGGGGCTCAAGGTGACGCTGAGCCTGCCGAGGGAAGCCGCGCCATGAAAGCGCTGGCGCTCCCACGTCCCGCGCAGCCGGCGACTGCGCGCGCGCGGCTCGACGAACTTTTCGCGGACGCGCCCGAACTCGCTGAGCTGCCGCAATGGGCGGGTTTCCAGCCGCTGGCGCTGGGTCTGGCCGACCAGTCGCCGTTTCTCTGGGGCCTGATCCGGCGCGATCCCGAGCGACTGAAACGCGTGCTGCGCGAAAAACCGGAGGCCGCGCTGGATGCGGCGCTGGCGAGGCTTGCCGAATGCGACGGTTGTTCGGAAACCCGCGCGATGACCGTGTTGCGCAAGGCCAAGCAGGAGAGCGCGCTGATCATCGCGCTGGCCGACCTCGGCGGCGCCTTCGACGCCGTGGCGACCACGCGCGCCCTGTCGAAGGCCGCCGACGCGCTGGTCGGGGCGGCGCTGCGGGTGGCGTTGCGGCTGGCCGGCCAAAGGCTGGACTGGGGCGGGCTCGAGCCGGACGAGCGCCGCTGCGGCCTCGCCGTGCTGGCGCTGGGCAAGCACGGCGCGCGCGAGCTGAACTATTCCTCCGACGTCGATCTCGTGGTGTTCTTCGAGGCGCAGTCGCCGGTTCTGAAAGCGGGGCAGGGCGCGAAGGCCAACGCCGTGCGGCTCACCCAGGCGCTGGTAAAACTGCTCAACGAGCGCACCGGCGACGGCTATGTTTTACGCGTGGACCTGCGGCTGCGGCCCGACCCCGGCTCTACCGCCATTGCCGTGTCGCTGGAGGCGGCGCGGCATTATTACGAGACTCTCGGCCAGAACTGGGAGCGCGCCGCCTTCATCAAGGCGCGCCCGGTCGCCGGCGATCTCGCGCTGGGCGAGCGTTTTCTGGCCGAACTCGCGCCGTTCATCTGGCGCAAATATTTCGATTACGCGGCGATTGCCGACGTCCACGCGATGAAGCGGCAAATCCACGCCGTGAAGGGCCATGCCGAAATCGCGGTCGCCGGCCACGACGTCAAACTCGGGCGCGGCGGCATCCGCGAGATCGAGTTTTTCGTGCAGACGCAGCAGCTGATTTTTGGCGGGCGCCGCAGGCAGTTGCGCGGTTCGCGCACGCTCGACATGCTCGCGCAATTGCAGACCGACCGCTGGATCACGCCGCAGGCCTGCGCCGAACTCAGCGAGGCCTACATTTTTTTACGCGGCGTCGAGCATCGGCTGCAAATGCTCAACGACCAGCAGACCCAGCGCCTGCCGGCGGACGAGGGTTTGCAGGCCTTCGCCAAATTCTGCGGCCATGACGGCGCGGAAAAATTTTCCGCCGCGCTCACCCGGCGCCTGCGGGCCGTGGAAAAACATTACGCGCTGCTGTTCGAGAACGCGCCGGGGCTCGATTCCCGCGCGGGCAGCCTGGTCTTCACCGGCGCCGCCGATGACCCGGAAACGCTGGAGACGCTGCGCGAAATGGGGTTCCGCGATCCCGCCCGCGCGGCGGAAACCGTGCGCGGCTGGCATTTCGGCCGCCGCCCGGCGGTGCGCAGCGCCCGCGCGCGCGAGGTGCTGACCGAACTGATTCCGGCCCTGCTCAACGCCTTCGCGAAATCGGGCGACGCCGGCTCGGCGATCACGGCCTTCGACGACGCGATGGCGCGCATGCCCGCGGCGGTGGAGCTGTTCTCGCTGTTGAAATCGCACGAAGCCATGCGGCAATTGTTCGCCGACATTTTAGGCGGCGCGCCGCGCCTCGCCGAAGTGGTGGCGCAGACGCCCAACGTGCTCGACGCCGCCATAGACCAGGGGCTCTCGGCAATCGTCGGCGACGAGGACGATTTTCTGCGCCGGCTCGCCGGCTTCCATGTCAGCGGCTCCAGCCTCGAAGATTTTCTGGACATCGCCCGCACCTTCGCCACGGAAGAAAAATTCCTGATCGGGCTGCGGCTGTTCGCGGAGCTGATCGAGCCGGAGCAGGCGGCGCGCTCCTATTCGGCGCTCGCCAGCGCGCTGATCCGGGCGTGCCTGGACCGCGTGGAAACCGTTTTCGCCGCCGACCACGGCCGACCGCGCGGCGGGCGCTATTGCGTGCTCGGCTTCGGCAAGCTCGGCTCGCGCGAGATGACCGCGACCTCCGACCTCGATCTGGTCGCGCTCTACGATTTCGACCCGGAAAACCCGGAGTCCGACGGCGCAAAACCGCTGCACGCCTCGGTCTATTACGGCCGCCTCACCCAGCGCCTGATCGCCGCGCTGACGGCGCCGACGCGTCGCGGCAAACTTTTTTCCGTGGACATGCGCCTGCGCCCCTCCGGCAACCAGGGCCCGGTGGCCGCGCGCTTCTCCACCTTCCGCGCCTATCAGGCCGAACAGGCGGAAATCTGGGAGCACATGGCGCTTTCGCGCGCCAGGCCGGTCGCGGGGGACGCCAGTTTGCGCGCCGACGCGGAGGCGTTCATCGAAGCTGCCCTTTACAGGCCGCGCGATTTTGCCGCCCTGGCGAAGGCGGCGCGGGAAATGCGCGCGCTGATCGAAAAGGAAAAAGGTTTTGCCGGCCCGTGGGACCTGAAACTGGCGCCGGGCGGCCTGCTCGACATCGAGTTCATCGCGCAGACGCTGGCGCTGGGTTTCGGCGCGCAGACGCCCGCCTTGCGGGAAAAAGCCACGGCGGACATTCTGGCGGCGGCCTCGGGCCAAGCGCTGGCGCCGGAAGCGGCGGAACGGCTGGGCGAGGCCCTGGCCTTGTTCGCAAAAGTGACGCAATGGCTGCGCCTGAGCCTGGGCGAGGGCGGCGATCCCGCCGCGGCGGCGGAAGGGGTAAAGCGCCGGCTGGCGGCGGCGGCGGGCCTGCCGGATTTTTCGCGGCTGGAGCGGGAGCTGGAGGAGCGCCGCAAGCAGGTCCGGAAAATTTTTGGCGAGGTGATGGGAGCTTAACCCCTGCCCCGATTGCGCTTTTTTGTGCATAAAAGACGTGCAAAATCGCCCTGTTGAAAATCCTTCCAAAAATTGAGGGTACGGGCTGGAAGTGACCCATGACGAAACTGCTTGAACAAGCCTTTGAGGCCGCGCGCGGCCTACCCCTGCCATGCAGGACGACATGGCGCGCGTCATCATGGCGATGACCGGCGAAGAAGCGCCGGTGTTTCAGCTGACCGCCGAAGAAGAAGCTTCCGTTGGCGAATCCTTTCGGCAGGCCGAGCGCGGCGAATTTGCCACGGACGAACGGTGCGCGCCATCTGGGCTAAGCATGGTCTGTGAAGCTTCGTTATACCCGCCGAGCCGCCGCCGAATTGGACGAGGTTCTTTCATACATTGACCAACGCTCGCCGCAGGGCGCTCAAGGGGTCAAGACCCGCATTCATCAGATGCTTGCTTTGCTCTTGCAGCACCCGCTTGCCACCTTACGAGCAAAAGCCATCTTCGCCGCATGGTGGTCTGTCCATATCCCTACTTGATTTTCTATCGGGCAACCGGAACAGAGATCATTATTCACGGTCTGCGCCATCGCGCCCGGCGTCCCGCTTCACGCCACGGTAACGCGGCGAAGCGCGCCGCCGCCTCCGCATTTAGTGGGTTTGGGTTAACCGGACAGGCGCGGTTGAACCCTGAGTTCAATCCTGCGACTCGCCCCCTTGTATCTGGGCAATTGTACGATTCCACAGCCAGAAGCATTGGAGCGTATATTTGGCAGCGCCGCCTTGGGCGCAGCTGTTCAAGGCGAAACCCGCTCTTCGACAAACACCGCGACCGAACGGGCGGCGAGCGTCGGCGCCTGTTGCGGCGCGCCGGTTTCGTCGTGCGTGTCAAGGACGCGCCGCCAGCTCTTGCCCTCGCGCGGCGGGGGAAGGCGGAGCGCGAGCGCCTCCTTCCCGGCGTTGAGCCACAGCGCCGCCCGGCAATCGCCCACGCAGAAGACGGCGCCGAGATCGCGGCGCAATCCGTCGCGCCACTGCTCCGGCGCCAGCGGCGCGCCGTCCTCCCCAAGCCACGCCACGTCCGGCGCGCCGTCGTCTTGCCGGGCGCCCGTGAGGTAGCGTTCGTCGGTGAAGGCGGCAATGGTCTTGCGCAGCGCCAGCGCGCGGGCGGTGAAGGCGAGCAGGCGCGGATCGGCCTTGTCCCAGTCGAGCCATGACAGGGCGTTGTCCTGGGCATAGGCGTTGTTGTTGCCCTGCTGGCTCTGGCCGAATTCGGCGCCCATGGACAGCATCGGCGTCCCCCGCGCAAAAATCAGGGTAGCCAGCAGGTTGCGCTGGTCGCGGCGGCGCGCCGTCAAGATCGCCTCGTCGTCCGTCGCGCCTTCGACGCCATTGTTCCAGGAATGATTGGAATCGGCGCCGTCGCGATTGTGCTCGCCGTTGGCCTCGTTGTGCTTGCGCTGATACGAGACGAGATCGGCCAGCGTGAAGCCGTCATGGGCGGTGATGAAATTGATCGACCGCGACGGCGGTTTTTTCCCGGAGAACAGGTCGGCGGAGCCGGCGAGGCGCGTCGCGAGTTCGCCGATCAAGCCGGCCTCGCCGCGCCAGAATTTTCGCGCGGCGTCGCGGAACTTGTCGTTCCACTCGCCCCAGAGCGCGGGGAAGGCGCCGATCTGATAGCCGCCCGGCCCGAGGTCCCAGGGCTCCGCGATGATTTTCAGCTCGCGCAGAACGGGGTCCTGCGAGAGGGCGGTAAGCAGCGGCGCGTGCGGGTCGAAGCCGTGCGCCAGCCGCCCGAGCGTGGTCATCAGGTCGAAACGAAAACCGTCCACGCCGCCATAGACCGCCCAGGCGCGCAGCGCGTCCATGGCGAGCCGCACCACGATCGCATGGTCTGCGCGCAAAATGTTGCCGCAGCCGGCGTCGTTGATGTAGTGGGCGGGGTTTTTGGGGTCGAGCCGGTAATAGCTGGAATTGTCGAGGCCGCGCAGCGACACCGTCGGCCCTTCCGCGTCGCTCTCGCCGCTGTGGTTGAGCACGACGTCGACCAGGACCTCGAAACCCTCCGCGTGCAGGGCGGCGACGGCCTCGCGCACCTCCGCCCAGCCGCCCGGCGCCAGCCGCGGGTCGGGCGCGAGCAGCGCGATGGGATTGTAGCCCCAGTAATTGGTGAGGCCGAGGTCGTGCAGGTGGCGCTCGTCGAGCCAGGCGGCGCAGGGCCGCAGCTCGAGGGTGGTGACGCCCAGCCGTTTCAGATGCGCGAGCGCGTCGGGATGGGCGAGGCCGGAAAATGTTCCACGCACGTCGCCGGGGATGCTGCGGAGGTTTTGGGTGAAGCCGCGCACGTGCAGTTCGTAAATGACCGTGTCGCGCCAGGGAGTTTTCGCCCGGCGCGCCGGGGCGGGGAGCGGCGCGCAGGCCACCGCCTTGGGGGCGTGGGCGCCGCTGTCTTCAGGCGAGGACGGGAACAGCGAGGCATGCAGGCGCGGCGCGCCCTCCACGGCAAGCGCGAAGGGGTCGAGCAGCAGTTTTCCGGGCGCGAAACGCAAGCCCCGCTCCGGGGCGAACGGGCCGTGCGCGCGCAAACCGTAGAGCGCGCCGGGTTGCAGGCCGGGGACAAATCCGTGGAAGACCGGTCCGGTGCGGCCGGGGAGGGCGAGGGCGATTTCATGCGCGCCGCCCCGGTCGAACAGGCAGAGGTCGATGCTGTCGGCGGTTTCCGAGAACACGGCGATATTGGCGCCGCCCTCCACCAGCCGCAGGCCGAGCGGTTCGGGGGCGCCGGTGAGGATCGCGAAGCTCAAGCCGCCGGCCGCGCGACCGCGCGGTAGATTCCGGCGTAATGTTTCGCGGGATAGGCCCAGCTCACGTCGGCCTTCATGCCGTTCGTCTGGATTTTCTTCCAGATCTTCTTTTGACGGAACAGGTTGGCGCCGCGCCGCAGCGCCGCGGACACCGCCTCTGTGGTCACCGGCGCGAATTGCAGCCCGGTGCCGCAGCCCGATTGCAGCGCCATCTCGTTGGCGTCGATGATGGTGTCGGCGAGGCCTCCGACCCGCGCCACGATCGGCGGCGCGCCATAGCGCAGCGCGCAGAGCTGGGTGAGGCCGCAGGGCTCGAACCGCGAGGGCACGAGGATGGAATCCGCGCCCCCCTGGACGAGATGGGCGAGATTTTCCTCATAGCCGAAACAGGCGCCGAGGCGCCCGGCATGGGTCTGCGCCGCCTCCTGAAACGCCGCCTCCAGGCCGAGGTCGCCGGACACCAGCAGCACCAGCTGAATGTCGCAAGCCTCCAGCGTCGAGAGGCAGCCGAGCAGCAGGTCGAGCCCCTTTTGCCACGACAGCCGGCTGACCACGCCGACCAGGAACTTGCTCTCGTCGCGGGCGAGCCCGAAGCGTTCCTGCAAGGCCAGCTTGTTGGCGGCGCGGGCGGCAAGCGTCTTGGCCGTGTAGCGCGCGGCGAGCAGCTTGTCGGTCTCGGGGTTCCAGACCTGCGTGTCGATGCCGTTGAGAATGCCGGAAAGCTCGCCCGCGCGCCCCCGCAAAAGGCCGTCGAGGCCCATGCCGGCGTGCGGGGTCTGGATTTCCAGCGCATAGGTCGGCGACACCGTGGTGATGCGGTCGGAAAGCTGCAAGCCGGCCCTGAGATAGCCGACGCCGCCGTAATATTCCACGCCCTCGATGGAGAAGGCCTGCGGCGGCAGGCCGAGCTGCCCGAAGATCGTGGCCGGGAACTGGCCCTGGAAGGCGAGGTTGTGGACGGTGAGGACGCTGCCGGGGCGCGGGCCTTCGCAGTAGTGGAGATAGGCGGCGGTGAGGCCGGCCTGCCAGTCGTGGCCGTGGACCACCTGCGGAGCAAACGCCGGGACCAGCCCCTGGCCGATCAGCGCGCCGACCTTGGCGAGCGCGGCGAAGCGCAGGCCGTTGTCGTCGAAGTCGCGGCCGTCGGGGCCGGCATAGGGGCCGCCGTCGCGCAGGTAGAACGCGGGGGCGTCGAGCACGAACAGGTCGAGCGCGCCGGCCTTCGCCGAAAGCAGCCGCGCAGGGACGCCGAACAGGCTGTCGAAGGCGGCGACCTCTTCCACCTGCTTCAGCGCCGCCATCACCGGGCGGTAGCCGGGAACGAGGCTGCGCAGGGTCACGCCTTCGGCAGCGAGCGCGCCGGGCAGGGCGCCCGCGACATCCGCGAGCCCGCCGGTCTTGATCAGCGGGTAGATTTCCGAGGCGACGGAGAGGACGTTGATGGGCTGCATGCGTTCGGTCGTCTCTTCAGCAGCAGGCGCTTCGGATTCGGGCGCCTGCACGGCGGGTTCGGATGCCTGGGCGGCGGGTTCGGGCAGGGTCCGCCCGCGCTTCCTGAACAATGCGGAGGCGGCGGCGAAGACGTTGCGGGTTTTCATGCGTTCAGTCGATCGAGCATGGGCTGGGTGATCAGGCAGACGCCGCCCTCGCTGCGGCGGAAGCGCGTGGCGTCGAGTTCGGGGTCTTCGCCCACCACCAGACCCTCGGGAATGTTCACGCCGGAATCAATCACCACCTTGTGCAGCCGCGCGTAGCGTCCGACGTTCACATTGGGCAGGATCACGCATTCGCTGGCGCTTGCAAACGAATTGACGCGCACATTGCTAAACAGCAGCGTCTCCCGCAGCGAGGCGCCGGAGACGATGCAGCCGCCCGAAACCAGCGAGGACACCGCCTGTCCGCGCCGTCCCTCGAGATCGTGGACGAATTTGGCGGGCGGGGTCAGTTCGGAATAGGTCCAGATCGGCCAGTCCTGATCGAACAGGTCGAGTTCGGGCGTGACGCCGGTGAGGTCGATGTTGGCGGACCAATAGGCGTCGAGCGTACCGACATCGCGCCAATACGCGCACGTCTCCTTTTCCGAGCGCACGCAGGAATCGGAAAAGCGATGGGCCACGGCCTTGCCGTGCTTGACGATGTAGGGGATCACATCCTTGCCGAAATCGTGGCTGGAATTGGGGTCCGCGGCATCCTTCGCCAGCAGGTCGAACAGGAATTTGGTGTTGAAGACGTAAATGCCCATGCTGGCGAGGCAGGTGTCGGTCGAGCCGGGAATGGTCGGGGGATCCTTGACCTTTTCCACGAAGCTGACGATGCGGCTGTCGTCGTCCACGCCCATCACGCCGAAGGCCACAGCATCCGCCTTGGGGACTTCCAGACACCCGACCGTCACGTCGGCGGATGCATCCACATGCTGCTGCAGCATGAGTTCATAGTCCATCTTGTAGATGTGATCGCCGGCGAGCACGACGATGAATTGGGGGTCGTAGTCCAGCACGATGTCGGAGTTCTGGTACACCGCGTCCGCCGTGCCGACATACCATTTGTCTTCGGACACGCGCTGCGAGGCCGGCAGAATGTCGAAACTCTCGTTGCGCTCCGCGCGTAGAAAGGTCCAGCCGCGCTGCAAGTGGCGGATCAGGCTGTGCGCCTTGTATTGCGTGGCGACCGCGATGCGGCGGATGCCGGAATTGAGCGCGTTGGAGAGCGCGAAATCGACGATGCGGGTCTTGCCGCCGAAGTAGACTGCGGGCTTGGCGCGGCGGTCGGTGAGTTCGAGCAGGCGGGAGCCGCGCCCGCCGGCGAGCACATAGGCCATGGCCTGACGGGCGAGCGGTGCGTGGGAATGGGCAGGCATTGTGCTTTCCTTTTGATCTGCGCCCAAAATTAGGCCCCGCCTTTTCAGTCTCGTGAAAAGCGTCAGTCAGGCTGCATTATAGGGCATCCTCATCCGTCTTCATGGATCAGGATCAATGCCGCGAGCGGCGGCGCATTGACCCGCGCCGAGGCGGGGAAGCTCTTGTGGGGGTTCGCATACGCCGTCACGCCGCCGAGATTGCCCTGCCCGGAGCCGCCGTAGACCTGCGCGTCGGTGTTGAGAACCTCGCGCCAGACGCCAGCCTTGGGCAGGCCGATCAGATAGTCGGGACGCGGCACCGGCGTGAAATTGACGATGAAGGCGACCGTGGGGGCGCCTTCGGACCTGCGCAGCCAGGCGAGCACGGATTGATCGGCGTCGTCGGCCTCGATCCACTGAAAACCTTCCCACTCGCAATCGCGGCCGTGCAGCGCCGGCAGTTCGCGATAGAGCCGGTTGAGATCGCCGACGAGTTGCGACAGCCCGTGGTGCAACGGATATTGCAGCAGATGCCAGTCGAGCGCGTGGGTTTCCGTCCATTCGCTGGTCTGGCCGAATTCCTGGCCCATGAACAGCAGCTTCTTGCCGGGATGCGCCCACATGAACGCGAGATAGGCGCGGGCGTTGGCGAATTTCTGCCATTCGTCGCCGGGCATCTTGCCGATCAGCGGCCCCTTGCCGTGCACCACCTCGTCATGGGAGATCGGCAGGATGAAGTTTTCCGAGAAGGCGTAGAGCAGGCCGAACGTCAGCCACTGGTGGTTCCAGCGGCGATAAACGGGATCCTTGCTGACATACCGCAAGGTGTCGTTCATCCAGCCCATGTTCCACTTGAAGCCGAAGCCCAGGCCGCCGGCATAGACGGGATGCGACACCCCCGGCCAGGCCGTGGATTCTTCCGCGATCATCAGCGCGCCGGGATAGCGCTCGTAAACCAGCGCGTTGACCTTTTGCAGGAAGGCGACCGCCTCGATGTTCTCGTTGCCGCCGTGGATGTTGGGCAGCCATTCGCCGCTGCGGCGGGAATAGTCGAGGTAGAGCATGGAGGCGACGGCGTCCACGCGCAGGCCGTCGACGTGGAACTGGTCGAACCAGTAGAGCGCGTTGACCGCCAGGAAATTCGCCACCTCGCGGCGGCCGAAATCGTAGATCGCGGTGTTCCAGTCGGGGTGGAAACCACGGCGCGGGTCGGCGTGCTCGTAGAGGCTGTCGCCGTCGAAATAGGCGAGGCCGTGGGCGTCCACCGGAAAATGCGCGGGCACCCAGTCGAGGATGATGCCCAAACCCTCGCGATGGGCGCGGTCCACGAAGCGGCGGAAGCCGTCGGGATCGCCGAAGCGCGAGGTGGGGGCGTAGAGGCCGATCGGCTGGTAGCCCCAGGAGGCGTCCAGCGGGTGTTCGGACACCGGCAGCAGTTCGAGATGGGTGAAGCCGAGGCTCCGCGCATAGGGGATGAGGCTGTCGGCCAGTTCGTCGTAGCTGAGGAAGCGCCCGTCGGCCTCGACGGGGTCGTAACCGCGCTGCCAGGAGCCGAGATGGACCTCGTAGATCGACATCGGCGAGCGGCGCCAGTCGCTTTTCGCGCGTTGGTCCAGCCAGTCGGCGTCGCTCCACGCGAACGCCGCCTCGGAGGGAACGAGGCTCGCCGTCGAGGGCCGCAGTTGCGACTGCTGGCCGAACGGATCGGCCTTGAGCGGCAGGATGACGTCGTTGGCGCCGAGGATTTCGTATTTGTAGAACACGCCCGGCGACAGGTCCGGGATAAAAATCTCCCAGAGGCCGGAATCCACGCGCTTGCGCAGCACGTGGCGGCGCCCGTCCCAACCGTTGAAGTCGCCGACCACGGACACGCGCCGGGCCTGCGGCGCCCACACCGAGAAGTTGACGCCCGCGACGCCCTCGTGGGTGAGGGAGTGCGCGCCGAGCCGCTTGAACAGATCGAGATGCGCGCCCTCCACCAGCAGGTGGTCGTCCAACTG
>Ga0181519_10003241_pt1 | contig 13453 bp, 12 predicted proteins | sample PEATcosm2014_Bin_26_FD_121102 | JGI IMG/M metagenome (GOLD analysis project Ga0181519, IMG submission 121102) | Peatland microbial communities from MTU Mesocosm Facility, Houghton, MI, USA - PEATcosm2014_Bin02_10_metaG | ecosystem: Environmental > Terrestrial > Soil > Wetlands > Peat | place... | reverse complement strand
TCGCGGAGGCGCGCGCGGCCGGCGCCACCCAGGCGGATGTCGGCGTCAGCGTCGACACCGGGCTCTCGGTGACGGTGCGGCTCGGCGAGGTCGAGACGCTCGAGTACCAGCGCGACCGCGGCCTCGGGGTCACGGCCTACGTCGGCACCCGCAAGGGCACCGCCACGACCGGCGATCTGTCGGCGGCGGCGATCGCCGACACGGTCCGGAAGGCCGTGTCGATCGCGAGGTTCACCGCCGAGGACGAGTGCGCGGGGCTGCCCGATCCCGACACGCTCGCGACGACGCTGCCGGACCTCGACCTGTCGCACCCCTGGGACCTCGAGGCCGAGGGCGCGATCGAGCTCGCGCGGCGCTGCGAGGCGGCGGCGCTCGGGCACGACAGGCGCATCACGAATTCCGAGGGCGGCTCGGTCAGCGCGCATCAGGGCCTGCGGGTCTACGGCAACTCGCTCGGTTTCCGCGGCGGCTATCCGAGTACCTACTACAGCGTGTCGTGCGTGGTCACCGGCGAGCAGGACGGCGCGATGGAGCGCGACTACTGGTACACGGCGGCGCGCGACTGGCGCGCGCTCGAGGACGTCGAGGCGGTCGGACGGCATGCCGCCGAGCGCGCCGCCCGGCGCCTCGGCGCGCGCCGCATCCCGACCACGCGCGCGCCGGTGCTGTTCGTACCCGAGCTCGCGCGCGGGCTCGTCGGGCACTTCGTCGGCGCGGTGCGCGGCGGCGCGCAGTACCGCCGCAGCTCCTTCCTGCTCGGCGCCGCGGGCCAGGCGGTGTTCCCGTCGTTCTTCAACATCTCCGAGCGCCCGCACCTGCCGCGCGGCCTCGGCAGCTCGCCCTTCGACGGCGAGGGCTGCGCGACGCGCGACCGCGAACTGGTCGCCGGCGGCGTGCTCGACGGCTACGTGCTGAACACCTACAGCGCCCGCAAGCTCGGGCTCAGGACCACCGGCAATGCCGGCGGCGTCCACAATCTGCTGGTGCATCCCGGCAGCGAGGATCTCGCGGCCCTGACGCGGCGCCTCGGCCGCGGGCTGATCGTCACCGAGCTCATGGGCCAGGGCGTCAACGGCGTCACCGGCGACTATTCGCGCGGTGCCGCCGGCTTCTGGGTCGAGGGCGGCGTGCCGAGCTTCCCGGTCAGCGAGATCACGATCGCCGGCAACCTCAGGGACATGTTCCTGAACCTGGTGGCGGTGGGCAGCGATGTCGACGCGCGCGGCGCGATCCGCACCGGTTCGCTGCTCATCGACGAGATGACGATCGCCGGCGAATAGCCCTCATGCGGCGCGGCGGGCGCTCGGCCCCCGGCGTCGTCCCGCTCACCCGATCCGGAGACTGCCCATGGTCGACACCTACCACAAACGCACCGTCGGCAGGCGCACGCTGTCGCCCGTGACCCAGATGATGGGCTTCGGCTACGACCCGCACCTGTCCGAAGGGTCGCTCAAGCCGCCGGTCTTCCTCACCTCGACCTTCGTGTTCAAGACCGCGCAGGACGGCAAGAACTTCTTCGACTACACCTCGGGCCGCAAGCCCGTTCCGCCGGGCCGCGCCGGCGGCCTCGTCTACTCGCGCTTCAACAACCCGAACCTCGAGGTGCTCGAGGACCGCCTGGCGCTGTGGGACGAGGCGGAGTCGGCGGTCGTGTTCGCCTCCGGCATGGCGGCGATCGCGACGACGCTGCTCGCCTGCCTCAAGGCCGGCGACGTGATCCTGCTGTGCCAGCCGCTCTATGGCGGCACCGAGACGCTGGTGGCCAAGGCGCTGCCGAACTACGGCATCCGCCACGTCGCCTTCACCGACGGCCTGTCGCCCGCGAGCGCGCGCGCGGCCATGGAGGAGGCGCTGCCGCTCGGGCGCATCGGCGTCATCCTCACCGAGACGCCGGCCAATCCGACCAACGCCCTCGTCGACCTCGAGCTCATGGCGAAGATCGCCGACGAGATCGGCCAGCGCCAGGGACACCGGCCGCCGGTGATCTGCGACAACACCATGCTGGGTCCCGTCTACCAGCAGCCGCTGGCCTGCGGCGCGGACCTCAACATCTACTCGCTGACCAAGTACGTCGGCGGCCACTCGGACCTCGTGGCCGGCGGCGTGTCGGGCGCGCGCGCGCGCGTGCAGCCGATCCGGCTGCTGCGCGGCGCGATCGGCACGCAGCTCGACCCGAACTCGGCGTGGATGCTGCTGCGCTCGATGGAGACGCTGTCGCTCAGGATGGAGCGCGCGAACGACAACGCCCGCATCGTCGCCGCCTTCCTCGCCGGCCATCCGAAAGTCGCCGCGGTCAACTACCTCGGCTCGCTCGCCGCCGACGATCCGCGCCGGCCGGTGTACGAGCGCCAGTGCCGCGCGCCGGGCTCGACGCTGTCCTTCGACGTGGCCGGCGGCGAGGCGGGGGCGTTCCGCTTCCTCGACGCCCTCGCGGTCATCAAGCTCGCGGTCAGCCTCGGCGGCACGGAGAGTCTCGCGAGCCATCCGGCCGCGATGACGCACTCGGGCGTCCCGGCCGAGGTGCGCGCGAAGCTCGGCATCGGCGAGGCGATGATCCGCCTGTCGGTCGGCATCGAGGATGCCCAGGACCTGGTCGAGGACATCCGCCAGGCGCTCGAGCGCGTCTAGCCGGGGGCGTCGCCGCGCGCCGCGAAGTCGCGGAGCGTCAGGCGTCCCAGCTGCTCGGCGAGCGTGCGCTCGAGCGCATCGCACAGCGCCGCCGCCGCCGGCACCAGTTCGGCGTCCCTGAGCGTGATCGCGCGGCCGCTGTCGCCGTCGCGCACCGCGCTCAGCACCTCGTCGAGCGTGATGCAGGCGGGGTCGCGCGCCGGCAGCAGCGACTCGCGGTCGGTCGACTGCAGGAGGCCAGCGGCCACGAGCGCGTCCACCAGCGGCCCGAGCGCGCCGCTCGGCACGCCGAGGCGCTGCGACAGGAGCGCGGTGGTCCAGTGCGGCGCGCCTGCCGCGAATGCCCGCGCCACGAGGTAGGCGACGCTGAGCGCGAGCCGTTCTCGCAGCCGGGCGGTCGGCACGACGTCGCGCTGGCCGGAGCGCAGGTACTGGGGGTTCTGCAGGTAGAAGGCGAGCAGCGCGCCGGTCAGCACGATCAGCCAGTTGAGCCAGACCCACATGAGCGCGAGCAGCACGATGGCGAAGCCCGCGTAGATCGCCATCATGCGCGTCGAGAAGGCGACCAGCTGCGCGAACAGCAGGCTCGCCGCGACCCAGGCGGCGCCCGCCGCGAGGCCCGCGAGCAGCGCGACCGGGAGGCGCACGCGCGTGTTCGGCACGAACATGTAGAGGAACGCGAAGCCCGCCGTCACGAGCGCGAGCGGCGTGACCTTGGCGAGCAGCAGCAGCAGCGCGCCGAAGGGCTGGTGCGCGCCGAGCCAGACCACGACCGCCTGCGTCGAGAGCGAGGCGACGATGCCAAGGCATGCCACCAGCAGGACTGGCGCGACGACCAGCACCGAAAGGTACTCGCCGTAGCGCCGCGCGAGGCTGCGCGCCTGCTCGACGTGCCAGATGTGGTTGAGCGACTGCTCGATCTTCTGGATCACCGAGACCACGGTCCAGATCAGGAAGGCGAGGCCGAGCGAGCCGAGCACACCGCCCTGGGCGTGCTCGACGAAGCCCATGACGCGCGCCGTGAGCTCCGGGGCGCGTGCGCCCAGCGGCTCGAAGAACTGCGCGATCAGCGGCTCGAGGTCGTGGTCGAAGCCGAGGGCCTTGACGATCGAGAAGCAGAACGCGATCAGCGGCACGATGGAGAGCATCGTCGTGTAGACGAGGCTCATGGCACGCATGTTGAGGTCGCCCTCCACCAGGTCGCGGATGATGGCGTACAGGTAGCGGAGCACGCCGCGCAGTGCCTCGGCGGGGCGGGCGAGCGGCGGCGCGCGGCGCTCGAACAGCAATCGCTCCAGCAGCCGGATCTGGTTGAGGACCACGGCGCTAGCCTTGCATCCACGCGGCGCGCTGGCAAGCGACGCATCCGTCCCGATATGCTGGCCCGAGCCACGGGAGGCCCGAGTGGACCGGTCGCGCGATTTCCCCACCCGCATCGTCTGCCTCACCGAGGAGACGACCGAGGCGCTGTACCTGCTCGGCGAGGACTGGCGCATCGTCGGCATCTCCGGTTTCACGGTGCGCCCGCCGCGCGCGCGCCGCGAGAAGCCGAAGGTGTCCGCGTTCACGAGCGCCAGGATCGAGCGCATCGTCGCGCTCGAGCCCGACCTCGTGCTCGGCTTCTCCGACCTGCAGGCCGACATCGCCGCCGCGCTCGTGCGCGCGGGCATCGACGTGCACGTCTTCAACCAGCGCAGCGTCGCCGGCATCCTCTGCATGCTGCGCACGCTCGGCGGCATGATCGGCTGCGAGGCGAAGACCGCCGCGCTGGTCGCCGGGCTCGAGGCAGGAATCGAGGCGGTGCGCGCGCGCGCGGCCGGGCTCGGGCGGCGGCCGCGCGTCTACTTCGAGGAATGGGATGCGCCGCAGATCTCCGCGATCCTGTGGGTGTCGGAGCTGATCGGCATCGCCGGCGGCAGCGACTGCTTCCCGGAACTCGCGCGCGAGCCGCTCGGCCGGCAGCGGATCATCGCCGATCCGCTCGAGGTGGTGCGGCGCGCGCCGGACCTGATTCTCGGCTCCTGGTGCGGCAAGAAATTCAACGCCGCGAGCGTCGCCGCGCGGCCCGGCTGGGCGGAGGTGCCGGCGGTCCGCGACGGCGAGCTGCACGAGATCAAGTCGTCGCTGATCCTGCAGCCGGGGCCGGCGGCGCTGACCGACGGCCTCGCCGCGATCGCGGCGGTCATCGCGCGCTGGGCGGCGCGCGCCTGAGGCTACGGGGCCGTCAGCAGCCTGAGCGCTTCCTGGTACTTCTCGCTGGTCCTGCGGATCACCTCGGGCGGCAGGCGCGGGCCGGGGGCGCGCTTGTCCCAGGTCAGGGTCTCGAGGTAGTCGCGCACGAACTGCTTGTCGAAGGAGGGCGGGTTGCGGCCGGGCACGTAGCTCGCCACCGGCCAGAAGCGCGACGAGTCCGGCGTCAGCACCTCGTCGATCAGCACCAGCCGGTCGTGCGCGTCGGTGCCGAACTCGAATTTCGTGTCCGCGATGATGATGCCGCGCGACAGGGCGTACTCCGCCGCGTAGGCGTAGAGCGCGAGCGCCGTGCGCCTGACCTGCTCGGCGAGCGCCGTGCCGATGGTGCCCGCGATCGTCTCGAACGGGACGTTCTCGTCATGCGCGCCGGCCGCCGCCTTGGTGGCGGGCGTGAAGATGGGCTCGGCCAGGCGGTCGGCGACCTTGAGCCCGGCGGGCAGCGTCACGCCGCAGATTGCGCCGCTCGAGCGGTAGTCGCGAAAGCCGGAGCCGATGAGATAGCCGCGCACCACGGCCTCCACCGGCAGCGCGTGCAGGCGCTTGACGACGATCGCGCGGTCCTTGAGGAGGCGTCGCTCGGCGGTGTCGGTGACGAAGTGCTCGAACGGCAGCTCGGTGAGCTGGTTGGCGACGATGTGGCTCGTGCGGTTGAACCAGAAGTTCGAGATCTCGGTCAGCACCCGGCCTTTCTGCGGGATGGGATCCGGCAGGATCACGTCGAATGCGGACAGCCGGTCGGTGGTCACGATCAGCATGAGCTCGGCGTCGAGCTCGTAGATGTCGCGCACCTTGCCCCGGTGCAGGAGCCGCAGCCCCGTGAGGTTCGTTTCGAACACCGGCTCGGCGGCGTTATGGTTCATCGACTTATCTCCACGCGGCGGGCGCCGCGTCGCTGCTACCATGAACGGCCGGACCGCCACGGGCCCGGCATTCTTGCAGCGGGCGGAAACCAGGGTCAAGAAACTCGATGCGCTGGACGGGAAAGCTAATCGGAGCGCTGCTCGGCTTCGTGGCCCTGAAGGGGCCGTTGGGCGCCGTCATCGGCGTCATCATCGGCCACGGCTACGACGTCTGGCAGGAGCGTGAAGCGCTGCGCCCGGGCAGTGGCGACGAGGCCGATCCGGCGACGATCGGCGAGCGGCTGTTCCAGACGGCGTTCGCGGTCATGGGCTACCTCGCCAAGGCCGACGGGCGGGTGACGGAGGCCGAGATCAACGCCGCGCGCAACATCATGCGCGAGATGCGTCTCGATGACGCTCACGTCGAGCGAGCCATCGCGGCATTCAACCGCGGCAAGCAGCCCGACTACCCGATCGAGGGCGAGCTCGCTCTGCTCAAGGCCGCGTGTGGCCCGCGCCACGACCTGTTGCGGGTGTTCGTCGAGATCCAGGTCCGGGCAGCGCTCGCCGGCAACGACCTCAAGGGGCCGGTGCGGGGCCTGCTGCTCGGCGTCGCGCAGCGGCTCGGCATCAGCGGCCTCGAGGTCGCCCACCTCGAGGCGGGACTCAGGCTGCAGCAGGGCCGCGGCTGGACCGCACCCCCGCCACAACCGGGCGCGCGACTGCAGAATGCCTACGAAGTGCTGGGAATCCAGCCATCCGCCAGCGACGAGGACGTCAAGAAGGCGTATCGTCGGCAAATGAACGAGAACCACCCGGACAAGCTGGTCGCGCGCGGACTGCCGGAGTCGATGCAGGAACTCGCGAAGGAAAAGACGCAGCGCATCCGGGAAGCGTACGAGACGATTTGTGACCACCGGGGCATCCGCTGACGGTCGCGCCGCCCAGGCGCGCATCCCGGCCGCATTGCAGGGGTTCTTCCGCGTCGCGGACGCCTGGGAGCTGTCCGAGATCCAGCAGTGCAAGCTGCTGCGCTGCCCCTCGGCGGCGGTGCTGCGCCGCTACCGGGTGGGGCAGGGGCCGCGGCTGACGCCCGCCCAGCAAAAGCGCATCCAGATAGTCACCGGCATCCACGCGGCGCTCGCCAAGAACGGCATGAGCGGCGAGCGCGGCTTCCGCTGGGTGCACGAGCCGCGCCGCGAGGCACCGTTCCGCGGCGAGACACCGGTGCATTACATGATGGACGGCGGCGTCGACGCGCTGGTTGCCGTCGCCCACCTGCTCTCCGGTCGCTGAGCTCGCCGCATGCAAGCGCTGATCGCCCCGTCGATCCTGTCGGCTGATTTTGCCCGTCTGGGCGCCGAGGTCGAGGCGGTACTCGCCGCCGGCGCCGACATGGTCCACTTCGACGTGATGGACAACCACTACGTCCCCAACCTGACGATCGGGCCGCTCGTGTGCGAGGCGCTCAGGAAGCACGGGATCAAGGCGCCGATCGACGTGCACCTCATGGTAGAGCCCGTCGACCGGCTGATTCCGGACTTCGCGGCCGCCGGGGCGAGCTGGATCACGTTCCACCCGGAGGCGAGCCTGCACGTCGACCGTACGCTCGGCCTCATCCGCGAGCACGGTTGCCGGCCCGGCCTCGTGTTCAACCCCGCCACCCCGCTCGGCTACCTCGACTACGTGATGGACAAGGTCGACATGATCCTGATCATGTCGGTGAACCCTGGTTTCGGCGGCCAGAAGTTCATCCCCGCGGCGCTCACCAAGCTCGCGCTCGTGCGCGAGCGCATCCGCGCATCGGGCCGCGACATCAGGCTCGAGATCGACGGTGGCGTGAAGGTCGACAACATCCGCGAGATTGCGCGCGCCGGCGCCGATACCTTCGTCGCGGGCTCGGCGATCTTCGGCTCGAAGGACTACGCCGACACGATCCGGCGCATGCGCGCCGAGATCGCCGCGGCCGGCAGCATCAGCACCTGACCGGCCCCCGAAACGACGACGCCCCGCAGGGGCGGGGCGTCGTCAGCGAGCCGGCGCGCACGGGCCGCTACTCGTCGTCGTCCTCGTCATCCTCGTCGTCCTCGACGCGAGCCTTGGCGAGCTTCTCGCGCATCTCCTTGGTCGGCACGACCACGGGCCGCGTCTTGACCTTGGGGCGTGCGCCGAACACGACGATGGTCTTGCCGGTTGCCTTGAGCAGGCCCTGTTCCTCCAGCACCTTGAGCACCCGCCCGGCCATCTCGCGCGAGCAGCCGACGAGTCGCGACAGCTCCTGGCGACTCACCTTGATCTGCATTCCCTGCGGGTGCGTCATCGCATCCGGCTCGCCGCACAGGTCCATGATCGCGTGCGCGACCCGGCCGGTGACGTCGACGAAGGCGAGATCACCGAGCTTCTTGTTGGTGCGATCGAGACGCGTGGCGAGCTGGGTGGCGAGCTCGAAGATGAGCCCGGGACTCTCGGCCGCGATCTGCCGGAAGCGCGGGTAGGTCATTTCCGCGAGCTCGCAGCTCTGGCGCGTACGCACCCAGGCGCTGCGGGTCGGGGCCTCGTGAAACAGGCCCATCTCGCCGAAGAACTGGCCCTTGTTGAGGTAGGCGAGGACCATCTCGTTGCCTTCCTCGTCCTCGATCATCACCTCGACCGAGCCGCTGATGATGTAGTAGAGGACGTCCGGCAGGTCGCCGGCGTGGATGATCACCGTCTTCGACGGCACCGTGCGAATGCGGCAATAGCTGAGAAAGCGGTTGATCGCGGGCAGATCGCTGAGCGGCTTGATTTGTTCTTCCATCACTCGATCCCTCGTGGCACCGCTTAGCGGGAGCAGCGCTCCGGCAGATATAGAACATAACGCCCTGAACCGCAAGCCAATCGCGGCGACGGGGACCGCGCGGGCGTCATATCCAGTAGGCACTCGTCGTCATGACCTTGGCCGTGACGCGCATGAGCGCTCGCAGCGGCAGCGGCAGCTCCGCGCCGCCGCGCTCGCGTGCATGGCGACCGTGACGGATCTCGTCGGCCTTCATCTGGTCGAGGATCGCGCGACTCGCCGCATCGTCCGGTGGCAGGCGCTCGAGATGCGCATCGATGTGGCCCTCGACCTGGCGCTCCGTCTCGCTGATGAAGCCGAGACTGATGCGATCGCCGGCGAGCCCCGCGAGCGCGCCGATCGCGACGCTGCCCGCGTACCAGAGCGGATCGAGCACGCTCGTGCGCGCGCCGAGCGCCTCGAGGCGCGCGGCGCACCAGACGAGGTGGTCGCCTTCCTCGCGGGCGGCGGCGAGCAGGAACTCGCGCACCTGCGGATCGCGGGCGACGAGCGCCTGGCCGTGATAGAGCGCCTGGGCAGCGACTTCCCCGGCGTGATTCACCCTCATGAGTCCGGCCGCCTGCCGGGCGGCCGCTGTCCCGGGAGCGGGGCCCGGGGCCGGGGTCGCGGGGGAGGGTGTCGCCCGACCGCTCGATGGGATCACCGCGGGATCGCCCGAAACAGACTTAAGTCCTTGATCTATAACAGATAAAAATCTGTCCAGGGGCGTCGTCTGGCGAAATTCGGGGGGCATGCGACCCTTATTATATGGCGGAGGTCGGGTCGTGATTGCGGTCCCGGCCCCTGTCTCCGCGGTGCACAACGACCCTTTCCAATATCCTCGCCAGCCAGTAAACTTCGCGGTCTTTCGCCCGCCCCACTGAGTTCAGCCATGAAGACGGTTTTCGAGAAGTCCGAGACGGTGCGCCGTGACTGGTTGCTGGTCGACGCCGCGGGCAAGACCCTCGGTCGCCTCGCGACCGGCATTGCCATTCGCCTGCGCGGCAAGCACAAGCCCGGCTACACCCCGCACGTCGACTGCGGCGACAACATCATCGTGCTGAATGCCGAGAAGGTTGCGGTCACGGGCGCCAAGCTCCGCGACAAGATCTACTACCACCACACCGGCGCGATCGGCGGCATCAAGAGCATCGCGCTCGGCAAGATGCTGGCCGAGCACCCGGAGCGGGCGATCGAGATCGCCGTGAAGGGCATGCTCCCGAAGGGCCCGCTCGGCCGCAAGATGTTCAAGAAGCTGCACGTGTTCGCGGGCGGGAAGCACCCGCACGCCGCGCAGCAGCCCAAGGCGATCGAAATCGCCTGACGCGATCACTCAATATCAAGGTTTACCTAATGGCCGCCAGCACCTACTACGGAACCGGACGTCGCAAGAGCTCTAAGGCTCGCGTCCACCTCACGCCCGGCTCGGGCAAGATCACGATCAACGAGCGCACGATCGACGAGTTCTTCGGCCGCGAGACCGGCCGCATGATCGTCCGCCAGCCGCTCGAGCTCGTGCAGATGTCCGGGCGTTTCGACGTCAGCGTGGCAGTCGACGGCGGCGGCATCACCGGCCAGGCGGGCGCGATCCGTCACGGCATCACGCGCGCGCTGATGGAATTCGACGAGACGCTGCGCAAGCCGCTGCGTGCCGCGGGTTTCGTGACCCGTGACGCGCGCGAGGTCGAGCGCAAGAAGGTCGGCCGGCGCAAGGCGCGTCGCGGTACGCAGTTCTCGAAGCGCTGATCCCGGACGTACTATTCCAGCTTCCCGGCTCAGCCAGCGGAGCCAGAAATTGGGGGATCGTCTAGCGGTAGGACTACGGACTCTGACTCCGTCAACCTAGGTTCGAATCCTAGTCCCCCAGCCAACCAGAAAAGGGCCCGTCGTTCGACGGGCCTTTTTTTTTGAGCGCCGCGGCCGCAACGCGATCCGCGCATCAGTGCGCGGCGCGCGCCGGCGCGCCGACGGCCGGTGCCTCGAGGAACGAGGCGGCGAGGGCGCGATAGAGGCTCTCCCGGCAGACGAGCGCGCTCGCGCCGCGACCGAGCAGGACGGCTGCCATCAGCGGCAGCGTCAGGCTGTGGTTGCCGGTCATTTCGCTCACGATCACGAGTGCCGTCAGCGGTGCCTGCACGACGCCCGCGAAGTACGCCGCCATGGTCAGGACGACGAGCGCGCCGGCCGGCGCGACGTGCAGGTAGAGGCTGAGCGTGCCGCCGAGTCCGGCGCCGACGGCGAGTGACGGCGCGAAGATGCCGGCGGGTATTCCGGTGGCATACGAGGCGAGCGTCGCGAACGCCTTCAGCAGCGCAAAGCCATTGGTCGGCACGGTCTCCTGCTGCACGAGTGCGCGTGCCTCGGCGTAGCCGGTGCCGAAGGTCGCGCCGGCGGAGGCCCAGCCGACGATCGCGATGACGATGCCGCACAGGAGCGCGAAGCCGACCGGGCTGGCGAGACGCAGCCGCCCGAGCGGCCCGGAGAATCCGCGGCGCAGTGCCAGCATGCAGCGCGCGAAGAGCCCGCCCGCGAGCCCGCCCAGGATTCCGCAGACCGGCACCACCGCCCACATGCGCGGCTCCAGCATCTCGGCCTGCGTGACGCCGAAGTAGGTGTAGTTGCCGACCAGCGCGACCGAGGTGACGCCCGCGAGGATGACGGCGGTGAAGATCGTGCCCGAGGTGCGCTCCTCGAAGGAGCGGTAGAGCTCCTCGATCGCGAACACGACACCCGCGAGCGGCGTGTTGAAGGCCGCCGCGACGCCCGCGGCGCCGCCGGCGAGGATGAGGCCGCGGTCGACGTCCGCCGCCGGGAATCGCGCGAGCCGCCCGAGCGAGTGCATGATCGACGCACCGATCTGCACCGTCGGTCCCTCGCGGCCGATCGATGCGCCGCTCGCGAGACCGGCGAGCGTCAGCAGGAACTTGCCGACCGCAATGCGCATCGACAGCAGGCGATCACGCGCGCGCGCGTCCGACAGTGCGAGTGCCGCGATGGTCTGTGGAATGCCGCTCCCCTGGGAGCCGGGGAACGCACGCCGCGTCAGCCAGGCCACGAGCGTGACGCCGATCGGCGGGGCAAGCCATTGCCACCACGGGCTCCAGGCGGCACCGGCGCGGAACAGCGCGAGCGCGAGGTCGCTGCCCCGCGCGAAGGCGACCGCGACCGCCCCGGTGGCGACGGCTCCGCCCCAGAAGACGAGACGGCTGAGCCACAGTCCCGGCTGCAGCCAGCGACGCACGCGCCGCGCGATTGCGGAACTTCCCATCGTCGAATCGTTCTTATCCATGCTCACGCGAACACCGGCTGCTGACTGGCATTGGGCCTCTCGATCGCGTGCCGTACGGCCGGTGGTCGGCGACGGCCGGACCGGGGAATGATTGCATGCAATGGGGGGCGCCGCGCAGTAAGGTGGCAAACTCGTCAGGGACAGTCACTGGATCCGCGCCGGCATGACGCATTCGATGTCCGTCCGCGACACCCCGCCATCGAGCCCCGTCACCCGGCTCGGACTCGTCGTCGTCATTCTCGTCGCCATCCTTGCCGCCACGAGCACGTGGTCGGTTTACGGCCATACCTGGGACGAACCCGAACACCTCGCGGCCGGCATGGAGCTGCTCGACCGCGGCAAGTACGAATACGACGTCCAGCATCCACCGTTGGCGCGCGTGATGATCGCACTCGGACCGTTCCTGGCTGGCGCCCGTTCCCTCGGCAAGCCGCCCCCGGACGGCACGCCCGAAGGCGTGGCGATGCTCTACGGCAGTGGCCACTACGACCTCTACCTGACCCTCGCGCGGGTCGGGACGCTGCCGTTTCTGGTGCTGCTGCTGGTCGTGGCGTGGCTGTGGGCACGACGCGCCTGCGGCTCGGACCGCGAGGCACTGCTCGCGGTCGTGCTCCTGGCCGCCGTTCCGCCGGTGCTCGGCCACGCCGCTCTTGCAACCCTCGACGTCCCCGCTGCCGCGACGACGCTGCTCGCGCTCTACGCTGCCGGGCGCTGGGTCGACAGCGGCCGCTGGCTCGACGCGGCACTCTTCGGCGTCGCGAGCGGCATCGCGGTCGCGACCAAGCTGTCGGCGATCCCGTTCGTCGGGCTCGGCGTGGTGACGCTGTTCCTGCTGAAGACGATCCGCTACGTACGGCGCGGGCCGGCGGCGCCGGGCGCCGGCCCGACGCTTGCCACGACCGCTGTCAGGCGCCTGGCCGAACTCGGACTCATCGCGGCGATCGTCGCCGCCTGCCTGTTCCTCGTCTACGGGGCGCGCTTCGCGTACCTCGTCGACGCCGCGCACGCCACGAACCCCGCGCTCGACTGGCTGTTCGGCACGGGCGGCTGGGCGCACGACGCCGCCTATGCGGTCGCGGCGCGCGTACCGCTGCCGGAGGCTTTGCCGGCCTTCGTCAACGCCATCCGTGCGGTGATGTGGCACAACGACACCGGCCACCTGTCCTACCTGCTCGGCAATCTCGGCACCAGGGGCTGGTGGTATTTCTACATCGTCGCGCTCGCCGCCAAGACCCCGATTGCCATGCTGGTCACGGCGCCGATCGGTCTTTGGCTCCTCGCTCGCGACGGCTGGCGTACGACCGACCCGTGGCGGCTCGCGCCGCCCGCACTGACGGTCGCGCTGCTCGCCTTCGCGAGCCTCTACAGCCACATCAACATCGGCATCCGCCACGTTCTGATCCTGTATCCGTTTCTCGCGATCGGGGCAGCCGATGCGCTGGCCCGGGCCTGGCGCTGGCTGCGCGCCCTCGAGAACCGCGACCTGGCCGGTGCCGGCTGCGCGGCCGTGCTGGGGCTCATCGGCTGGCAACTCAGCACGCTCGTCACCGCACATCCGGATTACCTGCCGTATTTCAACGAGGCCGTGGCCAACCCGGAACGGGTGCTCGTCGACTCCGATCTCGCCTG
>Ga0181519_10003239_pt1 | contig 13454 bp, 7 predicted proteins | sample PEATcosm2014_Bin_26_FD_121102 | JGI IMG/M metagenome (GOLD analysis project Ga0181519, IMG submission 121102) | Peatland microbial communities from MTU Mesocosm Facility, Houghton, MI, USA - PEATcosm2014_Bin02_10_metaG | ecosystem: Environmental > Terrestrial > Soil > Wetlands > Peat | place... | reverse complement strand
TGCAAGACGAGGCGGGCGGCCGGCGCGAGTTCCAGTTCGTCCGCGGACCGGTGTTCGCCAATGTCGTGCTGGCCGACGAGATCAATCGCGCTCCGCCCAAGACCCAGGCCGCCATGCTCGAAGCCATGCAAGAGCACAAGGTCACGGTCGTCGGCAGGACCTACCCGCTCACGCCGCCGTTCTTCGTGCTGGCGACGCAGAACCCCGTCGAGCAGGAAGGCACCTACCCGCTTCCCGAGGCGCAGCTCGATCGGTTCATGTTCCTGATCGAGATGGACTACCCGTCGGAAGCCGAGGAGATCATGATCGCTCGGACGACGACCGGCGACGAGTTGCCGCGGCTGGAACATTTGCTGTCGGCCAGCGAGATCCTCGAGCATCAGCACCTGGTGCGGCGCGTGCCCGTGCCCGACCACATCTATCAGTACGCGGCCAAGCTGGTGCGCAAGACTCGCCCGCGCGATGCGACCGCGCCGGCCTGGCTCAAGCCGCTGGTGGCCTGGGGCGCTGGGCCGCGGGCCGTGCAGTATCTCGTGCTGGGGGCCAAGGCTCGCGCCGCGCTCAGCGGCAGCTATATGGTGCGGCTCGAAGATGTGCAGGCCGTGGCCGTGCCCGTGCTCACGCACCGCGTGCTGACGACGTTCGCCGCCCAGGCCGAAGGGCTCGACGCCCGGCAGATCGTCGTTCGCCTGCTCGAAGAATCGCCCGAATAGGCACGGGCAACCGCCTTCGGGTGCCAAGAAGAAAACAAGACGAAGAGGCCGCAGATACACGCCGATGCAGGCAGATAAGACGGCAACGACAAGACGTGAAACAGAAGATCGCGAAGGTCGCGAAGGAAAAAATGGAAAGACGGAAGGCACGAATTCTATGCGCTCTTCGCGGCCTTCTGTTCCATTGCCGGAGCGCAGGATGGCGTTCGTCGTCAGTTAGCCGTCGCGGCGAATCTTCGCAGGGATAGAAGATTCTTGATGTCAGGATTGCAGGAGAGGGCATGTTCGCCGACCGCCCGAAGCGCAGCTTTCTCGATCCGCAGGTGCTGGCTCGCCTGTCGGCGGTGCCATTGTTCGCTCGGCGGCCGATGTTGGGGGGCGTGTCGGGCCGCCATGCCAGTCCGCATCGTGGGTCGAGCGTCGAGTTCGCCGAGTACCGCAAGTACGTCCCTGGCGACGACCTGCGGCGTCTCGACTGGCGAGCTTACGGCCGTTCCGATCGGTTCTACGTCAAGGAGTTCGAAGCCGACACGAACCTCCGCTGTTGCCTGGTGCTCGATACCAGCGGCTCGATGGGCTTCGGCTCGCGCGGCGTGACGAAGATCGATTACGCCCGGCGGCTGGCCGGCACGATCGGCTACCTGGCCAGCCAGCAAGGCGACGCCGTGGGGCTGGCCTGCGTGGCCGGCGGCATCGTCCGCAACATCCCCCCGCGCCGCAACGCCGCGCACTTGCGCACGGTGCTCGACCAGCTCGAACAAGCCAAGCCGCAGGGCGAAACGCAACTGGCCGCGGTGCTGCACGAGCTGGCCGAGACGATCCGCCAGCGGGCTTTGATCATCGTGCTCTCGGACTTGTTCGTCGAGCCGAACCTGCTGCATGGCTGCTTCCAGCACTTGCGATTCTGCAAGCATGACCTGGCCGTGTTCCATCTGCTCGACCCGTTGGAGCTGGAGTTCAACTTCCGCCGGCCGGTGCGGTTCCTCGACATGGAAGGGGGCTCGTCCATCTTCGCCGAGCCGACCGAAATCGCCGATCGCTACCAGCGGGCCCTGGGGCAATACCTCGACGAGCTGAAGCAGGCTGTCATCGAATCGGCCGTCGACTACCATCGCGTCACGATCGACGAGGACTACGAACGCGTGCTGGTTCGGTTCCTGATGGGCCGGGCCGCGGGGAAGGGGACGCGATGAGCTTCCTGCAACCCTGGCTGCTGGTGGCCCTGCCGCTGGTGGCTTTGCCGATCATCATCCATCTCGTCAACCAGCGCCGATTTCAGACGATGCCCTGGGCTGCGATGATGTTCCTGCTGGCGGCGCAGCGCATGGCCCGGGGCTACTCGCGGTTGCGGCAATGGCTGATCATGCTCTGCCGCATGGCGGCCGTGGCCGGCTTGATCGTGGCCGTGAGCCGCCCGCTGGCCAGCGGCTGGTTGGGCCTCACCGCCGGCGGGCGTCCGGACACGACGCTGGTCCTGCTCGACCGCTCCCCCAGCATGCAGCAGCGCGACACGGCGAGCGGCGATTCGAAGCTCGACACGGGCCGCCGGCAGCTCGTCAGCACGCTCCAGACACTCGGCTCGGGCCACTGGGCGCTGGTCGAAAGCGCGCAGCGCAAGCCGCTTGCGATCGAGTCGCCCGCCACGCTGCTCGAGCTGCCGCAAGCCGGCCCGACCAGCACTCCGGCCGATCTTCCGGCCATGCTCCAGGCCGCGCAGGAGTACATTCGCGACAACCACGCCGGCCGGGCCGAAGTCTGGATCTGCTCCGACCTGCGCGAAAACGATTGGAACGCCTCCAGCGGTCGTTGGCAGGCCCTGCGCGATGTGCTGCTCGAACTGCCGCAGGGAGTGCGGATCCAGTTGCTCGCGTATCCGCAGCTCGGCAGCGGCAATGTCGCGGTGCGCGTGAGCGACGTTCGACGCCAGGAAACGGCCGAAGGAGCCGAGCTGTTCGTCTCGCTCGAGCTCCAGCGCGAAACAACTGGCACCGACAAGCTCACCATCCCCGTCCAGATCGAGATCGAGGGTGCTCGCTCCGTGGTGACCGTTGAGCTGAGCGGGCAGCGGGCCGACCATCGAAACCATCGCATCCCGCTCGAACGCACGCGGCATCGCGGCTGGGGGCGAGTTTCGATACCCGCGGATGCCAACCCGGCCGACAACGACTTCTACTTCGTGTTCGACGACCCGCCGCCGCGGCGCACGATCGTCGTGGCCGAAGACGCCCTGGCCGAGCGTCCGCTCCGGCTCGCGGCCGACGTGGCTCCCGAGCCGGCGCTGAAGGTCGTCGCCGAGTCGCTCACTCCTGATCAGTTGACGGGCGTCGAATGGGACGAGATCGCGCTCGTCCTGTGGCAGGCACCGCTGCCAAGCGGCGCGCCGGCTGAGCTGCTTGAAGCCTTCGTCGAGCGCGGCGGCCAGATCGCGTTCTTTCCGCCGCAGGAGCCGAAGGATCACGAACTGTTCGGCGCGCGTTGGCAGTCGTGGCAAGCCGGCAAGGACAACTTCCCGGTCGAAACCTGGCGCAGCGACGAAGACCTGCTGGCGCGCACCGCCAGCGGCGCGGCGTTGCCCCTGGGGCAATTGGAAGTGCATCGCTATTGCGGTTTGTCCGGCGAATTCACACCACTGGCGGCGCTGCGCGGCGAGGCACCGCTGTTGGCCCGCGTGCCCACGCGCCAGGGCGGCGTTTACTTCTGGACCACCACGCCGGCCGTGCGCGATTCGTCCCTGGCCACCGGCGGCGTCGTGCTCTATGCGTTCGTCCAACGGGCACTCTCCGCCGGCTCGCAAGTCCTCGGGAAGGCTCGCATGCTCGATGCCGGACCTGTTGCCGGCGACGATACAACTGCCTGGCGACGCGTGACCGGCGACGAACAGGGCGTCTCGACCGAGTTCTCCTATCAGCGCGGCGTCTATGCCGTCGACGATCGCTTGCTGGCCGTCAATCGACCGCTGGTCGAAGACGAAGCCAAAGTGCTCAGCGACGCCCGGGTCGCCGAGTTGTTCAAGGGGCTGAACTTCGTGCGCGTCGACGACCAGGCCGGCAGCGACCGGTCGCTGGTGCGCGAGATCTGGCGCACGTTCCTCACCGGGATGCTCATCGCCCTGGTGCTCGAAGCGGTCCTGTGCCTGCCCAAGCGCCCATCCGGCTCCCACGGCCCCCTCACCCCCGGCCCCTCTCCCACAAGGGGCGAGGGGAGTTCGCGGAAAGGCGGCGCCGCATGAACGCCACTGGCTCGCTCACGTTCGTCGCCTCGGCCTGGTCGATCGCCGGCAGCGTGATCGTGGTCTTGGCAACGGCCGGGCTCTGCTTGGCTGCCTGGCGTCGCAGCGGCTACCGGCGCGATTACGGCCTATTGGAGCTGTTGCGACTGGTGATCGTCGTCGGCTGCGCCGTGCTCATCAATCAGCCGGAATGGGTCGAGGAGTATCGACCCGAGGAGAAGCCCTCGATCGGCGTGTTGCTCGACGCCTCGGCCAGCATGGACCTGAAAGACGTACCGGCCAGCGAAGCCAGTTCGGGCGGTCGCATCTCGCGGCGCGAAGCGATCGCCCGGCTCGGCGACAAGGCATTTTGGAAGCCATTGGCCGAGCGGCTCGATGTCGTCGTCGAGAACTTTTCGCCGGCCGATGCCGGAGGCGGAACCGATCTCCATGCTCCACTGGCCGATGCCCCCCAAAAAGTGAAGAACCTGCGGGCCATTGTGCTGGCTTCGGACGGCGACTGGAACGAAGGTCAGCCCCCGGTTCAGGCTGCTTCGGCTTTACGGCTCAAGGGCATTCCCGTGTTCGCCGTGCCGGTCGGAAGTGCGTCGCGCTTACCTGACATCGAGCTGCTGAGTCTCGACGCGCCGACGTTCGGCATCGTCGGCAAGAGCGTTCGCATCCCGTTCACGATCGAAAGTACGCTCGCGCGCGAAACCGTCGTTACGGTCAAGCTCAGCACATCCGACGGCGATTCGCTCACTCGCGAGGTCCGCATCGCCCCGATGGGTCGGACGAGCGACGCGATCCTCTGGAAGCCGAAGGACATCGGCGACTTTTCGCTCACGCTCGACATTCCCAAGCACGCCGACGAACTGCTCCCCGACAACAACCGCCTCACGGCGCCGATCGCCATCCGCCAGGAGAAGCTACGGGTGCTGGTCGTCGAATCGGTGCCTCGCTGGGAGTATCGCTACCTGCGCAATGCGCTCTCGCGTGACCCGGGCGTCGAACTCTCCTGCCTGCTGTTTCATCCCGGGCTCACCAAGAGCGGCGGCGGCAACAAGGACTACATCAAGCATTTCCCAAAGGGACTCGACGAGCTGGCGAAATTCGACGTGGTGTTCCTCGGCGACGTCGGGCTGGAAGACAGCCAGCTCACGGTCGAAGACTGCCGGCTGCTACGTGGGCTGATCGAGCATCAGGCCAGCGGGCTGGTGTTCTTGCCCGGCTGGCAAGGGCGGCAGATCTCGCTGATGGACACACCGCTGGGCGAGTTGTGCCCGGTCGTGGTCGATGCTTCGCAGCCGGGGGGCTGGGGTTCGCGCACGCCGAATCACTTCGAGCTGACAGAGCTAGGGCGGCGCAGCTTGCTCACCAAGCTGGCCGACACGCAAGAAGACAACATCGAAGTCTGGAACGATTTGCCTGGCTTCCAGTGGTACGCGCCTGTCATCCGTGCCAAAGCCGGGGCCGAGGTGCTGGCCGTGCATCAGGATATTGCCAACGACTTTGGCCATCTTCCGCTGCTGGCCACACGAACCTTTGGGGCCGGCAAGGTGCTGTTCATGGGCACCGACGGAGCCTGGCGCTGGCGTAAGGGAGTCGAAGACAAATACCATTACCGCTTTTGGGGCCAGGTGGTACGCTGGATGGCCTATCAGCGGAACATGGCCAAGGGCGAAACCATGCGTCTGTACTACACACCGGAGCAACCCGAGGTCCGGCGGACCATGGCTTTCAGTGCCAACGTGATGGAGCGCAGTGGCGAGCCGTTGTCGCATGGCGACGTCTCCGCGCGGATCGTGGCGCCGTCGGGCAAAGCCGAGACGATCCATTTCACGTCTTCGGGCGATGAATGGGGCGCGCTGGGCGCTCGTTTCGCCGCCGAGGAACCCGGCCGGCACGATATCACCCTGAGCTGTAAGCAAACCGGCGCCACGCTCGAAGCTTCGTTCTTCGTCCGGGGGGCGCCACTGGAACGCATGGGGCAGGCCGCTCGGCCCGAGGTGCTCGACGAGATTGCCCGCGTCACCCACGGACATACGATCGGCGTCGATCGCTTGGAGCAGGTCATCAACTCGCTCACGGCGCTGCCGGACCCGCCGGCCTCGGTCAGGCGGTTGCAGTTGTGGGCCCATCCGCTGACGATGTCGGTGCTGGTCGTGATGTTGGGAGTGTTTTGGATCGGACGGAAGGTCGTCGGAGTCATCTGAAGCGCGGTGCCTCATGGCTCGGTTCAGCGGAGGAGAACATCGATGAGTAGCTTGCCACAGCCAGCCGGGCTTCAAGTGCCGGCGTCGCTCGTCGCTCAACTGCACGAGCTGCGTCGCCGCGTCTGGACGATCAAGTCGATCGAGGCCGCCAGCGGGGCGCTGTTCGGCGTGCTGGTTGCCTACCTGGCGGTGTTCGCGCTCGACCGCTGGTTCGACACTCCCGGCGAACTGCGGGTGCCGATTTTGCTGGTGGCCGTGGCCGGATGCGCGGTGCTCCCGTGGTACTTTCACCGCTGGATCTGGAGCCAGCGGAGGCTCGATCAACTGGCCCGGCTCGTGCGCCGTAAGCATCCGAGCATGGGCGATCAGATGCTCGGGACGATCGAACTGGTGGCCAACCCCGCTGAGCAATCGCGGTCGCGCGCGCTCTGCGAAGCGGCGATCCGGCAGGTGGCCGACGAAGCCTCGCGGCGCGATTTCCGCGACGCCGTCCCGGCGCCGCGCCATCGGCTTGCGATAGGGCTCGCCGCAGTGCCGGCACTCGTCGCCCTGGGGCTGCTCGCGTTCGTGCCGGCTGCGGCGCTCAATGCCTGGGCTCGCTTTGCCACCCCCTGGTTGCCGGTCGAGCGTTACACCTTCACTTCCCTCGAGCCGCTGGCCGATCGACTGGTCGTGGCGCATGGCGAGCCGGTGCCGATGGCGATTCGCCTGCGCCAAGACTCCGCCTGGCAGCCTGCCAAGGCGACCGGCCAACTCGGCAGCCAGCCGCTCCTCTCGGCCGAGCTGAAGGACAACTGCTACGCATTCATGATCCCGCCGCAAGTCGAGGCGCAGCGTTTGCGATTGCGGATCGGCGACGCCCGGTACGATATCTTGATCGAACCGAAGCTGCGGCCGGAGCTGTCGGCGCTCGTGGCCGATGTCGAGCTGCCGGCCTATCTCCAGCGCTGGGCAGGGCTGCGCAAGGACGTGCGCGGTGGTGCAGTCACGGTGGTCAACGGCAGCTCGCTCACCTTCCGGCTCACGGCCAACCGCAACCTGGTCCAGGCCACGCTTGACGATCGGCCGGCTCAGACCGCCGGCCCCACGCTGACCACGGATCCACTCAAGATCGACTCCCCGCGCAAGCTTGTCTTCCGCTGGCGAGATGAGTTCGGCCTGGAGGGCTTGGACCCGTTTACCGTCACGATCAACGCTCGCGACGACGAGGCTCCGTCGATCTCATGCGAGGATCTGCCGCGTAATAAGGTCGTGCTCGACACCGAAACGCTCCACTTCAAGGCCCGGGCTCTCGACGACTTCGGCGTCAAGGCGATCGGCCTAGAGTGGCACGGCAAGCACGGCGATGGGAACATCACACCCGCCCGCGGCGAGCGGCTGCTCGCGGCCGGCGCGAGCGACAAGGAAACGCTCGAGCACGCCGGCACTTTCAATGCCAAGGCTCTCGACATTGCGCCCCAGGAGCTGGCCGTGCGGTTGTATGTCGAAGACTTTTTGCCAGGCCGCGAGCGTGTGTTCTCGCAGGTCTATACGCTCTACGTGCTCAGTGCCGAGCAGCATTTCGTGTGGCTCACGGATCAGTTGAACAAATGGCATCGTCAGTCGCTCGAAGTTCGCGACCGCGAGATGCAGCTTCATCATGCCAACCAGCAGCTCCGGCTGCTGCCGCCCGAAGAACTCGACCACCCGGAGACGCGCCGCAAGATCGAAGCCCAATCGGCGGCCGAACGGGCGAACGGTCGCCGTCTGACCGGTCTCGTCACCGGCGGCGAAGAGCTGGTGCGCCAGGCCATGCGCAATCCCGAGTTCGGCGTCGGCCATCTCGAGAAGTGGGGCGAAATGCTCCAGATCCTTAAGGACATTTCGGCCAACCGCATGCCCAACGTCGCCGATCTGCTCAAGCAATCGGCCGAAGCTCGCGGGGCCGTGGCCGGCGGCGAACCGAAGAAGTCGGGGCCGACGGCCGGCCAGCAGCGCCCGACGCCGGGCGGCGCGCCGCAGCCCAAACCTGGCGAAAGCCAGCCGCGTCCGCCGGTGCCGCAGGTGGCCGATGCCGAATCGTCGCAGCAGCCGGCGCCGAAAGCCGGCAAGGAGCAAAAGCCGAATGAGAGCAAATCGAGCCCCAAGCTGGGCCTGCCGGTCACGACCGTCACCGGTGGCAAATCGAAGCCGCAACCCGAGGGTAGGCAGCAGCCTCCGGCCGGCCAGAAGCTCGACGAGGCGGTCGCGGCGCAGCACGACTTGCTGGCCGAGTTCGACAAGATCGCCGACGAGTTGAACAAGGTGCTGGCCAACCTGGAAGGGAGCACGTTGCTCAAGCGGCTCAAGGCCGAGTCACGGCGGCAGAACACGATCGCCGGAAATCTCGGCTCGCTCGTCAGCTCGCAGTTCGGCCAACCTACTGGCGCTCGGGCGGCGTCGAAGCCGACGACACGGCCTGCCGATGACAACGCGAAGCCGTCTGAACCGTCCAGCGCCAGCGCGCGACCCGACGTGGCCCAACTGACCCAGGCCGAGAGTGACAGCAGCAAGAACCTGTCGAACATCATGGACGATATGCAGGCCTATTTCGAGCGCCGCCGCTACCAACGTTTCAAGTCCGTGCTCGACGAGATGCGCAAGGAGGACGTGATCGGCAGCCTGCGGCAGTTGGGCGACGATCTGCGCAAGGAAACCGGCCTCTCGCTGGCCCAGGCCGAGTTCTGGAGCGACACGCTCGACCGCTGGGCCGACGACCTGGTCGATCCGTCGGGCAGCGGCAAGTGTCCCGGCTGCAAGTCGAAGGCCAGCCTGCCGCCATCCGTCGTGCTCGAAGCGATGCAGATCCTCGAAGGCGAGGTCAACCTGCGCGAAGAGACTCGCGGCACCGAGCAGGCCAGGCCGGCGCTAAAGAAGGAAGAGTACGCTGCCCGCAGCGACAAGCTCCGCAAAGCTCAAGACAGCCTCGCCGAGCGCGTCGGCAAGCTGACGGTGCGGATCGCGGAGCTACCCGACGGCGAGCAGGAGTTCGGCAAGGAGATCAAACTGCTCTCCCGCGTCGAGAACGTGATGGACGAGGCTGCCGGCATTCTTGGCCGAGCGGACACGGGCCGCGAAGCGATTGCTGCCGAGACCGAGGCCATCGAACTGCTGCTGCAGTCGAAACGGATCAACCCCAAGGGTGGAGGCGGTGGCGGGGCGAGCCCTGGCGGCGGTGGCGGCGGCACGACCAATGACTCTGCCCTGGCGCTCATCGGCCTGGGCGTGAACGAGCACGAAGTCCGCGAGGACCAGGGCACGGGTCAGACCACAGGACGCTCGGGCAGCGAGTTGCCCGAGGAGTTTCGCGCGGGGCTCGACGAATACTTTTCGCGACTCGAACGCGATGGGGCAAAGCCATGAATGGCACGACGCGCCGGATCATGATTGCGGGGCTCGCGATGGTGACAGTGCTCGGCACGGCCACGCCTGGCGATTCGGCCTCGCCTCCCCAAGCCGCTGCCAAGAAGTCGTTCGGACAATTGACGCGCGAGGTGCGGCAGACGATCGAAGAAGTCGACAAGTCTGCGCCCGCGGTCGGCACCGTCGTGAAGAAGCCGAAAAAGGTGCTGGGCGGCAACTTCGTGGGTGTCAATGCGAACGAAGCGCAATGGGCGCCATTCATTCAGCAGTACCAGCAGCAGCTCCGCCCGGTCTTGCAAAGCGAACTGCGGCTGGTGCGGTTGATGTTCGACTTGAAGCCGGAGCAGCGTCCCCAGATCAAGGCTGCCGGCGAGGCGGCTCTAGAGGCAGCGGCGAAGAAGGTCGTTGCGGCGCAGTTCGGCGGCAATGGGGGCATTTTCCCTGGCGGGGGCTTCGGCGGAGGCATTCGCCGCAGCAAACAAGACGAGGACGACTATCACACGATCATCGACAACGCGCTCGTCAAGGCACTCGAGCCGGAGGTCGGCCCCTTGCAGTTGGCCCACTACCGCGACGAACTGACCAAGCGCACGGCCAATCGCAAGCGTGCTGCGATCCTGAGCGTGGTTTCGCGCCTCGACAGCCTGCTGCTGCTGACCGCCGAGCAACGCGACGAAATAGCGCAGCAGATCGCCGGCAAGTGGCAACGCTCCTGGGAAGAATGGCTGGCCCTGCAACACTACGCCAGCAACTATTTCCCGCAGGAGCTCGATCCGATCGTCCGGCCGGTCCTCAACGACGACCAGAAGCCGATCTGGAAATCCGTGAACAAGGGGATGTTCGGCTCGATGATGTGGGCAGCCCAAATGCACATGCAGGACAAAGGCGACGACGCCTGGTGGGACGAAAAGCCGGCCAAGCCCAAGGGAGGCAAGCCATGACCGGTTGGCGAATCGGCGGGCGGCTGCCCTGGGCGCGCCTCGCAAGCCTCGTGGCGCTGAGCATCGTTGCGGTGTTGCTTTTGGGCGGCATTCTATCGGCCGCTCCCGACGATCAAGAGACGCTCACCGAACCCGACCCACAGGCCGGCCTGCAAAACCAGATCATCTTCAATGGCATGGACATCGACCAGGCCGTGTTTCAGCAGCACGGCGGAGTGAGTGGGGCGCGGAAGAGCTTCGACAGCCAGTTGAAGCTTCAGATCACGGAATTGAATCGCATTTGCAGCCTTTCGACCGATCAGCAGCAAAAGCTCGCGCTTGCAGGCCAGGGAGACATTCAGCGGTTCTTCGACCAGTTCGCGGCGATCAAGCGAACGTTCGAGCCGGTCAAGCACGATCAGCAGGCCTGGAACAAGGTCTGGCAGAAGTTGTGGCCCCTGCAAGCCAAGCTTTCGGCCGGACTGTTCGCCGACCGGTCGTTCTTCGCTAAGGTCGTCGACCGCACCCTCGACCCGGCGAGAATGGCCAAATACCGCCAATCCGTCGAGGAGCACCGGCGGTTCCACTACCGTGCGAGCATCGAGGTTTCGCTGTGCAGCATGGAAAACCAGATCGCCATGCGCAGCGATCAGCATACGGCCCTGGCCAGGCTGCTGTACGATGGCTCGAAACCGCCATTGCTGTTCGGCACCTACGATTACTGGGTCGTCGTGTACCGCCTACGCAAGCTTCCGGCGGACCGGCTGAGGGCTGTGTTCCCCGACAATGCGCAACGCAAGCAGTTCCAGCGACACCTGGAGCAATACGGCGGGATGGAGCACACCTTGGTTCAAGAGGGCTATCTGACGAGCGAAGAGACGGGCGTCAAGATTTCGCCTAAGGACGAAGCCCCTGACCCGGCGAACGATGCCGACGTCGGAGTCGACGTGGAGGTAGTCAACTGATGCAGAATCGTTTCGGCCCAAGCCTTGTTCGTAACTTCGTCTGGCGAGCCATTGCGACGATCGCCGTCCTCCTCGCCTTCGCCGCATCTGCCGCCGCGCAGCCGCCGTCGGTTCGCGTGGGCGAGGCCGTCCCGCGCGATGTGCGCGAGATCTACGATCGCGGCCTGCAATACCTGGCCAGTAAGCAAGCCGCTTCCGGCGATTGGCAGGGGGGCGGCCAGGAAGGGCCGGGCGTCACCGGGCTCGCCTTGCTGGCGATCCTGGCCTCGGGCGAGGATCCCAACTTCGGCATCTACAGCAATCACGTTCGCCGCGCCCTGCGTGCCGTCATCACGCAGCAATCGGCCGACACCGGCTTCTTCGGCCACAGCATGTACCACCACGGCTTTGCCATGCTGGCCCTGGCCGAAGCCTACGGAACGGTCGACGACCGTGACCTGTGGCAAGGCACCGGCAAGAAGGAGCGCTCGGTCGGCCAGGCCTTGGAGCTGGCCGTGCGCGCGAGCATCACCTCGCAGAAGAAGAACGGGTTCGGCGCCTGGCGCTATTCGCCCGACAGCACCGATGCCGACACGTCGGTCAGCGGCGCGGTGCTCGTCGGATTGCTCGCGGCGCGCAATGCCGGCATCGAGGTCCCCGACGAAGTGATCGACAAGGCGATCCATTATTACACCAAGATGACATCGCAAGCCGGTCATGTCGGCTACTCCGGCGGCTTCGGCGGGTTCGACGAATCGGCCGCCCGCATCTCGATCGCCACGCTCGTCTATTCGATCGCCCGGCGCAAGGACTTGCCCGAGTTCAAGGCGACACTCGGCTGGCTGACAAGACATCTCGAAGGCGCAGGGCAAGATCACTACGCCGAGTACACGGCCTATTACCAGGCGCAGGCTCTGTTTCAGGGCGATCTCGAAGCCTGGGAGAAATGGAACAAGCTGCTCGTGCGCCGGCTGAAGACCAACCAGGCGGCCGACGGCAGCTTCCGTTCGCAATTCGGCACGACGCTCGGCACGTCGATGTCGCTGCTGGCCTTGGCGCTCAACTTCCGCTTCTTACCGATCTACGAACGCTGACACGCATGAATCACGCCGCGCGATCATCCTCCGACGCCGCGAAGTGGGCCATGGGCCTGCTCATGTGGGCAGCGCTCTCGTCTCCGGCGCTCTCCGACGATCTGGCGGGGAGCGCTGCCGATCCGCTCCCCGTGCTACAATTCGCCAATCACGACTTCGCGTCGGGGCGCCTCGTCGATTCGCAAGGCGCTAGCGAACTGGCCTGGCAATCGCCGGCTTTCGTCGAGCCGCTGCGCGTCCCGCTCACCTCGATTTCGGCCGTGCAATTTCCGACGCCTGGCAAACCGTCGGCGTTCGCAGGCGACTATGCTTTCGAATTGGCCGGCGATGATCTGCTCTTCGGATCGCTGGTCAGCCTGTCTCGCGACGAAGCCGTGATCGACGTTCCCGGCACTGGCAAGCTGCACATCGCTCGGGCCGTGCTTCGCCGCCTGAGCCGCTGGCAAGGATCCGAACTCTTGTTCAACGGCCCCACGAGCCTTGATGGCTGGAAGCTTCAGCCCGGTGCCAAGGCCTGGCGCGAAGAAGCCGGCAAGCTCGTGACCACGACCGAGGGCGCGACCCTGCGCCGCGACCTGGCGCTGCCCGCTCGAGCCGTGATCGAGTTCGAGCTGTCTTGGGCCAGTAAGGGCGATTTCGAGCTGGTGCTCGGCGCGCCCGCCGATCCGAAGAAGTCGGCGGCTCGAGCGTTTCGCTTCGACGTCTGGAACGGCCAGCTCGTCGCGTGCCGCGAGACGGAGAAAGAGGCCGACGTCGTCGCGCTCGATCAACTCAAGCCAGGGCCCGAGCAACTGCATCTCAAAGCCTATCTCGACCAACTGGCCGGACGCATGCTCGTCTACTCGGCGACCGGCCGGCCACTGGCCGACCTGAACGTCGCGATGGCCAATCCTCAGGCACTCGGCGCGATCTTCCTCAGGAATCGCGGCAGCCATTTGCGGTTGGAGATGTTGCGCGTGAGCCGCTGGAACGGCCGCC
>Ga0181519_10003238_pt1 | contig 13456 bp, 8 predicted proteins | sample PEATcosm2014_Bin_26_FD_121102 | JGI IMG/M metagenome (GOLD analysis project Ga0181519, IMG submission 121102) | Peatland microbial communities from MTU Mesocosm Facility, Houghton, MI, USA - PEATcosm2014_Bin02_10_metaG | ecosystem: Environmental > Terrestrial > Soil > Wetlands > Peat | place... | reverse complement strand
TTGTCCACGCGGGCAACCGGCGGCCAGTACTTGCGCATGCGCAGGCCCGGCGTGGCAAAGGCGGCGAGCTCGCGCGCATAGGCGTGGTTCCACGCATCGGCGCCCACCATCTGCGCGGTGTGCGGCGCATTGCGCAGGGGGTTGTCGTCCGGCGGGTAGGCGCCCTGGGCCACCGCCGCGATTTCCGCGCGGATGCGGACCATGGCATCGACGAAGCGATCGAGCTCCTCGCGCGACTCCGATTCGGTGGGCTCGATCATCAGGGTTCCCGGCACCGGGAACGACAGCGTCGGCGCGTGAAAGCCGTAGTCGATGAGGCGCTTGGCCACGTCCTCGGCGGTGACGCCGCAGGCATCCTTGATGGGCCGCAGGTCCAGGATGCACTCGTGGGCGACGAAGCCGTTGCGGCCCGTGTAGAGGATGGGATAGTGCGCGCCCAGGCGGCGCGCCAGGTAGTTTGCGTTGAGCAGGGCAAGGCTGGTGGCGCGCGTGAGGCCCGCGGCGCCCATCATCGTGAGGTACATCCACGAAATGGGCAGGATCGAGGCAGAACCGTAATTGGCGGCGCTCACCATGCCCACCGCGCCGGTGCCGCCCAGGTGCCCCGGCAGGTAGGGCGCGAGGTGGGCCTTGACGGCAACCGGGCCCACACCCGGCCCGCCGCCGCCGTGCGGTATGCAGAAGGTCTTGTGCAGGTTCAGGTGGGACACGTCGCTGCCGAAATCGCCGGGGCGGGCCAGCCCGACCATGGCGTTGAGGTTGGCGCCGTCGGTGTACACCTGTCCGCCGTGGCGGTGGACGATGGCGCAGATCTCGCGGATCGATTCCTCGAAGACGCCGTGGGTCGACGGATACGTGACCATCAGCGCGGCCAGGCTGGCGGCGTGTTCCAGCGCCTTGCGTTCGAGATCGGCAACGTCGATATTGCCCTGCGCATCGCACCGCACCACCACCACCTGCATGCCCGCCAGGCTGGCCGAGGCCGGATTGGTGCCGTGCGCGCTCTCGGGTATGAGGCAGACCGTGCGTTGCGCCTGCCCGTTGGCGCGATGGTAGGCGCGGATGGCGAGCAGGCCGGCGAACTCGCCCTGCGCGCCCGAATTGGGCTGGAGGCTGACGCGGTCGTAGCCGGTGCACGCGGCCAGCATGCCCTCGAGCGCGGCGATGAGTTCGCGGTAGCCGGCGGTCTGCGCCGGCGGCGCGAAGGGGTGCAGATCGGCAAATTGCGGCCAGCCGATGGGGATCATCTCGGCGGTGGCGTTGAGCTTCATGGTGCAGGAGCCCAGCGGGATCATGGTGCGGTCCAGGGCCAGGTCGCGATCGGCGAGCTCGCGCAGGTAGCGCAGCATGCGCGTTTCGGAGCGGTGCGCGTGGAAGACCGGATGGGCGAGGAAGTCCGGTGCGCGGTGCAGTGCGGGGGCGATCGGCGGCGGCGCGGCACCGGCCGCCACGGCCGCGTCGAGGGCATCGAAATCGCCCGTCACGCCCAGGATCTCCCACAGGGCCTGCACCTCGGCGCGCGTGGTGGTTTCGTCGAGCGAGACTCCCACCGCGCCGGCGCCCAGGTCGCGCAGATTGAAACCGCGCGCCTGCGCCGCGGCGTGGACCCGCGCGGCATCGGGCACGGCAATGCACAGGGTGTCGAAGAAGCTTTCGTTGAGCGCGAAGCGCGCCGCGCGCAGGCCCGCGGCCAGGATCGCCGCGAGGCGATGCACGCGCTGGGCGATGCGCCGCAGGCCTTCGGGCCCGTGGTAGACCGCATACATGGCGGCAATGACGGCCAGCAGCACCTGGGCCGTGCAGATATTGGACGTGGCCTTCTCGCGGCGGATATGCTGCTCGCGGGTCTGCAGGGCCAGGCGCAGCGCCGGGTTTCCCTGGGCGTCGACCGATATGCCCACGAGGCGCCCGGGCATCGAGCGCTTGAAGTCCTCGCGGCAGGCCAGGAAGCCGGCGTGCGGGCCGCCAAAACCCATGGGCACGCCAAAGCGCTGGGCGCTGCCCACGACGATGTCGGCGCCCCAGCGGCCCGGCGGCGCCAGCACGGTCAAAGCCAACAGGTCGGTGGCCACGGCCACCACGGCGCCGGCCGCGTGCCAGGCGGCAACGGCGGCGCGCAAGTCGCGCACCTCGCCCGTGCTGGCCGGGTACTGGAGCAGGACGCCGAAGGCCTCGCCGGCGGCCGATGCATCGGCGGGCAGCGAATCGACGGGCACGACCTCGATGTCCAGGGGCTCGGCGCGGGTGCGCACCACCGCGAGGGTTTGCGGATGGCAATCGGTCGAGACGAGGAAACGCCGCGATGCGCTGCGGCTGGAGCGGCGCGCCAGCATCATGGCTTCGGCCGCGGCGCTGGCCTCGTCGAGCAAGGAGGCGTTGGCGATGGGCATGGCCGTGAGATCGGCAACCAGCGTCTGGAAATTCAGAATGGCTTCGAGCCGCCCCTGCGAGATCTCCGCCTGGTAGGGCGTGTAGGCCGTGTACCAGGCCGGGTTTTCCAGCACGTTGCGGGCGATGACCGCGGGCGTGCGGGTGCCGTAGTAGCCCATGCCGATGAAGCTGCGCAGCACCTGGTTGCGGCCGGCCATGGCGCGCAGGCGCTCGAGCGCCTGCGCTTCGCCCATGGGTTCGGCAAGGTCGAGGGGCGCGCGCAGGCGTATGCCCGGCGGCACGATGGCCTCGACCAGTTCGTCGAGGCTGCCCATGCCCAGCTCGGCCAGCATGGCCGCGGTTTGCGCGGCATCGGGGCCGATGTGGCGGCCGATGAATTCGCCGGCATCCTCGAGTTCGGCCAGGGTCGGCGCATCGAACGGGGGACCCACCGGGGCCGGCCGTGCCGGCGCGGCGCTGCCGTGGCTGTCGTCCATCATTTCTCCGAGTCGATCTGCTTCTGGTAGGCGGCTGCGTCGAGCAGCGCGCCGACATCGGCCGCATTGGCCGGCTTGAGGCGGAAAAGCCAGGCGCCGAAGGCGTCGGCATTGAGGCCTTCCGGGGCATCCTTGAGGGCGTCGTTGGCGGCCAGCACGGTGCCGGCAACCGGGGCGTAGATGTCGGAGGCCGCCTTGACGGACTCGACCACGGCAATGACCTCGCCGGCCGCGTAGCTCTTGCCCGCCTCGGGCAACTCGACATAAACGAGGTCGCCGAGCGCCTCCTGGGCGAAATCGGTGATGCCCACCTGGACGCTGCCATCGGCCTCGGATCGCACCCATTCGTGGGACTCGGTGTAGCGCAGGTCTGCCGGTACGGTCATGCTCGTCTCCCGTGGGTTGGTGGTAGGTGTAATGGTGCGCGTCCCGAGCGCGCCCGCAGCCTCATGCCAGCACCTTGCCGTGGCGCACGAAGGGCAGGCGGCACACGAGGGCCGGTGCAGGACCGCCGCGCAGCGCCACCGATACCATGTCGCCCGGGCGCACGCCGGCAGGCAGGCGCGCCATGCCGATCGACGCCTCGAGGGTGGGTGAAAAGGTGCCGCTGGTGACCTCGCCGTCGCCCTGGGGCGTTTGCACCGCCTGGTGGGCGCGCAGCACGCCGCGGCCCTGCAGCTTGAGGCCCAGCAACTGGCGCAGGGCGCCGGCCGCGGCCCGGCGCTCCAGGGCGGCGCGGCCGACGAATTCGCGCTCGGCGCGCAGGTCCACCGTCCAGGCGAGGCCCGCCTCCAGCGGCGTGGTGGCCGCGTCCATCTCGTTGCCGTAGAGGTTCATGCCGGCTTCCAGGCGCAGGGTATCGCGGGCCCCCAGGCCGCAGGGTCTTGCGCCGGCCGCGACCAGGGCCTGCCACAGCGCCGGCGCCTGCTCGGCCGCAACGGCGATCTCGCAGCCGTCTTCTCCGGTGTAGCCCGTGCGCGCCAGGAAGGCCTCGCCAAAGGGCCCACGAACCGCGACGGCCTGGAAGGGGCCCAGTTCAGCCAGCGGCGCCGCCAGCGCCGGCGCGGCCCTGCCGGCCAGCGCGCGCGCCGCCGGACCCTGCACGGCGATGAGGGCCAGATCGTCGCGCAGGCGCAGGGCGAGGTCGAAGCCCCGCTCTGCGCGCAGCGCCTGCATCCAGGCAAGGTCGGACGCGGCCGTTGCGGCATTGACCACGAGGCGGTAATCGATTTCGGGCAGGCCCGGCGGCGGGCCGAGGCGATAGGCGATGAGGTCATCGATGACGCCGCCCGCGGGGTTGAGCATGCAGCTGTAGAGCGCCTTGCCGGGCGCGAGCCGGTCCACGTCGTTGGCGAGCAGCACGCGCAGGAAGGCGCGCGCCGCCGCGCCGTGCAGGTCGACGGCGCGCATGTGGGAGACGTCGAAGATGCCGCAGGCGCGGCGCACCGCGTGGTGTTCCTCGATCTGGGAGCCGTAGGCGAGCGGCATTTCCCAGCCGCCGAAATCGACCATGCGTGCACCGGCGGCGCGGTGCAGTTCGAACAGGGGCGTGCGCTTGAGCATCGGGCAGATCCGCAGCGGCGACGGCCCATGGAGGTTTCCATGAGTCGCCCCTCTGTCCTTTTGCCTGAGAGTTCAGGGGAAGCCCCCTTGCACCTTCGGCGCCGGACGCGCAGTCCGGTCTCTCCAGAGACGCCCGCGCGGCGCGGTTCTTGGACCTGAGCGATTACGGGCATTGCGCCTTCGGCGGCCGGCGGCGGAACAGGGGGCGCAAGGCCCCGGTTCCTGCCGCTGACACTCTCCCACGTCGCGGTCACGAGCGTGGCGCGAGAATACACCAATGCCGGCACCCTCACGTCTTGGGGAGGGTCACTCCCGTCTGCCCCTGATACTTGCCATCCCTGTCACGGTACGAGGTCTCGCAGACCTCGTCGGACTCGATGAAAATCACCTGCGCGCAACCCTCGTTGGCGTAGATCTTCGCCGGCAGGGGCGTGGTGTTGGAGAACTCGAGCGTGACGTGGCCCTCCCATTCGGGCTCCAGCGGCGTGACATTGACGATGATCCCGCAGCGCGCATAGGTGCTCTTGCCCAGGCAGATGGTGAGGACGTTGCGCGGGATGCGGAAATATTCCACGGTGCGCGCCAGTGCGAAGGAATTGGGCGGGATGATGCAGACCTCGCCGCGAAAATCGACGAAGGACGCCGGATCGAAGGCCTTGGGGTCGACAATGGTGCTGTTGATGTTGGTGAAAATCTTGAATTCGGCTGCGCAGCGGATGTCGTAGCCGTAGCTCGAGGTGCCGTAGGAGACTATCCGCTGGCCGGCCACGTGGCGCACCTGGCCCGCTTCGAAGGGCTCGATCATGCCTTGGGCCGCCATGCGGCGGATCCAGCGGTCGCTCTTGATCGTCATGATGGATTCCTCGTTTGAGCGGCGATTTTACGGTAGGCCCCGGCCTTGCCGGCGCGATTCCGGTCGCACGCACGCATGCCTGCATGCCCCGCGACGCGGGCGGGACGGCCGGCTGGCCGATGCCGGTGGTAGATAACCGCGACTTGCGCTTGCCGCGATTGTCGGATACAAAACCCGTTGCGGGGCGGCCGCAGGCGGTTTGGTGGATTCCGCCCCGGGGTTTTCGTAGCTGAATGGGCTGACATGGCAATCGACTGGACCGCCGCCGAGCAAGGCAGTGTGCTCAAGGAGTTCCGACCGCGGCGCTCCGTGCCCACGGACTGGATTCCGGCTCAGCCGGGCGACCTGCTCAAGGAAATCGACACCCCGGCGCTGGTTGTCGACCTCGACAAATGCGAAGCCAATATCGCCAAGATGATGGCCGCCGTCTCCGGCACCAAGGTGCGCGTGCGGCCGCACGCCAAGACGCACAAGTGCGCCGAACTCGCCCGGCGCCAGGTCGAAGCCGGGGCTGTCGGCGTGTGCTGCGCCAAGCTGGGCGAGGCCGAGGCCATGCTCGCCGGCAACGTCAACGACGTGCTGATCACCAACGAGATCGTCGGCGAGGCCAAGATGCGCCGCCTGGCGCGCGTGGCCCGCGGCTACGCGCCGGCGCGGGTGGGTGTATGCGTCGACAACATCGATGTCGCGCGGCAGATGGCCGCCATCTGCGCCTCCGAGCAGGTCGTGCTGGACGTTTACCTGGAAATCGACGTCGGGCAGAACCGTGCCGGGCTCACCGATACCAAGGCCATCGTCGAGCTGGCGACCCTGCTCAACGGCAATGCCGCTTTCCAGTTCCGCGGGCTGCACGCCTATTCCGGCCTCGCCCAGCACCGGCGCGGCGTTCCCGAGCGGCGCGCGGCCGCCGAGGCCGCCGCGGTGCGGGCCGCCAAGGCGCGCGACGCCATCCTTGCGGCCGGGGTGCCCTGCGAGGTGGTGACCGGCGGCGGGACGGGCACCTTCCCCTACGACGTGCGCAGCGGGGTCTACACCGAGGTCCAGCCCGGTTCCTACCTCTTCATGGACGTGGATTACGCCAAGAACGAGCAGGACACCCAGGCGCCGCAGTTCGACGTGGCGCTGTTCGTGCTGGCCTCGGTGATGAGCCTGCAGGACGGGCGCGCCACCCTCGATGCCGGGCTCAAGGCCTTTTCCACCGACATGGGCCCGGCGCAACCGGCCTTCGAGGGCTGGCGGGTTCGCAATGTCTCGGACGAACACACCGTGCTGATGCGCTCGGACGAAGGCACATCGATCAAGCTGGGCGACAAGGCCCTGCTCGTGGCCAGCCATTGCGATCCCACCGTCAACCTGCACGAATGGATCGTCGCAACGCGCAAGGGCCGCGTCGAAGCCGTCTGGCCCATCGACGCCCGCGGCAAGATGTACTGAACCGCCCGGGCGCTGGGCCGGCCCGGGATCCGCCATGGACAGCGTCGACACGCAGGTATTGAAGAGGGCCGCCGAATGGATCGGCGCGGGGCATCGCGCCGTGCTGGGCACGGTGGTTCGCACCTGGGGTTCGGCGCCGCGCCCCGTGGGCGCCCTGGTGGCGATCCGCGCCGACGGGCAGATCGCCGGATCGGTATCCGGCGGCTGCATCGAGGACGACCTCATCGACAAGATCCGCAAGGGATCGCTCGATCTCGACCGGCCCCGGCGGATCACCTACGGTATCAGCGCGGAGGAGGCCAATCGCTTCGGACTGCCCTGCGGGGGCACGCTGGAGCTGGTGCTCGAGCCGCTGTCGGGCGCGTCGCGGCTGGCCGAACTGCTCGAGCGCATGGCCGCCGGGCGCCAGAGCATGCGGCGGCTCGACCTGCGCACCGGCGAGGTCACGCTCGACGATGGCGGCGGTTCCAGCACCCTGGCCGTGGACGACACGGCCATGGTGAGCGTGCATGGACCGAGCTGGCGGCTGCTCATCATCGGGGCCGGGCAACTGACGCAGTACGTGGCCGAGATGGCGCTGGCGCTCGACTACCAGGTGCTGGTCTGCGATCCGCGCGAGGAATACGCGGACCTCTGGTCCATCGCCGGAACGCGCCTGGTGCGCACCATGCCCGACGACACCGTGGTCGAGATGCGGCCCGACGCGCATACGGCCGTGGTGGCCCTCACGCACGATCCCAAGCTCGACGACCTCGCGCTGATGGAGGCCCTGGCGTCCGAGGCGTTTTACGTTGGCGCGATCGGCTCGCAGCGCAACCAGGAAAAACGCAAGGAAAGGCTCAAGGAATTCGGCGTCACCGATGCGCAGCTCGCGCGGCTGTACGGACCCGTGGGGCTGAAGAACGGCGCGCGCACGCCGCCGGAGATCGCGGTGTCGATACTGGCGGAGATGACGGCTGTGAAGTATGGGTATCGGATACCGAAACCGGTTGCCGTGGGGTGAGGGTCAGGTATTGGTCACCTTGATCGTCGGCATCTTCGCCGACAGATCCCGCGCCCGCTCGGCGATGCGGATGGCCACCCGGCGGGCGATCTGCTTGTAGACGCGGGCAAGGTCGCCGTCCGGATCGGCAACCACGGTGGGCGTGCCGCCGTCGGCGTCCTGGCGGATGCGGATATCCAGCGGCAGCGCGCCCAGCACCTCGACTCCGAATTTCAGGGCCATCTTTTGCGCGCCGCCCTCGCCGAAAACGTGCTCCTCGTGGCCGCATCGGGAGCACACGTGGGTAGCCATGTTCTCGATGATGCCCAGGATGGGCACGCCCACCTTTTCGAACATGCGCAGGCCCTTGGAGGCGTCCAGGAGGGCGATATCCTGGGGCGTCGTGACGATGACCGCGCCGGTGACCGGCACCTGCTGCGCCAGGGTGAGCTGGATGTCGCCCGTGCCCGGCGGCATGTCGATGACCAGGTAATCGAGGTCGCGCCAGTTCGTGAGCGTGAGCAGCTGCTGCAGTGCCGAGGTGACCATCGGGCCACGCCAGACCATGGGCTGGTCGGGGTCGATGAGGAAACCGATCGAGCTCGCCTGGATGCCGTGGCCCTCCAGCGGGTCGAAGGTCTTGCCGTCCGCGCTCGCGGGCTGGCCCTGGATGCCCAGCATGGTGGGCTGGCTGGGTCCGTAGATGTCGGCGTCGAGCATGCCGACCCGGGCGCCCTCGGCCGCCAGGGCCAAGGCCAGGTTGGCCGCCACCGTGCTCTTGCCCACGCCGCCCTTGCCCGAGGCAACGGCGATGATGTTGCGCACATTGGGCATGACCTTGAGGCCGCGTTGCACCGTGTGGGCGACGATCCTGGCGCTTACCTGCGCTTCCACGCGCACGGCGCCGGCCGCCTGCAGGGCCTCGACGACCAGCCCGCGGATCAGCGCGAACTGGCTGGCCGCCGGATAGCCCAGTTCGACATTGACGTGCACGACCTCGCCGTCGACGCGCACGCCACGCACTGCCCGCGCGCTGACCAGATCCGTCCCGGTGTTCGGATCGATCACCGTGGCCAGCACCGCATTGACCTGTTCGATTTGCATTGCCATTTTTCCGCCGCTCCCAGCGCCTTGCGTTGCCCGCCCGAATCTCGCCGACCCGCCGCGCCGGACGTCCTGCCGTCGCGACCCGGCAGTGCCATGGGCCGACGAGGCGTAAGCATACGGTAGTGGCGACACCGCGCGGGCGCGGGCCCGACGGGCCGGCTGATAAAATGCGGCCATGAGCACCCGCGAACTTTTCGTCACCACCGCACTGCCCTACGCCAACGGCGCCCTGCACATCGGCCACATCATGGAGTACATCCAGGCCGACATCTGGGTGCGTTTCCAGCGACTGCGCGGCAATACGGTGCATTTTGTCGGCGCCGACGACGCCCACGGCGCGCCCATCATGATCGCCGCCGAGAAGGTGGGCAAGACGCCCCAGCAGTTCGTCGCCGATATCGCAGCGACTCGCAAGGCCTACCTGGACGGTTTCCACATTGCCTTCGACCACTGGCATTCCACGGAATCGCCCGAGAACACCGCCCTGTCGCAGGACATCTACCGGCGCCTGCGGGCCGCCGAGTTCATCAGCCAGCGCTCCATCGAGCAGTTCTACGATCCGGTCAAGCAGATGTTCCTGCCCGACCGCTACATCCGCGGGCAATGCCCGCATTGCGGCGCCAAGGAGCAGTACGGCGACGCATGCGAGGTCTGCGGCACCGTCTATTCGCCCACCGAGCTGGTCAACCCGCGATCGGCGTTGTCGGGCGCGGTGCCCGAGCTGCGCAGCTCGGAGCACTATTTCTTCCGCCTCTCGGACGAACGCTGCCGCCAGTTCCTGCGCGAATGGATCCAATCGGCCGAGCTGCAGCCCGAGGTCGCGAACAAGGCGCGCGAATGGCTCGACGGCGATGCGGGCCTTGCCGACTGGGACATCTCGCGCGATGCGCCCTACTTCGGCATCCCCATTCCGGATGCGCCCGGCAAGTTCTTCTACGTGTGGCTGGACGCGCCGGTGGGCTACCTGGCGGCGCTCAAGTCGTACTGCACGCTGCGCGGCATCGACTTCGACGCCCTGCTCGCCAATCCGCGTACCGAGCAGGTGCACTTCATCGGCAAGGACATCATCTATTTCCACACCCTGTTCTGGCCGGCCATGCTGCGATTTGCCGGCCCGCCCTACAAGGTACCCGACCGCGTCTACGTGCACGGCTTCATCACGGTGCGCGGCGAGAAGATGTCCAAGAGCCGCGGCACGGGCATCGATCCGCTGCATTACCTGCGCATCGGCATGAACCCCGAATGGCTGCGCTACTACATCGCGGCCAAGCTCAACGCCCACGTCGAGGACGTCGACTTCCATCCCGACGACTTCCTGCAGCGCGTGAACAGCGACCTCGTGGGCAAGTACGTGAACATCGCCAGTCGCGCGGCGACCTTCATCACACGCCATTTCGACGGCGCCCTGGTGCCGATCGAGGCCGACGCGCAGTGGCTGGCGCTGGCGCCGGACGCCGTCGATGCGGAGATCGTCGAGGCCTACGAGGCGCGCGAGTTCGGCAAGGTCGTGCGCCTGGCCATGGCCTTTGCCGACCAGATCAACCGCCAGTTCGACGCGGCCAGGCCCTGGGAACTGGCCAAGGACCCGGCCCGGCGCGACGAACTGCAGGCGATCTGCTCGCGCAGCCTGCGCGGCTTCGAGCTCCTGAGCCTGTGGCTCAAGCCGATATTGCCGGCGCTGGCCAGAGCCGTGGAGGGTTTCCTGGGGTGCGGCGAACTGCGCTGGAACACGGCCCTGCCGACCCTGAACCGCATCAAGCCCTATGCGCACCTCATGGCGCGCGTCGAGGAGAAACAGTTGACGTCACTATTCCTGGCACCCGAAAACGAAAACGGCGCTGCGGCCGGCGCGCCAGTGCCCGCCACGCCGGCACCCGCGGCAAAGCCGGCGGCATCGGCGCCTGGGCTCGGCGGCGCCGCGCCGACGCCGGAGACGATATCCATCGACGACTTCACCCGTGTCGACCTGCGCATCGCCCGCATCGTGGCGGCCGAAACGGTGGCGGGCAGCGACAAGCTGCTGCGCCTGACGCTCGACGCCGGCGAGGGACGCACGCGCAATGTGTTCTCGGGGATCAAATCGGCCTACGCGCCCGAACAGCTCGTTGGCAAACTCACCGTGCTGGTGGCCAACCTCGCTCCGCGCAAGATGAAATTCGGCATCAGCGAGGGCATGGTGCTGGCGGCGAGCGCCGCCGACGAAAAGGCCCAGCCCGGCATCTATCTGCTCGATCCGCACCCGGGCGCGCAGCCGGGCATGCGCGTGAAGTAGGAAGGAAAAGCGCGATGGCGAAGAACTACGAATCGGAACTCACCGGCTTCCTGCGTTCGCTCAAGCAGCAGAAACCGCAGATCGAGGCCAAGCAGCGCGAAGGCCGCGCCCTGTGGTGGGACAAGCGCCTGGACGCGGACGAGTTGCAGCGCCATCGGGCGTCCGCCGTTCCCCAGAGCGCCTATGTGTACTACGCGCCGGAGCCGGCCAAGGTCCCCGGCGACGCCAAGAAGTAGCCGGCCGGTACCGGCCGGGAGACCCCCCGGGCGGGCTGCTTCTTGGATGGGAGGTTTCGGGCCTCCAGGATTCGCTCCATGCCCTTCGCGATGGCCTTGCGAAGCGGCGACTCACCAGACCCGCACGCGGTCGGCCGGCGACAGGTACAGCGCCTGTCCCGCCCGCACATCGAAGGACTCGTACCAGGCGTCGATATTGCGCACCGTGTCGGCCCGGAACTCCGGTGGCGCGTGACCGTCGGTGATCAGGCGCTGGCGCAGCGCCGGCTCGCGGATCTTGGTGCGCCAGGCGTGGCCGAATCCCAGGAAGAACTGCTGGTCGCCGCTGAATCCTGCGATCGGCGTCGCGGGGGCGTCCTTCACCGAAAGGCGATAGGCGTCGTACGCGGCCGACAGGCCGGCGAGGTCGGCGATGTTCTCGCTCAGCGTGAGCTTGCCGTTCACGGCGGCATCGGCAAAGGGATGATAGGCGTCGTACTGGCGCGCGAGCGCCTCGCCCGAGGCCTTGAAGTGCGCGAAGTCCTCCGGTGTCCACCAGTTGTGGAGCTTCCCGCTGGCGTCGAACAAGGCGCCCTGGTCGTCGAAGCTGTGGCTGATCTCGTGGCCGATGATCGCGCCGATCGCCCCGTAATTGGCCGCTGCCGGATTGTCGGCGCTGAAAAACGGCGGCTGCAGGATGGCTGCCGGAAACTGGATCGCGTTCATCACCGGAAGGTTGACGGCATTGACCAGTTGCGGCTCCATCACCCACTCGCCCCGGTCGATGGGCTGCCCCAGCTTGGCCAGGTTGCTCCGCGTCCGGAAAGCCCGGGCACGCAGGACGTTGCCGACGGCATCGCCGCGCACGACCTCGAGGCCGCTGAAGTCGCTCCAACGGTCCGGATAGCCGACGCCGACCTTGAGCGCGGCGAGCTTGTCCTTGGCCTGCTGGCGCGTCTTCGCGTCCATCCAGGCGAGCTTGTCGAGGCGCTGGCCGAAGGCGGCGATCAGGTTGCGCACCAGTTGCTCGGCCAGGGCCTTGTCGCTTGCCGGAAAATACCGCTCAACGTACAGGCGCCCGACGACCTCGCCCAGCGCCGCGTTCGTCGCCGCCACCGCGCGCTTCCACCGGTCGCGCATCTGCGGCGTTCCCGAGAGGATGTTTTCGTAGAAATGGAACTGCTCCCGGGCCAGGTCGTGGGGCAGGTAGCCAGCCAGCTGCTCGACGGCATGGAAGCGCAGGTAGTCGCGCCAGGTGGCGATCGGCTCGGAGGCAACCAGTGCGGCAATTCCGGTCACCGCGCGCGGGTGCCAGACGACGAATTCGGGAACGGCCGCGACACCGGCCGCCTGGAAGAACGCCTGCCAGTCCATCCCCGGCGCGCGGTCGTCGAAATCGGCGCGCAGCCAGTGGTTGTCGCCGCGTTGGACATCGACGGTTTCCGTGCGGCTTGCGTGCACCAGGGCAATACGCGTTTCCAGGTCGAACACGCGCGCCGCGCGCGTCTTCGGGTCTGTGAGGCCGGCCAGCCGCAGCACGGTGGCGATATGTTCCTGGTAGCGCGTGCGGATCTCGCGCATGTGCGGATTGTCCTTGAGGTAGTAGTCGCGGTCGGGCATGGACAGGCCGCCTTGCAGCATGAAGGCGGCGTACTTGGAAGGATCATCCAGATCCTGGGCTATCCACAGGCCCACGATATTTGGCGTCTGGATGCGGGTGGCATTGAGCACGTCGACGTCGGTCTGCACCGTGGCGCCCAAGGCCCGCGCCAGGCTCGCCCGGCTGTCGATGGCATCGATGGCCTTGAGGATCGGCTGCAGCGGCTTTAGGCCGAGCCCATCGATCTGCTTCTCGTCGAGGAAAGTCGCGAAATAATCGCCGGCCTTGCGGGCATCCGTGCCGGCGGCTGCATCGCCCTTTGCGGCCTCGCGCAACAATTCGACCGTCCGGTTTTCCGTCCTCTCGGCCATCACGGCGAAAGCGCCGTAGCTGCTGCGATCGGGGGGGATCGCGGTTTCCCGCAGCCATGCACCGTTGGCGTAGGCGAAGAAGTCGTCACCGGGCTTGATGGACGGATCGCCGCCTGCCAGCGGATCGGCGGCTGGATCCGCCGCGGCGGCAGCCAAGGATCCGAAACACAGCAAGGAGCAGACGGCCAGGGC
>Ga0181519_10003236_pt1 | contig 13463 bp, 13 predicted proteins | sample PEATcosm2014_Bin_26_FD_121102 | JGI IMG/M metagenome (GOLD analysis project Ga0181519, IMG submission 121102) | Peatland microbial communities from MTU Mesocosm Facility, Houghton, MI, USA - PEATcosm2014_Bin02_10_metaG | ecosystem: Environmental > Terrestrial > Soil > Wetlands > Peat | place... | reverse complement strand
TGGCCTTCATCACCTGGCCCACGAAGAAGCCGATCATCGTCGTCTTGCCGGCCTTGTACTGCTCCACCTGCTTGGGGCTGGCGGCGATGACATCATCAATCATCTTTTCCAGGGCGCCCGTGTCGCTAATCTGCTGCGGCTTTTCCTTCTCGTAGATGGCGGGGAAGTCCACCTTCTGCTCGAAGGCGTGGTCGTAAAGCTCTTTCAGGATTTTGCTGCTGATTGCGCCGGTCTCCAGCAGATCGGCCGAAAGGCGCGCGCCGGCGATGGTGACGGGCGAGTCTTCCCATTCGAGATTGAGGGCCTTCAGGCGGCCCTGTAATTCGCTGAGCAGGATGTTGGCCAGGCGCTTGGGACTCTTCGCCTTTTTCGCTTCGCTCTCAAACAGATCGGCGCGAGACTGTGTTGCGGTCAACGTGGCAGCGTCGCCCGCGCTCAGGCCGTATTCGGCGACCAGGCGCTGGCGCTTGGCCTCTGGCAGCTCGGGTAGCGTGGCGCGGATGGCCTTCTGGCGTGCCTCGTCCACGATGAGCGGAAGCAGGTCGGGCTCCGGGAAGTAGCGATAGTCGTGGGCGCGCTCTTTGCTGCGCATGGAATACGTGCGGCCCTCGCCGGGGTTGTAGAGGCGCGTCTCCTGCTGGATCTGGCCGCCGGATTCGAGGACTTCGGTCTGGCGCTCGATCTCGTATTCCAGGGCCTGGCGCACGAAGCGGAAGCTGTTGACGTTTTTGACCTCGACTTTGGTGCCGAGCTTCATCTCTCCACGCAGGCGGATGCTGACGTTGGCGTCGCAGCGCAGGGAGCCCTCTTCCATGTTGCAGTCGCTGACGGCGGTGTAGAGGATGATCTCCTTCAACTTGGTCAGGTACTCAAAGGCTTCGTCCGGAGTGCTGATTTCGGGCTCGCTGACGATTTCGGCCAGAGGTGTGCCGGTGCGGTTCAAGTCCACGTAAGTCTTGGTGTCGCTGTCGGCAAAGCCCTCGTGCATGCTTTTGCCGGCGTCTTCTTCCATGTGCAGGCGGGTGATGCCGATGCGCTTGGACTGGCCATCGGCAGTAGTGACGTCAATGTATCCGCGCTCGGCCAGAGGCTTGTCGAACTGACTGATCTGATAGCCCTTGGGCAGGTCAGGATAGAAGTAGTTCTTGCGGGCGAAGATGGAACGTTCGTTGACCACCAGGTTCAGGGCCTGTGAGGCCTTGACGGCGAACTCCACCGCCTGGTGATTGAGCACCGGCAGGGAGCCGGGCATGCCCAGGCAGACGGGGCAGACGTTGCTGTTCGGCGCCGAGCCGAAGACGTTGGGGCAGCCGCAGAAGATCTTGCTGCGGGTCAGCAACTGCACGTGCACTTCAAGGCCGATGACCGCCTCGTACTTCGTCGTCACATCGTTAGCCGTGGGAGCCATACCTGATTATAGCCAAGGCGTGGGGGCGCGAAAGCCCTAACGCTGGGGCGCCAGTTCCAGCTCAAAGTACATCAACTCGCGGCCACCGGCATCCTGCAACCCTTCGGCGTAAAGGCGCGCCCCGCGCGAGGGGTTGGGCAGGTCGGTGACGTCAAAGAAGAGAAAGCCATAGACGGAAGAGTGCGGCTCCACCGTGCGGGCGTGGAAGATGGCGCGCTTCAGCTCGTCGTAGTCCTCCCGGGGCATGAAGCCGTGGGGCTTGTTGCGACTCGGCGTGGGCATGGGGAGGTTATCCTGCGGGCGGGAGTGCGGCGCGCGGATGGAGGTGAAGACGCGCTCAAGATCGTCAAGCGTGTAGGGCGAGGCCTTGGCGCGGTCGCGGGTGACCAGGCGAAAGCGCAGCCCATCGAGCACGATGGGGTAGCTGCTCTCGTTGGTAAACACCACCAGCACGGGCAGGACGGAGTGCTCCAGCAGCTTGGAGTGGAAGATGGCGGCCTGGGCCGGAGTGTCGTAGCTTTCCGCGCCAATGGCAACGTGCTCATGGGTATCCACAAAGTGCACGGGCATCTGCGCGGCCGGCCGCAGCGGAGGCATGGCGAACTCGCGGGCCAGGGCCGCACCAGCGAAGGCGACTAACAGCAGGGTGGAAATCAGTAGGAGGTTCCGCGACCGGGGCGGGGTGGGAGTCATGTTGCGGGGCGGGCATCTCATGCGCAGGATTATAGGCCCGGGCCTTTTCCGCCGCACTCTTCTACAATGGCAAGCGTGTATTTCCTTTACAGTTTCGTGCTGACCATTGGACTGATTGTCACCCTGCCATGGTGGCTGCTGCAGATGCTGCGCCTGGGTAAGTATCGCGCCGGGCTGTGGGAGCGCCTGGGCATGGTGCCGGCCCGCCTGCGCCTTGATGCGGATTCATCCGAGGCGGCGCTGCCCGTGGCGTGGATTCATGCGGTCAGCGTGGGCGAGGCCCTGGCCGTGGCTCCGCTGGTGGAGGAACTGCGCGGGCGGGGGATGCGCGTGGTGGTGAGCACGACGACGCACACCGGGCAGCGGCTGGCGCAGCAGAGGTTCGGCGAGGAGAACGTCTTCTACTTTCCGCTTGATCTGCCATTCTGCATCGGTCCCTACCTGCGCGCGCTGAAGCCCAAGTTGGTGGTGCTGGCGGAGACCGAGTTGTGGCCGAACTTCCTGCGGATGGCTCGCGAAAGCGGCGCGCGCGTGGCCGTGGTGAATGCCCGCATCAGCGACCGCTCGCTGCCGCGCTACATGCGCTTCCGCGGATGGTTTGAGAAGGTGATGGCGCCGGTCGAACTGTTTTTGGCACAGAGCCAACTGGACGCCGAGCGATTGCGGCAGATGGGCGCAGTTCCTGAGCGCGTGGAGTGCCTGGGCAACCTGAAGTTTGACGCCGCTCCGCCCGAAGAAAACGCCGCGGTGGAGCAGCTTGGCCTGCAACTGCGCAAAACTGGAGCGCCGGTTATCGTGGCCGGCAGCACCGTGGATGGCGAAGAAGAGTACATCCTGAAGGCCTTTCGCGTGGTGCTCGTAGAGAATCCTTCGGCCGTGATGGTGTTGGCGCCGCGACACCGCGAGCGCTTCAAGGAAGTCGCGGAGATTCTCACGGAGCGGCGCGCGAAATTCGTTCGCCGCTCGGAGGCCGCATCGGCCGAGGCGGACCTGAAGGGCAAGATTCTGCTGCTGGACACCCTGGGCGAGCTGGCCGCCGTTTATCGCTATGCCGACCTGGCTTTTGTCGGCGGCTCGCTGGTGCCCAAGGGCGGACACAACATTCTGGAGCCGGCGTATTTCTCCAAGGCCATCCTGACCGGCGAATACACGGCGAACTTCCGAGACATCCTGCGCTGCTTTGAAGAGGCCGGGGCCGTGGTGCGCTGCACGACGAAGAATCTGGGACTGACCTTCCTGCTGCTGCTGCGGGAGAAGCACGAGCGCGATGGGCTGGGCGAGCGCGCCCACCAGGTGCTGGTGGAGCAGAGAGGCGTCAGCCGCCGCACCGCCGAGCGGTTACTGCGCATGTTGGAGGAGGCATAGGGTGCGCGATCCGCTGACATGGCTCTACGCGCAGGTGATTGCCCGCCGCAACGGCCGCTACGATACAGGCCGCGCGGAGATTCTGCGGCTGCGGCTGCCGGTAATAGGCGTGGGCAACCTGAGCGTGGGCGGCAGCGGTAAGACTCCCTTTGTGCAGATGCTGGGGCGCTGGCTCACGGCGCGCGGAATCGCCTACGACATTTTGAGTCGCGGCTACGGTCGCAAAACAAAAGGCGTGCTGCGCGTGGATGCCGCCGGCACGGCCGATAATTACGGCGATGAGCCGCTGCTGCTGGCGCGCACGCTGGGTGTGCCGGTTTTTGTCGGAGAAGATCGCCACGCGGCGGGAGTGGCGGCCGAAGAATTCGCGGCGGCGCAAGAAAATCCCGCGCGACTACATCTGCTTGACGATGGTTTTCAGCACCGCCGATTGCATCGCGACTTCGACATCGTGCTGCTGAACCCGGCGGATTTGCGCGGGCGGTTGCTGCCCTTTGGACGCCTTCGCGAACCTCTTTTGTCGCTCGGACGGGCGCAGGCCGTGGCCGTGCCTTCGGATTTGGCCGCCATGTTGCCCAAGGCCAATGTGTGGCGCACGCGGCGGCGCATCGAATTTGACGCCGCGCCGTCGGGCCGTCCGCTGGCCTTTTGCGGGCTGGCCAATCCAAAACAATTCTGGCAGTCCTTGGAAGCGGCGGGCGTGCAGGTGGCCGGAACATACGCCTTTGGCGATCACCACCGATACACCGCGCGTGACATGGCTCTGCTGCGGAATCTAACCGCGCTGCACGGCGCCGATGGCTACATCACCACGGCGAAAGACGAGGTCAAACTGCCTGCCGGAGCGCTGACGCCCCTGGCGGTGCCGCAACTGCGCGTGGAAGTGGAAGAGGCCGACCATCACTTTGAAGCCATGCTGGAGCAGGTGGGCGTGCGGTGAATCGCGCGGGTGAGGAGCCTGCGGCCAGCGCGGACAGCGTAAAGCTCCGCGCCGGGCGATGGTTTGCCTTCACCCTTCGCATGACGCTGCGGCTGCTGATTTTCCTGCTGGCTATGGTGCCCGCACTGGCCGCCACCACCGTGCTGATGGCCGTCACCAACCCCAGCGTTTTGTATGTGGAGCGCCGCCGCGTGCTGCTGACTTACTCCTGGCGGAACGCCTGGCGCTGGGTGCAGAGAACGCCGCAGAAACCGCAACGTGGAGCGTAGCGGGGAGCGCAATCCAGTGGACGATAGCTGTAACCCAAATCCGGACTGTACTATGATGAACCCCATGCTGCTCGTAATGGACATCGGCAACACGGAGACCGAGCTCGGTCTCTTCCCCATGCGCGAGGACGCTACCGCCGCCGCGGAACTGGCGGCGCACTGGCGCGTCAGCACTCCGCAGCAGCAGACGGCGGACGAGCATGGCGTGCTGTTGCGGCAGCTCTTCGCCGTACAGGGGCTGGATCCGAAGCAGGTGCGCGGCATCATTGTGGCCAGCGTTGTGCCTCCGCTCGATAGCCTGATTCGGACGGTCTGCGAGCGCACCTTTGGCATCAAAGCCATTTTTGTGGAGCCCGGCGTGCGCACCGGCATGCCCGTGCATTACGACAACCCGGCCGAGGTTGGCGCCGACCGCATTGCCAACTCCGTGGCCGCCTTCGAGCGCTGCAAGCAGAGCGCGATTGTGGTGGATTTCGGCACGGCCATCACCTTTGACGCCATTGGGCCAAAGGGCGAATACCTGGGCGGCGTCATCGCTCCGGGGGTCAACCTCTCCGCCGAGGCCTTGTTTGCCAAGGCCGCCCGGCTGCCGCGCGTGGAGGTCAAGCGCCCGGCCAAGGTGATTGGCACCAACACGGTGGAGAGCCTGCAATCGGGCTTCTTCCATGGCTACGTCGGGCTGGTGGATGGAATTCTGGAGCGCCTGATGGGCGAGATGGGCGTGGTTCCCGTGCTGGGAACGGGGAGCATGGCTCCGTTTCTGGCCGCCGGGTCGCGCTACCTGACCGAGGTGGACGAGACGTTGACGCTGACCGGGTTGCGGCTGATCTGGGAGCGCAACAGGGTACGCAACCCAGTGCGCAACCCGGCACGCGACCCAGAGCGAAAAGCGCACGCGCAGAGCGAGTAGCCGCCGCGCGAGTAACCGCATAGGGCAATCAAGAAAAGGGTGTTGAGATCACTTCTGCCGTGGAATATTTCACGTATTTCTCTGAAATCGAAGAGCACTTCCAGCGCCGCCGCGGCAGCATCCTGCTGTGTTCGCCGCTGGACTGGGCTTTGATGGAGACCTGGAAGGAAGCCGGGATTCCGGTGGAGGCGGTGCTGCGCGGCATTGACGCGGCATTTGATAAATACGAGCGCCGCAAGGTTCGCACGCGCAAGGTGAACTCGCTGGCCTATTGCCAGCAGGAGGTTCTGGCCGCCGTGGAAGAGGCGCAGGAGGCGGCCGTTGGAAGCAAGCGCGATCCCGGTGCGACGACCATCCCCAACGAAGCGATTGTTACTTATTTTGAGCGCAACGCCGCGCAACTCGCCGGCTGTCAGCATCCGGCGGAGGCCGTACGGACGCTGCTGGCCGCGCAGGCGGAGAGCCTACGCGCGCTGGCCGATGAGATAAGCAAGAACGCCGCGCCCGCCGACCTAGAAGCTCTAGAGCAGCGGCAGACCGTGGCCGAAGAGAAGATTCTGGCCGCCCTGTGGAGCCACGCCACGGACGAGGAACTGGTCGCAGCCCGCGCCCAGGCCGAGCGCGAGCTGGCGCCTTATCGCGGCAAAATGACCGGCCCGCAGATTGATCAATTGCTGCGCCAGTATGGCAATAAACAGCTGCTGGAGCGCTACAAACTGCCGCGGCTGAGCCTCTTTTATCTGTAGGCCTTACCCATAAGGCTAGCCCGGGCTCCGCCCACCTGGCCGCGATTTATTCCCTTCGGCCGCGCGCACCCAGTATGCTTGTAATGTGCAATTAACCATTGAAAAGCTGATTTACGGCGGTGACGGGCTGGCCCGTGTGCCGGCTGCGGGCGACGAGCGCCGCGGCAAAACCGTCTTTATCTCCGGCGTACTGCCAGGAGAGGTTGTTGAGGCCCGCGCGGTGGAAGAGCGCAAGGGCTACACCCGCGCCGAGCTGGTCGAGGTCATCACCCCGTCGCCCGAGCGCGTCGCGCCCGCCTGCCCGCACTACGAACGCTGCGGGGGATGCCACTACCAGCACCTCAGCTACCCGGCGCAGTTGGATGCCAAAAAGCAGATTCTGCGGGAGACCATCCTGCGCGGCGCGCGCGTCGAGCTGCCGGAGATCACGGTGCATTCGGCCGAGCCCTGGGCTTTCCGCAACCGCACCCGGATGAAGATTACGACCGGCACGGAGTTCGCCATTGGCTATCACGGCCGCGGCTCGCATGAACTGGAGCCGGTCGAAGAGTGTCCCATCAGTTCGCCGCTCATCAATCGCGCGCTGGCCCTGCTGTGGCGGATGAAAGCGGAGCTGGCGGCCTGCGAGCCTCTGCGCGAGGTGCAGTTCTTCGCCAACCACGATGACACCGAGTTGCGCATCGAGTTCTTCATCCACCACGCCACGCGCCCGGCGGAGCTGAAGCCCCTGACCGCGACCATCCGCGAGCGTATGCCGGAGGTGGTTGGCGTTGCGGTGTTTGCCACGGGCGGTGCGGACGAAGATGCGGATGATGCGAGCCTGGAAAGCGCTCGGCTGCTGACTCGCGCCGGAAAGCCTTTTATTGACGGTGCCGACGCATTGCCGTACAAGGTTGGCAAGTTCACCTATCAGGTATCCGCCGGAGCGTTCTTCCAGACCAATCGCCACCTGACCGGGAAGCTGGTGGAGCTGGTGACGGGCGGGCGCGAGGGCCATGCGGCGCTTGATTTGTACGCCGGAGGCGGGCTTTTTACGTTGCCCCTGGCCGCCGCTTTTGAGAAAGTAACAGCCGTCGAGGTGGCGCCGGTCTCCTATCACGACCTGGTGCGCAATGTGCCGCGCCACGGCGTGCGTACGGTGGAGAGCACGACGGAAGACTATCTGCGCGCAACGCGCCCGGGCTGGGACTTCGCCGTCGCCGACCCTCCGCGTGCCGGGCTGGGCGAGCGCACGGCGCGGATGCTGGGCGCGCTGAAAGTGCCGCAGCTGGCGCTGATCTCCTGCGATCCGGCGACGCTCTCGCGCGATCTGCCGGCGCTGATCACCGCCGGGTACCGGGTGGAGGCCGTACACATCGTGGACCTCTTCCCGCAGACGTATCATATGGAATGCATTCTGCAACTGGCGCGCGCGCCTAAGCCGGAATAAGAACAGAAGGAGTGGAGCGATGTACGCACTGATTGTGATTCGCTATCGCCTGCCGATTGAAGAAGTGGAGAAAGTAAGGGCCGACCACCGCTCGTACCTGCGCGGCCTGCTGAATACCGGCGTGCTGCTGGCCAGCGGCCCCATGGATCCGATGAGCGGCGGCGTGCTGCTGGTGAAGGTGCCGGACAACAATGTGCATGCCGCGCTGACCGAGATTCGCGACGGCGACCCTTTCTTCATCAAACACATTGCCAGCTACGAGCTGATTCCCTGGAACGTGGTCATCGGCCGCGAAGGGCTGGACAAGCTGTAAGCACCCGTTTTACGGATGCGCCGCCGGGGTGCCAAGCGTGGGCCACCGGCGGACTCCCTCCGCATCCTTGTCGTTGAGCAGTGCCGTGTAGTGCTTCTTCCGCCACAACGGAAGAAGGCCGTGCCGGTGTAGCCCGCGATGAGGAACTCTGCCTCCAATCCGGAAGCTGATGCGCCCCGGCGTCCGCCGGCCGCGCCGCTTTTTGCCGCGCTGCTCTGGTTCAGCGCGGGAATCCTCCTGCAGCAACTCACTTACAAGCCTCCACGGCTTTACCTTCTGTGCCTGTGCGGATTCGCCCTGTGCGCGCTGCTTGCGGTGCGGCTGCTGCGTGGGCGACGTCGCGCCGTGCTGGCCTACACGGCGGCCTCACTGGCCTTTCTGCCGGCCGGTGCGCTCACCATGGCCTCCCGCCAGGCTCGTCCTCTGCCAGCGGCCACGGTGTTCAATTACAGCGGTGGAGAGGAGGTCACGCTGACCGGCTACGTGGCGCGCTCGGGCAGCCTTCGCAGCGGGAAAGACCTAAGCGAGTCGCTCGACCTGGAGGTGGAGCAGGCGCAACGCGGGAAGGAACCGGCGCAGGCGGCTACGGGGAGGGTAAGGCTCTCACTTTACGCGCCGGGGCAGCATGCGGCGGAGGCCGCGGAAGAAGACGCGCTCGATCAGCCGGTCACTCCGCCGCTGTATGACTACGGCGAGCGTTTGCGCGTGGTGGCGAAGCTGCGCCCGCCGACGAACTATCGCAACCCCGGCAACATGGACTACGTCAGCTGGCTGCGCGGGCAGGGCGTCAGTGTGCTGGGCTCGGCAAAATTCACAAATATCAATGTATTGCCGGGCCTCGGCGGGTCGCCCATCGAGCGTGTGCGCTGGCGCATTCGCCGCAGCGCCCTGGAGCACATGCAGCAGCTCTGGCCGGCTCCGTGGGCGGGGCTGTTCCAGGCCATGGTGCTGGGCGAGCGCGGGCTGGTCAACCGTGAGCAGCGTCTGGAGTTCCAGCGCAGCGGAACCTTTCATCTGCTGGTCGTCAGCGGTATGAACGTGGCGGTCTTCGCCGTCTTCTTGTTGTGGCTGATGCGGCGCATGCGTCTGCCCATCGAGTGGGCGATGCTGGCGACCATCCTCATCACCTGCAGCTACGCCTGGCTCACCGAGCTGGGTGCGCCCATTCTGCGCTCTGTGCTGATGATTGCCGCCTACCAGTTTGCGGCCCTGCTGAACCGCGAGCGCGCGCCGCTGAACACCGTGGCCCTGGCCGCCCTGGTGCTGCTGGCATGGGAGCCCGCGCAGCTCTTCGATGCCAGCTTTCAGCTCACCTTCCTGGCCGTGCTGACCATTGCCGGCATCGGCGTTCCGCTGTTTGCGCGCACCACCGGGCCGCTGCGCCAGGCCCTGGTGGAGCTGGATGACACGGGCCGCGACCTGACTCTGGAGCCGTGGCAGGCGCAATGGCGACTGGATGTTCGCGCCCTTGCCGAAAGCCTCGGCCGCATTGTTGGCCGCCGCCCGGCGCGCTGGCTCGTCAGCTCCGCGCTGCTGGTTTCCATCGCGCTCTTTGAGCTGGCGCTGCTCTCTCTGCTGATGCAGATTTCGCTGATGCTGCCGACGGTGAGCTACTTTCACAGGGTCAATCCGCGCGCGGTGTGGGCCAACATGGCCGTGCTGCCGCTTACTGCTTGGCTGATGCCGACGGCGATGCTGGCCGTCACCTTCAGCTACCTGTCGCACTGGCTGGCCCTGCCCTTCGCGTGGGCGGCGCGCATGAGCCTTTCGGGAATCCTGTGGGCCGTGCACGGCTCCGGCGGAAGCCATTTGCATGACCTGCGCGTGGCCATGCCGGACTGGCGCGTGGTGGCGGCCCTGGTCGTCTGTTATCTGCTGGCGCTGCTGCTGGCGCGGCGGCATCGCGTGCTGGCCACGCTTAGCGTTGTGGCCCTGGCGGCCTCGGCCGCAATGCTCTACCTGCATCCGCGACCCTTCGCCTATCGCCCGGGAGCCGTGGAAGTAACGGCTGTGGACGTCGGCCAGGGCGACTGCTTTCTGCTGGTGTCGCCCCGGGGTCACGTTCTTCTGATGGACAGTGGAGGATTGATTGGCCCGCATCATGGCGATCTCGACATTGGCGAGGACGTGGTGTCGCCCTACCTGTGGCAGCGCGGAGTCGCGCGGCTGGATGTGGCAGCTTTCAGCCACTCGCACGCCGACCACATGGGCGGCATGGCGGCCATCCTGCGCAACTTTCGTCCCGGCGAGCTGTGGCATGCGGCCGACGACCCTTCGCACGATGTGGCGGCCCTCGGCGCGGAGGCGCGTCAGCTCGAGGTGCGTGAGGTGCTGCGCCATGCGGGAGAAAAATTCGAGTGGGAGGGCGTCGGCGTCGAGGTTTTGTGGCCTCCAGCAGGTTACGTGGTTGGCCCGCGCGGGCAGGATGACAGTTCGATGGTCTTGCGGCTGAGCTACGAGGGCCACTCGGCGCTGCTGGTGGGAGACATTCACCGCCGCACCGAGATGGCAATCACCGCCGCCGCACATGGCCAGTTACATGCCGATCTGCTCAAGGTGCCGCACCATGGCAGCAACACCTCGTCCAGCGATGAACTGCTGGACGCCGTGCGCCCCGAGTACGCGGTGATATCGGTGGGTGTGCGCAACTCCTTCCGGCATCCCCGAATGGAAGTCCTCACGCGGTTGGGCGAGCATCAGGCCCGCGTCTATCGCACCGACTTGCTTGGCCCGGTCACCTTTTACCTGGACGCAGCGGGCGTGCATCCGGAGACCCTCCAGAGTGGAGCCGCAGAGATCGAGGCCATGCAAAATGGACGATCCCAAGGCGGGCTCGCCGAGGCTGGCCGGGCGCAGCAAAGCGCCGCGCGATAACGCCTCCATCGGCGCAGCCATGGCCGTCGTGAAGAACTACTGCTTGTAGGCCTTCAGCACGGCCATCGCCTCCTGCGCCTGGTCATGGCGTACGGACAACTTGATGGCGCCGACTCCGGGAAGCACATCGGATGGTGCGTCGTAGTTGGTCCACAGGACCTCGATGCCGGCCTGCTCCAGCAGACCGCGCACCACCATGGCTTCGCTCTCCTGCTCGCCGACAAAGACCTCGATCAGCTTTTCCCGGGTAAGTTTCTTCGACGATTCCATCATGAGGGACCTCCTTCGCCCTGGGCCATGCGCACGAAGCCGCGCGAATGCCAATCAAGCGAACGCATGAGCGTAGCCCCGTCCGGGGCCCGCGTCAAATCCACCGGCTGTGGCGGAGGTTACTTTTGCAGGCGGGTGAGACGAATCGTCAGTGTGCCCCAGAAGAGGCGGGAGCGCATCTGCACCGGAAGATGCTGGGCGTCGTCGGTATACCAGATCCACACTTTGCCGCGGCCTTTCAGTGGTCCGCGGTCGGAGAAGATGGCCACGCGGACGGTGTGGAAGCTGCCGGCATCGGTCTTCACCTCTTCGCGTCCTTCGACGTAGGCCGTGGCGGGAAAGTTCTTGCCACCATCGTTCACCGGCAGAAGATAGGTGTAGCCGGGGTCCAACCGCTGCGAGGCCAGGTAGTGGACGCCGCTCAGCACGTCGGTGACGCAGGCCGGCGAGTCGCCTTCCAGGTGCTTGGTCTCACCGCTGCGCAGGTTGCGTTCGTCCAACACGCTGCGGCCGTGGGTGGCGTCAAAGGTCAGGGTTGTCTCGCGCTGGTGCAGCCCCTCATCGGTGTGCTTCAGGATGCGCGAGGAGCAGCCGGTGCGCGCGTCAAACCAACTGTCGAAGCGGTCCTGAACGTGGAAGAGCAAAGCCACGGCGCCGCTGGCCTCGGCCGTGGCCCACACATGCACCACATCGTCGTTCTGGTCCACGTGCACGGCGGTTGTGCCGGCCTTCCACAGCCGCCACTCGGCGTCGTAGGTCAACACCTCTCCGGCGTGGAAGCGATAACCCTCGGGCGGTGGAGGCAACTGGGGGTGAGGCTCAGCGGAGAACGTTGCCTGCTGCGCGCTGGTAATCATGGAAAACGCCATAAACAGCGCCACGGGCAGGGCGAGCGAGCGCAACAGAGTGCGGACGGATTTCCCTTGGAAGTGAAAGCTCATGCTACCGTCCCCATCCCATCGCCAGCTTGAACCCCAGCACCGCGATGACCGCCACGGTGCCCACCAGCGCGTTGTACTCGCGATGCTTCCAGTAAAGTTCGCGGGAGAATCCCACGTCGCCGCCGGTGGACGCGGTAAGCCGCGGCAGCAGGCGCGGCACCTGCCGGCAGTATTCTGAGTATCCGGCAAAGTGCGCGTGCAGGAACTGCTCCTCACCGCGAATGACCGGGATGTAGATGGCGGCAAACAGGATCAGCAATCCGAGAGCGATCTCCCAGCGCAGGGCGGCCAGCGCAAAGCCGGCGGCAATCACAATGGAGCCCAGGTAGAGCGGGTTGCGGGTGTAGGCGTAAGGGCCGGTCATGGCCAGTTCTTCATTCTTCTTGACGTGACCGCTGGCCACGGCGCGGATACCGACGCCGACCAGCGCAATCACCGAGCCCGCCACAAGCGACCACCACTGCGGCTGCGCCCGCAGGAGGAAGAACGCCGCGAACAGAAAGCCCAGCGGCACACGAATTCTCTTGGCTACCCTACCCCAGTCCATACACGCCCTTGTGAGGAGATTCTTCTATTCTACGGCATCGCGCTTCCCAGGCAGGAGTCACGAAAGTACGCCTCCGCCGATGGCCACCGGCGGGCTCCACGGCCATGTTGTTCAATTCCTGTAGATCAACTGAAGCCCAGCACGGGATGCGCCGCATAGGGTTGCTCCAAGGCGGTCATCTCCTCCGGCGAAAGCTTCACGCTCAGGGCGGCCACGGCATCCTTCAGATGGTTGGGCTTGCTGGCGCCAACCACGGGAGCGGTAACGCCGGGGCGGTTGAGCAGCCATGCCAGCGCCAGTTGCGCGCGCGGAACGCCCTTCTGCGCAGCCACCTCGCCGAGGCGGTCAATGACGCGGTGGTCGGCATCCTCGGTCTGCGAATACATCTTGTTGCCAAAGTTGTCGGTGCTCAGGCGAGTGGTGGCCTCCGCCTGCCAGGGGCGTGCCAGCCGCCCGCGCGCCAGGGGGCTCCATGGCAGCACGGCGATGCCTTCGCTGCGGCACACCGGAACCATCTCGCGTTCCTCCTCGCGGTACAGAAGGTTGTAATGGTTCTGCATGCTGACAAATTGCGACCAGCCATGCTGCTTTTGCAGGTACAGAGCTTTGGTAAACTGCCACGCGTACATCGAGCTGGCGCCAAGATAGCGCACCTTGCCGGCCTTCACGCAATCGTGCAACGCCTCAAGCGTCTCCTCAATCGGCGTCTCGTAATCCCAGCGGTGAATCTGGTAGAGGTCCACGTAGTCGGTCTCGAG
>Ga0181519_10003235_pt1 | contig 13464 bp, 10 predicted proteins | sample PEATcosm2014_Bin_26_FD_121102 | JGI IMG/M metagenome (GOLD analysis project Ga0181519, IMG submission 121102) | Peatland microbial communities from MTU Mesocosm Facility, Houghton, MI, USA - PEATcosm2014_Bin02_10_metaG | ecosystem: Environmental > Terrestrial > Soil > Wetlands > Peat | place... | reverse complement strand
GGACGTCGAGTTTTTGGCAGGGTGTGGATGTGCAGGGCGAGGCGCTGAGCTGCGTGATTGTGGACCGGCTGCCGTTTGCGGTGCCGACCGATCCGGTAGTGCAGGCGCGGATGCGGGCGATCGAGGAGGCGGGCGGGAGTCCGTTCTTCGAGTACCAGGTGCCGTCGGCGGTGATCACGCTGAAGCAGGGGTTTGGGCGACTGATTCGTTCGCTCGACGATCGCGGGGTCCTGATGCTGCTCGATCCGCGTCTGGAGCGGCAGCGGTATGGGCGGATTTTTCTGGAAAGCCTGCCGCCGTACCGGATCACGCAGAATATTGCGGATGTGGAGGAGTTCTTTAGCCGGTAGCTCTGTTAGCCAGTAGCCATTAGCTGGTCGCCGGCCGCTGGTGACAAAATGCGGCGCGCTTTTGCGCGCTTCCGAATCCAAGCTCCTGGAAGTGAGGCACACGACTCCCCGGGTGCGTCAAAGGGCGCAGGACGCAGGTTATGTGACGCAGCGCACACGAATGGACCGCCGGCGTGCGGGGCGATCCTGATCCCCAGCCGTTGTGATTTCAATCACATGCAGATCGGCGCCACTTTGGCACGAGTCTTGCACTAAGTCCTGGTGTCATTCGAATTTCCCCAGGAGAAATACATGGAGCGGAGCCAAGGCTGTTTGGAGTGCGAATCGCGCGGGAAGCACCTCTTCTGCGGCATGGAGAATCCCTCGCTGGAGAAGTTCGACTGCATTGGAACACCGGTACAGTTTGGCAGCGGCGCAGTGGTTTTCCGCGAGGGCGACACTTGCGGTTCGGTACACGTGCTGTGCTCAGGGCGGGTGAAGCTTTCGGCGACCAGCCGGGAAGGGCGGACGCTGATCCTGAAAATTGCGCGAGCCGGCGAGATTCTGGGGCTGTCGGCGGCGCTGGCGGGACAGCCTTTTGAAGTGACGGCAGAGACCGTGGAACCGTGCCGGCTGAAGACGATCCGACGCCAGGCACTGCTGGATTTTCTGGACCGGACTCCCGACGCGAGCATGCGCGCGGCGCGCGCGGTGGCTCAGGAATACAAGGCCGCTTTCAGTGAAGTGAGGAGGCTGGCTTTGCCGGCTACCGCATCCGGGCGAGTAGCGAATCTGCTGCTGGACTGGAGCCGGGAACAATCTCCTGAGAATGCAACGCGCGGGCGTTGCATGATGCCGCTCACCCACGAAGAGATCGCTTCGATGACGGCCACGACGCGGGAGACCGTGACGCGGGTTCTGGGTCAGCTGAAACGCGACAACCTGATTTCGATTCACGGAGCTGCGCTCACCGTATTGCAACCACAGGCGCTGGAGCGGCTTGCGGTATGAGCTTTATCCTCCCCCTGAACTGTGAATGCTTGTTTTGATGGTGGTGTATTTTTCGAGGCAGCCCAAAAGGCTGCCTCATTTTTTTGGAAATGGCGGTGGGCACGGTTCGCCAAAGAGTCAGACGTGGGCGGCGAGTGGCAGCGAAGCGGCCAGCGATGGAGAGCCGGAGTTCAGATTGGCGCGGAGGGAGCTGGAATCCGTACTGAGGTGGAACTGGCCGACGAGAGCTTCGAGGCCAGTGGCGAGGCGGCTGAGTTCTTCGCAGGCGGAAGCGGTTTGACCGGCAGCTGAAGATGCCTGATGGGCATTTTCCGAGATGCCGGCAACGGTTCTGCTGATTTCGCAGCTGGCGGCCGATTGCTCGGTAGCGGCGGAGGCGATGAGGCTGATCATGTTTTCAGTGCGGGCGGAGGTCTCCATGATTCCCTTGAGGGAATCGCTGGCCTGAGCAGATAGCTGGAGACCCTGGTCGACGTCGGTGCGGCGGCTGTTGATACCTTCGATGGATTTGCGGGTTTCGGTCTGAATGGAGTCGACCATTGCGGAGATTTCGTCGGTGGCGGCGCGGGTGCGCTCGGAGAGGCGGCGGACTTCTCCGGCGACCACGGCGAAGCCGCGACCATGCTCGCCGGCGCGGGCCGACTCGATGGCTGCGTTGAGGGCAAGGAGATTGGTCTGCTCGGCGATTTCGCGGATGACAACGACGGCGCGACCGATCTCTTCGGAGCGATGGGCAAGTGAATCCATCTGCTCGCTGACCGCATTGGTGGCTTCATGGATTCTCTGGATGGAGGCAACGGTCTGGTCGACGACGCAGCCGCCGTCGGTGGCGGTGGCGGCGGATTCGCGGCTGGCAAGAACGGCTTGCTGGGCGTTCTGCGAGATTTCGGCGACGGTGGCGGTCATTTCTTCCATGGTGGAGGCGACCTGCTGCACCTGACCGGCCTGGATCTTTGAACCGGCGGCCGACTCGGATGCGCCAGCGGAAATCTGGTTGGTTGCGCTGGCGAGCATCTCGGTGCTGCGGGTGATGGAGGCGAGGACCGCGCGCATGGATTCGATCGTGGTGTTGACGGAGGTGGAAAGCTGGCCGACCTCGTCGCTGGATGTGACCTCGAGGGTGTGGGTGAGGTCCTTGTCGGCGACCTTACGCAGCAGCGCGGCAGCGCGCACGAGGGGCGTTGCGATCATACGGGTGAGAGCCCATCCGGCGAAGAGACTGAGCAGGATCACCGAGGCGACGATGGAGACGATCAGGCGGAACTGAGACCGGTAAAGAGCCTCCGCATGCTGCGTAGCAGTCGCCGCCCCTTTGTCGTTGAGGGCGATATCGTGCGCGATCTGACCGAGCAAAGCGCGAAAGCGCTCGCCGCCTTCGGAGGTGGTGAGGGATTGGGCCACGAGGGGCTGTCCGGCGTCGGCGGCCTGGAGCGCCCGGTTCGAGGTTTCAAGATAAGTGACGAAGGCCTGCTCAATTTGCTGGTACAGACTGCGTTCCTCATCTGAGGAGATCATGGGCGCATAAACGCCCATGGCCGCGTCGAAAGCCGCCTTTCGTTGCGTGACGAGAGCGCGGTACTGTTTTACGCAGTCGTCGGTGGGACAAACCAGGAGGTTGATCTCAGCCCGGCGGTAGCTGTTGGCTGCGTTGTCGACTTCTCCGAGCGCGCGGACGCTGGGAAGCCAGTCGGAATCGATTTCCACCGTGGACTGGTTCAGCTGCGCCATGGCGTGCAGGCTCATCCATCCGGCGATGGTTGTGAGCAGGCAGACGAGACCAAATGCCGCGGCGACTTTGTGGGAAATAGAGAGATTGCGCAGAAAGGTCACAGGGCTCCCTTGTGGTTCCCTCCTGTTATCGGCGGCGCAGACGGGGAGTTGAATCGAACGGCAATCGCGAGGGAGCAAGGGTCCGAATCGGGAATGCTCAGGAACGGCTGGTCGCCGGCTTTTCCTGGTACCAGGGAATATTGATGACGACGATGCGCTGACTGCCGCGCACGAGCAGCAGCAGCTTGAGAAGGCTGGAGCGCTGGTTGTGCAGCAGGGCTTCCCACCAGTGGCGGACGACTAATTCGGGAACCAGAACGGCGATGTGGCGGTCAGGGCGGGAGCGTTCTTCGGAGAGGATGTAGTCGAGGACGGGCAGCAGGATGGTTCTGTAGGGGGACTGGAGGCGGGTGAACTTCGGCTCGGCGAGGCCGGCCTTGCGCATGGGGTTGAGGATCTTATCGGTCCATTGCAGGGCTAGTTCCTCATTGCCGTGATCGGTATCGGGAGAATCGACATGAACGATCTGAAGCTCGTTGGAGATGGACATGGCAAAGCGGATGGCTTTGGCGGAGATCCGGCTCCAGCGGTCCATGGGGATGATGACGATGGGCGGGTTGATGTTGGTGACCTGCAGAGGCTCGGGGCACGCGGTTTCCTGGGAGACGCGGCGATAGTGGCGATGGACAGACGCCATCAGCAGGATGAGGCAGGGAATAAGGAGGGCGGTAACCCACGCGCCTTCGATGAACTTGGTGGTAAGCACCACGATGGTGGTGATGCCGGTGGCTACCGCGCCCAGGCCATTCACGAACATACGGACTTTTGAATGGCGACTGGGATGGCGCATCCAGTGGACGACCATGCCGGCCTGGGAGAGCGTGAAGGCCATGAATGCGCCAATGGCGTAGAGGGGGATGAGGCGGTCGGTGACGCCGCCGAAGAGGATGAGGAGGCTCCCGGTGAGCGCTACGAGTACGTAAATGCCCCAGGAGTAAAGGAGGCGGCGGCCGCGCAGAGTGAAGACATGGGGCAGATAGCCTTTGAGCGCGATGGCGCGGGTGAGGCGGGGGAAATCGGCGAAGGCGGTGTTGGCGGAGAGGGCGAGGACCAGGAGCACGGAACCGATGGTGATGTCGTAGAACCAGCCGCGGCCCATAACCGCGGAGGTGAGCTGGGAGAGAACGCTCTGATAGCCGGGACCGTCGGGATCTGTTGCTCCCACGTTGTAAAAGCGGCAGAGGGCGGCGATGCCGGCCAGAAGAATGACGAGCAAGGCGATGATGACGGTCAGAGAGCGGCGAGCATTTTTGGTTGTGGGCTCGCGAAAAGCCATGACGCCATTGCTGACGGCTTCAACGCCGGTCATTGCAGTGCAGCCGCTCGAGAAGACGCGGAGCAGGAGCCAGAGGCTGACAGCGGCGACAGCCGGAGGCAGCTTTGGCGGAGCGACGATTGGCGTGGGATGGCCTCCGCTGGTGACTGTGTGGAAGAGACCGATGGCGATGACGACGAGGAGTGTTCCGAGGAATAAATAGGTGGGAATCAGGAAGACGACGCCCGTGTCGTGTACGCCGCGCATGTTGACGATGGTGAGGATGATCAGGATGACGAGGCAAATGCCGAGCGTGTGGGGCTGTAGCTTCGGCAGGGCTGAAATGAGCGCGCCAACACCGGCGGAGACGCCGACGGCGGCGGTGAGGACGTAATCGATCATGAGCGCGGCCGCGGCGAGCAGGCCAGCGCGATCGCCGAGGTTTTCTCCGGCAACTGTGAAAGAGCCGCCTCCATGCGGATAGGCCTCGATGGTTTGTGAGTACGAGAAATACAGTATGACGAGGAGGATCAGAATCGCCGCGGTGATGGGCCCGATGAAGTGGATGCCGCCCATCCCCAGAGGAATAAGAAGGGTGAGCGCAGCTTCCGGCCCGTACGCCGCCGAGCTGAGCGCATCAAGGCCGAAGACGGGAATGCCGGCGGCCGGGCCGATGTGCTCGGCGCGTTCTTCCGATGTGGGGAGCGGTCTTCCGAAGAGCAGGTCAGAAATTTGCATGTGAGGACGATCTCGTGGAGTCAGGTAGCGGGTCCAATTATGGTGCCAGATTTATCGTCTTAGTGCTTCACATGCTGAAGGAAGAAACGGGCCATGATGCCGTCGGCTTCTTTGGATTCGGGGAGGTTGGGGTCGTTCCAGAAGGCGTGGGGCAGGCCCTCGAATACGACGAGATCGTCGTTGTCGTTGCCGGCGCGTAAGAAGGCGCGATGGAGGATGGTGGTGCCGCTGAGGAGAAGGTCGCGTCCGCTGGTGATGAATAGGGCTGGGGGCATGGCGTGGAGGTCTGCGAAGAGTGGAGATAGAACGGGATCGCGCAGATCGGTCGAGCCGGTGTACTCGGTGCCGCGTTCGCCCGGGGGATCGAGATGACCGGACAGTCCGTTCAGGGCATACATGGCCCACGAGTCGTTGAAGCGGGAGAAATCGCCGAGGCCCGAGAAGATGCCGAGAGCACCGGGCAGGGGCAGGTTGAGCTGGCGAAGGCGGACGGCGACCTCGGCGGTCAGGATGGCTCCGGCGGAGGTGCCGTAGATGGCGATGTGGTCGGGGCGATAGGCTTTGAGGATTTCTTTGTAGACAGCGACTGCGTCGTCGACGGCGGCAGGGAACTTGTGCTCGGGCGCCAGGCGGTAGAGGACCGCGACAACCTTGATCTTTGTGAGGTTGGCGATGGGGATGGATTCAGTGAGAGAACCGGAATCGGAGTTGAAGCCGCCGCCGTGGAGATTGATGAGGACGCGACTGGAATCCATCCCGGAGAGCGGGGTGACGATGCGAACCGGAACGCCGGCGATGGCGCTCTCGGCAAGATTGACGGGATAGAGGCCGCGAGAGACTTCGCCCGCATGGGCCTGCCAGATGTCGGTGCCGTGGCGGCGCTGTTCGAGGGTCAGAAGGTCCGGAGCGTCAGAGACCTGGCGGGACAGCGACTTCTTTGCTTCGGGGCTAAGGTCGGGGGGGACGGGAATGACCCGAGTGATGTGCGCGGTACCATCTGCATCGATGTAGCTGGTGTCGGTGTTGGGGGCCTGGGCGGCGGTGGTTGCCTGCTGCCCGAGGGCGGCGGTCGAGGCGAGCAGAAGAGTGGCGACTAGCAACTTCATGAGCTTTATCCTGGTGGCAGTAGCAGCCGAGGCAGAATATCAGAGTGGCGAAGGCCAAAAAGCGAAAGGCCCGCTTTCCAGCGGGCCCGCTTCAGAGGCGTGAGGAGGGGAAGCCAGGGGATATTTGCGGGGTCTTGCAGCGAACTGCGCCGCAAGATTTGAACAGGAGGAAACTCATACAACCACGAAGATTGGTGACGCCTGAAGGTAGCCTCTGGTGTTGTTGGTATAGATGCGGACGGCTGGGGAAAGTTGGCTGAGGGTTCCAGGAAAATTCGAAACGCATGGATATTGTTTAGAATGAGCATCTTGCCATCGTCAGCCTGCAAGTACAAATCTCGGCGATCAGAGTCGCAGCCTATCCGGCTTCGTTTTTATTCCTTCAAGGCTGCTTCGTCGAGAATCCGTGCGATTTCTCGATGTCCGGCTTTTTGCGCGATCTCAGTCAGTGCCTTGCCTTCAGGCGATCGCAACGTCGCATCCGCGCCACGCTCGATCAGCAGTCGAACGATCTCTTCACGGCCGCGCGTAACGGCATAGGCGAGCGGAGTGTGCCATGCTTCAGCGTCCAGGGGAAATAGCCCGTAGTCGCGGAAGGCCCGGTTCAGCGCTGCGGGGTCTTCTTCGAGGACGGCCATAACGCGTTGCGGCAGGTCGTACTGGATCGCCTCGATGATGTCGATCGACCCGCGCAAAATCAGGTCGCGGGCTTCTTTGTGACCGGCGTAGTCGGCCCATCCGGCGGGCGTGCCGTGATACTTCTCTTCGCGCGCGCGGACATCGGCGCCGTGCTTCAACAAGACATCGATCGCGCTCACGTTCCCGTACCATGCCGCCGCATGCAGCGGTGTGTATCCGCTCGTCGAGTCGATCGAGGTCTTCGGATTGTCGCGCACATTCACTGACGCTCCGTTGCGGATCAGCACCTCGATCACGTCGCCGGGCGCGCGTTCGCTGGCGCGCACGATCAAATTGCCCCATCGTCCGCCGGGCTGGAGTGTGCCGGGATCGGTACGAAGCAGTCTTTCGACGTCCGCGGTTCGATGCAGAGCCAGTGCCGCCGGCAGCCGCACCTTCGCCCCGCGCTCGAGCAGCATTTGCGCCAGGTCGTGCCTGCCGTTGAACGCAGCCAGATCGAGCGCAGAAAAGCGGGCTTCGTCGACCGACTCCGTGTTCGCCCCGAGATCGAGCAGCGTCGTCAGCGCCGCGGGTTGATTCTTCATGACGGCGAGATGCAGCGGCATGGGTCGCATCCTCATTCCGTTCATCCGCCGCTCGAGATCGTTCGGCGTGCGCGCGACCAGCTCACGAATCACGTCTGCTTCACCCATCGCAACTGCGGAAAAGATATTGTGTCGTGCTCCGTGCGCCAGCAGATAAGCAACGATCTCGGGATTGGGCTGGATGTAATCCCACGCCGTCGCCCACCCGATCACGCCCAGCTCATGGTAATCGCCTTCGCCGATCGTATCGGCCCCATGTTCCACGAGGAGGCGAACGATGGGGAGGCGATGCTTCTCCACGGCGAAATGGAGCGGATAAGCGTTGTCGCCTTCGCAGCGGACGTTGGGATCGGCGCCGCGCTCGAGCAGCAGCCTGACTGCGGCCTCGCTGTTGCCGAAGACGGCCTGGTGCAGCGCCGTTCGAACTCCCTCGCCGCCGCGCTCGTCGATGAGATTCGGGTGCGCATCCAGCAGCGCATTCAGTCGCGCGAGGTCACCTTTTCCAGCGGCATCGCGTAGAGACGCGATCGCCTCGGCAGTCGAGGTGGCATCTTCAAGCGTCCTGACATGAGACTGAAGCCTCGACCAGGAGGGGAAGCCATATTCGCTCGCGATCACCAGCTGCGCATCCGCAAGCGCGAACGGTGCCGCGGCCGCTTGTTCTTCCCGCAGGCGTCTCCAGCGCGGATGGTTCTCGCGGATGCGAGTCAGTGCCTCGGAGTCGGAGGCCCGATGGCGCTTCAACAGGGATTTGGCTTGCTTTCTGAGTTGTTCGAGACTGGGACTCGGCGGGAGTTGCCTTGGCATGGAAATCTCCTTTCCGTTCGTGGCCTGTGTCCGCACAGCAGGCAGAAAGAAGATTTTTCAGATTGTAGACGTGAAATTTCTGCAGGGTGGGCTTGGCCCTTTCCGCGGACTGGATGCGCCCCGTTGCGCCGAAGTCAACGATAGTTCCTGAGTTTGTTCAAGTCAACCGACGCGTGGCCGACACTGAGCAAGGTTCGGCCGATTAACGGGCGAGGCAATCGGAAGTCGCCTGGAATTTGCGGGCGCCGTCAGCGCGGACCTCGACCGCGTGATAGGCGCCAAAGGTTACCTCGCGGCGCCATTTTTCGGGAGACAGCCAGGTTTCCTCGTAAGTACCGTCACCTGTGACGATGGTGGATTTGCCGGGCTTGGCAAAAGTCGATGCCGGGGTACGCGTGGAACGCGACCTTCATATGGAAAGGAGCGGAGCCGGGCATGCGGATGTTAGTTAGATCGTCGGCGCGGGAAGCCGATCCGGCCGTTGTAACTCTCGTTGCATCCACGGCGATACGGATCATGGCGGCCTCAGACAGTGCGCTTTCGGCATTTGCTGGGCATTCGCCCCTGGGCAATTGGGGCGATTCGGGCGGTTCTGGCGGGAGCGGTTCTCAAGCTACTCACACGCTGGTCGAAGGAACTGCGGTTATGTGAACCCGTGTAGGCCCGATGGATTCTGAATAGCAATCCGAGGGTCGTAGAGCGGAAATTGCCGGTTTTGCACTATCGATGTTCGATCTCGAAGAGCTTTGACGCGTGAGGCGGGAGGGTGGCCTCGATGTGATCGAGGCGGCCCATCTCCTCACGCTGCCATAAATCTCGCACGGCAAAATGGCCGAGCTGGAGACCGAGGTCCGGCCAGGAGTAGCTGACGGATTGCGGCGCGTCGGAGAGGTTGAAGATGGCGACATAATCGCCGCCGTGCTCGGGGGCCGAAGCCATCCAGACGACGGTGTCTTCATTCTGAATGACGGGATGGCCGTTCTCGGAATATTGATCGACCGCCAGGACGTCGGGGTTGGTGAGGACGGACTCGGTGAAGGAATCCATTTTGAGCAGATTGGTACCGATGAACAGGGGCGAGCGCGCGATGGACCAGAGGGTGATCATGGTGCGGACTTCGTCGCGAGTGAGGCGCGACTGGCGGGGCTGACCCCAGCCGGGGGTGGGGCCGAGCCAGCCGATGGGAAGCATGTCAGCGTCGGGCCAGTGGCCGGGACCGGCAAAGGGCTGCCATTTTGCGATGAGGGAGAATTGATTTTTCAGAGACTGCGGGAATGCGGGAGCGCCGGCAGGCTTCGACCAGAGATCCCACATGTCGTCGGAGATGCGCCAGAGTTGCGCGTTGCGGACCGCGTCGTTGGCTTCGTCCAGCGGAGTGGGGCCGGGCGAGAGGCTGAGCACGATGGGGCGGCCGCTCTGTGCCAGCGCCTGGCGCATCATGTGAATTTCGTCAGCCTTCCAGGGGCGCGAGATGCAGTCGACTTTGAGGTAATCGACGCCCCATTTGGCGTAGAGGTCGGCGACGGAGTCGTAGTAGGCCTGCGCGGCCTTGTTGTTCTTGAGCCCGTAATTGTCGGAGTTCCACTCACAGGTGTCGGTGGTGTCGGCGGCTTCAGCGGCGCCGAAGTGGGAGCCCGCGATGCGGAGGTTGTTCGCGACGGCCTCGCGCGGGATGCCGCGGATGATGTGAATGCCGAATTTGAGGCCGAGGGAGTGGACCCAGTCGGAGAGCGGACGAAAGCCCTTGCCGCCGCCAGCGGAGGGGAAGCGGTTGAGAGCGGGGGTGTAGCGGCCATCGGCGGAGAGGGTGTAGTCCTGGTGGCCGGTGGGATTCTCGGGATGCTGCGCAAACCAGCCCTCGTCGATGACAACATATTGCCAGCCAAAGCGCTGCAGGTTGTTGTGGAACCAGGTGACGGTGTCGCGGAACTGAGACTCGTCGATAGTGAGGCCCCAGGAATCCCAGCTGTTCCAGCCCATGGGCGGCGTCTGCACCTTGATGCTCATGTCTTCGCGCGCGAAGAGGCGAGCGGGAGAGTCTGCGAGAGCTATTGCAAGGCCAGAGATGATGATGAGCAAAAGTAATTTTGGGGCGGGACTGCGCATGGTGCGGGCCTCGTTCTGGGATCGATGGTTGAGCAGCTTTATGACGCTCTTTACGGTACACCCGGAAAGCTGTGCCGGTGCGATATACTCCTTTTCCTATGCGGGTATCTGTGATTTTGCCGGCGGCCGGACTGGGCACGCGCATGACCCCGGGCCACACAACGCACGGCGCGCCGAAACAATTCCTGGAGCTGGCCGGAAAGCCGATTTTGATCCGCACCCTGCAGGTTTTTGCCGAAGTGCCCGAGGTTTCCGAACTGATCGTAGCGGTGCGGGCGACGGAGATGGAGCGGCTGACGGCACATATCTTCGAGCATGGATTCGCGGAGAGAGTGCGGGTGGTGGAAGGCGGCGATACTCGCCAGGAAAGTGTTTTGAACGCGCTGAAGACGCTGGATTGCGGCGACGACGACATTGTTCTGGTGCACGACGCGGTGCGGCCTCTGATTGAGCCCGCGATAATTCGGCGTGTGATTGAAGCCGTGGAGAAGCACAACGCGGCGATCGTGGGGCTGCCGGCGCTGGACACGATCAAGCAGGTGGAGCGCACTGCGGACGGAGCGATCGTCACGGCGACGATTCCGCGAGAGTACATCGTGCAGGCGCAAACGCCGCAGGGCTTCCGCTCCGGGTTGCTGCGCCGCGCGTTTGCGGAAGCGGAGGCGGATGGATTCGTGGGTACCGATGAAGCCAGTGTGGTGGAGCGGGCGGGCAGCCAGGTCTTCGTTGTTCCGGGATCGGCTTCGAATCTGAAGATCACGCAGCCCGGAGATCTGGAACTCGCGGAATTTTACCTGGCTCAGCGCGGAAATTCATCGCCCTAGCGAGGCCGTTAGCAAAACGCCACTATAAAAACTCTAAGCGACAGACTGTAACCTTGGCGGTGGCGAAGGGGGAGCAAACACCGGGCGACAAGTTGCAAATCCACACATAGGCGGCTTGCAATCGGGACGGGCTGATATACCCTGAGTGAAGTTACACGGAACTCACGATGGACATCCGCATTGGCTACGGCTGGGATTCGCACGCTTTCAAGCCCGGCGTGCCCCTGAAGATTGGCGGCCTGAGCATCGAGCATCCCGAGGGGCTGGCCGGCCACTCCGATGGCGATGTGCTGCTGCATGCCATCACCGACGCGCTGCTGGGGGCGGTTTCCGCAGGAGATATCGGCAGCTTCTTTCCTCCGGGCGATCCGCGGTGGAAGGACGCCGACTCGGCGATCTTCCTCGACCTGGCGATGGAAGAGATTGAAAATGCCGGCTACCGCATTGTGAATGTCGATACGACCCTGGTTCTGAACGCGCCGAAGATCGGACCAATTTCGAGCGATATGCGAGAGCATGTCGCGGAGTTGCTGGGCATCATGCCGGCGAATGTGGGGATCAAGGCGAAGACCCCGGAAGGATTACAGGCGGATCACGTGGCGCAAGCCCACGCGGTGGTGCTATTGGAGCGTATCGCGGAGCCAGGGGAAATTCACTCGATGCACGCGGTGGTGCAGAGCCAGCGGGAGCTTGAGGACGTGGTGCGGGACCTGGTGAGCCAGGTGCACGGCGTGGCGGTCAAGGCCCCGTTCGATACCGACGACATTACTTAGGCTGTCCTGAGTCCGATGGGATGCAAATGGGACTCGGGGGGAGCCGCCTGGGGCATCAGCACATGCAGCCGTCCCGGGATTGTTCCATGGCGCGCATACTCAGTCAGGCGCGCGATCCAGGAACTGGTCAACTCTTGTCCCTTGGCAACAATGAGCAGTCCGGTCGAGGAATGGACATCCTGGTGAAGAATCATCCCAACCGCGAGTTCCCGAATGCCGCACTCCCGCGTGCACAATGGAACCGCCATTTCCAGATCGTCGAGTGCGTCGAGAATGAAGGCTTCCACTCCCTTCATCGTTGCTCGAACTCGCCGGCAAGCTTCCGTTGGCGGTATGCCGCGGTTGATAAGAGCATCGTAGGCGAGGCCCACTCGTAACAGCTGGACCCCCGTCTCGATTTCCCGTTTCTCATCGGCGTTCGCTGCCTTGATTTCGGCGGCAGGCGCGTTCTGCAGCGCAATCATCTGGGCGACTGCTTCCATGCGCGGAATGCGGGAGAGCATCTGGCTGGCGACCATGGCATGGAGGTCATACTTCTTCTGATCTTCGGGAGAAAGGCGCTCTCCGGCATAAGCCGCGTTGACCAAATCCTGATTGAGGGTGACGCAGCCGAGCTGAGAGAGAATGGCGGCAATTTCCAGTTGCCACGAGGACTTTAGCTGTAGCCTGGCGGTGGCGTGCTGCATCAGCCGCCGCAGGCGCATCGCGCGGCCAAAAGCCGCAGGATTGGTGAAGCTGAGCATCTCCGACATAACCAGGACACAGCCACGCAGCGTGCCCTCCAGAAGTTCCTTTTCCGCCAGCAAAAGGCGGTGTTGTTCGAGTCCTGCGTCGATCGCCTTGCGGAGGTTTTCTCTGGAGCACGGCTTGGTCAGAAAACGGAAGATGTGCCCTTCATTGACGGCGTAGATGGCGGCGTCAATGTCGACATAGCCGGTGATCGCAACGCGTACAGTGGCCGGTTCGATTTCGCGCACTCGCGCCAGAAAATGGGGGCCATCCAAATCCGGCATGCGCATGTCGGAGATGACCAGGCCATAGGGTCCGGAATCTGCGATGGCGTCGAGGCCGGCCAGGCCGCCCACGGCCGTGTGCAATGAGATTTCCCGGCCCAGAAGCCTTTGATAACCGTCCAGGACGGCAGGCTCGTCATCTACGAAAAGTACCTTGTCGCTCATTGTGCCTGCCTCGAACTATCGGGCGGAGTGAGGGGAAGGCGGACAAAGAAGGTGGTTCCTCTGCCCCGCTCTGTCTCAAACCAGATTCGGCCCGCGTGCTTTTTGACGACCACCGTCTGAGCCATGGTTAGACCCTGGCCCGTGCCCTTGCCGACCGGCTTGGTCGTGAAAAAGGGATCGAAAATCTTGTCCCGGACATTATCCGGGATGCCCGCGCCGGTGTCCCGAATCTGAACTTCCACCCAATCGCCATCGTGCAGCGTCGTTATTTCGATCGTTCCGCG
>Ga0181519_10003234_pt1 | contig 13464 bp, 9 predicted proteins | sample PEATcosm2014_Bin_26_FD_121102 | JGI IMG/M metagenome (GOLD analysis project Ga0181519, IMG submission 121102) | Peatland microbial communities from MTU Mesocosm Facility, Houghton, MI, USA - PEATcosm2014_Bin02_10_metaG | ecosystem: Environmental > Terrestrial > Soil > Wetlands > Peat | place... | reverse complement strand
TATCTCGACATCGAGGTCGTCCGCTTCGGGCGCGACAAACTCAAAGTCATCAAGGAACTCGATCCCGCCTCGCTCGAAGCCATGGTTCCCAGCATGATTCTCCAGCCGCTCGTCGAAAACTCCATCAAGCATGGACTCGCTCCCAAGGTCGAAGGCGGCAGCATTACCATTCGCAGCCGCCTCATCAAATCGCGCTTGGTCATCGAAGTCGAAGACGACGGAGTCGGCATGCACTCGCCCCAGGCCAACTTGCAGGAAGGCACCGCCGGCGCCGGCATCGGCATGGCCAATGTCGCCGAGCGTCTCAACGTTCTCTACGGAGACGCCGCAAAAATGATGATTGACGGACGCGAAGGGGGCGGCACCATGATCCGCCTGCGTCTGCCTATCTTGCCGAACCCTGAAGAACCGATGACCCCAGAGGCGCTTTCGCCAGCACCTTTCGGTAAAACTCTTCGTAAAGCGGAATAATTCTCGTCGTGCAGAATTTTTCCTGGCACATCGCGCGCGCCCGCTTTCCCATCGCCCGCAACGCCGATTCATCACTCAGCAGATCGATCGCATAACGAGCCATCGTCTCCACGTCGCCCACATCCGCCATGAATCCGGTTACGCCGTGTTCGATCACTTCCGGCACGCCTCCCGACCGCGTGGCGATCGGCACGACTTCGCAGGCCATGCCCTCGAGTGCCGCCAGTCCAAACGATTCCAGTTCCGAAGGCATCAGCAGCACGTCCGCAATCGCCAGCTTCTCCCGGATCTGATCCTGTTTCCCCAGAAAACAAACTTGCTCGTGAATACCTTTTTGTACGGCCAGCCACTCCGCCTGCGACCGGTCCGGCCCATCCCCAATCAGCAGCAGCCGCGCCGGAATCTTCTTCCGCACGCGGTCGAAGATCTCGATCACATCCAGCACCCGCTTCACCGGACGGAAATTCGACAGGTGTACTAGGATCCGCTCCTCGTCGGCCGCATATTCGCCCCGCTTTGCCAGCCATTCCGGCTTGCGTATGTATTCGTCGCAGTTCACGAAGTTGGTGATCACTTCGATGTGGTTCTTGATATCGAAAACATTCAGCGTGCGGTTGCGCAAATATTGCGACACAGCCGTGACCCCGTCGCTCTGCTCAATAGAAAATCTTGTGATCGGCAGATACGACCGGTCTATCCCTACCAGCGTGATGTCGGTTCCATGCAGGGTAGTAACAAACGGCAAATCCCGCCGCGGAGGCGTAGCCGCCAGCATTTGCTTGGCCAGCATCGCGCTCACCGAGTGCGGGATAGCATAGTGCACGTGCAAAAGATCAAGTTCATAAAGCTGCGACACCTCCGCCATCCGCGTAGCCAGCGCCAGATCATAAGGAGGAAATTCAAACAGCGGATACCGTGTGACCTCGACCTCGTGATAATGAATATTGGGTTCCGGCCCGGTCAGTCGGATCGGCTGCGAGTAGGAAATGAAATGGATCTCATGCCCCCGGCGCGCCAGCTCCAGCCCCAGTTCGGTAGCCACAATCCCGCTGCCGCCATAAGTTGGATAACAAGTGATCCCAATCTTCATGCCCACTCCCGCGCTCCCCATTGGATGACCCAGAATGGTGCGGGATGCACGGCAGGGAAGTCAAATCGGCGAGACACCCTGAGCGGAACAGGCAGAAGTGCGTAGCCAATCGGCCGTCCCGGCAAAGACACCTTACTCACCCTGGCCCAGATCGGTTTTGGATCGCACGTGGGAACGAAATCCTGCGTGGAGAGGAGGGACAAAATAGCCATGGTCCCCAGCCCCGGAGGGGCACCTGAAAATAGCCCGGCGCTTCAGCGCCGAGAAAGAGGAATCCGAGATCCAGAGATCCAGAGGCCCGATTCATTTCCGCCTCCTGACAACGTAAATCGAGAAAAATCGAGTCACCCTGAGCGAAGCAGGCCGAAGAGCGAGGCGAATCGGCATGCGAAGTCGAAGGGCCTCTACTCCACCACAACTCCGTACGGCAGTAGTCCGCGAATCGCCTCGCGGGATCGCGAGCGTCGAACCGCTAAACCAACCGCAGGGACGGCAAGGCAAATGCGCGGCTAACGAAAACAGCTCAAACAGGTTTCCTCGGCGCACTCGGCGTCTCGGCGGTGAACACTTCCCTACGACCCTCCCCCGAAGCGGGGCAAGCAAAGCGCATCCCCGCGCAGTCGAAGGGCCCCTACTTCACCACAACTCCGTACGGCAGTAGTCCGCGAATCGCGCGGCGGGATGCGTCGAACCGCTAAACCAACCGCAAAGATGCGGCTAAGAAAACAGCGCAAACAGCTTTCCTCGGCGCATTCGGCGTCTCGGCGGTGAACACCTCCCTACGACCGTCCCCCGCGAATCACCCGCTCAATCCGCTGGAACGCCCAGTCAATCTCCTCCCGCGTAATCACCAGCGGAGGCGCAATCCGAATCACAAAATCATGCGTCTCCTTGCACAGGATCCCTTTATCCTTAAGCGCCTCACAGTAAGGACGCGCCGGCGCCCTGAGTTCGATACCAATCCACAGCCCTCGCCCGCGAACCTCTTTCAAACAGGGAGAAGTCAAAGTCTGCAGCAGCCCGAGGAAGTACGCCCCCAGCTCCGCCGACCGTTCCACCAGGTTCTCCTCAACCAGCACGCGCAGCGCCGTCCGCGCCAGCGCGCACCCCAAAGGATTCCCGCCAAACGTGCTCCCATGATCCCCCGGTTTGTAAACCCCCAGAATCTCCTTCGAAGCCAGGACCGCCGAAACCGGATAAAACCCTCCCGCCAGCGCCTTCCCGACAATCACCACATCCGGAGTGATCCCCTCATGCATGTAAGCAAACAGTTTTCCCGTCCGCCCCAGCCCCGACTGAATTTCGTCCACCATCAAGAGCACGCGGTTCTCACGGCAAATCTCCGCCGCTTCATGAAGAAAGCCCGCCGGGGGAATCACAATCCCCGCCTCGCCCTGAATCGGTTCCACCAGAAACGCGCACGTATTAGGAGTAATCGCCGCCCCCAAAGCCGCCGCATCGCCAAATGGAATCACCTTGAACCCCGGCGTAAACGGACCAAACCCGTCGCGATACTGCGAGTCGCTGGAAAATCCGACAATAGAAATCGTCCGCCCATGAAAATTATTGGCGCAAACAATAATCTCGGCCTTGTCCGGGGGAATGCCCTTGACCTTGTATCCCCATTTGCGCGCCGTCTTCAGCGCCGTCTCCACTGCCTCCGCTCCCGAATTCATCGGCAGAGCCATGTCAAAACCGGTCAACTTATGCAGATCCTGATACAGCAGCGGAAGCTGCTCGTTGCGAAACGCCCGCGAGGTCAACGTGACCTTCTGCGCCTGCTCCATCAGCGTCCGCAGAATCTTCGGATGGCAATGCCCCTGGTTCACCGCCGAATAAGCCGCCAGGCAGTCCAGATACCGCCGCCCCTCCACGTCATAGACCCACACCCCGTCCGCCCGCTCGATCACCACATCCAAAGGATGGTAATTGTGCGCCCCGTAAGTATTTTCCAGTTCCACGAAATCTCGAGTATGCAGCGCATGCTCCCGTACCGTCATACGATTTCCTTTCAGTTTCCGAGTAGCGCCGGCGTCCCGCCGGCTGTCCAGACGGCGTCTCGCCGTCGATCCCGCTATGCAAACTTCAGTTTCCTTCCAAAAGCATCGTCAGCAGCGCCATTCGCACAAACAGCCCATTCTTGGCCTGCCGAAAATAAAGCGCCCGCGGATCGTCATCCACCGATTTATCCAACTCCGCCGTCCGCGGCAGCGGATGCATAATCAAGGCATCCCGCTTCATCCGGTGCAGCAGCGCCGAATCGATCTCAAACCGGTGCAGGACGCTGCGATCCCGGTCCAGAATCCGTTCCGCCCGAATCCGCGTCTGGTACACCACGTCGACCTCGCCAATCACCCGGTTCAGGTCCGACTCCGCTTCATAGCGCACGCCGTGCTCTTCCAGATATTCCAGAATATCGGGTTTCATCCGCAATTCCGGAGGACTCACGAAGAATATTTTGACTCGTTCGAATTTGGCCAGCAGATAGGCCAGAGAGCGCGCCGTCCGCCCTTTATCCAGTTCCCCGATAATCGCCACGCTCAGCCCGTTGATCGGCCGCTCACGGTAAATCGTGTAAAGATCAAGCAAAGCCTGCGTAGGATGTTGGCCGCCATTTCCATCGCCCGCATTGATCACCGGCACGGAAGAAACCTGCGCCGCCCGCTTCGCTCCATCCGCCGCGTGATGTCGGATCACGATCACATCGCTGTATCCCGACAGAATCCGGATTGAATCCTCAACCTGCTCTTCCTTGATCTCGGACGAGAACGCCCCTGCCTGTTCCGTCGACAGCACGCGCCCGCCCAGCCGCAACATCGCCGCCTCGAACGAGAATCGCGTCCGTGTCGAAGCCGCATAAAACAGAGTAGCCATGATGCGATTCTGATAATCCAGTGTGCCCCCGCGCGCCGCCACGCGCTCCATCAGACGCGAGCGCTCGAACAGCTCCATCAGTAACGGCACCGTGAATTGCTGCGACTCGATAACGTGCTTCGGTTTCTCCGCCGGCGTGCCCGCGAACCGCGACTCCACCCGGTCCAGCGCGTGAGGCATGATCCCGTGGTCCGTCATAAGTCAGTGCCCTCCGGCGGGAACTTCAATCAGCGTTCCTCGCTCCTTGCCCGCGTCTGTCGGGTCGGGAAACATGTGTGTGCCGATACCGCCCGCCACCGCGCTCCGCAGATTCCCCGCCGAAGCAATAATCGCCTGCTTGCCGCCCTCCCGCAGAAACCGCAGCACCGACTCGATCTTCGGTCCCATGCTTCCCGGAGCAAAATGTCCCGCTGCCAGATACCGTTGCAATTCGGAGGCGCATGCCACCCGCAGTGGCCGCTGCGCAGGCTTCTTGTAATCGAGGTAGACGTAGTCGGTGTCAGTCGAGATGACAAACAAGTCTACTCCCAGCCGCGACGCCAGCAGCGCCGAAGCCCGGTCCTTGTCGATCACCGCCTCCACGCCAAAAGGTTGTCCACCCTCGCGCGCGATCGGAATCCCCCCTCCTCCGCAGGCAATCACCAGCACTCCCCGCTCGACCAGGTCCCGGATCACCTCCAGTTCCACAATCTCGATCGGCTCCGGAGACGGCACCACCCGCCGGTATCCTCGAGCCGCATCCTCCACGATCTCCCATCCCAGTTGCCGCTTCCGCTCCGCAGCCTCCTCGCGCGAGTAAAACGGCCCCACCGGCTTGTTCGGATGCTGCATCGCCGGATCGTCCAGCGAAATCACACTCTGCGTAAGCACGCTGATGACGGGCACGCGCATGCCCGCCGCCTGCAATTCGCATTCCAGCGACTGCTCCAAAATGTAGCCAATCTCCCCCTGCGTGGATGCGTCGCAAACATCCAGAGGCAGCGCCGGAACCTGGCTCGCTCCCGCCTCCGACCTCAGCAAAGCCGCCCCCACCTGCGGGCCGTTCCCATGCGTAAGCACGATGCGGTACCCATCGCGGATCAGCCCGACAATCTCTCTCGCCGTTCGCCGGGCATTCCCCAACTGCTCCCGCATGCTCCCTTTTTCGCCAGCGCGAATCAGGGAGTTCCCGCCTACCGCCAGCAGTAAAGTCTGCATAAGTCTCGCGTCTTACAGGTGAGCCATCTCCCGCAATTCCACCAGCCCCGGCAGCTTCACGAACTCCCCCTTCATCAACTCAAGCATAATCGCCTTCTGCGCATGTAACCGGTTCTCCGCCTGCTGAAACACCAGCGACTGCGCCGAATCGATCACCTCCGCCGTCACCTCGTTCCCGCGATGCGCCGGCAGGCAATGCAGAAAAATCGCATCCCGCTGCGCATGCCGCAACAGATCCTTATTCACCTGGTAGGGAGCAAACAGTTTCGCGCGTTTCTCCCGCTCCGCTTCCTGACCCATGCTGGCCCAAGCATCCGTGTAAACCACATCCGCCGCCAGCACCGCTTCCCGAGGATCATTCGTTACCGTGCAAGTCCCACCCGTTTCGCGCCCGCGTTCGCTGGCCCACCGCACCGCCTCCGCCTTCGGCTCGTATCCCGGAGGCGTCGCCACCCACACATGTGCTCCCAGTTGTGCGCCCGCGAACATCAGTGAGTGCGCCACATTATTTCCATCGCCGACAAACGCAACCTTCAGGCCATCGATGCCTCCCTTGGCCTCCCAGATCGTGAGGTAGTCGGCCAGCGCCTGGCAGGGATGGCTATAGTCCGTCAGCCCGTTGATCACCGGAATGCCCGCGTACTCGGCCATCTCATCGACAATCTCGTGCGCGAACGTGCGGATCATGATCCCCTGCACCATCCGCTCCAGATTCTTCGCCACGTCGTACACCGACTCCCGCTTCCCAAGGTTGATTTCCGCCGGCGACAGGTAAATAGAAAATCCCCCCAACTGCTGTATGCCCACATCGAAGCTGACCCGTGTCCGCAGCGATGGCTTCTCAAAAATCATCGCCAGCGTCTGCCCGTGCAGCGCGTGGCTGTAAGTCGTAGGATGAGCCTTCACCTGCCGTCCCAGCACTAACAGGTATTGCATCTCGGAGGGAGAAAAATCCTTGATCGAAAGAAAATCGTTTCCGTGCATAGATCGGCCTCCTTTGGAGGACATACGTCCCCGCCCGTCCCGCCCTAAACCAGCGCGTGCTCGTCTCGATGAGTAAGTGGAGTAACCAGAGCCAGCCGCTCCGCCAACCCTGGCTTGGTAAGTTCTTCCACTTCGTAAGTAACCCGCAGCGCTGGCTTCTCGATCTTGATCACTCCCGCGAGGTCAATCGGCGTAGCAATCACCACCAGGTCGCACGGAGTCAGCCGGATCGTCTCCTCCAGTTCGTGCCGCTGCATGGCGTTGTAGCCCATGGCCGGCAAAAGACTGGTCAGATGTCCATACCGCTCGTAAGTCCCGCGAATCGATCCCACCGCAAACGGACGCGGATCCACCAGTTCCGCCGCGCCACACTGCCGCGCCGCCACCACGCCCGCTCCGTAAGGCATCTCGCCATGGGTCAGCGTAGGACCATCCTCCACCACCAGCACGCGCTTGCCTTTGATCAGTTCCCGCGAAGGCACCGAAACCCGGCAAGCCATCTCGATCACCGCCGCCTTCGGATTCGCCAGCTTGATGTTCTGGCGCACCGTCTCGATATCGTGCAGCGCCGCCGTATCCACCTTGTTAATGACCACTACATCCGCGCGCCGCAGGTTCACCTCGCCCGGAAAGTACGCCATCTCGTGTCCCGCCCGATGCGGATCGACCACCACAATCTCCAGGTCCGACGCATAAAAAGGGGTGTCATTATTCCCGCCATCCCAAAGAATGACGTCCGCCTCCGTCTCCGCCTGCCGCAGAATCTTCTCGTAGTCCACGCCCGCATAAACCACCGTCCCGAGCTGGATGTGCGGCTCGTACTCTTCCCGCTCCTCAATCGTGCATTGCTGCAGGTCGAGATCGCGCAGCGCAGCGAACCGCTGCACCGCCTGCGCCGCCAGATCTCCATAAGGCATAGGGTGTCGAATCACCACCGGCCTGTGTCCCTGCTCCCGTAGCGTGGCCGCCACCAGCCGCGACACCGGACTCTTCCCGCACCCCGTCCTCGTAGCGCAAATCGAAACCACGGGCACCAAAGACTTGAGGAGCGTGTGCTCGGTCCCCAGCAGCCAGAAATCGGCTCCTGCCGCAATCACCCGCGAAGCCAGATGCATCAGCGTCGCATAGGAAATATCGCTGTAGGAAAAAACAACGGTGTCAACGTGCTCCTCGGAGATGATCTTCTCCAGATCCTTCTCCTCATAAATAGGAATCCCCTCCGGATACAGCCGCCCCGCCAGCTCCCGGGGATACCTCCGCCCAGCAATATCGGGAATCTGCGCCGCAGTAAACGCCACCACGTGGTAATCCAGATTGTCGCGGAACACAACGTTGAAATTGTGGAAGTCCCGCCCGGCGGCTCCCAGAATAAGGACTTGCTTCATGCCGATACCCCCAAATGAGCGATTACTCTTTATCCTCCGCCTCTGTAGGGCGCAAAGGCAGTGCGGCAAGTCACACCCAGCTGTGAGAGTTGAGCGAGGCATGATGAGGTTAAATCCAGAAGGCCAAGCCGACCGGGAAGGTGTGGAAGCCGCAGGGAAGCGCGAGTGTTTGATTGTATTACCTGACTGAGGCCGCCCCATCCTTGCGCGTTCGTTGCGCAAGGGTGGAATTCCCCATCGCGTCCCCGAGGGATTTGTATTGGTGTAACGCCCTGCCAGTTAGTCATCCTGAGCGAAGTGCCGAATCACCGTAGCGCTCCCACCCGAAGACGACCCGACTGGCAACCCTATCTAGCGATTACCGCAGCGGACTACCTCAAGCACTCCTTTTTCCATCTTCGAAAAGTCCGGTTATCATTCATGTCTTTTCAGGATAGTCGAAATTGAAATGTATCCCTGCCTCGCAAATACTCCGGACAAGCATTGAGGCGCTTTGATTCTCCAAGTGGAAGCCTGTAACTCCCAACAAGCGCTGCTCGCCGAGCATTCCTGCGACAAATTGGATAACCATGCAAACGGCGTCTTACCTTTGTTACCTGCGTTACGGCCGAGGTGTCACGAGTTATAAGAACGTCCGCTCTTCGCGTGTGTATAATGAAAACACAGACCGCACCGGGGTGCAGTTTCTTCCTTAAATAGGTAACGACGTGCTTGCTGCGACATACGACTATCGCCTCGTAGCGTTTTCCGTGATTATCGCCATCGCCGCATCCTATGCGGCCCTGGATCTGGCGGAACGGGTAACTGCCCACCGCGGCCGGACGCGGCTTGCATGGCTCTTAGGCGGCGCGTTTGCCATGGGTGTCGGCATCTGGTCGATGCACTACGTCGGAATGCTTGCTCTAAGTTTGCCGATTCCCGTTTCTTACCACGTCCCGACCGTTGCCTTCTCCTTGCTCGCGGCTGTGTTCGCTTCCCTGACTGCTCTTTATGTCGTTAGCCGCGAGCAATTACGCGCCTTTGATGTTGCCGTGGGAAGCCTCCTCATGGGCGCAGGCATTGCGACCATGCACTACACCGGAATGGCCGCTATGCGCCTTGCCGCCATGCATCGCTACCAGCATGGTTTGTGGCTCCTGTCGATCCTGCTGGCCGTGCTCGTTTCTTACCTCGGCATGTCTCTCATCTCATACTCCCGCAAAGAAGATCCTGGCTGGAGCACGAAGTGTGCGATCGCCATCGTGGTCGGCCTCGCCATCCCGGTGATGCACTATACCGGCATGGCCGCTGTGAGCTTCATGCCGACCCAGGCCATGCCAAACCTCTCGCATTCGGTCGACATTTCCGCTCTCGCGACCTTTGCCATCATCGTTGTCACCTTTGTGATACTGGCCTTTTCGGTGGCCACTTCTCTCGTCGACCGCCGCATCAACGCTCAGCAGGTAATCCTGAACAACGAGCGCAACATGCTCCGGGCCTTGATCGACAACATCCCGGATATGATGTTCGTCAAGGACTTGGAGGGCAGGTTTCTCCTGGCAAACACCGCCATGGCGCGTGTGGCGGGCGCGGCGACCCACGAAGCGCTGCTTGGAAAAACTGCTTTCGAATTTCTGCCCGCAGACTTCGCCGAAACCTCCCATGACAGGGAGCAGGGTGTGATGCGTTCCGGAATGCCCTCATTTAACCGCGAACAAACAATTACCCACAGCAGTGGTAAAGAAAGTCACTTCCTGATGTCGAAGGCTCCGTTGCGCGACGCCAACGGCAAGGTCGTGGGCATCGCCGCGGTAGGTCGCGACATCAGCGACCGCACGCAGATGGAGAGCACGCTTCGCGAGGCGGAGCGGAAATATCGCGGCCTGTTTGACGACGCCATCGTCGGCATCTTTCAGAGCACCCCGGAGGGCCGCCTGTTAAGCGTGAACCCTGCCATGGCCCGGATTTACGGCTACGATTCGCCGGAAGAGATGATGGCCACGGTTACCGAGGTTTCGCGGCTCTACGTCGAACCGAAACAGCGGGACGAATTCAAGGCCCGCCTCGAGAAAGAGGGCAGCGCAATGAATTTCGAGTACCAAGCCTACCGCAGAGATGAAACAACCGTCTGGGTCAATCTGGGCGTTCGTTCCATTCTTGAAAATGGCGAGGTGATCCGCTACGAAGGGATGGTGCAGGATGTAACGGAACGCAAGATGCTCCATCAGCAACTCCTGCAGGCACAGAAACTGGAATCCATCGGGCAACTGGCCGCGGGCATCGCCCACGAAATCAACACCCCGACGCAATATATAGGGGACAACATACGGTTCCTGAGCGATGCATTCCGGGATTTGCAAAAGGTGGTCGCCAGCTACGGTCAACTGTCAGAGGCCGCTCGGAGCAATTCCATTTCCGACGAGACCATGAAAGCGGTTGCGGCTGCGGTGGAAGCCGCCGATGTGAGCTACCTCATGGAGGAGATTCCCAAAGCCATTGGCCAAAGTCTCGATGGCGTTACTCAGGTTTCGACCCTCGTAAGCGCCATGAAAAACTTCTCTCATCCGGGAGTCAAAGATAAGACGCCGGTGGATCTGAATCGCGCCATCGAAAGCACCATTACGATAGCGCGCAATGAATGGAAGTATGTGGCGGACATGGAGACCGACTTCGATCCTTCACTCCCCAGGGTTTCCTGCCTGCCCGGCGAATTGAACCAGGTCGTCCTGAACATGATTGTGAATGCCGCTCACGCGATCGGCGATGTAGTGGGTAAGGAGGGCTCCAAAAAGGGAAAGATTCGCGTGCAGACCCGCAATTCCGAGGGTTGGGCGGAAATCCGAATCCAGGACACTGGTGCAGGCATACCGGAAAAGGCGCGGCCCCGGATCTTTGAGCCCTTCTTCACAACTAAGGAAATTGGTAAGGGCACTGGCCAGGGTTTGGCCATCGCCCGCTCTGTGATTGTGGACAAACACGCCGGAAGTATCCACTTTGAAACCGAACTGGGAAAGGGCACGACGTTCATAATCCGCATCCCTCATGACGGCAAGAGCATCGCGAAGGAGCGCTGCGAATTCAGTTCCTCCGCTGCCGGCAGCCCGTAAATCGACGCTGTTACGAATTCCGGACAACCCTCAACTCCCAAGTAATCCAGCTACGAATGGTCGCATGATAACTATGGCGATTTCTATCCCAACCTGGCCCCAGCGCAGTCAAGAAAGGTGGGAACCTTGGGAGTAGTGAAATTTATCAGCTACCAGGCCAGGCAAGTTCTGCTAGTCGATGTTGCAAACTGTTCCGCCGACGAGGCGGAGAAAGTCATTCGTTCCGTTCCCGATTTCGTAACCCTTCAGCCGCTCAACTCCGTTCTTCTGCTGGTGGATTTTGCAGGGACATCGTTCAACTGCGACACCATCCGCGCGATCCACGAATACGCTGTCTTGGATAAGCCTTATATAAAGAAATCGGCGTGGATAGGAACCGAAAGCCTGCCTGAATCGTTCCGAGAAGGATTGAGCGGCTATACGGGCCGGGCATTTCCAGTCTTCAACACTCGCGAAACCGCCCTGGATTGGCTCATAAAGGACTGATGTTTCTCCCGATCGCGGCCTAATCGAGCCGGGTAACCCAGGGAGCGTCACCACGGCCCCAACGCCCGCGATAAGAGCAGTGAATCGGGAAACGCGCTCCCTCCATCATCACCCCGTCCTCTTGAGCGGAGCCCGAACCTTCACGGAGTGAAGTTCGCGCGCAGTCGAAAGACCCCTACCCCCGGCAAATCCCAAAGTTACCTCCAAGTTTCGCGCTTCTATGAGTTGGCACCCGGCGACCACCGTTTTCGACACTAGAGCAGATTCGGTTGCTCGTATTAACGGTCTCCAGTTGTTTCGTCGCCACTCAGGGAATACTATGAGGACACTCCCGGGGCGTTCGCCGCTACCCTCCCGCCGAACGTCCAGGGTCCCATTTTTGCTTCGAATCGCCCGTTCCGACGCCTCGATTTACATAGCATGCCTTGTCAACTTGACAGAATCCAGCCTCAGCAGCCCCACAAAACAGGGAAAGCGAAGCAGCCGAAAACGAACAAGTCCTTTAATCCCCGATACTTCGCTCTAAGTGTCTCATTCAAAAGTGCGAATCACGAAGCCGCGCTAACCCCAGCATTTTCATATATCCAACGAAGTCAAAACAGGTAGGCCATAACTAGATAGTAAACACTCCGATCCAACGAAAATCCCCGATTCGCGCTCTTTCACAGCCGCTCAAAATTCAGGTTTATTTTCGTCGGTTTTATTCGTGTTTTCTTCGCCAATGTACGAACAAGACTGTACGTATCAATAAATATGCATAGTGTTCCACGTGAAACACTCTCAAAAGTGTGCGAAATCCTGGCGGGAGACGTCGCTCCAAAAAAAAATCGGGGGAGGGATTTTTCTCCCTCCCCGAATCAGAAACCCGTCAGCCGGAGGATCAGTCCTTGCTCGGTTTCTTCGGAGTCAAATCGCAAGCGTTTTTGATCCGGCCAAAATCCAATCCTGCCGGAGAAAACTCCGCAATCTCGCGCCCGTTGCGGGTTGGCAAGGCAATGTTAAAAACCTGGGCCGACAGAAGTCCGCGCGTCGTCTCCTTGTCCATCGACAGGAAATGTCCGCGCAGCCAGTTCCATCCCTTGTGGTAATGAGTGTCGTCCACCCGGACTTCCACCTCAAGTTGCGGCTGTCCCCAGAAGCCCGGCCGGTTCGGCGGAGGCAGTCTTACCCCGGGGTTAAAATCCGCCAATTTGAGCTTCCCATTGTCGCAATACAGGTTCACCCGAGGCTTGTAATTCGGGTCCTCCCGAAAATAATTATTCGACTGCAGCTCAAACCGCACCCGTTTTTCCCCCGTCATCTTATCAGTCGAGTCGAACTCCAGCCAATTCCCGCCCACACTGATCCCGTCCGATTCTCCCTGGTTCGGAGACATCGTTCCCCGCTGCCCGTATGCCAGAGCTGCGGAGGTGAACAAGAAAGTGGAAAACAACAAAAAGAAAACAATGCCCTTACCGCTGCGGGCCGATTTAACGAAAGTGTCCAAGATTGCCTCCCGAGAAGCCTCGATCTACTAAGTATATGGAACCCTAAAGGCGAGAAAAAGTTGCATACAAAGCACTTCAGTCCAAGAAACTGGCCGGGAACTAGCAAAGACGCGGTGAGTCCGATTCCGTCGTACACCGGCACCCGTGGTCGTCTTCTGACAATCGCTAAGGAAAGAACCCGCCCATATCAGGCGCAGAAGCGGAGGCACCTGGAAACGCCGCCGCCTGAGTAGCCTCCACCAGCATCCGCAAGGTGCTCTCATGCTGAAAAAGGGTCCCCGACTCGAAAGAACTCCGGGCCTTGGGGCTGATCACCACCATTGCCACCTGCCCGCCGCCGTGCCCCGTATCGCTATCGACCGATTCATCAAACACGATCACCAGCAGACCATCTTGCTGAAACT
>Ga0181519_10003231_pt1 | contig 13470 bp, 16 predicted proteins | sample PEATcosm2014_Bin_26_FD_121102 | JGI IMG/M metagenome (GOLD analysis project Ga0181519, IMG submission 121102) | Peatland microbial communities from MTU Mesocosm Facility, Houghton, MI, USA - PEATcosm2014_Bin02_10_metaG | ecosystem: Environmental > Terrestrial > Soil > Wetlands > Peat | place... | reverse complement strand
GCTCACCGCCGAAGAACCGGCTGGGCCCCCGGGCCGGCAGGGTGCAGATCCCGAGGCGGGCCGGCTCCACCCATGGGCACAGCTGCTCGACCACCTCGAGCACCCGGGCGAAGGTCCGCAGCTCCTCGCCCCGTTCGTGCTCGTCGACCAGCGACGGGCACCGGACCACGATCAGGCGCTCCACGGGGATCACCCGGGCCCGGGGTCGGCGGGATCGGCCTCCGGTCCGGCCACGTCACCAGTCGCCGTGGGCAGCCACAGCGGGCGGCGGACGGACCGGCCCCCCGACCGCCGCCCGGTGGCCCGGACCACGGTCCGGCGGCCCTGGAGGTAGCCGTGGCCCCGACCCACTCCCCACCACCGGGCCTCGTCGGTCTCCAGCGCCAGGTCCGGTCCCTCGGGCCAGTCCCCCGGTCGCTCGGCCAGCACCACCAGCACCCCCTGACGCTCCCGGGTCCGGGCCACCAGGTGCCGGGCCGCCGTGGGCCGGGTCCGCCCGGGCGGTCGCACCATCACCAGGTCGACCCCGTCGAGCAGGGTGGCCGCGGCGTCGGCCCAGGCGGCCCGGGGTCGGGGGCTGAAGACCACCCGCCCGAGATCGATCCCGAGCTCGGCCACCGCCGCCACCCCGGGGTCGGCCACTCCGACCACGGCCGCCCAATGGCCGGCGGCGGTGGCCGCCGACAGGAGGGCCAGGGCCAGGGTCGTCGCCCCCTGGCCCGGGCGGCCGGCCACCACCACGGTGGTGCCCCGGCGCAGGGCCCGGTCCGGGAACAGCGGGGCCAGCGGGCCCAGGACCGGTACCAGCCGGTCCGAGGCGGCCGACAGCGGGCGGATCCGGGCGGCCAATGCCCGGGGATCGGCCCGGGGATCGGCCCGGCCTCCGACCGGCTGGTCCAGGGTCGTCGGCGAAGGGATTACGAACATATGTTCGACTATAACGAGGGCCTGTTCCACCCGCACAAAGAGCAGAAATCCCTGCTCATAGCCCTGGAGGGCCGGGCCTCCCGGCGATCGGCGGTCCGAGGGTCCGACCGGAGCGGGCACCGGTCAGGCCCTCGGGGCCGGGCCCGCACCGGCCAGCCGGCCCGCCGGAACATCGGGCCATGCTGTCGATCTGGCCGTCCCCCGTTCGACGTATCGGTGAAAGGCTGGGAACGTCCCGGCCCACTTGAGCGAGGAGCCCCGATGCCCCGTTTCCTGACGATGATCCGTGTCGACGAGCAGAACGCCCCCGCCGGCGGCCCGAGCCCCGAGCTCATGGAGCGCATGGGGGCGCTCTTCGAGGAGGTCACCAAGGCCGGCGTCATGCTGGACACCGCTGGTCTCACCCCGACCGCCGAGGGCACCAGGATCACCTGGTCCGGTGGTCAGCTCAGCTACACCGACGGACCCTTCACCGAGACCAAGGAGGTCGTCGGCGGGTACGCCATCCTCCAGGCCAAGGACCGGGCGGAGGCCATGGAGTGGACCCGGCGATTCCTCCAGGTCCACGAGGAGTACTGGACCATCACCGCCGAGATCCGCCAGATCGTCGAAGGCTGACCGACCGCGTGTCCGGTGGGCGGCCAGCTGATCCGAAGGGTCCGGCGACGGCGTCGAGGGCCACCGACACGGTCGAGGCGGTCTTCCGGATCGAATTCGCCCGGATCGTCGCCCACGTCGCCCGGCTGGTGGGCGACGTGGGCATCGCCGAGGAGCTGGCCCAGGATGCGTTGGTGGCCGCCCTCGAGGCCTGGCCGAGGTCGGGCGTCCCGGACAACCCGGGAGCTTGGCTCATGGCCACGGCCAAGCACCGGGCCATCGACCTGGTCCGTCGCCGGGAGGCCTACGGCCGGAAGCTGGCCGAGGTCGGCCGGGCGCTCGAGGACGTCGTGCCCCCCGAGCCGGCCGATCCCGACGCCATCGATGACGACCTCCTCCGCCTGATCTTCACGGCATGCCATCCGGTGCTGCCGCCCGACGGCCGGATGGCCCTGGCCCTGCGGCTCCTGGGTGGTCTCACGACCCAGGAGATCGCCCGGGCCTTCCTCATCGCCGAGACCACGGTGGCCCAGCGCATCGTCCGGGCCAAGCGGGCGCTGGCCCGGGCCGGGGTCCGTTTCGAGGTGCCCGACGGAGCCGATCGGGCGGCCCGGCTGTCGTCGGTGCTCGAGGTCGTCTACCTCATCTTCAACGAGGGCTACTCGGCGACGGCCGGCGACGACGTGGTCCGCCCCGGCCTGTGCGAGGACGGGCTGCGCCTGGCCCGCCTCCTGGTCGGGCTCATGCCCACCGAGCCCGAGGTCCACGGGCTGGCCGCCCTGCTGGAGTTCCAGGCCTCACGGCTCGGGGCCCGGACCGGACCGACCGGCGAACCGGTGCTCCTGGCCGACCAGAACCGGTCGAGGTGGAACCGGATGCTGATCCAACGGGGCACCGACGCCCTGGCCCGGGCCGGCGACGGGCCCTACTCGCTGCAAGCGGCCATCGCCGCCTGTCACGCCCGGGCCCCCCGGTTCGAGGACACCGACTGGCCGGCCATCGCCTCCCTCTACCGGCAGCTGGCCGCCCAGACCGGATCACCGGTGGTCGAGCTCAACCGGGCGGTCGCCGTGTCCATGGCCGAAGGTCCGAGGGCCGGCCTCTCACTGGTCGACGCCCTGGTCGACGCCCCGGCCCTGGCGCAGTACCACCTGCTGGCCAGCGTCCGGGGTGATCTGCTCGAGCGTCTGGGGCGCGGCGAGGAGGCCCGAGCGGAGTTCCTCCGAGCAGCCTCGATGACGCACAACGCCCGGGACCGGGCCCTGCTCCTCGAACGGGCGTCGCGGGCCGCAGACGGCCTCCCCTGAGTGTGGCCCCCGGTCCCGGTTCGGCCACCACCCACGAACCGGTCCGGGACGTCGGATCGAAACGGTTGCCCGAGCACCACGGTCGGCGGCGGGCCCCGTCCGGTCGGCCGGGCCCGGAGGTGGCGACTACGCCGGGGGCTCGTCCAAGAAGCGCATCACGGCGTCGATGGCTCCGAAGTCCGACGGCGTGGCGAAGTGGTCGACCCCGGACAAGGGGACCAGCTCGACCGAGGGCAGGGCGGCCACCAGGCGGTCGGCGCTGCCGATGAAGTCCTTACCCCCGAACACCACCAGGACCGGGCAGTCCACCGTGGCCAGCTCGTCCTCGCCCAGGGGCCGCCCGGGGCGCCGGAGGAAGGCCACCAGCGCCGCCGGGTCGTTGCCGGCCGAGTCGGCCAGCCGGCGGAAGAGCTCCCCCTGGATGTCCTCGGGGTCGCCCTCCCCCTCCAGGGCCTTGATGATCGGGGCGGCGTCCCCGCCCGAGAAGACGTTGTCGCCCAGGCCCAGGAGGGCCAGGCGGCGGATCCGGCCGGGGTGGTCGACGGCCAGGCGGAGCAGGATCCCGGCCCCGGCCGAGAAGCCCACGGCGTCGAACGGCCCGTCGGGCAGGGCCGCCGCCACCAGGGCCTCGACCTCGGCGTAGGCCCCGGGGTCGGTGGGTCGGGGGGCGGTCCCGTGGCCCAGCAGTTCGATGGGCACGACCGGTCGATCGAGATCGCCCAGGATGTCGACCCACCCGTTCTTGCGCCAGGTGTGGTCGAACGACGAGGCGAAGCCGTGGACCAAGACGATGGGGACGGGGGTGGCGTCGATGCCCGACCCTATCTCCGAGGCCGACGGCCGGGAGATGCTGTCGGCCAGCCTCGCCGGAACCGGCCGGGCCCCCACTACGCTGGGCCGGTCCCCGGACACCCTCCTCGCCATGTGCGGACGCATCGCCCTCTACACGCCCCCGGCCCGACTGGCCCGCTTCTTCTCGGCCACCCTGTCGGCGTCGATGGACCCCGAACCCGCCCCGAGCTGGAACGTGGGGCCGACTCGGGACGTCCTCGGGGTCATCGACGCCGCCGCCGCCTACCACGCGCCCGACACGGCCGCCGGCCGGGTCATCGACCAGTTCCGCTGGGGCCTCATCCCGTCGTGGGCCAAAGACGCCGCCGGGGCCAGCCGGCTGATCAACGCCCGGGCCGAGACGGTGGGCCAGCGCTCCTCGTTCCGTGCCGCCTTCGAGCAGCGGCGGCTGCTGGTGGTGGCCGACGGCTTCTACGAGTGGCGTAAAGGCGCGGCCAAGGGCCGGCCGCCGTATTACTTCCACCGGGCCGACGGCCGTCCCCTGGCCTTCGCCGGCCTCTGGGAGGTGTGGCGCGACCCCAGGCGGCCCGAGGACTCGCCGTGGCTTCGCACCTGCACCATCATCACCACTCGGGGTGGACCGGACATGGCCGGCATCCACGACCGCATGCCGGTGGTGCTCGAACCCGACGTCTGGGACGTGTGGCTCGATCCCGATGACCACGACCTGGCCGCCCTGAGCGGCCTCCTGGCGCCCACCGTGCCCGGCACCCTGGCCCATCACCGGGTGGACACACGGGTGGGCAACGTCCGCAACGACGATCCCGGTCTGATCGCCCCGGTGGCCGCGCAACCCACGTTGGCCGGCCTGGGCGACGATGCCCCGGTGGTCGACCGGTGAGGCTCCTGAGCCGGCTCAGCTGACGGCGAAGCGCGACGCCGCGTCGGCCGGGCCGGCCAGCAGCTCCGGGGCCGGGGTCCGGCCGTGCGCTCGGAGGGCGGCCTCGGTGAACTTGATGGCGTGCTCGTCCCCCGAGTCCACGGCCGCCGCCACCAGGCTGGCCGGGTCGAGCGATCGGGCCAGGTCCTCGACCTCGGTCCGGTCGGCCCCGGGCCGGGCCGGGGCGAAGGCCGCATGGAGGGCGGCCACGGCCTGCCAGGCGTAGGCGAAGGCGGTCGCCCCGTCCTCGGGGCCGAGTGCGGGGATCAGGAGCTCGAGCGCCATGGGGGCGGTGACGGCGTGCACGAGGGCGATGCCGTGACCCGCTCCCACGTTGGCCAGGTAGGCGGCGGCCCCGCCGACCGCCAGGGCGTCCAGGGCGTCCAGGAGGCGCTCGGGCGGCCCGAGGGCGGCCACCGCCTGCTCGAAGGGCGTGGCGATCATGTCCAGGTGGGCGAGCTGGGCGCCGATGGAGTCCTCCTCGGGCGCCTCGGCGGGCAGGGGGGGCACTGCCCCGAGGGCCTCGGCCACGTCGAGCGGCCCGATCAGGAGCGGCGGCCCCGGCAGCTCCTGGTACGCGGTGGCCCAGTAGGCCAGGCCTTGGGCCAGCTCGGCCCGCCGGCCCGGCCGGTCGGCCCGGGCCAGGGCCCGGGTGGCGTGAGCGGTGCGGATCAGACCGTGGCTGGCTCCGGCCACCAGGCCCGGGGCCAACCGGGGCAGCCACTGCCCCAGCACGTCGGCCACCGTCCCGTCGGCCATCGCCCGCTCGAAGGTGGCCACCCAGTCGCCCAGGCGCCGGCGGTCGGCCAGGGCGGCCCCCCACTCCTCGCCGGACAGCGGCCGGCCGGCCGGCGGCCCGGGCTCGAGCCGGCGACGGTAGCGGGCCAGCCAGGGGGCCACGGCGTCGGGTCGGCCCAGCTGCACCAGGGCCTCGGCCACCATGGGCCCGTGGTTGGAGAGGCCGTGGGACCCGAACTCGGGTCCCGTGCCGGCCAGGGCGGCCAGGGCGTCGTCGTAGGCATCGTCATCCGGACCGGCGTCGTCCGGACCGGCGTCGTCCGGACCGGCGCCGGCCGGGACCCCCGGATCGTCGGCGGGAGGCTGGGGATCGGGCACCCCCCCAGTGTGTCTCCCCGATGGTGCCCACCGGGACTGGGCCATCGGCCGGCCGGGACGGCCCGGCGGCCGAGCTCCCGGTACCGGGGCCCCACACGTCGACTGGGTAACCTGTCGGCCACGCCGGGGTCCGGCGGGACCGGAGGGACGTGTGGAACAGCTTCGCTTGGCCGTGGTCGGGGCCGGGAACATCGCCGACCTGAACGTGGCCGGCTACCTGGCCCACCCCCGGTGCGACGTGGTGGCCGTGTGCGACGTCGAGCCCGGGCTGGCCCGGGCGGCGGCCGACCGGTGGGGGGTGTCCCGGGTGTACACCGACCTCGACCAGCTGCTGGCCCAGGACGACGTCGACGCCGTCGAGGTGCTGACCCCGACCCACCTGCACCACGCCCACGCCCTCGACGCCCTCGACGCCGGCAAGCACGTCTCGGTGCAAAAGCCCATGGCCAACACGGTGGACGAGGCCTTCGAGATGGAGCTGGCGGCGACCAAGGCCGACCGGATGCTGCGGATCAGCGAGTGCATGGTGCACTACCCGCCCCTGGTCCTGGCCAAGCAGCTGATCGCCGACGGGGCCATCGGCCGGCCCACCGGGCTGCGGATCAAGACCGTGGTCGGCCAGACCGAGTCGGACTTCACCCACAACCTGCGGGCCGAGGGCTACGGCTGGCGGCTGGACGACCGGTCGCCGGGCGGCCACCTCTTCGACGACATGGTCCACAAGTACGCGGTGGCCCTGTGGCTCTTCGACCAGGACATCGTGTCGGTACAGGCCGTGGTGCGCCGGCGCGACCTGTTCTTCGAGCCGTGCTCGGCCATCTTCGAATACGGCGACCCCGACCTCCTGGGCACCATGGACGTGCACTACGCCCCGGGCATGTGGATGCGCTCCACCTATTACGGGGCCGACGAGTTCTTCGAGATCCAGGGGGATGAAGGCCTCATCTGGGTCACCCGGGCCACCGGGGAGATGCTCGACCTGGCCCCGGTGGTCCTGCACCGGGGCACCGCCCAGTCGCTGTCGACCACCGAGTTCACCGACCTCGACAGCAGCTTCCTGGCCGGCTTCGAGGGCTCGGCCACCCACTTCGTGGACTGCCTGCTCGACGGGACCGCGCCCCGGATGACCCCGGCCGACGCGGCCAAGGTGCTCCAGCTGTGCTTCGCCGTCTACCAGGCCTCCGACACCCGCCTCCCGGTCGACCCCCGGACCATCACCGGCGTGGTCAGCCCGTCAGGCTGGGCCGACTGGTAGCAGGGGGTCGGCCGGCCGGCCGGGGACTGGCGAGAAGCCGGCGAAGTCCGCCCGCTTCTTGGCCCGGGTCAACGCCGAGGGTCCCGGCGCGGTCACCGGACGCACGACCATGGCTCTCAGCTGGGTCAGGTGGGCCGGCAGATGGACCGTGGTCTGCTGGCCGATCAGCCGACCGACCGGGGTGCGCCGGCTGATCGAGAGCACCGGCGGCTCGACCATGGTCACCGGGACCCGGATGCGCACCTCGTCGTCGTCGAGCGTCCCGACGAACTCGAGCACCTGCGCGCTGGAGGTCCGGAGGGCCTCCAAGGGATCGGTCTCGGCCCGCAGCCGGTCCTCGTCGAGCGCCTCGGTCGTGTCCACCCGGCCCTCCTCGAGGCCCCGCAACAGGGCCCGGTCGTGGGCCGCCAGATGGGCGACCACCGTGCGGGCCGGCCAGCCCTCGGAGGGATCGAGAAAGGTCGCCCACTCGACCAGGTCGATGACGTCCCGGTACACACGGGCCAGCTCGGTCGTGTCCACGGCCCGATCGTAGAGCGCCGGCCGGCGCCGTTCACGGGGACCTCGCCCACCACGCCGGCGCCCGGGCCTGGCCCGGTGATCGGCCCCCGCCACCGGGCTCGGCGCTGGCGGCCGCGGGTCCGGGTGGCGGTGACGCTGTGGCGTCCGGTGGCCATCGGGGTGGCCTCCCGGTCCGTTCGGCACGCCGGCCGTCCGGCACGCCGGCCCGCCTCCGGCCCGGCGGCCGGGGACACCGGGCGCTCAGCCCACGGCCCGCCAGTAGATGACGGCGTCCTCGCCCTCGATGGCCCGGGGGATCCGGCCCAGTTCGACGAAGCCCAGCTCCTCGTAGAGGGCCCGGGCCGGGTTGGACTCGAAGACCAGGTTGAACTGGATGGCGTCGAACCCGCAGCCCGGGGCCCGCACGATGGAATCTTCGACCAGGACCCGGCCCACCCCGGAGCGCCGGTGGCCGGCCGCCACCACGTAACCGGCGTTGGCGATGTGGGCGCCTCGGCCCACGAAGTTGGGCTTCAGGTAGTAGGCACCGACCAGGAGCCCGTCGATCCGGGCGCCCACCACCGCCGACACCGGTCGGACCCAGGTGGCCTCGAAGTCGTCCCGGGTCAGGGGAGCCCGGTGGGGGTAGCCGTCGCCCGAGGCCACCACGTCCGAGAACAGCCCGAACAGCTCCTCGACGCCGACCCCGACCACCGGCCCGAGCACCAGCTCGGCCCCGCCCGGCGTGGTGACCCGGCGGGTCGAGGCCGCCCCGAGCGGGAGGTCCACCTCACACCACCGGGCTGAGCCCACCGTCCAGGTTGACCGCGGTCCCGCTCACGTACGAGGCCCGGTCGCTCAGGAGATAGGCGGCGAGGTCGGCGAACTCCTCGGCCCGGCCGACCCGGCCCAGCGGGATGCCCGAGCCCTCGCCCATGCGCCGGTAGAGCTCGTCGACGGTGATGCCCTGGGCGTCGGCCTGGCGCTCCCACTGCCCGCTCTCGACCAGCCCGATGAGGATGGCGTTCACCCGGACGCCGTCCGACCCGAGCTCCTTGGACAGGGCCTTGGTCAGGGCCAACCCGGCGGCCCGGCTGACCGACGTGGGTGTCGACCCGGCACCCGGGGCCTTGCCGGCGATGGCCAGGACGTTGAGCACCGATCCGCCGCCCAGCCGGAAGTGGGGCAGGACCATCCGGGTCAGCCGGACGGCGGCCATCACCTTGAGCTCGAGGTCGTCGTGCCAGTCGGCGTCGGAGGACTCGGCCAGCCGCTTGGCGCTGGCCCGGCCGGCGTTGTTGACCAGCCCGTCGATGGACCCGAACCGGGCCACCGTGGCCTCGACCAGCCGGGCCAGGTCCTCGGGCCGGCTGACGTCGGCCGCCACCGCCAGCACGTCGCCCCCCACGGCCTCCAGGGCGCCGGCCGTCGTGGCCAGCTTCTCCGGGTCCCGACCGCACAGCGCCACCCGGGCCCCCTCCTCGACCAGCCGGTGGCACAGGGCCCGGCCGAGGCCGTCGGAGCCGCCGGTGACCAGCACCACCTGTCCTTCGAGTCGCAGGTCCACGAGGTCCGAGATTATCGACCTCGGGCTCGGTCACCGGCCGGCCGGCGGGCCAGCCGGAACATCCGGATGGTCCGGTCGGTGCGGGACCGGTAGACGTCGTAGGTCGTGGCCAGGTCGGTGAAACGGTGCCAGGCCCGGTCCCGGGCGTCGCCCTCGAGCAGCTGGGCGGTGACCGGCACGGTCCGGCCGCCGACGGCCACGGTGGCCGCCGGGTGGGCCAGCAGGTTGGTGCTCCACGCCGGGTGGCCGGCCCGCCCGAAGTTGCTGGCCGCCAGGAGCACGCCGTCGCCGTCGGTCACGTAGACCACTGGCGTGGTCCGGGGCTGGCCGGTCCGGGCCCCCGTGGTGGTCAGGAGGAGGAGCGGCGTCCCGAAGGGACCGAGCACGGTGTACCGGCCGGCCGAGCGGTGAAGCAACCACCGGTCGACCGGGACCAGGGTGCGGATGAGCCACGACCCCCCGGCCGTGCCGGCCAGCCGGTGGGCCACCCGGGAGGGGGCGGTGCCCCGCCGCCCCCACGCCACCTCGGGGAACGGACCGGTACCGGCCGGCCCATCGTGGCGACCGTTCATCCTTGTGACCCCCTCCGCCGCGGTGCCCGCCGGCCCGGCCGTCCGATCGACCCAGCTTGCCAGCACCGCTCGGGGGCCGGCCCGGGTGCACGGGTCGGGCGGATCGACCAGTACCCTGATTTTCAAGCCCCCCGCACGGGTGGGCCAACGTTCTGGTCCCGGCCGGGATCGTCTCTCGGAAACGGGACGACGGCCGACCGAGGCCACGGTGGAGGCGACCGGCGGCGACCGGCCCTCCCCCAGGTCTCGTACCGGACCCCCTCTCGGTACGAGGGCGGCGCCGGTCCGGGCGGCCTACGGGCTGCCGGGCCGGCCCGCTTCTTTCCCCCCACGGCCGTCGGCCGGCCCATCGGCCCCCAGGCCGCCGTCTCCCGGCTGACCCTCGAGGCCCAGGGCGTAGCCCTCCAAGAACAGGGCCGCCTCGGCGTGGCGGGGGTAGCGGTCGGCCACCCCGTGGAACCGAGGGGAATGGTCGGGGTGGACCAGGTGGGTCAGCTCGTGGACGACCACGGCGTCGAGCACCCACCCCGGAACCCGTTGCAGGCGGTGGGAGAGCCGTATCTCGCCGGTCGAGCTGGTGCACGACCCCCAGCGCTTGTGCTGGTTGGTGACCCAGCGGATCGACGTCGGGTGCACCCCGTCGACGTAGCGGTCAGCCAGCTCGGCCGCCCGACGGGCCAGGGCCTCGTCCGATCCCCGGGCATGGGGTCGGCGGGACTCGGTCCGGGCGACCAACCACTCCACCAGCTCGTCGCGCCGGGCGCCGCGCAGGTGGGCCGGGATGACCACCACGATGCGGCCGTCCTCCCAGAATGCGGTGGCCGTCTTCCGCCGCCGGGCGCTGACCCGGATCTCGACCGGCGGACGGGGCGCCGGGTCAGGGGCCGGGTCGGCGGGGGCGGCCGGCGGTCCCCCGGGGCGGCGGGCCCGGCGCGGGCCCGGGTCGTCGCCTCGCCGGAAGAGGGAGGCCTGCCACGGGAGGTGCTCGCCCTGCATCAGACCATTGTCGCCGCCGGGCCGACCGCCGGTGGCCGATGCCCGCCGACCAGGGATGGCGGCCACCCGGCCGGGCTACCCTCGCCGGGGCCGGGCCCTTCCCGGCGGACGGGGGAGCGATCCGGTGAGCGACCAGACCATCGTCGAGGAGCTGCAGGGGTTCTTCGCGGCCTACAACAACACCTTCGCCGCCCTCAGCCGGGGCGAGCGGACCGACGGCCGGGCCATGCTCGACTTCTACGCCGTGCCGGTGACCATGGCCGGAGACGCCGGGGCGACGTTGGTCGACGACGAGTCGACCCTGGTCGGCTCGGTCATGGCCACCGCGGCCGATCTGGCCACAGTGGACTACGACCGCAGTGAGCAGGAGTCGTTCACGGCCCGGGTGGTGAACCAGCGGACGGCGGTCGTGGACATCGGCTTCGTGCGCCGGACCGGTTCGGGGGCGGCCCTGGGCCGACTGCACACCACCTTCGTGGTCGTCCGGGGCGACGCCGGCTGGCGGATCGTGGTGCTGGCCACCACGCCGCTCTGAGGCCGTCGAGCGCCCCCCGACCGGCCCCCTACTGGACGGCCAGCAGGTCGACCACGAAGACCAGGGTCTCGTTGGGCCCGATGGCCGAGCCGGCGCCGGTGGCTCCGTAGCCGAGGGCCGGCGGGATGACGATCACCCGACGGCCGCCGACCTTCATGCCCTCGATGCCCTGGGCGAAGCCCGGGACGACCTGGTTGAGCGGGAAGGTGGTCGGCTGACCCCGCGACCACGAGGAGTCGAAGACCTTCCCGGTCGTGTAGCTGGTCCCCACGTACTGGACCTTGACCGTGCTGGTCGCTGTGGCCTCGGCTCCGGTCCCGACCACCAGGTCCTTGGTGACCAGCGAGGTCGGGGCCGGACCGGTGCCCGGCGCGGGCAGGGGCTCCTTGGACAGGTCGGTGGCGTTGGACACCTCGGGCACGGAGCCTCCTTGGCTGGGGGTGGTCGAACCGCTCGACGCCGCCGGTGCACCGGTGGTCGTGGTCGCCGGGGCGTTGGCGGTGGTCGGCGACGACGAGCAGGCTGCCAGGCCGAGGGCGGCCAGCAACAACAGGGGAATGATCGAGCGGGGGCGCACGGGCCGAGAATCTAAAGCATCGGCCGCACCTCCCGGCGTCACCCCGGCCCCGGTGGGCCATGATCTGGTGATGGCCGGCCGTCGCAAGCCCCGTCCGCCGGCCCTGGCCGGGCTCCTCTTGACCCCCGGGGCCGGGGCCGACCGGACCCAGAGCGCCCTGGTGGCCGTGGACGACGCGGTGTCGGCCGGCGGGCTGGCCGTCCGCCGGGTGGACTTCCCCTATCGCCGGGCCGGCCGACGGGCCCCCGACCGGGCTCCGGTGCTGGTGGCCACGGTGGTCGAGGAGACACAGGCCCTGGCGTCCGAGCTGGCCGTGGCCACCGACCACCTGGCCATTGGCGGGCGCTCGATGGGCGGGCGGATGTGCTCGATGGCCGTGGCCGAGGGCCTGGCGGTCGGCGCCCTGGTCCTCATCAGCTATCCCTTGCACCCGCCCGGCCGGCCCGAGAAACTCCGCACCGACCACCTCGGCGCCCTGACCGTGCCCTGCCTCTTCGTCTCGGGCACCCGCGACGCCTTCGGCACCCCGACCGAGCTCGACCGGGCCACCGCGGCCATCCCCGGTCCGGTGACCACGGTGTGGATCGAGGGCGGCGACCACGGGCTTCGGGGTAAGGACGGCGCCGTGGCTGAGGCGGTGGCCCAGTGGCTGAGCGGCCTGGCCTGAGCGGCCTGGCCTGAGCGGTCCGGCCTGAGCGGTCCGGCCAGCCCCCGGCCGGCTGAGCGCCGGGTCAGGACCGGTCCCGGGGGGGGACGCCGGGACCGGCGGGTGGCCAACCCGGGAGCCGCTCCGCCGGCTTTACTGTACCGTCTGGACGGTATAGTAAATCCATGACCAAGGCCGACGAGACCCGGGCCCGCATCCTGACCGCGGCCGAGAACGTGGTGCTGCGCGACGGGGTGAACCACCTCACCTTGGAGTCCACGGCGACCCAGGCCGGCCTGTCCAAGGGCGGCGTGCTGTACCACTTCCCGAGCCGCGACGCCCTGGTCGGCGCGATGGTGACCCGGCTCATCGAGAGCTTCCACGCCGACCTGGCCGACCGCCAGGCGGCCGACCGGGCCCCGGGATCGTTCACCCGCGCCTACGTCCAGGCCACCTTCGACCCGGGCTGCCCCCCCGAGACCGAACGGGAGAACCGCCTGGGCGCCGCCCTGGTCGCCGCGGCGACGGCCGAGCCCGAGCTCTTGGCCCCGCTGCAGGCCGACTTCGCCGACATGCAACGGGGCGTGCAGAACGACGGCATCGACGCCGCCCGGGCTACCGTGGCCCGGTTGGCCGCCGACGGGCTCTGGCTGGCCGAGCTGTTCGGCCTGGGACCGCTCGACCCCGGACTCCGGGCCCGGGTGGCCGACGTGCTGGTCGACCTGACCAGGGAGTCGCCGTGAGCACCCCGAGCCCGATGCTCGAGTCGCCGGCCGAGGCCCAAAGCGCCGACCGGCTGGTCCGGTCGCTGTCCCTGGCCATCTTCCTCCAGTGGCTCGGGGCCAGTGCCATCCTTCCCCTCCTGCCGCTGTACCTGCGCCAGAAGGGCGGCTCGGACCAGCTGGTCGGGGTGGTCATGGGGGCGTACTTCGTGGCCAGCCTGGTCTCCCAGTATCCGGCCGGCCGCCTGGCCGACCGGGTCGGCCGGCGGACCGTCCTGTTGGGCGGGCTGGTCATCTACGCCGTGGGCAGCATGGGCTTCCTCCTGTCCGTGGGGCCGGGCGGCGACATCGCCCTCCGGGCCCTCCAAGGTTGCGGTGCCGGCTGCGCCGAGGTGGCCGCGCTGGCCATGGTGGCCGGGG
>Ga0181519_10003225_pt1 | contig 13484 bp, 15 predicted proteins | sample PEATcosm2014_Bin_26_FD_121102 | JGI IMG/M metagenome (GOLD analysis project Ga0181519, IMG submission 121102) | Peatland microbial communities from MTU Mesocosm Facility, Houghton, MI, USA - PEATcosm2014_Bin02_10_metaG | ecosystem: Environmental > Terrestrial > Soil > Wetlands > Peat | place... | reverse complement strand
CGCCGGCGCGGTTCTTGCCCATGCCGTGCATGCCGGTCTTGGCCTTGAAGTGCTGCTGGTAGCGGAAGTCGATCAGCGTGTTGAGGCCGCTCGCGCATTCGACGACGACATCGCCGCCGCGGCCGCCGTCGCCGCCGTCGGGCCCGCCGAACTCGATGAACTTCTCGCGGCGGAACGACACGCAGCCGGCCCCGCCGTCGCCGGAGCGTATGTAGACGCGGGCTTGATCAAGGAACTTCATGGAGATCCGTCACGGTCGTGTGCGCGACAAGGCCGCTGCGGCGCGCGCTCCAGGCGGCGCGCGACAACGCGAAGCGATCGCAGGGAACGAGCCCGCCGCGCGCCGGCGCGCCCTCGAGCCCCGAGCCGACGAAGGCGAAGCCTGCCTTCTCCAGCACGCGGCGCGAAGCGGGATTGTCGACATGGCTGCTGGCGACGATTTCGATCGCGTCGGTCAGGCTGAGCCCGGAATCGATGATCGCCTCGACCGCCTCGCTCGCCAGACCCTTGCCCCAGGCCTCCGGCGCCAGGGCGTAGCCGAGCGTGAGGCGCCCCTGGGCGCGGCCCTCGAGGCTGACCGCGCCGAGCACTTCGCGCATGTCGCGCAGCGGGGTCAACACCAGGGTCATGTCGCGCCCCGACGCGTTGCCTTCGCGCGCGGCGAAGATGAAGCGCTCGGCGGTGCCGGCCGGATAAGGGTGGGGAATGCGCGCGGTGTGTTGCGCCACTTCCCAACGGCTGCAATAGCGCTCGATCGCCGCCGCATCTGCGGCCCGCGGCCAGCGCAACCAGAGCCGCGCGGTCTCCAAGCGGAAGACATCGTCTCGGGCAAGATCGGGGAACATTTCCACTCCGGACCAGCGAGGGGCGCGCCGCGGCGGGCCCCGAAACAACGAAGGGAACGCGGCGATCCGCATCCCCTTCATAAGCGCTCGGCTTACCGGACTTGCTGGAAGGGCGCCTTTTTTGGGGCCTTCCTATCTCGGGGGCGTCTCGAGATCGTCCGCGGGGGCTTTTCGCCACAGCGGGGGATCTCGTCAGGCCCCCGCCGTTTACTCGGCCGCTTTTTGCGCGACCACCGTTACGTATTGACGACCTTTTTCTTTACACTCGAAGGTCACGGCGCCGGTGATGGTCGCGAAAAGCGTGTGGTCCGTGCCCATGCCGACATTGCGGCCGGCGTGGAACTTCGTGCCGCGTTGGCGCACGATAATCATGCCCGGAGCGACCTGCTCGCCGCCAAACTTTTTCACGCCGAGGCGGCGACCATCCGAATCGCGGCCGTTGCGCGACGAGCCGCCTGCTTTCTTGTGAGCCATCTTGATCCGCTCCAAAACCGACGCGGCGCGCGCAGCGCTAGCCGGCCGGGTGTATAATGCAATTGCGGCGCCAAGGAAAGCCTCAGCGCGCGGGTTTTTCGCCTCAGGCCGGCACGATCTGGGTGATCTTGACGATCGTCAGATCCTGCTTGTGGCCGTGCTTGCGGCGCGAATTCTTGCGGCGGCGCTTCTTGAAGGCGATGACCTTCGGGCCACGCGCCTGCTCGACGATTTCGCCCAACACGCGAGCCCCGACGACGTTGGGCGCGCCGACGTGATTGGTCTCGCCGTCGAACAACGCCAGGACGTCGTCGAAGGTTACGGCCGTCCCGGCGTCGCCCTCGAGCGACATGACCGGGATCGTTTGGTCGGCGGCGACCTTGTACTGTTTGCCGCCGCTGCGAATGACTGCGAACATCGTTTTCTCCGTGTTCATCCCGGTTCTGCACGGAACCCCGCACGACCGGCTTCTTTGCAGCTTGCAACCTGCTGGTTTTAAGCGCCCGGCCCGCCGCATTGGACGCGGCAAAGCAAAAGCGCGGCCAAAACGAGCCGCGCGCGAGCGCCGGTCCTATAGTCGCCGGCGTCGGCTAAGTCAATCGCGGCGCCGCGCGCTTTGGCGCCGATCAGTCGCCGGTGACGACCAGCGGCAAATGCCGGCGCGGCGGCGCGCCGCGGCCGATCTCGATCACCTTCGGTCCGTCGTCCGTCCAGCCCCGCTGCGGTCCGGCCGCCGGCGCGAACGCCACATTGACGAAGACCGGGACGGCGACGACGAACGGCGACGGCGTCGGTTCTGGGCCGGGCTCCACCACTGCGCCGGCGACGGCGCCGTCGCCGATCAGGCCGGCGAACCCTTGACGATGATGATGGCGCCAGAAGTCGTGATCGCCGCCGGCATCCCGCAAGGCCGCGTGGCGTAGGCCGCCAGGCGAGGGCTGGCGAAAGGCCGGCGGGTCGGCCACGATGCGCACGCCCGCCGTTGCGGCGACCGGCGCCGCCGCGAAGGCGACTAGCAAAGCGGACATTGCCAGCAAGATTCTCATCGCGCCGCTCCCCGCGTCCGGCCGCCCCGGGGACAAGGTTAAGCCATTCGTAACCGGACCGGAAGCCCTAACCGCGGGCGCCGCCGCGCGACGCTCGATGACCGCTTGGAGGCGGGGGCTTCCCTTAACCCATCGGCATTCTGACGTTCGGGCCGCAGCGAACGGCTGCGGTTTAGAACGTCGTCGTGATGCCGCCGTCTACGGCGATGCTCTGTCCGGTGATGAACGAAGCGGCGTCGCTGGCGAGGAAGACCACGACGCCGGCAATTTCTTCCGGTCGCCCCCAACGGCCCAACGCGGTGCGCCGCTTGAGCCAGCGCGCCCACTCCGGATCTTCGACGAGATTGGCGTTGACCTCGGTGGCGAAGGTTCCCGGCGCAACCGAGTTTACCGTAATCCCGTGGCTTCCGAGATCATTGGCGAGCGCGCGGGTGAGGCCGTCGAGGCCCGCCTTGGCGGCCGCATAGCCGACGTCGCCGCTCCGGCCGAGGCGTCCAATCACAGACGTGACATTGATAATTCGACCCGGCGCTCGGCGGCGGATCAAATCGCGAGCAACCGTCTGGCACATCGAATATGCGGAGATCAAATGGTTATCGAGCATGCGGCCAAACTCCTCGGGCGACATCTCGTTGAACCCGCGGCGGTCGCGTTGACCAACGTTGTTTACCAGCACGTCGATGTCTCCGAGCCGAGACAGCGCCCGCTGCGCAGCGTCGCGCTGCGTGACATCGAACGGCGCGCCGTGAACGTCCAATCCCTCAGCGCGTAATTTTCGGACGGCCGCCTCGAGCGGGCCGGACTGGCGCCCGTTCAGAAACACCCGCGCGTCGGCCGCGGCCAGACCTCGCGCCATCTCCAGCCCGAGCCCGCGAACTGAACCCGTCACCAAGGCGGTGCGGCCGGCGAGCGAGAAGCTGGTGTTGAGAACCATCCCGGCGCCTCGACTGAAACGACCGTTTCAGTTATTCGCTATCGCATCGAGGGCCTGGGCGCAAGATTATCGGGAGCGGAAGCCATGAAGGTCGAACCGTCTTCCCGGCAGGCGGAGTTGTTCGACGCCAGCTACGCCTATGTTCTCGATCATGGACTCAACGGACTGTCGCTGCGCCCCTTGGCGGCGGCGATTGGCAGCAGTCCCCGGGTTCTGCTTTATCTGTTCGACAGCAAGGAGAACCTGCTGCGCGAACTGCTGGCTCGGGCGCGACGCGAGCAGATCGCGCGGATGACCTCCGCTCTCAATGCGGCGGGACTGAATGACGCGTTCGACGAATCCGCCGCGCTTTTGTGGAGCTGGCTCTCGGCGCCGGAACAGCGCCCAATGGTCCGCCTCACGTATGAAGCGTTTATGCTTTCGCTCAGCCGCGCGCCCGGCCCATGGGCGGGTTTCGCCAGGGAATCGGCTCAAGATTGGCTGGAATTGCTGATCGACGCGCAACCTGACGCGCCAAGGGCTGCGGCGGAAGCTCGAGCAACCCGCGTCTTGGCCACGATACGCGGTCTGTTGATCGATCTTCTCGCCTGCGGCGACGGCGAACGGGTGGAGGCCGCAGCGCGCTTGGGCTGGCTATAAATTGCAAATCAGGCGGACGTCCGAACCGAGCGTCGCCACCGGTTGATGGGCGGGAAAGGCGATCAGTGGGCTATGCTCGCCGGCGTTCGCGCGGATCGGAGCGGCGGGCCCAGCCCTGCCGCGCTCGTCTGGCCAACCCTCCGTATTGACTCGGTCTTCGCCGGCCCCGAGTCTCGCTGCGTAACTCCGCCGTCGCCATCGGCGGGCGCAATCATGAGAACGATCCAACAGGAGCCTCGCCGATGCTGCTCGATTGGGCGCTCGCCAGCCTTCATCATCTGGCGATCTTCACGCTCGCCGCGATCATCGCCTTCGAGTTGGCGCTGACCGCGCGCGCCATCGACGACGTTGCGATCACGCGCCTGGCGCGGATCGACGCCTGGTACGGCGTCGTGGCCGGCATCGTGCTGGCGGTCGGCGCGGCGCGCGTCACGTTCGGCGCCAAGGGGCCGGCCTACTACATGGCCAACGCCTTCTTCTGGACCAAGATGGGGCTGTTCGTCGCCGTCGGGCTGCTGTCGATTCCGCCGACTCTGCGCTATCTCGCGTGGCGGCGGCAGTTGCGGAGCGATCCCGCCTTCCGACCCGACGCCGCGGCGCTGCGTTCGGTGCGGCGCGCGTTGTGGGCGGAGGTCGCCTTGTTTGCCGGCATTCCCGTCGCCGCCGCGGCGATGGCGCGCGGTTACGGAATGTGACCGTCGCGCGCTGGCTATGATTGTCCGACAATCTTGACTCGCTCGGGCAGATCGTCATCGCAATCCGCGCGCGAATCGGCGTCTAAGTCTCTGAAAACGCCCGCGCGCTGAATCGAATTGTCGCCGCGCTTCCCACCGCCTACGGTGCCGGCGGCCGCGACGCAAAGGCGAAGGACGGACGATGGCGGAAGGCGAGCCAAGCGCGCCGGGGGCGGGGCGGGGGCGGGCCGGCGAAGTCCTGTCCGCTTTCCTCAAGCTCGGCCTCACGTCGTTCGGCGGGCCGATCGCCCATTTCGGCTATTTTCGCGCCGAGTTCGTCGCGCGGCGCGGCTGGCTTTCCGAGCGCGCCTTCGCCGATCTCGTCGCGCTCGCGCAGTTTCTGCCCGGTCCGGCGTCGAGCCAGACCGGCTTCGCCATTGGCCTGACGCGCGCCGGCTGGCTCGGCGGCCTTGCCGCCTGGGCGGGCTTCACCTTGCCCTCGGCTGTTCTGATGCTCGCCTTTGCCTATGGCGCGGCGGGGATCGCCGACCTCTGGTGGGGCGCCGGCCTGTTGCATGGGCTGAAGCTGATGGCGGTCGCGGTGATCGCTCAGGCGCTGCTCGGCATGGCCAGGAGCTTCTGCGCCGACGCGCCGCGCGCCGCGATCGCCGCGGCGGCGCTGGCCGTGGTCTCGTTCGTTCCCGGCTCGCTCGCCCAGCTGGCGGCGATCGTCGGCGGGGCTGTCGCTGGAATGGCCTCGGTTCGCGGCGCCGCGCCGGAGGCGGCCGACGATTTCGCGCCGCATCTGTCGCGCCGCGCCGCGTTCGTCGCGCTGGCGCTGTTTCTCGCGTTGCTGGCGCTGTCGTTCCTGCCGGCCGGCGAAGGGCTCTTTGCGCTCGCCGCCGCGTTCTATCGCTCCGGCGCGCTGGTGTTCGGCGGCGGCCATGTCGTGCTGCCGCTGCTGCGCGACGCGCTGGTTGCGCCGGGGTTCCTGCCGCAGGGCGCGTTCCTCGCCGGCTATGGCGCGGCGCAGGCGCTGCCGGGACCGTTGTTCGCCGTGGCGGCCGATTTCGGCACCCTCGTTGGCGCGCCGCCGGCCGGCTTGGCGGGCGGCGTCGTGGCGCTGGCGGCGATCTTCCTGCCGGGAATGTTGGCGCTGGTCGCCGCGCTGCCGTTCTGGCGCGCGTTGCGCCGCGAGACGCACGCCCAAAGCGCCATGGCGGGAATCAACGCGGCGGTGGTCGGCCTGCTCGCCGCGGCGCTCTACAATCCGGCCTTCGTCAGCGCCGTGCTCAGTCCACGCGATTTCGCCGTCGCGGCGGCGGCGTTTGCGCTGCTTGTCGCTTGGCGTGCGCCGCCGCTCCTCGTCGCCGCCCTCGCCGCGGCGGCCGGCGTGGCGCTCGCCGCGTGAAGCCGCGGATCACTCCGCCTTCTTCAGTTCCTTCAGCTTGCCGAACACCGACTCGACGTCGATCTTCTCTTCAGTCGGCTGCTTGGCGGCAGGCGCGGCGCCAAACACTTCGCTCGTCGTCGACGGCGTCGGCCGCGCGGTCGTCACCTCCGCCGGAACGAGCGTCTGGGTGCGGTCCTCTTCGACCTTTGGGCGGTCCTTGGCGGCGCGGTTGACCTCGAAATCGAGATCGATCTGCGAACACAGGCCGAGCGTCACCGGGTCCATCGGCTGCAGATTGGCCGAGTTCCAGTGGTTGCGGTCGCGGATGGCGTCGAGCGTGTGCTTGGTCGTGCCGACCAGACGCATGATCTGCGCGTCCTTGAGCTCGGGATGGTTGCGCAACAGCCACAGGATCGCGTTCGGCCGATCTTGGCGGCGCGACAGCGGCGTGTAGCGCGAGCCGCGCGGCTTCTTGAATTCCGGCACGCGCACTTTGCTCGCCGCGATCTGCAGGCGATGCTCGGGATCCTTCTCCGCAGCGGCGATCTCCTCGCGGGTGATCTGGCCGGTCGAGATCGGGTCGTAGCCCTTGATGCCGGTCGCGACCTCGCCGTCGGCGATGCCTTTCACTTCGAGCGGGTGCAGTTTGCAGAACTCCGCAATCTGGTCGAACGTCAGCGATGTGTTCTCGACCAGCCAAACGGCGGTGGCCTTCGGCATCAGCGGCGCTTCGGACATGAAGTCGGACTCCTTGGACCTGCGGTTGCGCGCGTTCGCCCTCTGCGAGGGCTGAGGCGCAGCCTCAAATCGTCAAACTCGAGGGAATGGACATATACTAGGCGTCGGGCCTGCAAATTGCAATCGAATCGGCGCAATTTCGCGTGGGGCGCCCTGGCGCCGCCGGGCGATTGCGCTTACCTGCCGCGAGTCGATTTCGCTCTTGGAGGAAAACGCCATGACCCCCAGACTTCCTTTCATCGCCCTCGCCGCCGCGTTGGCGCTCGGCCTCGCCGCTGGCCTGGCGAGCGAAGCCCAGGCCAAAGGCTGCCTCAAGGGCGCGGTGGTCGGCGGCGTCGCCGGCCATTACGCCGGTCACCACGCCATCGCCGGCGCGATCGGCGGCTGCATCGTCGGCCACCACATGGCCAAGGTGAACGAAGAGAAGCAGAAAGAACAGCAGGCGCAGCCGGCGCCAACGCCCGCGCCGACGAAGTCGTGGTGATCCGTTTCACGCCTTGTTGTTGAGCGCCCGCTCGGCCTTCGGGTCGAGCGGCCAGCGCGGCCGCGCCGCGACGGCGAGGTCGTCGGTCTGGCCGAGGCGCAGTCGTTCGAGTCCGGCCCAGGCGATCATCGCGCCGTTGTCGGTGCAGAGCTTCGGCGGCGGCGCGATCAGCGGCAAACCGGCCTGAGCGCAGAAGCGCCCCATGCCCTCACGGATCGCGCCGTTCGAGGCGACGCCGCCGGCGACGACCACCGCTTGCGCCGCGCCGGCCCGTTCGCGGAACAGCCTGAGGCCGACCCTGAGCCGGTCCTCGATCACGTCGACCACCGCCGCCTGGAACGAAGCGCAGAGGTCGGCGACGTCGCGCGGCCGTAAGGGGGCGATCGCCTGGGCGGCGAGCCGCGTCGCCGTCTTCAGGCCCGACAGCGAGAAATCGGCGTTTGGCCGGCCGAGCAGCGGCCGCGGCAGGGCGAAGCGCGTCGGGTCGCCCTCGCGCGCCGCCGCCTCGACCGCCGGCCCGCCTGGATACGGTAGGCCGAGTAGTTTGGCGGTCTTGTCGAACGCCTCGCCAATCGCGTCGTCCATCGTCGCGCCGAGCCGCAGATAGTCGCCGACTCCCTTGACCGCGAGGATCTGCGTATGACCGCCGGAGGCGAGCAGCAGCAGATAGGGAAAGGCGAGTCGGCCGCCGAGCCGCGCCACCAGCGCGTGCGCCTCGAGGTGGTTGACGGCGACGAACGGTTTGCCAGTCGCCAGCGCCATGCCTTTGCCAGTCATCAACCCGACCAGCACGCCGCCGATCAGGCCCGGCCCTGCCGCCGCGGCGACCCCGTCGAGCGCGCCGGCCTTGACGCCGGCGGTCGTCAGAGCGCGCGCGATCAGCCCGTCGACGATCTCGACATGGGCGCGGGCGGCGATCTCCGGCACCACCCCGCCATAGGGCGAGTGGGCGGCGATCTGGCTCATCACTTCGTCGGCGAGGATTTCGCCGGTTCCGTCGCCGCGCAGCCGCACCACCGCCGCCGCGGTCTCGTCGCAGGTGGTTTCGATGCCGAGGACGCGCATTCGGCGCTGTCTATACGCTTGGCGTGCGCCTGCCCAGGGCCTAATGAGCGGCGACGGCGCCTGCAGCGCCGCCGGAGAGCGCATGATCCGACGAATTGCGCTGATGCGGGCCGAGAACGACGCCACGGCGACCGCCGCCGAACTCGCCGCGCGCGGGTTCGAGGCCGTGATCGCGCCGGCGATCGAGATCCGCGCGCTGTCGGCTTCGGCGCCCGAGGGGCGGTTCGATGCGCTGGTGGCGACCAGCCCGCGCGCGCTTTGGGCGCTGGGCGAAGCCGATCGCGTCCGGCTGGCGCCGATTCCGCTCCATGTCGCGGGCGTGCGCGCCGCGGGCGCGGCGCGGGAGGCGGGAATTACGCTCATCGGCGAACCCGCCGCCGACGCCGGGGCGCTGGCTGAGCGATTGGCGCGAACGTTGCCGCCGGGAGCGCGTCTGCTCTATCTCGCCGGCCGCGATCGCAAGCCGACGCTCGAAGCGGCGCTCGCCTCCGCCGGCCTTTCCGTTCGCGCGGTCGAGCTTTACGCAGCGGAGGCGCGCGAGGCGTGGAGCGGGCGCGAATCCGGGGCGGTCGCCGGTTGCGACGGCGCGCTGCACTATTCGCGCCGCACCGCAGCGCTCGCCGTTGGACTGGCGGCGCGGGCGGGGCTGGCTGAACGCTTCCGCGCGCTTCTCCATGTCTGCCTCTCTGCTGACGTCGCCGAAGCGCTCGCCGCCGACGGCGCGACGCGAATCGTCGCCGCCGCCGCTCCTGACGAGGCGCATCTCCTGGCGGCGCTGGAGCGGGCCTACGGGGCTTCGCCAAAAGGCTGAGGCGGGCGCAGGGGGCCGCGACGCCGCGCCGGTTTCCAACCCGGGGCGGCTCGCCTATAGAGTCGCGCGGAGCGACAGCGAGGGCCCATGGCCGAGGATCCGATCCCGAGCGCCGAACCGGAGATCAGCGCGCCGCCGCCGATCGCCCCGCCGAGTCCCGCCCGGCCGGATCCCGGGGTGATCGACGGCGAGGCGACCGAGATCCGCGACGAGGCCGTCGCGGCGACCGAAGCGCCGCCGGCGGATGCGCCGCCGCCGTCCGAACCGAATCGCGTCGTCGCTTATGCTCTTCCCGCCGCCGCCGGCGTCGGCGGCGCGATCCTCGGCGCGGCGCTCGCCTTGCTCGCCGCGTGGCTGATCGATCCGCGCGCCGGCGCGCTCGACGACGCCCGCGCGCGGCTCGCCGCCGTCGAGAAATCCGCACAAAGCGAGTCCGCGACGGCGTCGGCGCTCGACAAACGAATTGCGGCGCTCGAAGCGGGCGCCGGCGGCGCCGCCAAATCGGGCGCGATCGACGCGCTGACCCGCCGCATCGACGCCCTTGAAGCGTCCGGCGGCGACGTCAAGACGGCGCTCGGCCAAGCGCGCGCTGCGCGCGCCGACGCCGCCAAGGCGCTCGCCGCGTCGCAGGCCGCGCCGACCTCGACGAACGCGGCTGCGCCCGCCGAATCGACCCCGCTCGAACCGCGTCTCGCCAAGCTCGAAAGCGATCTCGCCGCCGCCGACGCGCGGCTGAACCAACTCGGCGCGCTCGACCAGCGCCTCGCCAAGCTCGAGGGCGCGACCGGCGCCGCGCCGAAGAGCGACGCGCGCGTCGCGATGGCGAAGGGCGGCTCGGAGAGCGCGGCTTCGGTCGCAGTGCTCGCGCTTTCGCTCGAACAGCGCTTCGCCGCCAGCGCGCCGTTCGCGGCGGAGCTTGCGGCCCTGTCGCAGCTCGGCGTCGGCGCCGACGCGCTGGCCCCGCTGAAGCCGTTCGCCGAATCCGGCGCGCCCTCTTTGTCCGCGCTCGCCGCCACCTGGGCCAAGGTCGAGCCGGCGGTCGCCGCCGCCGCGCCGCCGCCCGGGCGCGGCGGCTGGGACCGGCTCCTCGACCATATCCGGGCCCTAGTGCGCGTCCGCCGGGTCGGCGAGGCGGTGGGAAGCGACGAATCCGACCCACCGGTCGCGCGGATCGGCGCGGCGCTGGAGCGTCGCGATCTCGCCGCGGCGCTCGTCGCCTTCGGCGAATTGCCGGATGCTTCGCGCGCCGCCGGCGCAGCCTGGGACGATGCGGCGAAGGCGCGCGCGGCGGCGGCCAAGGCGGCCTCGGCGCTGCGCGCCGACGCAATCGGGGGCCTCGCGGCGGCGAAAGACTGACCCGCCGCGAAAAGGAGTTCTTCACGTCCGGCGCGCTAAGTCTCGAGCGGCGCCGGAACGCGCCGGAGTTCGTTGGTCATGGTTCGCCTGCTGCTGTTTCTCGTCCTGCTGGCGCTCGCCGCCTCCGGGCTCGCTTGGCTGGCCGAGAATCCTGGCGACGTCGCGCTGACTTTTCACGGCGTCGAATACGACGTCTCGCTGATGGTCGCGATCGCGATCGTCGTCGGCTTGGCGATTGTCATCGCGCTCGCCTGGGGCGTCATTCGCTTCGTCTTCCGCCTGCCGTCGCTGATGTCGCTCGCCGCCAAGGCGCGGCGGCGCGAAAAGGGCTACGCCGCGCTTTCCGGCGGCATGGCCGCAGTCGGTTCGGGCGACGCGCGCACGGCGACGCGGCTTGCCGCCGAAGCGCGCAAGCATCTCGGCGACGCGCCGTTGACCAAGCTGTTGCGCGCGCAGGCGGCGCAGCTTTCCGGCGATCGCGCCGGCGCCGCCGCCGCGTTCCGCGATATGCTCGATCATCCGCAAACTCACGCTCTGGGCTTGCGCGGCCTGCACATTGAAGCGCGCCGCGCCGGCGATCACCACGCCGCGCTCGAATACGCGCGCCGCGCCCACAATCACGCCGCGCTGCCGTGGGCGGCGCAGGCGGTGCTCGACGATCGCGCCGAACACGGCGACTGGGCCGGCGCGCTGGCGATCGTCGAATCCAACGCCGCGGCGAAGCTGATCGACAAGTCGACCGCGACGCGCTGGCGCGCGGCGCTGAAGACGGCGATGGCGGAGCAGGCGGCCGAGCGCGATCCGAAATCGGCGCTGGCGCTGGCGCAGGAAGCGATCGCGCTCGCTCCCGGCCTCGCGCCTGCGGCGGCGCTCGCCGGCCGGCTGCTGGCGGCCAACGGCGATCTGCGCCGCGCCGGCAGGGTGCTCGAGGCCGCCTGGCGCCGCGTCGCCCATCCCGATCTCGCCGCGGTCTACTTGCGGCTGCGGCGCGGCGATTCGGCCGCCGATCGTTTTGCGCGCGCCAAGACGCTGGCGCGCATTGCGCCGCACGACCCGGAGAGTCAATTGACGCTCGGCCGCGCCGCGCTCGAGGCGCGCGACCTCGTCGCCGCGCGCGTGGCGGTCGGCCCGCTGATCGCGCCCGACTCGACGAACCGGCCGACCGCGCGAACCTGTCTGCTGATGGCCGACATCGAGACCGCCGAGGGCTCTGAGGGGGCCGCGCGCGAATGGCTCGCGCGCGCCGCGCGCGCGCCGCGCGACAAGGCGTGGATCGCCGACGGGATCATCAGCGATCGCTGGGCGCCGGCTTCGCCCTCGGGCGCGCTCGACGCCTTCGTCTGGCGCGCGCCGGAGGAACGGCTCAGCGCGCCGCCGCCCGCATCTGCGCCTCCGCCGCCTGCCCCGGCCCCGCTCGCGGCGCCTGCGCCGACCCTCACCGCGCCGGCTCAACCGTCGCCGGCCCCGCTGCAACCGCGGCCAGTCGCGCCGCCCGTCGCCGCGAGCGCTCCGCGGCCGCCGGCCAACGCGATGATCGCGCCGACCGTCGCGCCGGACGATCCTGGCCCGCTCGCCGACGACGAGGCGCCGGGCGGATTCCGCCGCTTCGCCGGCGACTGAGGGCGCCTTACCCTACCTTATTTGCTTCCGGCGCGGGGCCGCGCCTGCGGCTTGGCTCGGCCACTCTCGGTTGAGCGACCACACGCTCGACGGCGGCATTTGTGTGTACTGCGACCGCGCGGCGGCTTGCCAGTTGCGGTTTCGCCCCTCAGTGTTTCTGTGCATTGGCCGTGGAGGGGCGGCGTCGACGCGCGTCAGTTGGGAGGGAACGCGCCAAGCTAGGCCGGGGCGTTTCCTGCCGTCGACGCATTCGTCGCGCTGGCGTGTCGCGGGGGAGGGGGCGCCGTGGCGGAGGCTTACTATTACGTCGACGATTCGGGCCAACAGCAGGGTCCAATCGCCGCGGACGAAATCGTCGCACTGATCCGCCGCGGAACGGTGCGGGCGGAGACGCTGATATGGACTGCGGGAATGAGCGATTGGGCGCGCGCCGACGCTGTCCCCGTCTTCGCGGCGGCCTTCGCCACGGCGCCTCCGCCGCCGCGTCCGCGGGCTGCGGCGGTCGCGTCGACGCCGGTCGGCCCGCTGACCGGAGCGTTCCCAGCCTGGGGGCTGTTCTGGCGCGGAATCGTGTTCGCGTTCGGCGTCGCTTTCGTCCTGCCGGCGCCCTGGGCGGGCGTGTGGTTCTACAAATGGTTCGCCAGCAAGGTGATCCTGCCGGGCGGCCGGCCGTTGCGGCTGCAAAGCCAGGTCGGCGACATCTGGTGGCTGTTCCTCGGTTTCGCCCTCGCGCCATGGATCGGAGCGGCGTTGGATATCGCGCTCGACGCACGCTGGGGCGGCGCCTTGTCGTCGATCCTCAGCCTCGTCTTTGGCTGGGCGCTCATCCGCTGGTTCTGCGCCCATGTGGAAACCGAAGACGGCGCAACGAAGATCGCCTTCGTCGGCGGCGTCTTGCCTTATGTCGGCTGGAGCTTGCTGACGGCGGTCTCCTTCGTCACCATCGTCGGCTGGGCGTGGGCGCTCAAGTATTTCCTGCGCTGGATCTGCGCCAGGACCGAGGGCGCGCCGCGCTTCGCTTTCAACGGCGGTGGCTTCGCCATCCTTTGGCGCGCCGTGGTCCTGTCTCTGTGTTCGGTGTTCGTCATTCCGATCCCGTGGCTGATGAAATGGTACGGCAATTGGATCATTTCGCAGTTCTCCGCCGAGCCCGAGGCGCGGCGCTGAACGCCGGCGAAGTCGAGGCCAGACGAGGGTGGGCGCGGTCGGCGATCGCGCTTGATCCGACGGCGCGGCGAGACGGCCAATCCGCCTCGCGGCCTGACGGCGTGAGCTGAACCTGCGCCTGTCCTTGCCAAGCGCTGGGGATGTGCTTATGAGACTGCCGACCGTCGGACCGCGCTCCAGCGCCGCCCGCGTTCGGCCGCAATAGCTCAGCTGGTAGAGCACGTCATTCGTAATGATG
>Ga0181519_10003218_pt1 | contig 13498 bp, 25 predicted proteins | sample PEATcosm2014_Bin_26_FD_121102 | JGI IMG/M metagenome (GOLD analysis project Ga0181519, IMG submission 121102) | Peatland microbial communities from MTU Mesocosm Facility, Houghton, MI, USA - PEATcosm2014_Bin02_10_metaG | ecosystem: Environmental > Terrestrial > Soil > Wetlands > Peat | place... | reverse complement strand
GTTTTTCACCTCTTGATACCAATCGAACAGACACTGGCGGCTGCGAAAGGTCAATGTTTGCATAAGGAGCTTGGGGCTTTCGGCCAAGTGGCCCGTCTCAGATATCACGAGGTTCCAAGTCGTGTTATCACTAAGATCTAGCAAGGGCCAATCGTGGCTAGGGTTAGTAACACGGGCCAGAATTGCGGTATAAGTGAGAGTGTCCACGGCTTAGATTTCCTCAACCTTGTGAGTCGAAAGATCGCCGTGAATCCACACGCAATCCACGGTGTCATACACATAAAACTCTTCGCACACGGCGCAATCGTGGGCCGTTTTCAAATCATTCGTGCCCTGAATGCAACCATCAAAAAGATTGGTGATGATGTAGCGGAAACCTTTCATTTATAACTCCGGTGTGAGGGTAAGCAATGGTTTCACAGTAGCAGCGATGGAATTTTAACCCTTAAGTTTTGCGCTTTGTTACAGCCCGTAGGGGTTTTCTCCTATCCCCCGTCCGCCGTTCTATCGCAAAACCGGACTCCAAGAGGCTTCTCACGAGTTCCGTTCGCTGCTACTGTAAAACCATTATGGCCTAAATTTGGCCACACATCAAGCTCTATTTTCAACTTCTGTACGTGTTCCATAACGCAGGAAAAACTTAAGCGCTTGTTCTTCTGTCAGCTTCGTGACCGTGGTTTTGCTATCGGTCATGATGTCAGACGGCGAGCAGCGCGCAATCTCTTTTACAATCCTATTCGAGTTCTTGACGAAAGAGGGGCGGGAAAAACCGTAAAACTCGCCTTGCTGGCGAGCGAATGTTTCAGCAAATTTATCCTTATACACCCAGCCGCGCCCCTCGCACTTAAAGCACGTGCCGGGTGCGCCTGCATAAACCACAGGAGAATCAACCCCGCCCTTTGCTTTGCAACGGCTGCACTTGATTTTCGTGAGATTCATTTTGTTTCAATCCGTGGTTAAGTTGAGCCTCTATTATGAGGTCACAACTTAACCAAGTCAAGTACTATTTAAACGACTTGCCAGTCCCAACTAATGAGACCGTGCATCACCTCAAGGCACATGTTCTCACGCTCGATCTCGCTCATGCTTTCCCACTCCTCCGCATCCACTTCAAAAATCTCTTCACGGCGGGAACCTACTAGGCCCGTTCCCACGTGAATCCTGATTTTTACCATGCTCATGACTTCTCCTTAGCCGAAAACTGCTTCTTTATGATTAACGAAAAGCCCGGCTTGTACAATCAGGTCCAGTGCGTCTTCGTCTTCGGGTATGCGCAGGGCTTCACCTGTCAAAACGTCGGACAAAATGATGCCCAGCAAATCGTGACGGGCATAAAACGAACCATTCAAAATCCGGGTGATGCCGTTCACGATAACCCCGTGATCGATAGTAAACTGAGCCGGGATATCAGGCACTTCTTCACAGGGAGCGATCCGCAGGGCCGTGATTTTGCCCTCTGCGTCACGATCCGTAAAATCGATATAGCCATCGTCGTCGCGCTCGCCCACGGGGATTGACCAGTAATCAATACCTGGGCATTCAGTGAGGGCGCGAAGAATATCGGCGGTCAAAGTATGACCTACGACCAGATTTAGAACGACAGTCGAATTCTGAGACATTTGGCTGCTCCCTGTTAGTGAGATTCCATTATGGCCTAAATTTGGCCACAGGTCAATACTCGGGGCAAAAAAAGTGGTCAACGGTTGACCATTTTGAGAGTCAAAAAAACGGGTATAGGGACCAACATTATTTTGACTCTCAAAACCTGGGAATGACAAAAGGGCCTTTAGGCCCCATGCATTACTTTGGATCGCGATTAACCCCAGATATTTTCAATGTATGGCCAAGCCACGAACAATTCGATATCATCGCTATCGACGTCCGGGTATTGGTCTTCATACGCGCGTACCTGGTCCTCAAACTGGCGCGCGTCGTCACCTTGCATGAAGATATCGGGTTCGCCAGGAGCGCTGATGCAGACAGTAGGCATGCTAGTATCGAGGTCAACACTAGCACCACTGTTGCGGGCAAGTTGCGCTTGCTGGCGGATGATTTCGGGCATTTCCATGTTGCTAGCTCCAGTCGTTTAGAGAGATTCTATTGTAGGGGCTACCACGTGACAACCCCTAACAGAAAATAATTTAGGCCGTGACCGTGCCCGCTGCCACTGCAACGAAGCCTAGGGCCGCGCCCCCAAGAGCGAAAACACCGGGCAGGAAGGCCACGGCCATGATTGCGAGAATCGAACCAGCGGATACAGCAAGAAAGTTTTTCATCATGGGCACCTAGTCGTCAGGCGTTAAAGTAAGGCTAGTATCGCATAATACTAGCCTTACGTCAATATTTATTCAGGGTACTGGAGGGTGAAATAATCCTGGTCCAGCGAATACATTCCAAATTCTAGATAGGGCACTTTTACTTGACCCCGCATGCCAATTTCTTCTAGACCTATACCATGCCCCATAGCTTGCATTGCAGCGTAGCGGCCAAAGTTTTCGGGCGTACGTTCTTTATAGCTGGCCTGAAATTCACTGGCCAAAAAGCTCTCGTAGTAGAGATCTTCAATACTGCGGACCCCGTTGGCGCGCTCCATATCACAAATCAGGGTAAAGGCCGCGTGTTCTGCTGCAAGATCACACTTGATGGGTACCACGTCAGCAAAATCGCGACCTCCCATATGGCCTATACGGGCCTTGTTCGGGCAGTCCTCGTCAGCGTTATCATACTGATCGGCAAAAGCGCTAGTAAAGAAAGTGAAGGCCATACTTTGGGCTATGGCCTTCCGCTGGGCAGGGCCTTCGTTAAACAGGTTGCCGTGTGAATTCGAAAATCGCATGGTTGGCCTCGGTCGTTAGGCGTTAAAGTAAAGCTATTGTAGAGCAGGCTGGCGGATATATCAACGTCTGTTTGAGAATCAAAAACCAAGTTTTGAGACTCAAAATGAATAGACGGCGAAAAGGGGCGACGCCCCTTTTCTTGATTACCGATACCAGAATTCCGACAGTCCGACCGTGACACTACTGTAGTCCTGCTGGAGATTGCGCGCCGTCGCTTCCCAGTCAATCACGATGTAGCTCGCGCTTTTACTCACGTCCCCGATACTTTCGCACAGTTCTTGCATTTCTTGCACAAAGATATCGCCATCCGCAATCAAACGGTCGGGATACCAGTTACCCTGCCACTTGTGATTACCCCCGGCACCGCGCAGATCCTCTAGCAGATCATCAATTGCCTTGAAGAGATCCCAAGACTCCTGTTCAAAGCCTGGATGCTTAGACATTTCTTCGTCGGTGCAAGGCAATCCGCGCTCCACTAGATCAGACTTGATGCCATCGAATTCTCGCTCCAAGTCTTCATAGCGTTCGCATAGGTCCGAAACATGGATAATGGATTCGGAACCAAACTCGTTTTCGAGCGCAATCTTTTGGTCGTCGGTCAACATACCATAGCCTTAGTCGTTAGGTGAGGGAGCATTCATTATGGGCCCGGTATTACATCGGGTCAATACCGGGCCCTAAATTATTTAGCAGGGTCGGCTAGGCAATCCGCGAACGACAGTGCGCCCACTTGCGGCCCCGTGACACCCGCGTATTTCGGCGCATGATAAATTGCGCCCGCCACATTCATCAGGCGCGTGGTATAAACGCGATGCCCTGGACTCTCTTTATCGTTGAGTATAAACCCGTGTTGCAGATCGGCCAATGCCACGCCATTATCACGGGCCAGCGCGATATCAGGGGCTACCCGTGCGATACCCGTGCACAGGGGGCGATAGTCTTGCGCGTGCGCTACAGGCGCGACAATCAGAAGGGAAAGAATCAGGGCTTTGCGGATCATGAGACACCTTTTTAGGCGTAGGAAATTTCTACAGTCAAACCGCTACGAATCAGACGGCGCAGCGCGAAGCTAAACGAATCGTAGTTCGTGTACTCTGTATCGTGCCATTCGGCATCAAACCAACGCATCCGATATTTCATTTTCATTTTCCGTTCCGTTGAAAGTGCTATCATTGTGGCCCAATCTGGGCCACGTATCAATATTAATCCTCGATCTTTTTAACCGAAATTTCGATATCGGAAAACGAATCGACGGCATCGCCCGCCATTGCCAAAGCTTCGTCACTCAATTCTTCATCCTCAAGTGCAGCGTGTGCGTCAGCCAGTCCCGCGCCGATCAGCGTCTCAAGCAGCGTTTTAACCCGGTCCTCATCGCCGTTTGAGTGCACCGAAAAAGAGATTGCGAATTGTGCCATGCTTGTTTCTCCAGTCGTTAGAGAACTACGTTTGAAAGAGATTCCATTATATACGAATCTCCAGACTAGTCAATACCTGATACGTGTTTTGAGAATCAAAATCAGTAGATGATAAAAAAGGGAGCCTCGGCTCCCTTTTCCTTATTCAATATGTAGCCGTGCCGTATCAATGAGGAGCTTGTATACAAGCCCAATCTTAGACTGCCCGTGTTTCTTCTCGACGGCGATTGCAAATTCTTCGATAGTACCGGAAAAGGAACCAAGGGTAACACTAATACCGTTTTCAGTCTTATAGAATGTAAGAGTACCGTTTTCACTTCCTACATTACTTACCCAGAAAATATCTTGCATGGTACGTACACGGGCATCGCCAGACACTCGGGCATCGCCAAACACTCGGGCATCGCCTGATACACCGGCATCGCCTGATACACGGGCATCGCCAGACACCCAAGCATTATCGTACACACGGGCATTACCCGACACCCAGGCATTATCGTACAAACGGGGATCGCCAAACACCCAAGAATTACCCGACACGTGGGCATTACCGTACACCCAAGCATCGCCAAACACTTGGGCATAGCCAAACACACGGGCATTATCCCAAACACAGGCATCGCCAAACACTCGGGCTTTATCTGACACACAGGCATCGCCAGACACTCGGGCTTTATCTGACACACAGGCATCGCCAGACACCCAAGAATTATCGTACACACTGGCATTACCCGACACGTGGGCATTACCCAACACACAGGCATCGCCAAACACTCGGGCTTTACCTGACACACGGGCATCGCCAAACACCCAAGCATTACCCTCCTGACTAAGATTAGCTTCCTTTTCTACGAAGCCCCCTAGTTCGCCTGCCTTTACTACACCAAAATCGCGCAGGGCGCGGATGCGGTAAAGGGTAACGCCGTTTACTTCCCGGCTCTCAGTCGTTAGTTCAAACTTGTTCATCTTAGTTCTACCTTGGTTCGTTGAAGGAGTAAGATCATTATACATGAATGGCTGGCGGGGTCAACATCTGACTAAAGTTTTGATTATCAAAAATTGGGCTCAAAGAAAAAGGGAGCCGCAGCCCCCTTTTTTCACTATTCATTCGTAGCCTTAGCCTTCGCTTTCGTCCCGTTCAACATTTGACCAGTTTGTGTACCGATCAATAACAGTTGATGACATTTCCGGATCGTAGCTGATAACTATGTCGTCTATTTCATCGTATGAGACATCCATACGAGTATTGATCCAGGCCATGAACAGAGTAGTCAATTCTACTTGGTCCCAGTCCGCGACCGGCTTTTCTAGCCAGTCTCCAATCTGATTAGAATAGAATGAATGGAACCCAGAGCAACTGCTATGGCGGGCCTCAATCGCGGCCTTAAGCTTGCCATAATCGACTTCTACCCGAAGCTTGTCAATCGTCGCCTGATCGACGGAAACAATGATTTCATCGGTACGGTAGTTATAGAACTGGGGCCGATCCAATTCCTGGAATACGAAGTTAAGATCGGCCCCAGTTTCTTGCTTGATAAGCGCGCGCAAGGTTTCAGCGTAGGATTGCGCATATGCGGGAAGAGCCGATTTCCAATCAACGTTATCCCGTATCAGATAGTTAACTTCGTCTTCGTCACGTCCATCGTTTTCGGAAATGCCAGAAGCCGCAATACTAATTGCGGTATCCAAATCATCATCGTGGATCGACTCATAGAATCCAGCAAAGGGGAGGGCCAGCGTTTTAGCGTCAGACATTTCGATTAGTCCGGGAGTTGAGGGAATAAGAGAATTATACAGCAATAGCTGGCGGTGTCAATATAGGACTGGGGTTTGATAATCAAAAAATCAAGGTACAGCAAAAGGGGCCTGCATCGAGCGGGCCCCTCTGTTTAACGTTTCGGAACAATTGCCCAAACCTCTCCTACAGTTTCAGCCGCGACGATCTTATCGAATTCTTGTTCAGCTTCTCTTACGCTATCGGCTTCTACGATTTCAACCGGTTCGCGTGAAAATTGACCCTTCAAACTGTAGTAAATTTCATATTCCATTTGGTACTCCAGGTTCGTTGAAAGTGCTACCACTATAGCACAGGGTAGAGCTATGTCAATAGGTACTGAGAGTCCAAATTAAAACCCGGATATACGAGGCGATACTTCACCACTTACGCATATGACCCTATTTATGTCATCACGCACCACCAATAGCGGGCCTTCATTAGCAACCATGTAGGCCCGCCATCTGTGTATGATTATGACCCGTTCGCAACCATAGACCGCCAGCTTATACCGGCCTTCGTCTATGATCGCTAGAGCATCTTCTACGGCTAGCCCTATCACAGCAAAGCCTTAGGATCTACGCCGTAACGCATGGCTATACGAAGCCTGGCTTCTAGATCGGCTTCGTACTCAGCGCTACATAGATCGCTAAACTCACGTCCTACCAAGTGCAAAGCCTTAGCTATTTCTTGCTTGCACTCGTAAGCTTTACGCTCGGGGCACTCTAGGTACTCTGCTTGTGCCCTCTCTACGGCTGCTGCGTACAATACCGCTTCATGTAGCCTACGCATCAAAGCTGCCTTGTCCATCGAGCCCTCCTAGGTCTATACTCTTTCGATAAGTACGACGCTATCCATACATGATAGCACATAAAGGGCCCTATGTCAAGGATACCCGACTAAATCACTCGGGTACTGTACGTGCTACTTTTTCCTCTTTCTCAACCTCTACTGACTTTGTGTCAGCTATAGCAGCTTCTAGTTTTTGTTTCTGGACTTCTAGGCGGCAAACTTCCCGCCAGAATTTCCAATTCGATAAATCAATGACCATATTATAAGACCATAGAGTGTAGGAGGCCCCAGTATCCTACACTCTAGGCCGTAACGCAATACCCTTAAGCGGCTTTTTTCTCCCGTTCCTCGACTGTGTGTTGAGTGATAGGCGTGTTTGCTGCCAGGTTTGCTGCAGAGCGCGCGTTGACCATCTCCTGGGCCAGCGTCATGAGCTTACCCGCGATCTCCAGTAATTCCTCGGGCTGCGCGGAGTGAGGAACAATCACGTGCATATGAGCAGTGTCGAAGCGAATTCCAGGCTTGCGACCTCGGCCCGAAGGCTCACGTACTCCGCGACAAACCGTAACCAGTTCATTAAGCGTCTTGAGCTTGAGAGGTTCGATTTTCTTGATAAGGGCGTCGATCAATTGCTGCTTCTGCAAGTCTTTCGCCCATTCTCGAACATCGTCCTCACCCATAAAATCGAAGAGCATTATAGCCCCCGAGATACGACGATTAATGGTGATCCAGTCAACCCCAGAAGTATCCGAACAGTTGTAACCTGCGTCGGAATAAATCTTTTGGAGTTGTGCGCGTGCCAGGCGACGGCTGGGCAAGGAATCCAGGAGAACCGCAAACCCTACTGCAAGCTCGCATTGAAGTGCAGCTTGACGGTTGATAGCAGACTTTGCGATAATCTGGGCGTAGGTACGGATATTCGTCTTGCTCATAGTCATGATAGTTACTCCTTTCGTTAGAGAACTACAGTCGGACTTCGTTGAGTGGAGTAGTGGCACCTCGCTGCTCCACGTATTCAGATTAGGTTACCTAATCCAGAAATGCAAGAAGAATTGCATAAATTGTGGATAAATAAAATAGGGTCAGACCCCATTTTGAGAATCAAAAATTAGGGCCGTATATTTTGAGAATCAAAATTCTGTCACCAAATAAAAAAGAGGGCTAGGCCCTCTTTTAATTGAGTATTAAATGTCAGACAGAGAATCCAGCGGATCGAACCGCACGCGCACACGCGCCAAGCGTAGCAAATTTACCAGCATTACGAGGGAAAATATGCGGCAGGGGGTGGCACAGGGCCCCGTAGTACCCGAATTCCGGGTCTCCCATAATAAACCCGGCTGTACTGCCATCGGCTCTCACAATCTCACGCACAGCACCCGCGTTTTCCAGACGCATAGCCTTTGCTATTGCCTGATTGAGGTAGTAGCAAGTTTCGTCCAGGCTATAGGACTGAAACACTAGGCCCCCGCCGTAGCTCCTGTTATGGTACTTGCGGCCCCCAATCGCTTGGGCGCGAAGGATTGCGATATCGTAACGGGACGAAGTGCGGGCCTCGCGTTCATCAGGAGTCAAAGCGTTGAGGAAATGCAGAACATAACGCGGGTTTCCATTAACATCGTTGTTAACCCGAATAAACATATCGGGGGTCACCAATTTTTGGCCCGGTTGTGCAACGAGATTAAAAGACTTCATGCTAGGCTCCAGTCGTTAGGGCGTTTAGCGTTGAGGGAATAAAAGAATTATACAGCAATAGCTGGCGGTGTCAATATCGGACGGGGGTTTTGAGAATCAAACTTGATTTTGAGAGTCAAAATCAGTATATGATAAAAAAGGGAGCCGAAGCTCCCCCTTTTTTACAGGTGTGTAAACACAGTATATGCCAAGAGTGCGCCCAGCAAGCAGGCACAACAAACATCGATAAAAGAAACACGTTTAGTCTTGCACCAGCACTTGGATTTTTGCGTTTCCATGATTGCACCTGTATATCGGATCATCGTTTAGGGAGTTTTAGTATGGCCTAAACTTGGCCCCTTGTCAACCCCTTAAAGGATTTCTTTTGCCAGGCGCTCGCGTTCGTGCTTAAGCGAGCTACGGGCCATGCGTTTCGAATTCAGTTGCGCCACTTTTTCACGACGTGCCCGAGGCGCACGGTCGGCAGTTTCACCTTCGAAAGCGAACGAGTTGTAACGGTCATTTGCGCGGATCGAACGGGCCATAATTAAATCTCCTGGTTTCGGTTAGGGAGTTACTACAGTGGAAAAGATTCTAATTGTAGCGCTCGGTTTAGGCAAGCGCTATATTAGCCCCTTTAGTAGTCCAGCAAAGTGCGTAGTTGATCGCGATCTTTAACCATGTATTCGACTAGGCGCAGAGCTTGAGCGCGGTCAATACGTGCCCCAAGAATACGATCAAGCCAATTGCCAATTAAGTCCTGGCGATAGGATTCAGCGGCTGCGAGAGTCGGAAAATCATGACCTCGCGTAGTAAAAATCGTGCGTTCTTCAATCATTTTATTTCAACCTTTCCTGATAGCTTGATGGATCTTAAGGATTAGAGAGCCGTGCTGGCGGCCGTTTAGCAGCCTCGCCCGGTCTCCCTCAAGACTCCACACATTGTTACCCTTGGCAAGCCACTGTGCGCCGTTCTCGTCGGTCACACAGTAAAACCCGTGTTCGATATGTACTCGCATTATTGCTTAAGCCACGGTCACAACATCGCGGGCCGCCCAATAGGCGCGCTCTTCGGATTCTTGCGCTTCCTTTGCCAAGTCCTTTTTGTACTGATAGATAACGTTATCAGCACATTGATAGGCGATCTCCACCAGATAATCGTCGTCCGAACCTTCAACACCCCCGATAGAATCCTCAAAGCCGGGGATCGGTTCCTTATCATCGTCTAGCAATTCGACTTTGATCCACTGCCACTGCCAGTCCTCATTACACCAGCCACGGCAGTATTCAAAATCTAGTCTCACGGCTTCGGCCACGATTTCACCCTTCGTCAAAGGGTGGACCGTAAAATCACGCCCCGTTTTCTTGCCCAGCCTGTACATGAGCGCGGCCCTAGACTTATCGCTTAGCCCCCAGCCCTCTGCATACGCACGGGCCATAGTACCCTGTACGTCGTAAAAACGCGTGGAGTAACGATCCGAATAAAGAACGCGTTCGCCAGATGCCTTATCACGGGTAGTCCAGTCCGAAACAATACCGTGTCCGTCATGTTCTTCCCACGGTGCGCCCATGTCGCAATCTTGCTCCACGGTAACACGAAAGCTAAAACCTTGGTATTCGAAAACTTCGTTTTGGACAGAATAGGGGTACATGATGTTTCCCAGTCGTTAGGAAGGTACTACGTTGTCAGACTTCATTATCAGGGATTCTGTACTGGCTGTCAAGTGCAAAATCCCTTGTAATTAAATCTGGTTAGCTATGGATCCAGTAGAGTTGACCATCATAGTCAATCTCTGCGTAATCACGCTGCATTTCCTCAACTGCGTCATCCCAATTCAGACAATTAAGGGGCCATTGGTCTGTGTCTAGGCCCGTAATTTCTGTGACTTCGTTTCTCACGTACTGGGAAAAATACGAATCGCGGATCAGGGTCCAGTCTTCGTCCCTAGTCACGCTATCGGCATTCACCAGCAAATCGCGGATCTCCTGCAACTCACAGAAACCGTCAAACCGCTTAGGATTAGACTTAAGCTCATCCGCCAGCAAGTTAAGGGCGGTCACTACTTGCGCTCGCACGATAATATCGTTCTGATTCGTAACTTCGCTCATACAGTCCTCGTTTCGGTTAAAGGTTGTCCGTCTTGGAAAGAACTATAGTCCAGTCCAGCTACTTATGCAACATGTTTTGAGAATCAAAAAACAAAGTTTGATAATCAAAAATTAAAAGCATTGAAAGAGGGGCCCAAGGCCCCTTTCTCTCAAGTCTAGCCGTGATTGCTAACCCTGGGTTAGGTCACGGTCAAACAATTTTTAATTTCCGACCCTGGGTCAGTCAAAGATAGGGAAACCCAGGGTCTCGCTATCAGTCCTCGTCCACGTCGTACTCATCCGGGATGAGATCGTGATCGAGCATTTCCGTCTTTTTATTCGTATTCGTGTTCATCCGATTCGTTCCCATAGTATTCAATCAAATGTTGTGCCGCTTCATCGGCGGTCTCGAATGCAGTCCAATCACTACAATCCAAGTAGCCAGGGGCCGATGTCCGGGCTAGCCAGCCGGTTTTCGAGTAAATCAGGCGATCCGGGCTGGCCTCGTCTTCGTCCATATTATAGGGCACGCCCTCAACGTAGTCAACGAAAACCGAAACATCGTGACTCTCGGCTTCTCCTACCACGGATGCAGGTACTACAAAGGTGGCGCAATTCGTTTCGACTTCGAAATATGAGCCGAAATAAATTTCAGGCTTCATAAACGATTGGGCAAAAGCCTGTTCCAGAAAGACTGCAACATCGGGGCTAATGTTGGACATCTAAATCACCGTAGTCGTGAGGTTTAAGTGAGACTATTGTAGCACGGGCATCGGTAAATGCAACACGTTTTGAGAATCAAAAATCTCTTAACAGAAAAAGGGGCTGGCGGCCCCTCTTCCTTACTTATGCCAGTCCGTATAGTTACGATCCGAATTACGGTACAGGAAAGCCGACTTCCAGCCCCCTAACTCATGGCCCCTGCCTGCATCGTATAACTCATCGACGGAGCGATGGATTGTAGCCTGTCCTTTCTTTGCCGTGCTATAAATTGTTCCATCTGGCGCGCGATAGCAAAATTCAACCTCTTTCCACATATTTTCACGCAGAATGTGGTGTACGCCGTCGATAAATCCGCGCGTATGCACCGAAACACGCTTAGGCCACGTTTCGCGCCACGCCTCGATCCGGGCTCCAATCTCGCTACTATGGCACTTGCTGGCAGTAAGCGTGGAATAGATCTCACGCAATTCAGCAGCCAAGGTATAGGGAGAAGAACGGTCCTTACGTGTGGTAGCCATCTTGGTTTCCTTAGTCGAGAGGAAAGGTAATGCGTTATCAGAGACTTAATTATGGTCAAGTTTTGACCACACGTCAACACGTTTTGACTAGAGTTTTGACTATCAAAATCTCTTAACAGAAAAAGGGGCTAGTAGCCCCTTTTTTCTTTACTCGCGATCTGATGCGTACAGGTGCCCGTCATATTCCCGGATCAATTCGGGGCCTTCAAATAGAGCTACGCACTCACCGTGGGCCGCGCCTACACTCGTCCCTGTAACCGTGCGCCCGGTCTTCGAAATCTCACACCAGGTTTCGAATTCGGTATAGGCGTGGGCCGCCGTGGTATCGGCGTTAAACACGGTCCCCATGTTACTCACGACTACGCGATAGACACTCATTGTGCACCTCCTTGCGTGCGCACGTGCGCACGCGCCACAGTATGCCAAGCGTGACAAGTAGTGGGCACGCCGTTAAACATCTGCTCGCCTTTCGATTGACTGAAATAGTGACGGCCTTCGGCAAATTCGCCCAGTATCGCATTAACCCGCGAACGCGTAGTAGGCGTGCCCCAGTAGGCGAGCGTAACATCGATCTCATGAGATTTAATAATGGCGATCAAGTTGGCATGAAGTCGCACGCACGTATTACCGGTTTGCGAATCGCGATAGACCTGTGTGTTGCCCAGATTTTTCATTGCGCCGCTAGCGTTGCAGGCGTGGATTGCGGCAATCATCTGTTCTTCAATAACTCGCATAGTATTTCCTTATCGTCAGTCGTTAGGAAAGGCAGGGACTTCATTATGGTCAAAGTTTGGCCACGTGTCAACCTTGGCCAAAATTTGGCCAAACTAGGGTCTAAAACCGGGTTCCCTGCAGTTGGTAAGGAAGGGGCAAAAACGTGCAATCTGGGTATCTGTAGACCCTCTGGAGAGCGTTATTTAGACACTTCATTTTGAGAATCAAAACTGTGGAACCGGGGCACATTTTGAGAATCAAAACTACAGAAAATGCTTGCATTTAAAACCGGGTTCCTATACAATGTTTCTCATGGATGCACGAACAAGGCAGTGTGGATCCTAATCAGGGCTTGCGCTAATCGCGGGCCCCCTGTATAATGGTGGCGTTGAGTCGCAATCGCAGTCAAACAGAGGAGGGTGCAAATAACAGTTGACGGACACGGGTATCTCATCTACAATTTGGATAAGTCCGGCCCACACGTCTAAACGTGGGGCGTAACGGCAGGCTCGCCCTGAACAGGGCAGGCGACAGACAAACACGTCTTCACGGCACGAAGGCGCGGGGTCGCTCGTCCACGGTACGGACGGAGCAGGGATTGGTCCGGGCACGGAATGTGCGGGGTGTGGATAAATCCGTCCTCAATTTCCGGCCCTCCCCTCCCCTTCCTCAATTTCTCTGACTCTTCGTGTCAAAATCTCTGTATCCCCTAATTCCTGGCCCAAACCAATAATAAATGGTAACCCGGTGGTCAAATCCTGGCCTAAAATACCCGCTAATTAACATCCGCCTGCGCCTGCGCCTGCGCCTGCGCACGTTCACAATCTATTGTTGGACGTCCAACGTCCAACGTTCAACGTTAATCGTCTATCCCTAACTCTAGACAATCGCTTTCTTAGTGGGAAACCTTGTTCTTAGTGGGAATACCCGGTAGTTAGTGGGAATACCCGGTAGTTAGTGGGAATAC
>Ga0181519_10003216_pt1 | contig 13499 bp, 10 predicted proteins | sample PEATcosm2014_Bin_26_FD_121102 | JGI IMG/M metagenome (GOLD analysis project Ga0181519, IMG submission 121102) | Peatland microbial communities from MTU Mesocosm Facility, Houghton, MI, USA - PEATcosm2014_Bin02_10_metaG | ecosystem: Environmental > Terrestrial > Soil > Wetlands > Peat | place... | reverse complement strand
TGGGCCACCGTCCCGGCCGCCATCGGCCCGCCGGCGGTGTCGCCGTAGGCCGGTTGGCCGCTCGTCCACAGGGTGCTGGCCGGTGTGCTCGAGAGGTCCGCACCCCCCTGGTTGGCGTTGAGGGCGTGGCTGTGGCCGGGCATCTCGGCGGTGACCAGCGTGTGGGTGGCCTCACCCCCGCTCTGGCCCAGCACGAAGGTGTTGCCGGCGTCCATCGGGACGGCTCCTTGGAGGTCGGGGAGCTGGAAGTTGGTCACGCCGTCCCCGCCGTAGGTGGTCCCGAGGATCGAGAACAGGGCCTGGTTCTGGTTGATCGCCAGGATCTGGCCGTTGCACATCGCCCACCCCTGCGGGGCGAAGTTGAACGAGAACATGCGGATCTCACCCAGGAACGGCTCGCTCATCGGTGACCTCCTCGGAGGTGGTGGTCCGTGGGGTCGGACTCGGGACGGACAGGGCGGTGGCGGGGCACGGGACGGCTACTGGGACGGGTAGATGCCGAACAACGAGATGATGAACGAGACGGCCAGGAAGGGGATCATGTTGTCGTGGGGCTGGGATCCGCCGGCCGGGCCCACCGCCGATGCCGACATGGTGACCGGGCTGGCGGCGGCCGCGGCGTACGGCTCGGCCGACCAGGGTCCGGGGAAGTGGTTGCCCGGTCTGACCAGTCCGGTGTTGCCGCCGGCCCCGCCGGCCAGGGCGTGATTGTGCTCGGGCAGCTGGGCCGTGGTCACCGTCACGGTCTCGGACCCTCCCGATTGGCCGATGACGTACGAGCCGTACTGGTTGGTCCCTTGGTGGATCGGCACCTGGGACTGCAGGTTGGGCAGGGCGAACGTGGTCTGCCCGTCGCCGCCGTAGGTGGTGCCGATCAGGTTGAACAGCGTGGAGTTCTGGGCGATGGCCATCAGCTGGCCGTTGCAGAAGGCCCAGCCCGACGGGGCGAAGTTGCCGCCGAACATCCTGATCTCGCCGACGAACGGTTGGGTCATTGACGCTCCTCTCGCCCGTGGGCCGCTGGTGAGGCCGGGGGCTCGGCCTGGTCGCCGGCCGGCGCCGGGCGGTTCACGATGGCCTGGTAGTGGTAGCCGGCGGCGTCCTGGGCCACGGGCACGATGAAGAGCTCGATCGGGTCGCCTCCGGTTCGGGTGAACCGGTACGTGTCCTGGGCCAGCGGGCGGCCCTCGGGGCCGACGAAGGTGATCGAGAAGGCCTCGTAACCCCGAGGCGCCGACATGACCTGCACCGACGCCAGGGTCAGGGTCACCGTGCCCCCGTCGGACGTCGGGAGATCGAACCGCCGGCCCTGCCACTCGAGGAACGAGGCCAGCGCCGGGATGGCCCCGATCGGGCTCACGACGCCCCCAGGGCGCTCGGGACCGGGCGGGTCAGCGCCCGATCGGCCCCCTCGGCCAGGAGGGCCCGGTGCACGGCCAGGGCCGGGGCGGCGGCGGTCCGCAAGCCGGCATCGACCTCGGCCCGCTTGGCCGGCCCGTCGGGGACGAACCGCCGGTCGGGATGCTTGGCGTCTCGTGCCCCGGCCGCCCGCATCGGCGATCGGACCCGAGCGCTCGGGTCCACGGCGAAATGGTCCAGGATGCGGTCGAACGCCCCGGGCAGGTCGGCGTGGTCGACCAGGAGGCCGCCCTGGGGCGCCGCCGCCAGGGCGGCTCGCCCGATACCGGCCAGCACCCGGGCCCCGTACTCGTCCCGCCCGAGAACGACGGCCTCCGGGAGGGTCAGACCGAGGAGGCCCGGGTCCATGGTCCGGCAACCGGCCAGCATCTGGGAGCCGGGCTGGCGGCGGTGCGAGACCAGCACCTCGAGCGGGTCGCGGAACACGAACACCCAGGGCACCTCGGGGAAGGCCCGACGGATCAGGGGCAGGGCGAAGACGTGCCAGGCGTCGAACTTCACGAACATGGCCTCGGACCGGTCGGCGGTCGGACGGCCCAGCACGCTCACCAGGTCACGGAGCCAGCCGATCCGGACGTCGTCGTCCACCGACCAGCGGACCCCGGCCTGGAGCACGGCGTCGATCGGGCCGGCCTCGGACACCACGACGTGCTCGGGTCGGGCGGCCAGCATCTGCGACACCAGCGTCGAACCGCACCGCGACATGTGGAAGATGAAGCCCCGGACCGGAACCCCGGGCGACCGTCGGGCCAGCGCTCCCAGGGTGTCGATCGGGGTCTGGGGGCGGAGCAGGGCGGTGGACGGATCGGCTACAAGCCGCTCGACGGTGTCCGAGAAGAAGGGCTCGGTGAACCGCTGATGGCCACGGCGACACCAGTCGAGGGTCGGTCGACCCTCCCGGTCGTACAGCCCGATGGGCAGCCACCCGTCGAGGTCGACCCCCCGGGCCGGCCGGGGACTCGCCGCGGCGTTCCCGTGTCGCCGCTCGGCCAGCGTGGCCCGCACGTCGTCGGCTCCGAACCGGTGCCCGAGGGCGTGGCCCAGAGCGGTCACCGCGCTGACCAGGGCCGGTTCGTCGAGCCCCCACAGCCGGTCCCCGATCGACGGGTCCTCCAGGGCCACCCCGAGGAACCGCTCGAGGGCGGCGGGGCCGACCGGCGGGTCGGGCTCGAGCGGTCCGGTGGACCCGGCTCCCGGTGGGACCGGCCGGACCATCGACAGGTACGGACCCTGGTCGGTCTGCGCCTCGAACCCGAGCCGGAGGTAGAGGTCCCGGGCCCGGTTGTCCCCGGTCACGTGCAGGCGAACCGGCGAAGCCCGCCGGTCGGCGTCGGCCAACACCCCGGCCAGCAGCGCGGTGCCCAGTCCCCGTCCTCGGGCCGACGGGATCAGGGCGATGTCGACCACCACGGTGTCCCCGGCGTCCTCAGCCACGATGAGGCGGCCCACCGGCCGGCCCCCGTGCTCGACCAGCTGGTCCGAGCGGTTGGGGAACCCGACGGCGTAGGCGGCCTGGCGGGTGCGGTACTGGGAGGCCAGGAACTCGCCCCGTTGCCCGTCGCTCCAGCCCACCCCGGCGAATTCGTCGGTCCGGGAGGCCACGTAGAGCTGCACACAGAATGCCTCGTCGGACCGGTCGACCGGACGGAGCGAGATCCCCCCGGCACCGACCACCGGCGTGACGTCCCCGCGGGGGATCCCGGCGCCCACTACGCGTCGAAGATGGCCTGGTAGGCCTGGGTGGAACCCGGAAGGCCGACGGCGGCGATGAAGAGTTCGAAGGATCCGATGCCGGGATGGGACATGGGGTAGATGCCCTGGGGCAGCACCGGGCGGTCCGGTCCGTGGAACATCAGCGAGAAGCGGCGGGGACCAGCCGGTCCGTTGGGCAGGGGGGTGACCGAGGCCAGCACCAGATCGGTGGTCGACCCGGCCGACGATCGGACCGAGAACGTGGTCCCGACAGCCGGGGCGAACGTGGACTGCTCCAACGCAGCCACGCTGACCGATCCGCTCGGGCGGCTCGGGCCGAGGTCGGTCGGCGTGGCGGTGGTGGCGGCGGCTGAGAGGGCCGCCGGGCCGAGGACGGTGCCCACCACGCCCACCACCCCGGCCGCCAGGAGCGTCCGGCGACGCATCGTCGGCTCTGGCATGTCTCACCACCTCCCGGCCGTCGGACCCGGCCTCGGGGTCCGACGACGACGATCGATTGGGGTCCTCTCGGGCCGCGGTTCCCGGCAGACCGCGCCCCTCCACTCCCCGACGACGGACCACCCGGTGGAGCCGACCGCCAGACCGTGGCGCCGGACGGTGACGCCCGCCCGGGCGATACGAGGGGGCCACGCCGTCACCGGCCCCGTTGCCGACAGGGCATCAGCCAACCCGGCACCACCCTCCCCATGGCGATGAAACCTTCCCGCCACCTGCAACAAACCTAGACGAAAGTCTCCGGGCGAGCACCGAAGACCCGGGCCCACCTCGACGACCCGCCGGCCCGGGGCGAAGCGACGGCGAACGGGAGGGCCACCCCGGCCCGCCCGGCCGATCGTCCCGTCTGGCGTCAGGCCCGGCATCGGGCGACCTCCCGGGCCCGCCCATCCGCCGGGCCCTGACCCCTTGGCTACGATGCTCGCCGATCGGTCCACCGATCGCCGCGCGTCTGGTCCGCCCGGTCGCCGACCCCCGGACCAGGGTGACGGCAACCGCCCGGGCGGGTCGGACCCCGACCGGTGGGCGACGCCGGGTGGATCACGGGCCGGTGTGAGATGGTGAGGACCCGGGCCCACCGGCTCGGGTAGACGACGAAGGAGAGCACTGCGTGGAGGTCGGCCTTTCCGAGGACCAACAGCTGTTCCGCGACACGTGTCAGAAGGCACTGGCCGACCTGTGCCCGCTGACCCGCGTGCGCGAGCTGATCGACGACCCGGTCGGTTTTGACCGTTCGACCTGGGCCCAGGGCGGTGAGCTGGGCTGGTACGCCATGCTCGTCCCCGAGGCCCACGGCGGGGGCACCGTCTCGGGCGTGGGCCTGGTCGACCTGACCATCGTGGCCGAGGAGCTGGGGCGGATGATCCATCCGGGCCCCTTCGTGGCCACCAACGTCGTGGCCTTCGCCCTGGCCCAGTCGGGATCGCCCGAGCAGGCCGAGCGCTACCTGCCCGCTCTGGCGTCGGGCGAGATCATCGGCTCTTGGGCCTTCGCCGAGCGGGACCGGGAATGGGCGGCCGCCTCGGTCTCGCTCTCGGCCACCCCGTCGGGTACGGGCTTCGTGCTGGACGGGGTCAAGGCCTACGTGCACGACGCCCAGGCCGCCGACGTCCTGCTGGTCACGGCGGCCGGGCCCGGCGGCCTGACGCAGTTCCTGGTGCCGACGGACGCTCCGGGACTGGCCATCCGGCCGCTCCAGTGCCTGGACCTGGCCCGGCGGATGGCCGACGTCGAGTTCCGCTCGGTCGAGGTCGGCGCCGAGGCCGTGGTCGGCACGCCGGGGGAGGCCGGGCCGGCGGTCGAGCGCCAGCTCCAGGTGGCCATGGTGCTCTTGTGCGCCGAGACCAACGGGGCCACCGACCAGGGCCTGGGCATCACCGTCCAGTACGCCAAGGACCGGGTGGCCTTCGGCCGGCCCATCGGCTCCTACCAGGCCCTCAAGCACCGCATGGCCGACCACCGGATGTGGCTCGAGGGATCCTTCGCCACCGCCGCCTACGCCGCCCGGTCGGTGGCCCTGCAGGGCGAGGACGCGGCGGTGGCCGCCCGGGTGGCCAAGGCCCACGTCGGCAAGTGGGACTCGACCATCCTCCACGACTGCATCCAGCTGCACGGGGGCATCGCCATGACCTACGAGTACGACCTGCACCTGTACTTCCGGCGGGCCATAAGCGACGAGGTGCTCTACGGGCCGCCCGACGAGCAGTACCGGGCGCTGGTCGACCTGGCGGAAGGAGCGGCGTGATGGCCGACGACATCAGCGTGGACGAGTTCCGCAAGAAGGTTCGGGACTGGCTGGCCGGCCACGTGCCCGAGAAGACCCCCGACGAGCGCTTCCTCCAGTGGGACGACGAGGGCGTGGCCCGCGACCGGGCCATCCAGCGGGCCCTGTGGGAGGGCGGCATCGCCGGGGTCAACGTGCCCACCGAGTACGGCGGGCTGGGGCTGAGCCTCGAGCACTGGCAGGTCTTCCGGGAGGAGGCCGGCCCCTACCGGATGCCCGAATCCTTCGGCAACGCCTTCAACGTGGTCCTGCCCACGCTGCTGGCCCACGGGAACGAGGAGCTCAAGCTCGAGTACATCCCGCGGATCCTGAAGGGCGAGACCATCTGGTGCCAGTTCCTGTCCGAGCCGAGCGGCGGCTCCGACCTGGCCGGTCTGCTCACCCGGGCCGAGCGCGACGGCGACGTCTGGCGCCTCAACGGGGCCAAGATCTGGACGACCGGGGGCAATTACTCCGACTACGCCATCTGCCTGGCCCGGACCAACCCCGAGGTGCCCAAGCACGCCGGGTTGACGATGTTCATCGTGCCCATGGACACCCCCGGGATCACCGTGGTGCCCCTGCAGCTGGTCGACGGCACCGCCGACTTCTGCCAGGAGTTCATCGACGACGTGGTCATCCCGGCCGGCAACGTCATCGGCGAGGTCGACGATGGCTGGCGGGTGGCCACCACCTTGATGGTGAACGAGCGCACGGCGGTCGGTCGAGGCTGGTCGCTGGGCGGGCGGACCGGGGAGAGCGAGGACCGGGGCGTCGAGCTCAACGGCGAGCTGCTGGAGCTGGCCCGCCAGCGCGGCCGGGCCGACGACCCCCAAATCCGGGCGCTGGTCGGCGAGGCCTGGGTGCTCCAGGCGGTGCAGGCCCAGACGGTCAAGCGGGTCAGCGCGGCCATCCGGTCGGGCGACCTGCCGGGCTACGCGGCGGCCATCTTGAAGGCCATGAGCGGGGTGACCGGTCCCCGCCTGGGCGAGGTCGAGGTCGAGGTGGCCGGGACCCGGGCCGCCGCCTGGGACCCGGATCGGCCGTCCCGATCGGGCTTCCGACGGCTGTCCAGCCACGGCATCGGCGGCGGGACCACCGAGATGCAGCGCAACGCCATCGCCGAGCGCCTGCTGGGCCTGCCCCGGGAGCCCTCGGCCGACCGCGAGCTCCCCTTCAACCAGCTGCGTCAGAACACCGTCCCGGGCCGGGCCTGACCGCACCGACCGGGCACCAGCCGTCGGGCGCGGCCTAGGCTGTGCCGCTGGTGGGCGGGCCGCCGGGCCGCATCTCGCTCCGGCGAGGGGGTGGGCACCATGGACGTGACGTCGCTGGGCCACGTGGTCCTCAAGGTACGGAGCCTGGCCCGGGCCGAGGCCTTCTACCACGGGGTGCTCGGCCTGCCGGTGGCCGCCCGCACGGCCGAGCCCTTCCACATGACGTTCTTCACGCTGGGCAACCATCACGACTTCGCGGTGATGGCCGTGGGCGACGACGCCGCCGAGGCCGACCCGGCGGCGGTCGGGCTGTTCCACGTGGCCTTCCGGATCGGTGACTCGTTGGACCAGCTGCTCGAGGCCAAGCGGGAGCTGGCCGACCAGGGCATCGGGACCGATCTCGAGATGGACCACACGGTCACCAAGAGCCTGTACCTGCACGATCCCGACGGGAACATGGTCGAGCTCTACGTCGACGCGTCGGACGCCTGGCGGACCCGGCCCCAGCTGGTGGCCGACGCCGTCCTGACCGATTTCTGAGCCCTCCGGGCCGATTGCTGAAGCGCCGGCCGGGCCCCGCTGGCCGGCCGGCGGCCCTGGCCGGTCACCCCAACCTCGTCGATCCGGACCGCCGCTGGACCGCCCACGCACCGGCCTGGGGTCCCCGACCCGGGCCGGGCAACGGCAGGCCATGGAGGCGGCGCCGGCCCGGTGCCGGCATTCGGGGGCGTCCGGGGGTGCGTCACATTCGTGGCGCGTCACATTCGTGCGGTCCACCCGTCTGGAGAACCGACGACTTAGCGTCTGGTGGGATCTCGTTTTTGAGCCTCCGCCGGATACTGCATTGACCAGGCGACATTGACCAGGCGACCACACCTCGGAGGGGGGCAGTGGCCGGAACCCATAGAGCCGAGGGGGCCAGGGTCCCGATGTCGTCGCGCCCCCGGTCGACCGGGGCCTCCAGGGTCGGCCCACGGGACACGAGGGGCGGACCGGCGAGATGAAGCTGCTCGGGGCGCTGATCGCCTTGACCCTCCATCTGAGCGGGGTCTCGCTCGGCGTGGATGCCGGGACGACCGGCTCGTTCGTGCGCGTGTGCACGACCAACGGGCTCGAGGAGCTGTGCGACGGCGACCAGCCCTTCATCATGGACAGCGGAATCGGCTACGGCACGTACGGCGACCCGGGTCCCGAGATGGCGCTGGCCAACCAGGCCGGCCTCAACACCGTCGAGGCCGACGAGTTCGGTGATCCCGACAACCACGACCTGGGCGACATCACGGCTGCAGCCACCTGGACCCGGCTGTGGGCCTGGATCGATGCGGCCCAGAGCCACGGGCTGCACGTCCTGTTGAACCTGTCCGAGTACGGCCAGGCCCTCTGTGACGCCGGCATCGACCCCTTCACCCCGACCGCCCTGGCCAGCGACTGGGGTCCGTTCCTGTCCTTCGTGGCCGGGAACGAGGATCCGGCCGTGCCCGGCCAGACCATCGCCACCGACCCGACCATCGCCATGATCGAGATCTGGGGCGAGGTGATCGCCCCGAACGGCGACGGCTTGGGCCAGGCCGGGTGCGAGATCGCCCCGGCGTCGACCCAGCAGCTCACCGACTTCTACGCCACGACCCTGGACGACCTGCGCAGTGACGACCCCGACCAGCTCCTCAGCACCGGCGGCTTCTCGTTCTTGAACGAGTACCCCGACCCGCCGGGCAGCGGGAATCCGGCGGGGATCGACTACCGGTCGATCTTCGCCCTGGCCAACAACGACGTCTGCGACGTCGAGGACAACTCCGAGGGCGATCAGACCGTCGGCGTCCCGCTGGCCGCCGCCTACTGCGGCAGCCGGGGCCCGCTGGCCAAGCCGTGGCTCCTCTCGGCCTGGTCGGCGTGCTACGAGCCGGCCACCCCGGGTTACCAGGACTTCTCGAGCGACGCGGCGATGGCCGCCCACGCCCGGACCATGTACCAGCTGGCAGCCACCGGTGGCCAGGCCCACGAGAACCCGTCCACCGGGACCAGCTTCTGGAGCCTGCGGCCCACCTCGGGCCAGACGGTGGGCTGCGGGATCAGCCCGGCCTTCCCCGAGACCTTCGCCGCGGTGACCGCCGGGCAGACCGACCTCACGGTGACCGGCGTCGACCCGGCGTCGGGGCCGGCCGACGCCTCGGCCCCGGTCACCGTCACCGGCACCGGGTTCTCCACCGCGCCGGGGGCCACGGCCGTCGACTTCGGCTCGGTGCCGGCCACCGACGTCACCTGCCGCTCGTCCTCGGCGTGCACCGTCGAGCGCCCCGAGCAGGCCCCCGGGGCCGAGCCGGTGACGGCCACCGTGGCCGGAGAGACCTCGGCCGACGCCGCCACCTTCACCGACGACCCGGTCTCGGCCGGCGGCGGCTACGACCTGGTGGGCTCGGACGGCGGGGTGTTCGTCTTCCCGCCCGGCGGGGGCCACTACTTCGGCTCCCTGCCCGGGCTCGGCGTGCACGTCGACGACATCGTCGGGATGGTGCCGAGCGCCGACGACATGGGGTACTTCCTGGTCGGCCGGGACGGCGGGGTGTTCAGCTTCGGGGACGCCCGGTACGAGGGGTCGCTCCCCGGCCTCGGCGTCGCCGCCGACGACATCACCGGCATCGTCCCCACCGCCGACGACCGGGGGTACCTGCTGGTGGGCTCGGACGGCGGCGTGTTCAGCCTGGGCGACGCCCGCTATCTGGGGTCGCTGCCCGGCCAAGGGGTCCACATCGACGACATCACCGGCATCACGGCCACCCCCGACGACGGCGGGTACTGGATCGTGGCCTCGACCGGAGCCGTCTACGCCTTCGGCGACGCCCGCGACCTGGGTGACGGAGCGGCCGGCAGCTCACCGGTGACCGGCATCGCGGCCACGCCCGACGGCTTGGGCTACTGGGTCGTCTCGGCCGACGGTGCCGTCCAGCCCATGGGGGACGCCGCCAACCTCGGTGACCTCCCCTCGCGCCACGTCTCGCCCGGATCGCCGATCCGGGCCCTGGTCCCGACGCCCGACGGCCTGGGCTACTGGTTGATCGGATCCGACGGCGGGGTGTTCAGCTTCGGGGACGCCGGCAGCGACGGCTCGTTGCCCGGCCTCGGCGTCACGGTGGCCGACGTCGTGGGCGCCGCACCGACCGCCGGGTGACCGCCGGGGCGGGCGGCGCCCTCAGGCCACCTGGGCCACCCCGTCGCGCGACGCCGAGGCGCCGCGGTGATCGTCGTCGGGCTCGGACCGCCCGCCGTCCCCGGCCTCGTGGTCGACCGCCCGCCCGTTGGCCGTCGGGTTCGAGGGCACCCCTCTCGGGGCCCGGGCCGACAACCGGGTGAGCTCGGGGTACATGACCATGACCTCCATGAGCGCCCGGAGCACGACCCGGGGCTTGGCCCCCTGCGGCGTCCCGGCCGTGCGGGGCAGGTGGGTCACGCCGACCTCGACCACCGACGAACCGGACCGGGCCAGCTTGACCATGATCTCGGTGTTGATCATGGCCCCCCGGCTCTGGATGTCCAGGCCGCTCAGGGCGGAACGCCGGAACACCTTGAAGGCGCAGTCGACGTCGCGGACGGGCACGCAGAAGAGGAAGCGGACCAGGCGGTTCCAGCACCAGGCGTTCAATTTGCGGACCGGCGGGTCGTTGCGGACCTTGCGATAGCCGGCCACCACGTCGCAGCGGTCCGTCCAGTGCAAGAGGAGCGGGAGCTCCTCCATGTCGAACTGGTTGTCGGAGTCGGTGAAGAAGACGAAGTCGAGGCGGGCGGCCGTGAACCCGGTCCGCAGGGCCTGCCCGTACCCCTTGTTGAACTCGTGGCTGACCAGCCGGACGGCCGGGTTCCGCTCGGCCTCGTCCCGGACCAGCTCGGCCGTGCGGTCCCCCGACCCGTCGTCGACCACGATGACCTCGTAGACCGAGCACGATCGTTCGGCCGCCTTGACCGTCTCGGCGATGGCCGAGACGATGTTCTCCTCCTCGTTGAACGCCGGCAGGACGAACGACACGGCCGGCCGTCCCTCCTCCCGATCCCCACGAACGCTCAGATCGTTGATGGTCATGACGCCCTCCGATCGGCTACCAGTTCGATGTCGACGGCCCACTGCCCGGCCCCGGCCCGGCCGGCGCCCCCCGGTTGGGGGCCCCCGGTCGGGTTGATGACGCACCTGCGGTCATGGCTTCCTCCGATACAAGGTGGCGTTGCTCTGGGTGAGGACGGGCGTGAAGTCGCTGAAGCGCCCGGGGTGGGTGCGCAGGTCGGTGGTCACGGCATCGCCGGGGAAGGCCAGCACCCACTCGACGTGGTCGGACGGGTCGGCCAGGGCCTCCTCCCAGAAGGGGTGGAACCCGGGCGAGACGAATTCCTTGAGGTCCAGGTAGGAGGCGAACATCACCGAGGAGGCCGCCGAGTCGTCGGCCAGGATCTCCCCGCCCCGGTAGTGGGTGCGCAGGTAGCCGGCGATCAGCTGGGGTCGGCCGGCGGTGGCGCTCGACACCCCGGAGCGCCCGTCGGCCAGGGTGAGCGGGGTCCCGAGGCCCATCAGGGTCACCCCCACGACGACGGCGATGGCGGCCACCGGGACGAGGCGGGGCCACCGCCCGACCACGGTGCCGATGGCGAAGGCGCACAACGGCAGGGCCAGCAGGCCGTAGCGGTCGTTCCACATCTCGTGCGGTGCCAGCTGGGGCACCCGGATGGTGATCTGGCCGATGTACAAGGTGGCGATCTCGAAGGCCACCGGGGCGGCCAGCAGCATGAGCACCAGGGCCGTGCGCAACCGCTCGCGGTGCGGGGCCAGCAGCAGGGCGGCGCAGGCCACCGCCCCGGTGACCAGGACGACCGCCCCGACCACCCCGACCATGTCCCACCCGTAGGTGATGATGCTGGTGCCCAGGCTCCCCTTGGTGCCCAGCAACCCGTACTTGGCCTGGGCCCCGTTGATGGCCTGGGCGCTGTAGGCGCTGTGCAGGAAGTAGAGGGGGTCGTGGAAAATGATCAGGTTGTACAAGAACCACAGCAGCACCCCGTAGGCCCCGGTCACCGTGTACACGATGAGGTTGGCCTGACTGGCCTTGGAGCGCAGATGGCGCCGCCACGACCAGATGCCCACGGCCACCACGCCGGCGGCCAGGAGGGCCCAGCCCTCGTAGCGCGACAGCGTGGCCAGCGCCGTCATGACGCCGGCCAGCATGAGCTCGCCGGCCGACATGGTGCGCATCCACCGGGCCAGGTGGAACACCGCGCCGACCAGCATGGCCAGGAGCACCGGTTCGGTCAGGGCCGTGGTCTGGACGTAGAGCATGTTGAGGTTGGTGGCGAAGACGGCAAAGGCCACCCAGGCGCCGATCCGGCTGCCCGTCACCTCGTTCACCAGGGTGTACATGCGCACCGAGGTGTAGACGAAGCAGATCCCCGACAGGATCGCCCCGGCCGCCCCCGAGTGCCACAGCGGGGTGATGGCGACCAGCGGGACGAGCAGGATGTGGGGCAGGGGCAGCCACACGCTGCCCAGCTGGGCCAGCCCGACGGTCAGGCCGTCGGTGACGTGCCGGGCCACGTCGAGGTGGGCCCGGGCGTCCCCGTAGAGCACCATCGAGTGGGTGGCCGCCGACCACGCCGAGGCCGCCGCGCCGAGCACCACGGCCACCACGACGACCGGGATCAGCTCCCGGCGGGCCGACCGCTGGGGCAGGGTGACGATGGAGGGCGTCGTGCTCTTGGCGGCGGCCCGACGGACCTTCGGGGCCGAGCGGACGGGCTGCTCGAGGGTGACCACGTCGGCCCCCGTCACCCGGCCTCCGCCGAGACCGGCTCGGCGGGGACGAATCGGGGGGTGGGCCCGGTGCCGCCGCTCTCGGCGGCGTCGACCGTGCAGAACCCGTGCTCGGTCTTCTCCCAGTAGGACGGCTTGTAGCACAGCTGGATGAGCGCCTTGTAGGAGGCGACCGACATCAGCAGCCAGTAGAGGGGCGACAGGAGGGCGTACTTCACGTCCTCGTAGTTGTGCCGGGCGTAGCACCCGCTGACCATGGACAGGACACAGGCGGCGTTGCCCACGAAGAGCCCGAAGAGGCCCACGTAGAAGATGGGCCGGGGGAAGATCTGCTCCACGAAGTGGGCGTGGAAGGCGAACCACCAGAGGACCAGGGCCCAGTACACCGGGTTGAGCAGCAGGCACAGGGTGTTGGCCCCGAAGAACAGCTGGAAGGCGACGAAGGGCAGGGCGCCCATGCTCCGCACCAGGGCCACCGGGTGGCGCATGAAGAAGAGGTAGGTCTGCATGTAGCCCTTCGACCAGCGGCTCCGCTGGCGGACCCAGTTGCGGTACCGGCTGGTCGCCTCCTCGTAGGTGGTGGAGTCCAAGATGGCCGTCTGCCAGCCCCGCAGGTAGATGCGCATCCCGAGGTCGGCGTCCTCGGTGACGTTGTAGGCGTTCCATCCGCCCAGCTCGGCCAGGCGCTGGCGGATGAAGTGGTTCGAGGTGCCCCCGAGCGGGATGGCCACATCGAGCGCCTGGAGGCCGGGGAGCAGCTGGTCGAACCACACCGAGTACTCGGCGGTGAACCACCGGGTGAGCAGGTTGTAGGCGCGGTTGAAGTAATTGAGCTTGGCCTGCAGGCACACCACGTTCGGATCGGCCCGCTCGAACGCCGCCACCGACCGACGGAGCTGGTCGGCGTCGGGGACGTCCTCGGCGTCGTAGATCACCAGGTACTTCCCCCGGGCCCGGGAGAGGCCGTGGTTGCAGGCCCGGGGCTTGCCGGTCGGCCCGACGTCGGGGATGATCAGCACCTCGAAGCAGTCGGGAAGCTCCATCGAGGCCACGGCGCCCCGGGTCTCGTCGTCGGACTCCTCCAAGAGGAGCTTCACGTCGAGGCGGT
>Ga0181519_10003212_pt1 | contig 13511 bp, 14 predicted proteins | sample PEATcosm2014_Bin_26_FD_121102 | JGI IMG/M metagenome (GOLD analysis project Ga0181519, IMG submission 121102) | Peatland microbial communities from MTU Mesocosm Facility, Houghton, MI, USA - PEATcosm2014_Bin02_10_metaG | ecosystem: Environmental > Terrestrial > Soil > Wetlands > Peat | place... | reverse complement strand
GGTGGCGGCGCTTCGATAGCGATGCCGCAGGGTGGGTCAGCTCAATCCAATCAGCCTGACGACGGCACGCGCGCGCTGCTGCGGGCGGGTGGCGCGATGGTCATCGCAGGCGCGGTGGCCGCGATCCTCACCGCGACGGTGTTCGGCGGAATCAGCCAGCAGGGTCCGCACAGCAACGCCGGATGGCTGCTGCTGATGGTGGCCATGTCGTGTCTGCCCTTCGGGCTGATGCTCTTCGCGCTGGGAGCGGCAAAGTGGTTTCGCAACCGGCGACTGGCGCGCGAGTCCGGATCGCACGCCGCGCGAGGCCGCTGAGGTAACCGCGCTGGTTCGCGCAACGGCGCGATTCAGTGGCAGCGACTCGTCCCGCCAGGGTACGCTCGTCAACAGGACAGGCCGTGAATGAGCCAGTTTCGCGGCCATATGGTCTGGTGCTCGCGGTTCGCGACAAAAAGGCGCGGCGCGGGTTCAACGAAATGCTTCGGGGCGGGGCCCCCAGGGCAGCTCCCGAAGTTCAGCCTGTATCTGGCAAGGAGAGAATGCGTATGAAATGCACGGGCCGATTCGCCACGCTGGCGGTGCTCGCCACCTGCTTTTGTCTCACAGCGGCATTTGCGCAAACGACTCCGCCCGCGCAGAACCAGCCTTCGCAGCAGGATCCGAACCAGCCGCCCATGACCGGCGTGTCGCAACCGCCCGCCGATGACACGATCCAGGCGGACGAAGACGTGCCGCTGCCGGTGGTCGCGCCCAAACCCAAGCCATCCGCTGCGATCCCGATGACCCCGGCAAAGCCCGCGGTCACCACGCCCCAGCCTGGCGATCCCGACTATGGCATGGTCACCGCGGTTCCCTCCTCGACGACGGCGTCGCTGACCCGGCGGCCGTGGAATCCCGACGACGAGCTGGTCAACGTCGTGCCGTCGAATCCCAACGAGCTGGCGTCGGGCACGAATATTCGGGTGCGCCTCTCGGAAGGCTTGTCGTCCGCCGATACGCGCCCGGGGCAGCCGTTCCACGCCATGGTGGACCGCGACATCTATAAAGATGGGCGGGTGATCATTCCCGCCGGAGCGGAGATGCGCGGGCGCGTGGTGGGCGTTTCGCAGGGCCATCATCTGGGCCCGCATGCCACCATCCGGCTGCGCCCCGAGATGGTCGTGCTGCCCGACGGCACGGCGTACCACCTGTACGCGCAGGCGGTGCAGTCCAGGGCACCCAACACGAAGACCGACGACGAAGGCGGCATTCAGGCAGCGCCGCACTACAAGAAGGACGCACTTGAGTACGGCGCGGGAACCGGTGCGGGCGCAATAGCGGGCGGCGAAATCGGTGGCCCGGTCGGCGCAGGCGTCGGTTCGCTGGTGGGCGCAGGCGTGGTCACTGCGCACATGCTCATGACCAAACCGTCGGCCGCCGATCTGCCCCAGGGATCGATGCTGGTCTTCAGCCTGACCGAGCCGATGGAACTGACCCCGACGAAGAACTAAGCCGAGCGCCGGATCCTGTTGCGTTTGGGCGGGCTGGCAATGCGGAGTGCGCGCGGAATTGCCCTCTGGGGCGCTTTTTTGGGCGCCCCTTGTGGCATCGCGTCGGCGATACGCTGCGTGGAGAGCCGGATGCGCGACTCCAGTTGCGCGAGCAGGCCGCGCAGCTCCGGCAATTCGGACGAGGGAACGTAGCCGGACACGTCGAGGCACAACCCGATTTCCCGAGCCGCACGGTGCCCTCTCAGCAGCGAACTTTCCGCGCGTTCCAGGTAGCCCCACTTCGACCACACTTCCCCTACCGAGAGCAGGGTCATGACAAAGGCGATCCGCACCCGGATGGTTTGCGCGCTTATGAGCATGGCTTCGGCACGAACTTGATCGAGTCGGAACGACGAGTGGTCCGTTGAAGGACCGGCGGCCTTGCTGCTGGCCTGATCCGCGGACGATCCGTTGGGAAGCGCGGCGGGCGGAACGAGCAGGGCATCGCTTCGGAGTTCCGGGAGTCCTGCCGGTTGCGTCGCCGATGAGTCGAGGAATTCCACCCGCGCTCGCAATTCCGCAGTTTCATCCCGCAAAGCCGCCACTTCCCTGCTGAGGGATTCCACCAGCGAAACGCCGGGACCCTTCATGCGGGTGCGGGTCCAGGCGTCCAGCTCCTCAGGGTAGGCGAGCACACTGCCACGGGAAGCTTCGGCTGGCCGTCGTATGGGAAGGGCCAACTCGCGCTCCCACCTTTGCACGGTGCGAACGCCCTTGCCCAGGTACTGACCGATTTCCTTCCACGAGGTGAGAGCGACGGACATGTGCGGTTCCAGTCCCGGCATGATGCAGGGCCCGACGACCGCCCGGACTTTTAATTATGCGTCCGATTGGACGATTTTCGTCACAAGCCGTAGCGAAATCGGTTTCATGCGCTCACTTGTTGCCGCTCCCGGGTGACTGCCATCACAGCGTGCAAAAGGAAATGATGGTAGTTATTGGCGCACGAACGCGGCTGCGTCGAGCCCCAGTGTCGACCTTGCCACGACCTTCATTACTCGTGGGGGATTATTAGGTAACCTTGGGGGTTATCTAACTAGTATTTACAAGATAGTAATTGCTGCAAATCAGTTCAGGAATGGCTACTTAAGTTACCTGGATTTCCCGGTATGGGAATTCCCGTGCGCACCGCCAAACTTTGGCGTTATTTGTTCGTCATTATTATCCGATCTGGGCTTGACTCAGGCCGCGTTATGCCCACATACTCCACAAATACTCGCATCCAAAACGAGAGTTAGTTGCGCCTCACGTTGCTTTACTTCCCCCAAATTAAATGGGACCGCACGCCGCCTCGAGCGGCGCTGGGCAATTGGTTGGAAATCGCTGAAGTTCAGCGGGAAAAGGTCTAAAGTTTGCGGAGTTGCCTTTGCTGACCGCAGAACCCTCTTCTCCCTTTCCGGCCTCGATTGCGGCGTGCGGTTCCGGGCCCTCAACGCTGGTCAACCGCTGAAAACAGGAGGGCATTTCGATGGTGAACAACTGCGCGAATACCCGATGCGGCAAGCCTCTGCATTACTTACGAGAAGGCCGTATCTTCATCTTCGACGTTTCCGCCGGCGCGGCGGAACCGGGCGCAAAGCGGGAGAGACGCCTCGAACATTACTGGCTTTGCGGAACCTGCGCGGAAACGCTGATGCTGGTGCAGGACCCGCAGGGTGAAGTTCGCGTCCTTGCCAAACCGGCGGCCATCCTGGAAACCGGTGACCGCATTGCGGTTGGCTCCTTGCTGTCGTTCTAAAACACGCTCTCCCCCTCCCTCCCCCGGGATGAACAGGCGCCTCCCACCGTGGACGGCGCCTGTTCTCGTCTTGCGCATGGCAGCGTATTGCTGCAATCCTGACAGCAGGACCATGCACCACCTCCACATCCCCGCCGCGCCGCTCCGGCCTTTCGTCCGCTGCTTCTGGTATTGGGAAGACGCTCCGCAGCCGCATGCGCGCGAGCGCCTGATGCCGAACGGCGAAGCATCCATTGTCTTCAACCTGCGCGACGAGGAGATGCGGCTCTATGACGGGGACAATCCGGAGCGCTACGCCTCCTGCGGCCTCGTGGCCTTCACCGGCCCGCGCACGGACTGCTTCGCGATTGACACCGCCAGCGAGGACCGGGTGATCGGTATCCAGTTCCAGCCGGGCGGGACCTTCCCCTTCTTTCGCGAGCCGGCCTGCGAAGTGGCGAACCAGTCGTTGCGGCTGGAGGATCTGTGGCGGCGCGCGGCGGGCGAGATGCGCGAGCAGCTGCTGGCTGCGGATTCCGTGGACGAGATGTTTGCGGCCCTCGAGCGCGCCCTGCTGGCGCAGCTGGTCCGTCCGCTGGAGCTGCATCCTGCTGTCGGTTTCGCACGGCGGCAGATTTGCCGCGCGCCGCATCTGGCCACGGTTTCAGGGGTGCTGGATCGCCTCGGCCTGAGCCAGCGGCGCTTTATCGAGCTGTTTCACGCACAAATGGGGTTAACTCCGAAGGCATTTTGCCGGGTGCGCCGCTTTCAGCGCGTGCTGGAGAGCGTCCACGGCCGGAGCGAAGTAGACTGGCCGCAAGTGGCTCTGGAGGGCGGGTATTACGATCAGTCGCATTTCATCCACGATTTTCGGTCGTTTTCGGGGCTGACGCCGTCGATGTACCTGGCGCGGGCGACCGAGCACCTGAATCACGTGCCGATGGAGTAGGGCGGGGTCACTGAGGGAGCGTCAGGAACGGATTCAGTACCTGAACCGGGAAATGCTGAAAGCCGCGCACGTTTCTGGTGACGGCGGTAAAGGCCACGGACCTTTGCGTTTGCGGCGAGCCTGCAGTCTCTGGCGCTCCTGGAGCCCATCCCGCGCGCGATGGGCGCGAACCGCTGCGATCTTCCGCGCGTAATGCCTTGGCATGAACCCCTGGGTCCGCGCCGGAGCACGCATCGCGGCCATGATCGCAGCCGTTTATGTGACAGCATCGCTCGTCGCCGGTGCCACGCTGGCGCAATTGGCGCTGCACCCCGAGCGCAGGCTTCCGCCCGCTCCTCCCGCCTGGCTTCACGCGCCCGTGGATGACGTCAGCATTCGTGCCGCGGACGGCGTACCCCTGCGTGCCTGGTACATCGACGCCGCCCATCCCAACGGCGCGGCCGTCATTCTGCTGCACGGCATGGCCGACTCGCGTGAGGGGGTAGGAGGCTATGCCTTCACCTTCCTGCACAACGGCTACAACGTCCTCCTGCCCGACTCGCGCGCCCATGGCTCGGGCGGCGGCGCCATCGCCACTTACGGCGTGCTCGAGCGCGACGATGTGCGGCGCTGGGCCGCGTGGCTGCGCCCGCACACGCCTGGCTGCGAGTATCTCTTCGGCGAATCGATGGGTGCCGCCATTGCCATTCAGGCCAGCGCTGTCACCCCCGGGCTTTGCGCCGTCGTCGCCGAGTCGGCCTTTGCCACATTTCGCGAAATCGCCAACGACCGCATCGCGCAGTTCACCGGGCTCGGGCTGTGGTTTCCGCGCACGCTCGGCGCGCCCGCCCGCGAGCTGGCCTTCCTCTACGCCGACGTCCGTTTCCACGTCGACCTCACGGGCGCCAGCCCGCTCGCCGCTATCCGACAGTCCCGCGTTCCCACGCTGCTCATCTGCGGAACCGCCGACGACAATATCCCCATGCGCCACTCGCAGGAATTGTTCCGCGCCGGCGCTTCTCATTCCGAGCTTTGGATCGTCCAGGGAGCACGGCATACCGGCGCTGCCAACGTAAATCCCGCGGAGTTCGAGCGCCGCGTGGTGGGCTGGTTCGAACAACACAACCGGCCGCTATGAGCGGACCCACCTGCCGATCGCGGTGACAAACGCCCAAATCGCCAGTCCCTTACTATGGAACTGGAGGTTCTCCGCCTGAATGGTTTCCCGAAGGATTCTGCGGTTCTTTTCGGCTTCTTTCCTCGCATTTCTCATCGCTTCGGCGGCTCACGCGCAAAAAGCACTCAGGAACGACGAGGTTTCCGTCGCCGGATTTTATCAGCTCACTTCGAACGCGAGCGGCAACGGCATCACCGACACCGCCACCCATTCCGTCGGCGGCGAGGCCAGCTTCCGCCACAGCTTCCACTGGTATATGGGTTATGAGGCCTCCTACGACTACACTCGCTTCACCGAGTACTACACCGCCCAGGCGTTTGGCTACCAGCACAACCAGCACGTCTTCAGCGGTTCCTATTATGTGCACGGCCCCACTGCCCTCGGGCTCCGGCCTTTCGCGATGGGGGGCATCAGCGCCGTGATCTTCTCGCCCTCGCTCAATGGCGGACAAAATGTGCCGTATCAGGTGCGCCCCGGTGCAAACTTCGGCGCCGGTGTCGATCACCCGCTGCTGACCAATAACTTCGGTCTGCGATTCCAGTATCGCGGCCTCTACTATCAGGCGCCCGACTTCGGCCTGGCCAGGCTGACCACCAATGCCTGGCGGCTGACCTCCGAGCCTGCGGTGGGCATCTACATTCATTTTTGATCCGGCCCTATTTTGATCCGAGTGCGCGAGGCTCCATGGACTGCATCTTCTGCAAAATCGTCGCCAACAGCATCCCCGCGAAGAAGGTGCGGGACGACGATACGCTGCTCGCCTTTCACGACATCGATCCCAAAGCCCCGATCCACATCCTGGTCATCCCGAAGAAGCACATCGCCTCGCTGGCCGAAGCCCAATCCGGCGACGCGGAGTTGCTGGGCCGCCTCCTGCTGGCCACCGCCGATATCGCCCGCGAACAGGGCCTGGGCAACGGCTATCGTGTCGTGATCAGTACCGGACCCGACGGCGGCCAGACCGTCGATCACCTGCACCTGCACATCCTCGGTGGGCGCCCGATGCACTGGCCTCCCGGCTAACGCAAAGCGCAATGCGCATCGCTGTCGTCTCGGACATTCACGGCAACCGGACCGCCCTCGAGGCCGTGATCGTCGATCTGCGCAACCTCGCGCCCGATCAGATCCTGTTCGGCGGCGACCTGGCCGATGGCGGATCGAGCCCCGTCGAGGTGCTGGACCGCGTCCGCGATCTGGGCTGGGCCGGCGCCATGGGCAATACCGACGAGATGCTCGTCCGCCCCGAAGCCCTCGATGCGTTTGCCGCGCAGTCAAAAGCTCCCATAGCAATGTGGGAAAAGATGCGCGAGATCGCTTCAGCAACCCGCGCGGCTCTGGGAGAACAGCGGCTAGCCTGGCTGCGCGGCCTGCCTGGCGACCTCGTCCTCGACGATGCCGGCCTCGCTCTGGTCCATGCCCGGCCCGGCGATTGCTGGCGTGCTCCTGCACCGGATGCCAGCGACGCCGACCTCACGACACTGTACGCCCCGCTCGAGCGCCGCATCGTCGCCTTCGGCCACACGCATCTTCCATCGATTCGCCGCCTGACCGGGACGACGCCGCAACTCGTGATCAACACCGGCAGCGTCGGCCTGCCCTGGGATGGCGATGCCCGCGCCAGCTACTTGCGCCTCGATAACGGCGATCCAACCATCCGCCGCGTCGACTACGACCTCGAGAAGGAACTGGCCTTGTTGTCGCAGTGCGACTTGCCCGGCGCGGCCTGGACCGCGAAGATGCTGCGCGCTCGCGCCCCGGCCCTGCCGTAAAGGTGGGAAGCGTGAGGCAGTCTTATCACGGGTGTGTGGCTGCCGCGCCGGTTTGGGTCGCCAGGCATGCCTCAATCGCCTGCCGCCAGTGCGGCCCGTTGTCACGATCGGCGTTGCCCAGGGCCTGCACATCTTCATTCACGTCCGCCGACAGCGCGGTCCGCTGGTACGTAACCTCGACGTTCGTACGGTTCGGATCGACCGCCATCAGATGGACGTCAACGATGCTCGCCACCACTCCATCGATCACAGAAACATATTGCATGCGGCCAGCTGAGAGGTCGAACTCGGTATTCACCCAGATGCTCGTGTGCGGCCCGTGCTGCACGGTGAACACCGCGCCTTCCGTATCTCGTGCCGGTTGTGGATAGAGGAAATGCGGATCCCAGTGCTTGCCGCCCCAGCAGCGTTCCCCCTGCGGCCCAAAAAGCGGCGCAGCGCGCTCCAGCGGAGCAGCGAGCTGAAACCGAAATGTATTGGCGACGTGCGCGAGCTGCACAGGTGGATTCATGGGTTCTGCCTGTTGCGGCGGAATGAAAAAAGGAAGGAACACGAACAGTAAGGCGATCATGGCCGCCCCTTTCCCGGCTGCTGCTTTTCCCGATGTGCTTGCGTCGAACGCGTCCGGCGCTCGCGCAGGTGATGGCTGTCCGTGGCCGTGAGCGTCAGCCCATAGAGTTTTTTAAACTGCTCGATTTCCCTGAGCGTCTGCGGCGAGAAAGGCGCCTTGCCTTCGAAGGCGTGCAGGACAATGCCTTCCAGCAGATCGCCCAGCGTCAAATCCTTCAGCTCGGCGACCGCCTTCAGCACTTTCAAAATGCGCTTCTCGATACGGACACCCGTCTGCACCCGCTCCACTTCGACGGGAAGCGGACGCGCCGGCTCGGGTTTTGGATTGCTCGACATTGGTAATAATGTACCGATGTAGTTTGGTACATGCAAGCTCATTCTCAGGCAACGCGTGCTTTTGGAAAAAGCTACTCTGTTGGAAGTCTGCCGGAAGAGAAAGGGGCTCGTGGCCAATGTCGAGGAAGAAATTTGCAACAGTCGCGGTTCTAATTGGATTGACCGGCACAAATGCGTTGAGCGCCCGCGCCCAGACCCCGCTCACCGACGGCTCCGGCGCCTTTGCAACCGGCCAATACCCGAACCTCTTCGAAGAAGACGGCCACTCCGAGAAAGAAATCCGCGCAAAGATCGACGGCGCGTACGGGCAGCTCTTCCACGGCGATCCGCAAACCCAGTCCGTTGTCTTCCCGGCCGGCTCCAACGCCAACGGCCCGCTGATGTACCTCACCGACTGGAACAACAAGGACGTCCGCACCGAGGGCATGTCCTACGGCATGATGATCGCCGTCCAGCTCGACAAAAAAGCCGAGTTTGACGCGCTGTGGAACTGGGCGATGACTTATATGTACATCGGCGATCCGAAGGCGCCCAGCTACGAATACTTCGCCTGGTCGTGCAAACCCGACGGCGCGCATAACTCCGAGGGCGCCGCACCCGACGGCGAGTCGTACTTCGCTATGGCGCTCCTCTTCGCCGCCAACCGCTGGCCCGGCGGCACTGGCATCTACGACTACCGCGGCGAGGCTCTGAAGCTACTGCACGCCATGGTGCATCGGGAAATCATCACTGCGCCTTCTCCGCGCGGCCCGCACAGCGTCGGCCCGGAAATGAACCTCGATCCGCCCATGATCCTCTTCGTCCCCGAGGTTATGCCGCACCCTTTCACAGATCCCTCCTACCATCTGCCCGCGTTCTATGAACTGTGGGCGCGCTGGGGTCCGCCGGAAGATCGCGACTTCTGGGCTCGCGCCGCCGAGGCCAGTCGTGCCTTCTTCCCCAAAGTCGCCAATCCCGAAACCGCCCTCGCCCCCGACTACGCTAACTTCGACGGCAGCCCTATGGAGGGCTCCTTCGCGCGCCGCAACGTCTTCGGCTACGACGCCTGGCGCACCGCCAGCAACTGGAGCGTCGATTGGTCGTGGTGGCGCAAAGCCCCCGCCGAGCAAACCCTCAGCAATCGCATCCAGCAATTCTTCGAGTCCCAGAGCCTGGCCAGCTACGGCCCGATGTACACGCTCGACGGACTGTTGCAGCATCCCGACCCTCGCGTCACCCACGAGGAGCATCCCGAAGGCCTGGTCGGCGCCAACGCCGTCGCCGGCCTTGCCGCCACTGATCGCGTGCGCGCCCGCCGCTTCACCGAGGCGCTCTGGCACACGGAGATCCCCTCCGGCCAAAGCCGCTACTACGATGGCATGCTCTACCTGATGAGCCTCATGCACCTGAGCGGCGAGTTCCGCATCATTGAGCCGAAGAAGTAAAGATCGCTGTCAGAAGAACAATTCGACCGGCACAGAAAAGCGCTCGCTTAGCCGGCGAATATGCTCCTTGCTTAGTTCTCGTTTTCCTTTGAGAACCTCGGAGATAATACTCGGCGTCCCGAACACATCGACCAGGTCCTTCTGGTGAAGGTGGTGTTGGTCCATAAGAAACCGCAGAGCCTCGAGTGGCGACGCTTTGGGCATTTGGTACTGCCTGTCTTCGAAGTCTTCGATCAGCAGCGTAAGCAAATCGGCCAGTTCGCGCTCGGCACGTGACAGTGACCGGTGCCTGCGATCCAGATCCTCAAGGAGCCGGGTGAAATGCTCGTTCTCCGCCTCGGTGCGGATCACCTTGGGAGGGTGCTTCGCCAGCAGAGCTGGATACTCCGGGATCGGTCGCGCGCTCATTTCTTCCACTTTCCTCTGTCGTATTCCGCATGAGTCAGTACGTGACGGATGAAAACGCGGCTGGACAGATAGTTAATTTCAACGATCAGCCGATAGCTGCTCCCTTTAATGTTGAAAACCGTGTGACGACCGACAACATCGGCCGAGGGAAACGTGGTTCGCACGTCCTCGAGGCTTCGCCAAACTGCGCGTTTTGCAATTCTGTACCAGATATCCAGCGGCACCCCGAGTTCCCCGTGCTCCTCGGCGGCTTCCAGCAGCTTCTTCCTGGAGATGACGTGCAAGCGGACGCCCCAACTTTATTTTATTCGCATTTTGCGAACTTGTCGATTCCTCATGCCGCCAGCCCCACCCGCGGCCGTGGCTCTCGCCGCGAAACCCCGAGTCAGCCGCCGAAGCTGTTGCCGATCTGACGTCGCTCCATCGCTCCATTGGATGCCTCTCAGAGACAACAAAGGGATCGCCGATTCGAGCGATCCCTTTGCAAAATTGGCTCCAGGTTCGAGCGTCAGGTTCGGCCCCGATCACCTGGTCGCCATCCATGAAAACTACTGCGCCTTCAGGTCGAAGTACATCTGGTTGACCCACAGCGAGCCCAGGCCGGTCGTGTAGTCCCAACCGGGCAGCGCGCAGTACAGGCCGTCGCATCCGGTAATGATGTCGTGGAAGCCGCCATTCGGATAGCTGCCCACCGGGCCCGTTCCGTCATACAGACTGTAGAGCGTCGGGGGTGCAAAACCCAGATTTGCGTTGGCCGATAGCATGCGCGCCCACGTGCCGACCGCCAGCGGCGACGACAGGCTCGTGCCGCCCACGCCCTCCCACGCGCCGCTCACGTACACGTTCGCGCCGGATTCAGGATCGGCGTCCATGGCGATGTCGGGAATGCCTTTATCGCCGAGTTCGGAGCTGGGGACGCTGGCCGCGGTCTGCCAGTATGGCGAATACTCAAACTGGCTGATGCCGCCGCCGCCGGAATACCACGCCGTCTCGATGTCGTAGTTGCCGTCGGCGTTGGTCAGCAGCGTCGTGCCACCCACCGCGGTTACGTACTGCGATGCCGCCGGATAGTTGACCAGCGGTGCGCCGGCGGGGACGCCGTTCTCGCCCACATCAGCGGGGCAGAACGAGCCGGTATCGCCGGTCGAGGAAAACAGCGTCTGGCCCTGCGCGGCGCCTTCCGCGAACTCTTCATCGTCGACCAGCATTGACCCGTCGATGTACGGGAAAACTTCGCACTCGCCGAACGATGCATTCGCCACCGGCGCCAGATCATCCGTCACCCAGCGGCTGAAAGCCAGCGCCAGATCGGAGTCGGTCAGCGACGTCGCGTCGTAAAGATACAGATGCTGCACCATGCCTCCCGCCATACCGGTGGAGTACTGCGTGTCCAGATCCCATTCATCCACGCCCGACGTGTCGGTGCTCGCGATCCCCACGGGAACCACCGTCACCGGGAACGAGGGGAAGCGGAACGTCGCCTCGGCCACCCTGAAGTCGCTCAGCACGCCGGTCAGGTCGCCTTCCGCCATGATCGCAATCGACGTATTCGCCGCCGCCGGCACACCCGTTGCGGAATAAATCTGCCAGAAATTCTGCGGCTCGTAGCTCACCGCGTACTGCGGCACGCTCACCGCCGACTGCTTCACCAGGGTCGGCTTCATCTCGCCGATCGTGTTCAGCCCCAGCACTGCGCCAACAATGCTGCCCAGCGACGCGGGTACCTGCGCCGGCGCGGTGTTGCCGTACACCAGGTTGCCGAACTCCGTGAACTGCTCGATCGGCGTGTTGAACGCCGCCGAAGCCTGCGCCACCGTGCCATCCGCGCTGACGATCAGGTGATTGGGCTCGACGGTAATGTTGTCAAATCCCTGGCTCTGCAGATAGCTCACCACCTGCTGCACCTGCGCGCTGCTGGGCGCGTACTGTGCCGTGAACTGCGCCGGCGTCAGCCGCTGGCCGTAAAGCGCATTGCCTTTCGTGTTGATGCTCCTGATGTAGTTGTTGAGCGCGGCCTGATTCTGCGTCTTCAGGCCCACGCGAACGGTGATCGCCTGGTTCGGATCGGCCGGACCGTAGTCCGCCGCCGAAACCAGTTGAGAAACAGAAATGCCCTGCGTGGCAGTGCTGGTCCATCCGGTCTGCGCGCTGGCGGCTATCGTGAAGGTGGAGGCGAGGGTCGCGGCAAAAAGCGCGGCCGCAAGGGTTCCTGGTGATTGCATGCGTTTGGTCTCCTCAGGGTTAAGCTCGAACTGCGTTGGCCGAACATATGCAAAATGCGCAAAAGGAATGGTTGGTTATCCAGGAAAACAGCGAAATGAGCGAATTTTGCGCCTGATGGACGGTTTTCTGCGCCTCCCGGTAGATTTGTCACAACTGCGATGGCATAAATTCCCCGCGCATGGGAAAAGTTGCTTAAATTCGCGGTGCCAACATAATCCGATGGTATTGTCGCGGTGAGGACAGCCCGTGCCTTACTCGGTCACCCGCCACGGTTCCACGCGCACCTTCGCCGACGTGAAAACTCTCCTGGCGAAGGCAACTCCTGCGCGCTCCGGTGACGCCCTGGCAGGCATCGCTGCGGAGAACGAAGAGGAGCGTGCGCTCGCTCGCATGGCCCTGGCCGAGGTCCCGCTGCGCCGCTTTCTCGAAGAACCACTGATCCCATACGAGCGCGACGAGATCACCCGCCTCATCGTCGATACCCACGACGCGCAAGCCTTCGCGCCCATCGCCAGCCTCACCGTCGGCGTATTTCGCGAGTGGCTTCTCCATCCCGACACGAACACCGACACCCTCACCGCCACGGCTCCGGGCATCACTCCGGAGATGGCCGCGGCGGTCTCGAAGCTGATGCGTAATCAGGATCTGATCCTCGCCGCACAAAAGTGCCGCGTCGTCACGCGCTTTCGCAACACTCTCGGCCTGCCTGGGCGTCTCTCCGTCCGACTGCAGCCGAATCATCCCACCGACGACGTGCGCGGCATTGCCGCCTCCATGCTCGATGGCCTGCTCTACGGCTGCGGCGACGCGGTCATCGGCGTCAACCCCGCTTCTGACGGCCTGCAGGCCGTCACGCGCCTGCTGGAAATGATGAACGCCTTCCGCGAGCGCTACGATGTCCCGACCCAGGCATGTGTTCTCGCGCATGTTACAAATACGCTGCGCGCCATGGAGCGCGGCGCCCCGGTCGATCTCGTCTTTCAGTCCATCGGCGGAACGGAGAGAACCAACCAGAGCTTCGGCGTATCGCTCGCCCTGCTCGCCGAGGCGCGCGCCGCTGCGCTCGAACTGAAGCGCGGTACCGTGGGCGACAACGTGATGTATTTCGAAACCGGCCAGGGCAGCGCGCTTTCCGCTGGCGCGAACGAGGGCGTCGATCAGCAAACCTGCGAGGCCCGCGCCTACGCCGTCGCCCGGCGCTTCCAGCCTCTGCTGGTGAATTCCGTTGTCGGCTTCATCGGCCCCGAGTACCTGCTCGACGGGAAACAGATCGTTCGCGCCGGCCTCGAAGATCACTTCTGCGGCAAGCTCCTCGGCCTGCCCATGGGCTGCGACGTTTGCTACACGAATCACGCCGAGGCCGATCAGGACGACATGGATACGCTTCTCACCCTGCTCGCCGTCGCCGGCGTCAACTTCGTCATGGGTGT
>Ga0181519_10003206_pt1 | contig 13518 bp, 13 predicted proteins | sample PEATcosm2014_Bin_26_FD_121102 | JGI IMG/M metagenome (GOLD analysis project Ga0181519, IMG submission 121102) | Peatland microbial communities from MTU Mesocosm Facility, Houghton, MI, USA - PEATcosm2014_Bin02_10_metaG | ecosystem: Environmental > Terrestrial > Soil > Wetlands > Peat | place... | reverse complement strand
GGTCCGGCCCGGCCGATGGTGGCCCGGCGGAGCGCCCCCGACGGAGTGGCCACCACGACCAGCAGGGCCACCACGCCCACCGCGGCCAGGGCCACCCGCCCGGCCCCCAGCCGGACCGGGAGCCCGGTCCGACGGGCCCTGCCCCGGCCATCGCTGTTCAACCGCATCGGTCCCCCGGCTCGCTCGTGGTGCGCGTTGCCGGGCGACTGTAACGCCCGGACCGCCGGAATCCGTCGCGGGGAACGGGCCCCGGTCAGCCGTCCCGGCCCAGGATGAGCCCGCTGGTCGGCACCCCGGTCCCGGCCGTGACGACGACATTGGAGAGCCCGGGGACCTGGTTGACCGAGGTGCCCCGGACCAGGCGCACGGCCTCGGCGATGCCGTTCATGCCGTGCAGGTAGGCCTCGCCCAGCTGGCCCCCGTGGGTGTTGATGGGCAACCGGCCACCCAGCTCGATCTGGCCGTCGGCCACGAAGTCCTTGGCTTCGCCCCGACCGCAGAACCCCAGCTCCTCGAGCTGGGTCAGCACGTAGGGGGTGAAGTGGTCGTAGAGGATGGCCGCCTGGACGTCGTCGGGCCTCAGGCCCGAGGTCTGCCACAGCTGGCGGGCCACCACCGCCATCTCGGGCAGCCCGGACAGGTCGTCGCGGTAGTAGCTGGTCATCATGTCCTGGTCGGCGCCCGACCCCTGGGCCGCGGCGAGCACCACCGCCGGCGGCCGGGGCAGGTCCCGGGCCCGTTCCAGCGAGGTCACGACCAGCGCCTGGCCACCGTCGGTCTCCTGGCAGCAGTCCAGCAGGCGCAGCGGCTCGACGATGAACCGGCTGTTCCGGTGGTCCTCCAAGGTGATGGGCCGCTCGTAGAAGTAGGCCGCCGGGTTGGTGGCGGCGTGGCGCCGGTCGGCCACGGCCACCCAGCCCAGGGCGTCCGTCGTCGCCCCGGACAGGTGCAGGTAGCGCTGGGCGGCCATGGCCACCCAGGCCGCCGGGGTCAGCAGGCCCACCGGCAGGTACGGCGCGAGCTGGGCCATCTCGGCCGTCGGCCGGGGCGGCCGGCCCTGCATCCCGGTCCCGAACCGGGCGCCCGAGCGCTCGTTGAAGGCCCGGTAGCAGACCACCACGTCGGCCACCCCGGCGGACACGGCCAGGGCCGCCTGCTGGACGGTGGCGCAGGCCGCGCCCCCGCCGTAGTGGACCCGGCTGAAGAAGGTCAGCTGGCCCATGCCCAGGGCCCGGGCGATGTCGATCTCCGGATTGGTGTCGGCGGTGAAGGTGGTCAGGCCGTCCACCTGGTCGGCGGTCAACCCGGCGTCGTCGAGGGCGGCGGCCACCGCCTCGACGGCCAGGCGCAGCTCGGAGCGGTGCGAGTCCTTGGAGAACTCGGTGGCCCCGATGCCGGCGATGGCCACCTGGCCGGCGAAGCGGTGCCCGGTCACCGGGCCGTCCCGGCCCGGCGGGGCAAGGAGACGTCGACCGTGCCGGTCACGTGGTCACCCAGACTGTTGGCCCCCCGCACGCTGACCTGGACGACGCCCCGGTCCCCGTCTTCGGGGCCGGCCCGGGCCACCACCTCGCCGGTCAGGGTCATGGTGTCGTCGGGGTAATTGGGCGCCCCCAGGCGGATGGCCACCCGGCGGAGCAGGCCGGCCGGCCCCGACCAGTCGGTGACGAAGCGCCCGACCAGGCCGTTGGTGGTCAGGATGTTCATGAAGATGTCGGGTGACCCCCGGTGCCGGGCCAGCACCGGGTCGTGGTGGACGTCCTGGTAGTCCCGGCTGGCCAGGGCCCCGGCCACGATGAGCGTGCGGGTAATGGGCACGACCAGGGGGTCCAGCCGCTGGCCCAGGGCGACCTGGTCGTAGTACCGGCTCTCGGTGATCTCGCCGGTCATCGGGCCCCGGTCCCCACGCTCGAGCCCACCTGGGCCCGGGCCTCGTCGGCGATTCGTCGGCCCAGGTCGACCAGCTGGAGGCTGGGCCCGCCCAGCAGCAGCTCGATCTGCTTGCCCCACAGGAAGTAGCGGTGCACCGGGTAGCTGACGTCGGCCCCCAGACCGCCGTGGAGGTGCTGGGTGGCGTGGACGATGCGCTGGCCCCGCTCGGCGGCCTGCCACTTGGCCACGGCCACCGCCTGGGCGGCGTCCCGCCCGGTGTCCAGCCGCCAGGCCGCCTGCCACAGGGTGACCCGCATGGCCTCGAGGTCGATGGCCGCGTCGGCCGCCCGCAGCATCGTGCCCTGGAAGGCGCTGAGCGGTCGGCCGAACTGCTGGCGCTCGTTCAGGTGGGTCGCCGTCAGCTCGAGCGCCGCCCGGGCCACGCCGACCTGGAGGGCGCACAGCCCGGTCCGGGCCACGGCCAGCATCCACTCGACGGCGGCGGGCCCGAGATCCGGCGGGACCAGCAACTGGTGGGCCGGCACCGGGACGTCGTCGAGGTGGAGGTGGGGATGGATCTCCCGGCTGGTCGTCTCGGCCCGCTCGAGCCGGACCCCCGGGGCGCCGGTCTCGACCAGGGCCACCATCACGCCGGCGGCCGAGAACGCCGGGACCACGACGGCCTGGGCCACGTGGGCCCAGGGGACGGCGGCCACCGTTCCCGAGAGCCGCCAGCCCGAGCCGTCGGCCACGGCCACCACCTCGGGGGCCTCCGAGAGGGCCACCCCCGACAGGGCGGCCGAGAGCACCACCTGGCCGGCCACCACCCCGGGCAGCCAGCGCCCGATCAGCTCGGCCGAGCCGTAGCGGGCCAGGGGCAGCGCCCCGAGGACCAGGGTGGCCCACAGGGGCACCGGGGCCACGACCCGACCCTGCTGCTCGAGCAGCAGGCACAGCTCGGTCACCCCGAACCCACTGCCGCCGGCGCTGGCCGGCACAGCCAGGCCCAGCAGGTCGGTCTCGGCCAGCGACCGCCAGAGCGGGCCGTCGAAGCGGTCGTCGGTGGCCTCGGCGGCGGCCACCCGGGCCGGGTCGACGCTCGACAGGACGGCGGCCGCCGAGTCGGCCACCGCCGCCTGGGTCTCGGTCAGGTCGAAGTCCATCAGCGCGCCCCGCCGTCGGGTACCGGGGTCCCGGCCGGCCGGAACACGGGCAGGCTGAGGTCGTCGTCCACGGCCACCAGCCGGCCTTCCAGGGCCATGCCGATCACCAGGTCGGCCGGGTCGACGGCCTCGAGGTTGGCCACCAGGCGGGTCCCCTCCTCCAGGGCCACCAGGGCGATGGGCAGGGGGTAGTCGAAGGCCGGCACCTGGGGATGGTGGACCACCACGAAGCTGTAGAGCTGGCCCCGGCCCGAGGCCTCGACGGTGTCCCAGTCGAGCGACCGGCACCGGCCGCAGGCCGGTGAGGGCGGATGGCGGAGCCGTCCGCAGTTGGCGCACCGCTGGATGAGCAGCTGGCCGTTCCCGGCCCCCTGGTAGAAGAAGGCGTTGTCGGGGGTGACGGCCGGCCGGGGCCGCCGGGGCCGGGTCGGGGCCCCCCCGGCCGAGGCGGCCGGGGACTCGGGCGGCCGGGCCGGGGCGGCGGCCCGGGGCCGGAACTTGAGCATCCGGAAGCGCATCGAGCCCACCGGCTCGCCCTGGGCGGCCAGCGCCGCCGGATCGGCGTCCTCGGTGACCAGCGAGTCGGGCACGGCGACGTAGTCGGACCGGGTGGTCACGAAGCGCCCCGAGCCCAGCGCGGTGGCCTTCTCGTCGGTGATCGACTCGATGATCTGGGTCTCGATCAGCCGCTCGCCGGGGACCAGCGGCCGGAGGTACTCCTGCTCGGAGTTGGTGGCCACCACCGAGGTCAGGCCCTCCTCGTCGAGCAGGGCCATCATCGCCTCGTGCCCGGTCCGGCGCTCGGCCGTCCCGCTCCGCCGGGCCGCCTCCCGGGCCAGCGTGTTGCGCAGGCCGGGCATGGTCCAGGCCTGGAGCATGGTCGGCGGGGCCACCACGCCGGACAGGCCGACGGCCCGGGCCGCGGCATCGGACCGGTAGATGGGGTCGGCGTCGTCCATGGCCTCGATCCAGTGGCCGATCATCGGCCGGTTGACCGCCTCCCGGGTGATCCTGACCGGGCTGGCCGGTTGGCCCACCAGGGCAGCCAGCTCGGAGCTGCGGTCCGGGCTCATCGGGCACCCCGGCGCATGCCCAGGCCGGCCATGGCCACGATCTCGCGCTGGACCTCGTTGACGCCCCCGCCGAAGGTGTTGATCTGGGCCTGGCGACCGGCCTCCTCCAGCCGGCCGGCCAGGATGGCCCCGGGCGTGCCGGCCACCAGGTACCCGGCGGCCCCGGTGATCCCGAGGAGCAGCCGGTAGACCTCGAGGATGCGCTCGGTGCCGAAGACCTTGACGGCCGACGACTCGGCCGCCGTGACCCGGTCGGCGGCCACGGCGGTGGCCATCTTCCAGTTCATGAGGCGCATGGCCTCGAGCTCGCACCGGGCCCGGGCCAGGTCGAGCTGGACCCACGGCTGGTCGATCAGCGCACGGCCGTCCCCGGCCGCCGCGGTGGCCGCCCACGCCGCCACCTGGTCGAAGAGGAGGAGGGCCAGACCCGACCAGGCGGCCAGGCCGACCCGCTCGTGGTTGAGCTGGGTGGTGATCATCGACCAGCCCTGGTTCTCGGCGCCCACCCGGTTGGCCACCGGTACCCGGACGTCGCGGTAGTAGGTGGCCGTGGTCGACACGCCGCCCACCGTGTGGATGGGCGTCCACTCGAAGCCGGTGGCCGAGGTGGGCACGCAGACGATCGAGATGCCCTGGTGCGGGCGGGCCTCGGGATCGGTGCGCACGGCCAGCCAGACGTAGTCGGCCTGGTTGGCCCCGCTGGTGTACACCTTGGCCCCGTCGATCACGTACTCGTCCCCGTCCCGCACGGCCCGGGTGCGCAGCGACGCCAGATCGGTGCCGGCCTCGGGCTCGGTGTAGCCGATGGCGAAGTTGATCTCGCCGGCCAGGATGCCCGGCAGGAGGCGGTGCTTCAGCTCATGGGAGCCGAACAGCATGAGGGTCGGTCCGACGGTGTTGATGGTCACGAAGGGGAAGGGGGCCCCGGCCCGGCGGGTCTCGTCGAAGAAGATGAACTGGTCGGTGGCCGGTCGGCCCTGGCCCCCGTACTCGGTGGGCCAGCCGATGCCCAGCCAGCCGTCGGCCCCCATGGTCCGGACGACCTGGCGCCACCGCCGGTGCCCGGGGTCGGCCCCGGCCAGCTCGGTCCGGACCTCGGGCGTCAGCAGGATGTCGTAGTAGTCCCGGAGCTCGTCCCGCAGGGCCAGCTGCTCGGGTGTCTCCTCGAGGAACATGGCTGACGTCGTGCTCCGTGTCCGTCCCGGTGGTAGACCTCGCGTGGCGTCCGGACGCTAACAGCTTCTCGTTTTCCCAACCCTGGGGACGGGGCCGGGGTCGCCGGACCGGGAGGAACGGGACATGGCGCTCAAGCTCGGACTGCAGCTCGGCTACTGGGGGTCCGGGCCACCGGCCCACGCCCCCGAGCTGGTGGCCGAGGCCGAGCAGCTGGGGTACGACTCCATCTGGACGGCCGAGTCCTACGGGTCCGACGCCCTGACCCCGTTGGCCTGGTGGGGGGCGGCGACGTCCCGGGTCCGGTTGGGCACGTCGTTGTGCCAGCTCTCGGCGCGGACGCCGACGGCCATGGCCATGGCCGCCCAGACCCTGGACCACCTCTCGGGCGGACGGTTCGTGCTGGGCCTGGGGGTCTCGGGGCCCCAGGTGGTCGAGGGCTGGTACGGCCAGCCCTTCACCAAGCCCCTGGCCCGGACCCGGGAATACGTGGACATCGTCCGACGGGTGCTCGAGCGGGCCGAGCCGGTGACCAGCCCGGGGCCGCACTACCCGCTCCCCTATCCCGGCGGCCTGGGATTGGGCAAGCCCCTCAAGTCGATCGTCCACCCGCTGCGGGCCGACGTGCCCATCATCTTGGGGGCCGAGGGCCCGCGCAACGTGGCCCTGGCCGCCGAGATCGCCGACGGCTGGTTCCCCATCTTCTTCTCCCCTAGGGCCATGACGGCCTATGCGGGCTCGCTGGCCGAGGGCTTCGCCCGGCCCGGCGCCCGACGCCGGCCCGAGGACTTCGAGGTCATCGCCATGGCCCCGGTGATCGTGAACGAGGACGTGGAGGCGGCGGCCGACGCCATGCGGCCGATGCTGGCCCTGTACATCGGCGGGATGGGGGCCCGCGACATGAACTTCCACTTCGACGTCTTCGCCCGCATGGGCTACGAGGACGCGGCGGTCAAGATCCAGGCCGCCTACCTCGACGGGCGCAAGGACGAGGCCATCGCCGCCGTTCCGACAGCCATGGTCGAGGACACCGCGCTCATCGGCCCCAAGGAGAAGATCCGAGACGACCTGGCCGCCTGGGAGGAGTCCCCGGCCACCACCCTGCTGGTCAACGGCCCGATCGACACCCTCCGGCTGATGGCCGAGCTGGTGGGCTGACCAGCCGCACCCCGTCGCCCGACCCGGGCCTCGGACCGTCGGGAGGGGTCAGCGAGGCGTGGGGTCGATGAGCCGGCGCAGCCCCCGGTACAGGCGGACCGGCACCCGGCGCTCCAGGGCCGCCCACCGGGCGTCGGCCTGGGCCAGGGCGGCCTGGGCCGACTCGGCCCGGGCCAGGTGCTCGGCCGATTGCGCCGACGCCTCGGCCAGACGGGCCGTTGACTCGGCCAACTGGCCCCGCAGCATCTCGAGGTCGGCCCCCGACCGCCGGCCGGCCGCCTCCGACTCGGCCAGCCCGGCCCGCAGGGCCACGGTCGACGCCTCGGCCGCCCGGAGCCGGACCCCGGCGATCCGCCGCTCCTCGAGGACCGACCGCTCCCACCATCCCGGATCGGGGACCTCGGCCTCGAAGCGCCCGTTCGATCCCCGCCGCTCGGTCAGCACCTTGCCCAGGATCCGCACGTCGGCCGGCACCTCGAACAGCTCGGTCTGGCGGGGCGGCCACGTGTTGCGCCGCAACTCGGGCTGGATCACGGCCAGGCCGGCCTCCACGTCGGCCCCGGGCGCAAGCTGACCGAAGCTCTGGAGGGCGGCGGCCATGGCGCCCAGCGCCACCCCGGGCTGCTCCACCAGGTCCTCGTAGCGGCAGACGTGGACGGGCAGTCCGGCCAGGCCCTGGAGGGCCGAACGGTTGTAGGCCCCCCACAGCGCCAGGCCGGTCAGGATCTGCATGCCGTCCCGCAGGGCCAGCGACCAGGCCACCTCCACCGGGTCCCGGACGATCAGCACGGCACCGAACCGGTCGGCCAGTATCCGGCGCCACAGCGGGAGGAGCAGGCAGAGCCGCGGATCCTTGAGCACGAAGTCGTCGCCCAGGGTCGAGGTGACGAGATGACGGGCCCGGTGGACGAACGGCTCGATGGTCGGGTCAGCCATCCAACCGTCGGTCAGCCGGGGCGGAGCGTCCCAATTGCCGCCCAGGTGGTGGAGGATCTCCTGGTTGAGGTCGTTCACCGCGGTCAGCTCGAAATAGCCGGCGGGGTTCATGAGATCGGGGGCCAACCGATCGTCCGACCGGCCGACCTGGAGCCCCATCGCCTCGAGGGCGGCGGCCACGGCCGAGGTGCCTGAGCGATGCATGCCGACCACGAGGACGCCCACCCGCCCACTGTACCGAGGCCGGCCGGGCGGCCCGGCGTCATCGGGGGGGCGCCGACCGGCGCCGTCGCCCCGGGCCGGCCCCGGACTACGGTGGGTCCGTGGACCAGTCGGTGGACACCAACCCGTTCACGGCCGACACCGCCGGCGCCGAGCCCCTGACCGACGAGGAGCTGACCGCCCTGGCCCTGGCGGCCGATCCCCGGGCCCCGCTCGACGACGACGCGGTCCCCATCGGGATCTATCTGTCGTTCCTCCCGGGCCCCCTGCCCGAGTGGTACATGCCGGTGGCCCGGGGGCGCGGAGGCAAGCGGTGGCGCATCCCGGTGGTGGCCACGGTCGTTGCCGCCTTCGTGATCATCGACGCCTTCGGCCTGTGCAACACCTTCGGCTTCCTGTCACTGGCCTGACCCTCTTTGGCCTGACCCTCTTTGGCCTGACCCTCACTGGCCTGATCCGGACCTGAGCCCCCGCTGGTCGGTCGGCGACAGGGCCCAGGGCCGTCGAGCTCAGACGGGGTCGTCGGCCAGCAGCCGGCCCAGGCCGAGCAGGCTCTCGGTGGCTCCCCCCAGGGTGAGCTCGATCTGCTCGGTCCACAAGAAGTAGCGGTGCAGGGCGTACTCCCGGTCCACGCCGACGCCCCCGTGCAGGTGGGTGGCGGCGTGGACCACCCGCTGGCCCCCCTCGGCCGCCCAGTACTTGGCCGTGGCCACCTCGGCCGCCGCCGGCAGCCCCCGGGACAGGCGCCACGCGGCCTGCCACGCGGTGAGGCGCACCGCCTGAGCGTCGACGTAGGCGTCGGCCGCCCGCTGGCCGACCGCCTGGAAGCTGGCGATGGGCTTGCCGAACTGCTCGCGGGTCTTGGTGTACTCGGCGGTGAGCTCGATGGCCGCCGCGCAGGCCCCGGCCTGGGCCACGCACAGGGCCGCCGTGGCGTGCCGGGCCAGATGGGACAGCACCGCCGGCCCGTCCGCCGTCGGCCCGCCCAACAGGGCATCGTCGTCCACCACCACGCCGTCCAGCTCCATCAGGGCCTCGACCCGGAAGGCCCCGGCCACCGGCTGGCGCCGTACGCCCGACCGCTCCGGGTCGACCAGGAAGACCGCCGGCCCGGTCACCCGGCCCTGGTCGTCGAGCCGGCTGGCCGGCACCAGGACCAGGCCGGCCCGCATGCCGGCCGGGACGCAGGCCTTGGTGCCGTCGAGGCGCCAACGGCCCGGACCGACCGGCGTGGCCGTGGTGGCCGGGGAGGCCCCGGTGGCCAGGACCAGGTCGCCCACCACCTCGACCAGGGCCGCCGTGGCCACCAGGGCACCGTCGGCCACCCGGGGCAGCCACCGGCGGCGCTGCTCGGGGGTGCCGAAGCACTCGATGGGGTCGGCCCCGTAGACCATGGTCTCGATGACCGGCACATGGGCCGCGGTGGCGCCCAGGGCCTCGACGACCAGGCAGACGGCCACGAAGTCCAGCCCGGCGCCGCCCACGTCCCCGGCCAAGCCGATGGCCAGCAGGCCGGCCCGGGCCAGCTCGGACCACAGGGCGTCGTCCATCGGTCCCTCGGGCGGGGCCGCCGCCTCCAGCTCCTTCAGCCGGGCCGGCGTGGCCAGGTCGCCGAAGATGCGACCGGCCAATTCCTTGACGGCCTGCTGGGGCTCGTCGTGGGAGAAGTCCACCGTCCGTCCCTTTCTCTCGACCGCCGCGCCTGCTCCGCGCTACCGCAGGGATCTCGGCAGGCCGAGCCCGAAGATGGCGATCAGGTCGCGTTGGATCTCGTTGGTCCCGCCGCCGAAGGTGAGGATGACCATGCTGCGGGCCAGCATCTCCAGGCGCCCGGCCAAGATGGCCCCGGGTGACCCTCGCTTGAGGTAGGCGGCCGGCCCGATGACCTCCATGAGGAGCCGGAAGGCCCGGAGGTAGAACTCGGTCCCGAAGACCTTGATGGTCGAGGCGTCGGCCACGTCCAGCCGGTCCTCGGTGGCGTCCCAGGCCACCTTCCAGTTGATGAGGCGCAGGAACTCGAGCTCGGCATGCACCCGGGCCAGGTGCTCGTGGACCCATTCCTGGTCGATGACCCGGCTGCCGTCCGGCCGCTTGGTGGCCTGGGCCCAGGCCCGCACGTCAGCCAGGGCCCGGTCGATGATGCCCGGCGAGCACAGGGTCACCCGCTCGTGGTTGAGCTGGCTGGTGATGATGCGCCAGCCCAGGTTCTCCCCGCCGATCAGGGCGGCGGCCGGGACCCGCACGTCCTCGTAGAACGTGGCGTTGATGTTGTGATTGCCGAGCAGCGACATGGGCACCACCCGGATGCCCGGGGTCTCCATGGGCACGCAGAACAGCGAGATCCCCTTGTGCTTGGCCACCGTCGGGTCGGTCCGGGTGGCCAGCCAGACGTAGTCGGCCCCGGCGGCCAGGCTGGTGTAGATCTTCTGGCCGTTGATGACGTACTCGTCGCCGTCGCGCTCGGCCCGGGTGCTCAGGGCGGCCAGGTCGGTGCCGGCCCCGGGCTCGCTGTACCCCACGCAGAAGTGGATCTCCCCGGCCAGGATCTTGGGCAGGAAGAACGCCTTCTGCTCGGGCGTGCCGAACTCCATGATGGTCGGGCCCACCGTGTTGATCGTCAACATGGGAACCGGGGCGCCCGAGCGCATGGACTCGTCGAAGAAGATGAACTGCTCGACCGCCGACCGGCCCTGGCCCCCGTACTCGGTGGGCCAGCCGATGCCCAGCCAACCGTCGTCGGCCATCTGGCGGACGACCCGGCGCACGGTCGGTCCTATGCCCTGGCTCACCGACAGCTCGGCCTCGATCTCGGGGGTGAGCAGATCGGCGTAGTACTGGCGCAGCTGGCGCCGGAGGGACTCCTGGTCGGGGGTGTAGCCGATCTCCATGGCGTCCTCTCTCCGAGGCTCGGTGCCCGGGCTCCGGCCCGGCCGGTCGGCCCCGGCGGCCGGCACTGGAACACGTTACCGATCGAGGGCCCGGGCCGACGATCGAAACGGGACGGCGGGGGTGGTCGGTTGGCCCTGATCGACGCCGCCCAGCGGCCCCGTTAGCCTGGGGACGCCGCCACCTGATTACCCACGGGTAACCTGGCACCGTCCACCGGGTCCGTCCAGGCCCCCGGGCCGGCGGCCCGATGTTCCGGGCGGTCGTCCGCCCCCGAGACGAGGAGCACCATGCCCGAAGCCGTCATTGTCGCCACTGGCCGCACGCCCATCGGCCGGGCCAACAAGGGTTCGCTGGTCGAGTGCCGGCCCGACGACCTGGCCGCGCTGGTGGTCGGGACGGTCCTGGGCAAGGTGCCCCAACTCGACCCGGCCACCGTCGAGGACCTCATCGTCGGTTGCGCCCAGCCGGCCGGCGAGGCCGGCTACAACCTGGCCCGGGTGGTGGCCATCCTTTCGGGGCTCGAGAACGTGCCCGGGGTGACGGTGAACCGCTACTGCTCGTCCTCCCTCCAGGCCATCCGCATGGCCGCCCACGCCATCCGGGCCGGGGAGGGCGACGTGTTCGTCGCCGCCGGGGTCGAGACGGTGAGCCGCTTCCAGTATGGAGCGGCCGACGTCGGTCCCCACAACCCCAAATTCGCCGATGCCGAGGCCCGCACGGTGGCCCGGGCGCCCAAGGTCACCGAGCCCTGGACACCGTTCGACGGCCTGCCCGACGTGTACATCGCCATGGGTCAGACGGCCGAGAACGTGGCCGAGTTCGAGCACGTGTCTCGCCAGGACATGGACGAATTCGCCCTGCTCTCCCAGACCCGGGCCGTGGCCTCCCAGGAGAACGGCTTCTTCGAGCGGGAGATCATCCCGGTCACGCTGGCCGACGGGACCGTGGTCACCAAGGACGACGGGCCCCGGCCCGGGACCACCCTCGAGGGCCTGGCCGGCCTCAAGCCGGTCTTCCGGGAAGGGGGCACGGTGACCGCCGGCAACGCCTGCCCGCTCAACGACGGGGCGGCGGCCGTCATCGTCATGAGCGACCGGAGGGCGGCCGAGCTGGGCATCACCCCGTTGGCCCGGGTGGTGGCCAGCGGGGTCACCGGCCTCGATCCCGAGATCATGGGCCTGGGCCCGGTCGAGGCCATCCGCCAGGTCCTGGGCCGGGCCAAGATGACCATCGACGACATCGACCTGGTCGAGATCAACGAGGCCTTCGCCGCCCAGGTGGTGCCGTCGGCCCGGAACCTGGGCATCAGCTACGACAAGCTGAACGTCCACGGGGGGGCCATCGCCCTGGGCCACCCCTTCGGCCAGACCGGGGCCCGCATCATGACGACGCTCCTCAACGGCTTGGAGGACGGGGACTTCACCTTCGGCCTCGAGTCGATGTGCGTCGGCGGGGGCCAGGGGATGGCCATGATCGTCGAACGCCTCAACTGATCACCGGCCACCGATCGCCGGCCACCGATCACCGGTCACCCGGCCCCTGATCACCCGGCCCCTGATCGATGGCCTGAGCGGCCCGGGCCGGGCCTGACCGGCTGGGGTTCCGGCGGTGCCGTCCCCCGGTCGCCCGGAGGGAGCGCCCCGGGCGGGCCGGCGGGGCTGGCCTCGTCAACCGGCCACGGCGTCGACCGCCGGGGCCGGTCCCGGGTCGATACCCTCACGTCCGGCCATGAGGAGCGACACCAGGTCGCCCACCAGCACCAGGAAGAAGAACTCGGCCAGCAGGCCCTCACCGGCCGCCCGGACCTCGATCATGTCGGCCACCACCTCGTCGAGCTGCGCAGCAACGGCGGCGAAGGCCTGGGTGACGGCCGGCGACTCGTCGGCGAGACGGAGCGAGACCAGCGTGAAGACCTGTCGGGTGACATCACCGTCCTGACCCCAGCCGGCCACCTCGTTGTGACCCAGGTCGGGCAGGGCGGCCCAGAACGCCGGGGCCTTGGCATTGGTGTTCACCTGGTTCTTCCAGCGTCGGGCGGCCACCGCGCCCAGGCCCTCGACCCCGTGGATCAACGGGAAGGTTCGGCCGATGCGCCGGGCCACGGCAGCCGGGAGGCCGCCGGGGCGGAGCACGGCATCGCGATGGCGGGCCAGCGAGTCGACCGCTCGGCGGACCTCGGGCCCGATGTCCCTCAGCACGCCCAGGGCTTCCAGGGCCACCAACGACGTGACGGTCATCGCTCCGAGGAGCGCCCGCTCGGGCGGTCCGGGCGGCAGCTCGAGCCACCGGTCGCCGGCGGCAGTCGCCTCGGCCCGGAGATCACCCCCGCCGGAGACCGCCAGGACCGTGGCCCCGGCCCGGCGGGCCATCGCCGTGGCCGCCACCGTGCCGGCGGTGTCCCCCGAGCCCGACAGGGCCACGACCAGGCTGGCCGGCCCGAGTGCCCCGGGGGTGGGTCCGCCCGACCAGACGGTGACCGGCAGGGGCGCCCGGGGACCGACCAGCGCGGCCACCGCCCGGGCGGCCGTGGCCGCCTCCCCGACGCCGATCAGCACGACGTGGGTCAGCCCGGGCGGCGCCGGTTCGAGGGAGAGGGGTCCGGCCGCCGCGGCCAGCTGCTCGGGCAGACCGGCGGTCAGCTCCCACAGGCCCAGCGAGTCGAGGGGCAGAGAGGAGGCGGGCCGACCGCCCTCCACCGCCGGCCCCGGGCTCACCCGGCCGGGTCGTCCGGGGCGCTGGCCGGGTGGCCCGTCTCGACCGCCTCGCCGGCGGCCGCTCGGGCCATCAGCCGCTCGTGCTCGGCCTCGTCGACCAGGGTCGACTCGTCCACCAGGAGCACGGGGATGCCGTCGCGCACGGCGTAGCTCCGGTGGAGCCGGGGGTTGTAGAGCAGGTCCTGGTCGGCGAAGAACAAGAGGGGCTTCTTGTCGGCCGGACAGGCCAGCACCTCGATGAGCAGTTGGTCGAGTGCCATGTCTCCCCCGGATCGGTCGGTTCTACGGTCGTCGGCGCGTGCGGTCGTGGGCCCTTCG
>Ga0181519_10003205_pt1 | contig 13520 bp, 6 predicted proteins | sample PEATcosm2014_Bin_26_FD_121102 | JGI IMG/M metagenome (GOLD analysis project Ga0181519, IMG submission 121102) | Peatland microbial communities from MTU Mesocosm Facility, Houghton, MI, USA - PEATcosm2014_Bin02_10_metaG | ecosystem: Environmental > Terrestrial > Soil > Wetlands > Peat | place... | reverse complement strand
GCGATAGCGGTAGGCGCGATAGGTGATCTCGTTGTTGAGCAGGAAGTTGCTGCCCATGGCGACGATCGTCGCGGCGATCTGGCCGGCGGTGAAATCCTGCTGGCCGAATCCTTCGACCAGGCCCGTCAGCACCAGCAGATGGACGACCAGGCCGATCGCGCCGATCGAGGCGAACAGCACGAAACGGATCGGCAGCATCCCGCCGGTCGCGTGATGGGCGACGAGGCCGAGGAAGTCGAGTCCGACCAGCGGCGACAGCTTCGACTCGCCCGCCTGGCGCGGCCGGAACACATAGGGGACCTCGACGATCTTCAGCCGTCCGCCGGCCGACAGCACCACGTCGACGAGAATCTTGAACCCGTCCGGCGACAGGCGCGGTGCCAGCCGCGCGACGATCTCGCGCCGGACCATGAAGAAGCCGCTCATCGGATCGCTGACCGACGTACCCGCCAGCAGGCGAAAAAACCAGGCGCCGAGTTCGCTGAGCTTCTGGCGCGCCGGCGACAGGCCGCCCGGCGCCGTCTCGTCGGCGACGCGCGTGCCGATCGCCAGCTCGCCCTCGCCCGAGACCAGCGCTTCGTACATCTTCGGCAGGATCTTTTCGTCGTGCTGCAGGTCGCCGTCGATCACCGCGACGTAGTCGGCGCTCGACGACAGCCAGCCCTCGATCACCGCCCCCGCCAGGCCGAGCCGGTTGACGCGGCGGATGCAGCGCAAGCGCGGGTCGCGGCGCGCGATGGCGAAAGCGACGTCGGCGGTGCCGTCGGGCGAATTGTCGTCGACGACCACCATCTCCCACGGCAGGCCGTCGAGCGTCGTCTTCAGCCGCTCGAACAGAACCGGCACGTTGACCGCTTCGCGATAGGTCGGAACGACGACGGAGAGGGTGGGCCGAACGTCAGGCGCCGCGGGATCGGATGTCATCTCGCCCTCGTTCGGGGCGCGCGCGCGATTCGCGCGGCGGCCTCAACGCGGATACGGCAGGGGAAAGGCGCGCGTCAAGCCGCGCGCCGGAATGACCGCCAGCGCGATTTCGTCGCGCCCGCCGCGTTGTAACGTCACGGGTTGCGGCGGGTCGAAGGCGGCGAAATAGGGCGCAAGCCGCGCCTGGCTCGCCTCGCGCCGGTCCCAGGCGACGACGATCGCCGCGTCGCGGCCGACGAAGTCGGCGCTGTCGGCGAGAAAGGCGATCCCGCGCGGGTCTTCGGAAAAGACGAACACCGGTTTGTCCGGCCCGAGCGCGAGGCCGATCTTGCCGCCGTCCATCCATTTGGTCGCGACGACGAAGGCGGCGCTCTGGACGCCGGGCGCCGCGCGCAACGCGCCCCAGTCGAGCGTTTCGAGCGTCGGGTCGACCGCGCCCGAGCCAAGCGGAATGAGGCGCGTTGCGAGGCCGGTCGTCGCCTCGCCGACGACGAGGACGACGAGCGCGGCGAGCAGCGCGACGGAAGCGATCGCCCATTTCCTCAAGTTCAGCGCCGCAGCGCGCGGCTGGGCGAGCCAGGCGCCGAGCAGCGGGTAGACGAACAGCCAGCCGGGCGTCGACCAGTGCGGCAGCCCTTTCGCCCCCCACAGCGGCGTGAGGGTGAAGACGACGATCGTCGGCAGGGCGAGGCAGACGAGAAACAGGCGCCTTTCGTCGCGCGCCGCGCGTCGCACGCCGTCGATCAGCGCCGCGACCAGCGGCGCGGCGAGCCAGGGCGACAGAAACGCGATCTCGCCGATCGCCATGCCCGCGACCTGGATCGGCCGCCAATGGCCGCCGGCCTGGGCGCGCGCGCCCTGGAAGGCGAACGAGACCCAGTTGTGCTGCGCGTTCCAGATAATCGCCGGCGCGATGACGACGAGCGCGACCAGCGCCGCCAGATAGGGCGCCGGACGCGCCAGCCAGGGCCGCAGGCGCGGGGCGAGCGCGACAAAGCCGACGATCCCCAGCGCCGGCAGGACCGCGTTGTATTTCGACAGGCCGGCGAGCCCGAGCCACAGGCCGGCGGCGAGCCACAGGCCGAAGGCGGCGCGCGACGCGGGCAAATCGAAGAACAGCCGCGCCAACGTCGCCGCAGCGCCGACGAGGGCGAAGTCGAGCGGGCCGTCGGGCACCACCCAGGTTCCGGCCGAAGCGAAGAAGAACGGCGTCAGGTTGAGCGCAACGAGCGCGATCAGGCCGGCGCGCGCGCCGAACAGGCGGCGCGTCAGCGCAAACATCAGCCAGCCGGTCGCGGCGAACATAACTACGAACGGCAGACGCGTCGCCGCGCCTTCGCCGAGCGCCAGGGCGGCGAAATGGGCGATCCATTGATGCAGCGGCGGGTGATCGAAATAGGAGAGGTCGAGCCGCCGCGCGACGACGATGGTGTAGGACTCGTCGTAGCCGGGGCCGAGCGCGGCGGCGAAGGCGAGCCGCGTCAGCGCGAAGACGGCGAGGAGCGCCAGCGCGCGCCGGCTCCCCTTCTTCTCGACGCCGGGCGTCACATTGGCGAAGTTCACGAAGCCGCTCGCGCTCTCGCGCCTTCGACGCCGGGGATGAACGCGTCGAACGCGGCGAAGAACTGATTGCGGAAGACGTCGCGCTCGACCATCAGCTCGTGCTCGGCCCCTTCGACGATGACCATACGGCCGGCGCGCAGGCGCGAGGCGAACCGTTCGGCGGCGCGCGGGTCGGTGACCCGGTCGGCGCCGGCGGCGATGACCAGCGTCGGCGTCAGCGTCCGACGCGGGAAGTCGGGGTCCTCGAATTCGCGCATCAGCCGGAAGGCGGCGTCGAGCCAACCGATGGTCGGATAGCCGAGGCCCAGTTCGGGATTGGCGGCGACGATGTTGGCGGTGCGGGCGTAGCGCACGGGATCGGAGGTGAGCTGATTGTCTTCGAACGGCAGCGTGGCGACGATCTTCGAGCCGCTGCGGCGTGAGAACGCCCCGCCGAGTCCGATCGCGTCGAGCGCCTCGACGAAGCCGCGCGCGGCGCGCGGCCACTTCACGCCGGCGAGCGCGATCATCGGCGAAGAGAGCACCAGCCGGTCGAGTGGGCAGCGCCCGGCGCGCGCGATCGCCAGGGCGATCGCCGCGCCCATCGAATGGGCGAGGCCGAACCACGGTTTCGGACAGGAGGCCTCGAGCACCTCGCTGACAAAGGCGGAAAAATCGCGCTCGTAGAGCGAGAAATCGTCGATATGCCCTTTGCGTGGATTCTTGAGCTGCCGCGCCGAGCCGCCTTGACCGCGCCAGTCGAAGATCGCCACCGATAGGCCGCGGTCGAGCAGGTTGCGGATCGTCTCGTAATATTTCTCGATGAACTCGGCCCGGCCGGACAGGATCGCCACGGTGCCGCGCACGCCGTGCGGCGACGCCCAGCGCGCGGTGCGCAACAGCACGCCGTCAGCCGTGCGCACGGGGTGCAGAATGGCGCCGGGCGGGGTCGGGTTGAACGGCGTGGAAACCAGGCGCATGGACTTGAGCTCGCGCGGCGCGGACGCCGTCTTATAAGGCCCCGCCCGTGCGCGGGCAAAGGCGGGCCGGCAAGGGCCGCCGCGACCCCGATCAAGCGATCGGGGCCAGCTCCTCGGTCACCACGTCGAAGCGCGCCAGGTTGGCGACGCCGAACGCTGTCGAGATGGCGACGTCCGCTGCGTCGCGACCGCGCCCCATGACGATCCGGCCGATGCGGGGATGGTTGTGACGCGCATCCAGCGTGTACCAGCGCCCTTCAAGAAAGACTTCGAACCAGGCGCTGAAATCCATCGGGTTGACGTCGACCGGCGCCCCGATGTCGCCGAGATAGCCTGTGCAATAACGCGCCGGAATGTTCATGCAACGGCAGAGCGCAACCGTGAGATGGGCGAAGTCGCGGCATACTCCGACGCCTTCGCGCATGGAATCGCTGGCGCAACGCGTCGGGCGCGCGTCGGGGTAGCTGAAGCGAATGCTCGTATGAACGAAATCGCAGATCGCCCGGACGCGGTCGTAGCCGCCGGCTATCCCGCCGAACGTTGACCAGGCGAAGTCGGCGAGGTTGTCGCTGTCGCAATAGCGGCTCGACAGCAGGAACAGCAGCACGTCGTCGGGCAGGCGGCTGATGGGCGTCGCCACGGCGGCGGGAGGCGTTTCATCTGGTTCGCCCGAATCGTAGATCGAGAAGCGGTTTGAAAACGTGACCCGCCCGGCGGGAACGTCGACGCGGGTGACGCGATTGCCGAAGAGATCGAGATAGGCGGTCAACGCAAGCGGCGGATCGGATGTGATCATGTCCGGCGAACGCAAGTCGGCCTCGCGCGAGGGGTGGACGTTGAGTTGAAGCAGCATCGACGTCGGCGCCGCGCAATCGAAGGCGATATCAAATCCAGCCCGGATGAGCATTCCGACTCCTAACAATGAAAGTCCCAGAAATGGACCCGGGCCAAGCGCCGCGGATCGGCGGACGCCGTCATTCGCCCGCAGCCTTAACGTGAAGAGGGCTCAAAGGTTCCCTTTCAGGCCGACGTCGCACGTTGACCGAGATCTCCATCGCCGCTTCTGCGGCGGGGTCGCCGAAATACGAACCGTGGAGGGGAACGGCCTGTCGCGCCTCGCGCGCGACCGCGACGCGAACGAGATCCCGATTGCCGACAATGCCGTTGGTCGGGTCGAATTCGACCCAGCCGGCCCCCGGCAAGTAAATCTGGCACCAGGCGTGCGTCGATCCGCCGCCGAGACGGGCCTCTCCCGCGTCGCGATCTGGGACGTAGACGTAACCGGAGACAAAGCGGGCGGCGAGCCCCAAAGCTCGCGCCGCCTCCATCATCAACGTCGCAAAATCGCGGCACGAACCGCTGCGGGCGGCAAGCGTCTGCAAGGGGCTCTGCGTTCCCTGCGCGGCGCGGCGCTTGTAGGACAGCCCTTCCTTGATCGCGTAGGTCAAGGTCATCAGCAGCGTTCCAGTTTCGGTTCGACGTCCTGACTGGAGAAAACGCTGAACCCAACGATCGAGGTCGCCCGCCGGGTCTGCGTAATGCCGTTCGATCGATCGCGCCAGATCGGGAATTTCTTCCGCGTCGTAGGCGAACGGATAGTGGCGCGCCCGATCCTCCAACAGGACTTCCGGGCCTTCGAACGGCGTGTGATCCAGCGCAATGTTGCTTTCGACCCGAAGGCTTCGCGTCTGTCCGGTGAAATTGGCGATCGCGACGCAATTGTCGAAAACGTCGTGAATCCAGCGCAAACTTTGGGGGCGGGGTTCGATGTCGAGGGTCGCCTCGAGAAGCCGCTGATCATTGCTGTCGCGCGGGCGCAGCATCATCCGATGCTCTCCCAGGCGAACGGGCGCGGCGTAGGAATAGGCGGTGACATGACTCACGGTCAGAATTGTCATCGGCCCTCGATCGAACGCGTTGTCATCGGAAGGCTTATATATCCACACGGACATCGGCCCGGCGGTTAGCTCCCGAAAGGGCGTCGCCGCGCCGCGCCGAAATACAATGGCTGTACGAAGAAATACGCCCGCTCTCGGGCCGCATTGAATATTCTCGGCGCCGGCCAAGCCACGGACGACGAACCTGACCCTTTTGCACGAAAGCAGACTTTCGGCGATCCGCCAAGCTTGGCCGTCGGCGACGCCCTGGGCCGGCCGGTGGCGGCACATGCGTTCCGTCTTGACCGCGTGGTCGGCAACGCATGCAATGGATCGGACGCCGGCCGGCGTCGCGCCCGATTCGAAACATCGGGTCTCGCGTCGTCTCCTCTTTGCTTGGAGGCGGCGAACGCGGGCGTCGAGGGGGAGGACAAGAACGCCATGTCGGGGTCGCCAACTACAGTCGTCGCGACGCCGCGCGTCGACGACTTGGGCCTTGAGCGGATCGTCAACCGCGCAGGCCTGTCGATCGGCTTGCTGCCGAACGGCGGCGTTTTTTCGCTCGAGCACGCCGAAGCGGGCCGCCGGATCGTCGTCAACCAGGTTTTTGGTTCGCCGATCGCCGGCGGCATAGGCCGGCTTCTGCTTCGCCTCGGCGGCGGGGAACCCGCGGTCCTGGCCTGCGCCGGCGCCGAGGCGTCGGCCCGCGTCGACGTCGCGGACGACCGCTTCGTCTGGGAAGGCGAGCGGCGCGGCGTCGCCTTCCGCGTCACGTTGTCGCTCGACGCGGAGGTCAACGTCTGGCTGTGGCGGCTCACGGTCGAGAACCGGCGCGAGAGCGAACTGCCGTGCGACGCCCTGTTCATCCAGGATCTCGGGCTCGCCGATCCGAACTTCTTGATGAGCAACGAGGCCTATGCGTGCCAGTATCTCGACGCCTTCGTCGCGCGCCATTCGCGCGCCGGGTTCGTCGTGATGAGCCGCCAGAACCTCGCGCAGGGCGGCGCGCATCCCTGGGCGGCGCACGGCTGCCTCGAGGGGGCGGAAGGCTTCGCCACCGACTTGCGCGAACTGCTCGGGCCTGCTCACCGCGACGGCGACGAATTGGGCCCGGCGTTCGGCGTCGCCCTACCCTCTCGGCGCCTTCAATACGAAACCGGCTGCGCTGCGCTTCAGTCGCGAGCCGTGATCCTCGCGCCGGGAGCGGCGACGAGTTGGACGTTCTTTGGCGCCTACCAGCCCGACCATCCCGCCGCGTCGTCGGAGACAGACCTGGCGCTCGTCGACGCGGTCGAACGGATCGCCGCCGCCTGGCGGGAGCGCGACGTCGCCCTTGCCGCGCCGGCGCGCACCGTCCTCCAAGAGGCGCCGGTCGCCGTCGCCGAACGGCTGGACGAGCCGGCGATCCGTCAACGCTATCGCCGCCGCACGCAGGTCGAACGAGTCGACGGCGACGCGCTGTCGTTCTTCACGCCGGCGGGCGCCCTCAACCGGCACGTCGTGCTGCGCGACAAGGAGCGCCGGATCGCGCGCCGCCACGGCGCCATCCTGCGCAGCGGCGGCGCGATGCTGCCGAGCGAGGACACGCTGTCGGCCACCGCCTGGATGCACGGCGTCTTCGGCGCGCATCTGGCCCTCGGCAACCCGACGTTCCACAAGCTGTTTTCCGTCTCTCGCGACCCCTACAACATCACGCGGGGAAGCGGACTGCGGATCCTGGCCGATTGGGGCGACGGGTGGCGGCTGCTCGCCGTGCCGTCGGCCTTCGAAATGGGGCTGTGCGACTGCCGCTGGCTCTATCGATTGGGCAAGCGGACGATCAGTGTGACGGCCCGCGTTTCGAGCGCGGCGCCGGCGCTGCAGTGGCGCGTCACGGCCGAGGGCGGCAAGTGCCGTTTCCTCGTCTTCGGCCATCTCGCCCTCGGCGAGCACGAATACGCCAGCCGCGGCCAGGTGGAGATCGACCAGGCCAATCGGCGATTCGTGTTTCGTTTCGACCCTGAGAGCCTGTGGGGCAAGCGCTATCCGCGCGCGTCTTACCGCCTCGTGACGAGCACGCCGAAAGCGGTCGAGGCGATCGGCGGCGACGAGTTGATCTACCTCGACCAACAGCGGCGCGGCGGCGGCTACGCCGCGATCCGCACTCGGCCGACGCAGGCGTTCGCATTCGCGGTCGTCGGCTCGCTGACCGACGAGGGTCAGGCGGAAACGCTCGCGGCCCAGTACGCCAAAGGCGTCGACGACGACGTCCTGGCGGCGCAGTCGGCGCGCGTTTGGCGGCGGATCACGCGCGGCGTCCGCCTGCTGAACGCCAAGGGCGAAGCCACGGCGATCGATGCGATACTGCCATGGCTTGTCCATGACGCGATGATCCACCTCACCGCCCCGCACGGGCTCGAACAATATTCGGTGGCGGCCTGGGGCACGCGCGACGTCTGCCAGGGCCCGCTCGAACTGCTGCTCTCGCTCGAGCACGACGAGCCGGCCAGAGCGATTCTGCGCGTCGTCTTCGCCCAGCAATACGAGCAACGCGGCGATTGGCCGCAATGGTTCATGCTCGAACCCTATTCCGCGATCCAGGATCGCGAGGCGCACGGCGACATCGCCGTCTGGCCGCTGAAGGCGCTGTGCGACTATGTCGAAGCGACGGGCGACTTCGCCTTCCTTGACGAGCCGATCGTCTGGCGTCGCGACGACAATTTCGCGACGACCGCCCATGCCGATACGGTCGCCGCCCATGTCGCCAAGCTGATCGCAACCATCCGCCAGCGCTTCATCCCCGGCACGCATCTGGTCCGCTACGGCAATGGCGACTGGAACGATTCGCTTCAGCCGGTCGACCCCGCTAAGCGCGACTGGCTGACCAGCAGCTGGACGGTCGCGCTGCTCTATCAGCAGCTTCGCCGCTACGCCGAGATCCTGCGCGTCGCCGGCCGCTCCGCCGCGGCCCGGGGGCACGACGCGCTCGCCGCGGCGATGAAGAAAGATTTCGCGCGCAGCTTCGTCCGCGACGGCGTGGTCGCCGGCTACGCCACCTTCAGTCCGGCCGGCGGGCCGCCCGAACTGCTTCTCCATCCCAGCGACCGGATCACCGGCGCCTCCTTCTCCCTGATTTCCTTGACCCAGGCCATCCTCGGCGGCCTGCTGACGCCGGCCCAGGCGCGGCGCGCGGCAAGCCAGATGACGAAACATCTCCTGCTGCCCGACGGCGCTCACTTAATGGACAAGCCGCTCGCCTATCGCGGCGGGCCGGAAACGATCTTCCGCCGCGGCGAGTCGGCGGCGTATTTCGGCCGCGAAATCGGGCTGATGTACGTGCATGCGCACCTGCGCTACGGCGAGGCGATGGGGGCGGTTGGCGACAGCAAAGCGCTGTGGGAGGCGCTGGTCGTCGCCAACCCGATCGCCGTCACGGAAACGCTCGCCCACGCCGCGCTGCGGCAACGCAACGCCTATTTCAGCAGCAGCGACGCGGCCTTCCGCGACCGCTACGAGGCGAGCGCCAATTGGGAGCTCGCCAAGACTGGCGAAATCGCGGTCGAGGGCGGCTGGCGCGTCTTTTCCAGCGGTCCCGGCCTCTACGTCTCGCTGGTCGTCCAGCACGCGCTCGGCGCCAAGCGGCGCTTCGGCAAGCGGATCGTCAGGCGCTCCCTGCCCGCCGCGCACAAAGGCCTGCGGCTCGCCGGCTTCCCGTCGGCCCGCTGACGACCGCCGGCTATCGTGCGGAAGCCGCCGCGGCGTCGCGCGCATCGGTCGGCTCCGCCGCGACCGACGGCTTGAAGCGGGGCCCCTGCGGATCCAGGACGAGGTTGACGATTCGCGGAAAGTGGCCGTGGCCGTCCGGCAGCGGCCCGATGTAGATGACGCCGACGTCCGCCATGTGCTGCTCGAACGCCTCCGCCACCCGGCGCGCCACGTCAGGATCGAGGGCGGCGAGCGCTCGGTTCATCACGATCCAGCGCGGCTTCTGCAGCAGGATGCGGACCAACGCCAGACACTGTTTGTCGTTGTCGCTCAGCCGCCGATCCCATCGCTCGTTCTCGTCGAGCATCGCCGCGAGGTGCTTGAGGCCGACGATGTCGAACGCCTCGCGGATGCGCGCGTCGTCATAGGTCTGCGGCGGGTGAGGGTAGGCGAGCGCCTCGCGCAGAGTCCCTGGCGGCACGTAACCTGGCGTCGGCATGAAGACCATCGACTGGCGATGCGGACGCGCAACCCGGCCGCCGCCCCACGGCCAAAGTCCCGCGATCGCCTGGAACAGCGCGCGTTCGGCGTCCCGATCGCCGATGACGAGCAGGCGATCGCCGGGTCTGACCTCCAGATGGGGTTCGGTCAGGGTGAGGCGCCCCATTGGCGTCGCGATCCACAGGTCGTCGATGACGATCGATTCCTCGTGCTGCCCGTCCAGCTCGATCTCGCTTTGACCTTCGCCAACCTTTTCGATCGTCACCAGCATCTTGCGGAAGCTTGCGACGCGAACGAGCGTCGCCCGCCAGTCGGCGATGCTGGAGAAATTGTTGGCGAACCAACCCAACGCTTGCTGCACCTGGTTGAAGGCGCCGACCACCATCATCAGTTTGCCGAAGGTCATGGCGCCGTAGAAATACGAGGGCGCGGCGATCAGGATCGGCGCGACGATCGCCAGCCAACCGAAGCCCGCCGTCAGGCTCGTCAACCAAGTCGTCGCGACGATAATCCGCTCGAAGACCTGGACGACGCCGTGAACGATCCAATCCAGACGCTCCTTCTCGTCCGCCTCGCCGCCGTCGAGGGTGACGCCTTCGATTTCCTCGTTCACCCGCACCAGCGCGAAGCGAAACTGCGCCTCGCGCGCGTAACGCTCGGTGTTCAGGCGGATCAGCGGACGGCCGACGCGCCAACTCAACAGAGACGCGACTCCGGAATAGATCAGCGCGCACCACACCATGTAACCCGGCAAGACGAAGGCGCGCCCGGCGATCGAGACGACCATGTTGTCGGACAGGATCCACAGCACGCCGACGAAGCTCAACAGCAGCAGAGTCGACTGCAGCAGGCCGATGCCGAGATCCGTCGACAGTTCGGTCAAGTGTCTCGCGTCCTCGTGGATGCGCTGGTCGGGGTTTTCGCCGATTTCGCCAACTTGCGAGAGGCGGACGGCTCGCAGCGGCGCCAGCCACTCGGCGGCGAGGTCTTCGACGAGGCCCCTGCGTAGGATGAGCTTCGATTTGAGGTTGAGCCACGCCTGCGCGACATTGAGGACGAGCAGGACGCCGGCCAGTTCGCCGAAGACGCCGAGCTGGACGATGAACGCGGAAACGTCCTTGCGCGACAATGCGTCGTAGAACGGCTGGTTCCAGGCGTTCAGCAGGATCTGCGCGTACGCGCTCGCGCCGACCACCGCGGCCAGCGCGACGAGCAACAAGGCGACCTTGCCACGCTGGCGCGACGCCCACAGCGCCGCCGCCATGCCGATCAACTGCGCGACCAGCCCCTCTTCGGACGGGGCGACGCCGTTTCCAGCCTTGGAGGTCTCTTCGCCAGCTCTCGACATTGCGCCGCATCCGTTCGCTTCGCGCTCGAGCCCGATTTCGTAAGCCAACCGTTCGAGGCGATCCAGCCGGGGCGGACGGCGCCTCGGTTCGAGGCCGATCTAATCATCTAAATTGGCGTTCGAGACAAATGGCCGGCCGCAGCCGATCGCTCCGGCGCTGCGACGAAACGACGCCCTTATCGCGGCGACGATTTCTGCGAAGACGCAGCGTGGGGCGACGGGCGCGCCGGCCCGGCCCCCTCTTCGCCGCGCCTCCAACGGGCCGCCCTTGTCCGCGCGGCGTCTGGGACCTACGCTCGGCGCCGGAAGATTGCGATGAAAGTCCCGCCCAAGCGCCAGTGGCGCGTCGCCGCCAGCAGCGGCGATCCTCAGCGCGCCGTCGACGACAGCTACGCGACGGCGTGGACGGCGGCGGCGGCCGACAGGCCATGGTTCGAGATCGATCTCGGCGCGGTCGCGACGCTCGGCGGGCTGGAGGTCTATTGGGGCGACCGCGCGCCGGCGGCCTATCGTTTTGCGTCGTCAGTCGATGGAAACGCGTGGCCCGAGGTCTGTCGCACGCGCCACGGCGAGGGCGGACAGGACGTATTCGCCTTCCCCCCGGTCGAGGCGCGGTTCGTTCGCTGGACCTGCGAGGACTCGCCGGCCGCGCGTGGGCCGGAGATCGTCGAAATCAACCTCTACGCTCCCGAGGACGCCGCCTCGGTGCGCGAGGCGGGCCGTCTCGCCGCGTTGGGCCGCGGCCCCGTGAAAGTTCCCGTCGGCGAGAGCATTACGGTCGACTTCGGCTCCGTGCGGTCGCCGCTCGGCGCGTTGATCGAGTGGGGAGAGTCGCACGGAACCGTGTTTTCGACCCATCTCTCCGACGACGGCGAGACCTTTCGCGAGATGGGCCGCATCGAAACCGGCGACGGAGGAACGGACAGCTTCTGGTGGCGCTCGACGACGAGCCGCTATTTTCGCCTGACCGTGCAAAAGGCGAGCGCGGCCGACGGCGCCGTCGTCAACGAGTTGAAGCTGCGCATCCTCAACAAGGACCGCATGCCGATCGGCCGGTTGGAGCGGGCCGCGCAATCCGGGCGCGGCGACCTCTATCCGCAATCGCTGTTCGGTCGCCAAGTCTATTGGACGGCGCTCGGCGAATTCGATCAGGGCGAGCAGGCGCTGCTCGACGAATATGGCGATCTGGAGCCGCGCCGCGGTTCGCCGCAGATCACGCCGCTCGTTCGGCTCGGCGGCGCGCTGCACGGCGCGCCGGCTTGCGCGGGCGTGAGGCAACGGCTCGCTGCCGGCTCGCTGCCGATCGCCAGCGTCGAATGGTCGGTTGAGGGGGTCGAGCTGCGGACGACCGCTTTCGCCCGCGCCGGGCAAGTCCTGACCGAGCACCGGCTCGCCAACCGCAGCGCCGCGGCGCAGACCGCGGCGTTGGTTCTCGCCGTTCGCCCGGTTCAGATCAATCCCTACTGGCAGCACGGCGGCCATGCGAACGTCAGCGCGATCGCGGTCGACGGCGCCCGGCTGTCGGTCAACGACCGGATCTTCGCCGCGTTCTCGCGCGCGCCCGACGCGACGGCGATCGTCGATTTCGACGAAGGCGACGTCGTGAAGCTGATCGACGCCGCGCCGCGCCGCACGGCGCAGAGCCTCCGCTCGGCCTCGGGCCTGGTCAGCGCCGCCTGTGAGTTCTCGTTTTCGCTCGCGCCCGGCGAGAGCGCGGCGGTCGTCGTGTCGACGCCGATGCGCGACGGCGTCGAGCCGCGCGCCGACGTCGGCTTCGCGGCGGCGCGCGACCGTGTCCGCCGCGCCTGGCGAAAGAAGCTCGGCCCGCGCCGGATCGTCGTCGGCGACCGCGAGGTCAGCGACACGCTCGAAGCGCAGATCGCCTACATCCTGGTGAACGCCACGCGCGTCGCCTTCAAGCCAGGTCCGCGCAACTACGACCGCACCTGGATCCGCGACGGCTCCTCGCAGGCGCTCGCCTTGCTGTGGGCGGGCTTGGTCGACGAAGCCAAGCGCTACGTCCTCTGGTACGCCGAGCGCATTTACCCGAGCGGCCTGGTCCCGCCGATCCTCAATGTCGACGGCTCGGTCAACCGCGGCTACGGTGGCGACATCGAATTCGACGCCCAGGGCGAATTTGTCGGCGTCGCCGCCGAGGTCTACCGCGTCGCCAAAGACCGCGCGTTCCTCGAGGCCGTCTTCGAGCCGGTCGTCCGCGCAACGCGATTCATCGAGACGCTGGTCGCGCAAACCAATGCGGCGCACGACCCCGCGAGCCGCTTCTACGGCCTCGTCGCGCCGTCGATCAGCCACGAGGGCTACAGCAAGCCGTCGTTCAGCTACTGGGACGACTATTTCGCCTTGAGCGCTTGGCGCAATTGCGAATACCTCGCGCGCGAAATCGGCGATCATGCGGCCGCCGATCACGCCAGGGCGCAAGGCGAGGCCTTGGCGGCCAGCCTGACCCGCTCGATCCGCATGACCGCCGCGGCGATGAAGTCGAACCTGGTTCCAGGTTCGGCCGATCGCGAGGACGTCGATCCGCCCTCGACCTCGGTCGCCTTCGAACCCTGCCGGGTCGACGACGCGCTTCCGGCGGAACTGGTCGGCGCCACCTACGATCGCGCGGCCGAACGCGTCGCGTCGATTTCAGCGCCCGGCTTC
>Ga0181519_10003203_pt1 | contig 13525 bp, 12 predicted proteins | sample PEATcosm2014_Bin_26_FD_121102 | JGI IMG/M metagenome (GOLD analysis project Ga0181519, IMG submission 121102) | Peatland microbial communities from MTU Mesocosm Facility, Houghton, MI, USA - PEATcosm2014_Bin02_10_metaG | ecosystem: Environmental > Terrestrial > Soil > Wetlands > Peat | place... | reverse complement strand
TCGTCCCAGTACTCGAAGGCCGCGAAGTCCGGGCCCCGGCACCAGATCACCCCCTGGTCGTCGACCGCCAGGGTCCGGCCCGGCCGGGCACGGCCCACGGTGCCCGGGTGGGCGAGCCACTCATCGGGCGGGCAGACGGTGAACTGCCCCTCGGTGGAGCCGAGGAACTCCCACACCACCCCGTCGTCGACCAGCGCCATCATCCGGCGCTTCACGGCCGGCGGGCACGGGGAGCCGGCGTGGGCCAGCAGCCGGAGGGAGCCCAGGCGCGACGGCAGGGCGGGGCCCAGGGCGAGGAGACGCTGGAGGGCGGCGGGGGCCATGAAGGTGGTGGTCGGCACCGGGCCGGCACCGCCGGTCAGGGCGTCGAGGGCGGTGGCGGCGTCGAAGCGGCCCAGGATCACGCAGGTCCCGCCGGAGAGGAGGGTGCCGAGGGAGAACCGGACGGACACCGAGTGGTACATCGGTGAGCAGACCAGGTGCACGTCGTCCGGGCCGAACCGCCACAGCCCGGCCTCGTCGGCGAAGGCGCGGTCGGCCGTGTCCCGGTCCCACAGGCCGCACCACACCCCCTTCGGCCGACCGGTGGTGCCCGAGGTGAAGTGCATGGGCCGGCCCAGCGGGTGCGGCGCCAGGTCGACCGGGTCACCGTGGTCGAGCTCGGCGAGGCCGGCGGCGTCGGTCACGGTGAGCCCGGGTCGGGCATCGGCCAGGAGCACCTCGCGCTCCGCCGGCAGGAGACCGGCGTTCAGCAGCACCGGCACCACACCGGACCGCAGGGCGCCCCCCACCGCGCACAGCAGGGCGGCCGACGAGGACAGACAGAAGGCCACCCGGTCCCCGGGCCCGAGGCCGGCGGCGGCCAGGGCGCCGGCCACCCGGCGCTGGGCGGGCTCGGCCTCGGCCGGGGTGAGCACCTCGACCGTGGGCGGGGTGGCGGGCGGCACGCCGGTCGTCCTACTTGTCGAGGCGCTGCTTCCGACGCGGTCGGAGGGCGAACCACCAGACGCTCGCCATGGTGGCGAGGACGCCGACGGCGGCCGCCGGCTTGACGATCTTGCGCGAGCGGTCGGACATGCGACGACGTTACCCGCCGGGGCTCCCGCGCCGGAAGCCGGGACCACCGGGGATTCTTCCGACCCTCATATCCTCTCCATAGGTTCTCCTTACGCGGCCACCCGACACTGGTCCCCATGACGGACGACCCCTCCCCCCGCCCCGACCGCGACGTGGCCGCCGACCCCACCCGCGCCCTGCCCGCCACCACGTGGGACGGCCGTACCTCCGGAGCCGACCCGACCGGCATGGTCCCCCTGCCCGCCGACCCCGACTGGCGGTTCCGGACCCGGTCGGTGGCGATGGCCACCTCCTCCGGCGGGGGAGCCGGCATCCCCCCCGGTGGCCTCCCCCCGGCCGGCGGGTGGTCGTACCCCGTCGATCCGCCGACCGGATCCGCCCCCTGGACACCGCCCGCCAGGGACCGCCGCACCCGCCCGGTCCGTCGGAGCGGCGTCGTCGCCATCGCCGCGGCCGCCGTGCTGCTCGGTGGCGTGGCCGGCGCCACCCTCGTCGAGACCTCCACCCACAACGCAGCGGCCCTGTCGTCCACCGCCGGGCCCCCGATCAAGGTGGCGGGCAGCACGTCCGGCTCGGAGCCGGTGTCGCAGATCGTGAAGGCGGTGGCGCCCTCCATCGTCTCCATCACCGCCACCGACGGCAGCTCCTCGGAGGACGAGGGGACCGGCATGATCATCACCTCCGACGGCCAGGTGCTCACCAACAACCACGTGATCGCCGGTGCCACCACGATCACCGTCTCGTTGAACGGTTCGAGCACCCAGCTGCCGGCCACCCTGGTGGGGACCGACCCGGACAAGGACGTGGCCCTGCTCCAGATCGCCGATCGGAGCGGCCTCCCCGCCGTCACCTTCGGCGACTCCGGGCAGGTGCAGGTGGGTGACTCCGTGGTCGCCATCGGCAACGCCCTCGCCCTCGGCGACAGCGAGTCGGTGACCTCGGGCATCGTCTCGGCACTCGGTCGACAGGTCACCGCCGGCGACAGCTCGGGGAACGGCACCGAGACGCTCGACGGCATGATCCAGACCAGCGCGGCCATCAACCCCGGCAACTCCGGCGGTGCGCTCCTCAACTCCTCCGGCCAGGTGATCGGGATGAACACCGCGGCGGCCGGCAGCACCCCGGACGGCACCGCCGCCCAGAACATCGGGTTCGCCATCCCCTCGGCGACGGTCGAGTCGCTGATCGCCGGGCTGCGGTCCGGCGGCGACGGGAGCCAGGACACCATCGCCGGCTCCGGGTCGTCCTCGAGCTCCGGCGGTGACGGGTCGGGCTCCACCGGTTCGAACGGATCGGGCGGCGACGGGTCCGGTGGGGATGGATCCGGCGGCTCCGGCGGCTCCTACAGTTCGGGCGGCGACGGGTCCGGTGGCGACGGGTCAGGTTCGTACGGATCCGGGGGTGACGGCTCGGGCGGCGACGGTTCCGGTTCCGGTTCCGGTTCCGGTTCCGGTTCCGGTTCCGGTTCCTACGGTTCCGGCACCTCCGGCGGCTACGGCGACGGCTCCGGCAGCTCCGGCAGCTCCGGCGGCTACGGCGACGGCTCCGGCAGCTCCGGCAGCTCCGGCGGCTACGGCGACGGCTCCGGCAGCTCCGGGGACGGCAGCTCCGGCTACCCCTTCTGAGACGAGGGCCGTAGTCCCGAGGTCCTGACCCGGTCCCCCACCCGGTCAGCCCGGCCGGTCCACCGCCTCCACTCCCCCACGGGCGGCGGTGGGACCGCCGGGGATCCACGCCCGCCCTCCGGGGCGGGCGTGGCGCGTCCGCTACCGGCCGGCGGTCGGGCCGGGCACCCGCTGGCGGACGGCACCGCCGGCCGTCGCCGGGTCGCGCACCAGCGAGCAGATGAACGCCGCCACCGCCTCCGGCGGTGTGAAGGCGCGGTCGGCGTGGACCCGCCGGAACCGGTCCACCGCCGGGAAGGCCTCGGGTGGCATCGACCGGATGCGCGCCTGCATGTCCGTGTCGATGTGGCCGGGGGCCAGGGCGTACGCCCGGAGCCCGTGGCCCGCCTCCTCCAGGGCCACCACCTCGGTGAGCATGTCGACGGCGGCCTTGGAAGCGCAGTAGACCGCCCATCCCTCGTAGGCCCGGGTGGCGGCGCCCGAGGACACGTTGACGAGCACCCCGCCCCCCGGCCGACCACGGACGTGGCGGGCGAAGGCCCGGGTGCCGAGCGCCACACCGGCCACGTTGATCTCCAGGTGGCGCAGCAGGGGTGCCGGCTCCGCCTCGGCCAGGGGCCCGATCGGGTCGAGCACCCCGGCGTTGTTCACCCAGAGGTCGATGGGACCGAGGCGGGCCACCACCTCTTCCAGGAAGGCCTCGACCGCATCGCCGTCGGTGACGTCCACCACCCGCGACACGGCGTCGGCCTGTGCGGGAACCGGGGGGCGGGTCCGGGCGCACAGCCCGAGGCGCACCCCGCGCCGCGCCAGCGAGTCGGCCAGTCCCGCCCCCAGGCCGCGGCTGGCGCCGGTGACCACCGCGACGGCCGGCGTGTCGCTCACGTGGTGGAGAGGAAGACGTTCTTCACATCGGTGTAGGCGGCCAGCGCCTCGAGTCCGAGCTCCCGGCCGATGCCGGACTGCTTCATGCCCCCGAAGCTGGTCTGGACCCGCACCGACCCGTTGGAGTTGACCGAGAGATTCCCCGCCTCCAGCGCCCGCGCCACCCGGAGCGCCCGAGCGCCGTCTCGGGTCCAGATCGAGCCGGCCAGGCCGTAAGGGGTGTCGTTGGCCAGCCGGACGGCGTCGGCCTCGTCGTGGAACGGGATCACCGCCACCACCGGGCCGAAGATCTCCTCACGGGCCAGGCGCCAGGCCGGGTCGGCGGGGGCGACCACCGTGGCCGGAAACCAGTACCCCGGACCCGGGGGCACCGCCCCCCGGACCAGGGGCTCGACGGAGCCGCCGTCGGACGCCGCCATGCCGGGTCCGAGGAAGCCCGACACCACCCGCAGCCGCTCGGCGGAGGCCAGCGGGCCCATCTGGGTGGCGTCGTCGGTGGGGTCGCCCACCCGCCACGCACCGACCGCCCCGATCAGCAGCTCGAGGAACCGGTCGAGCACCGACCGCTGCACCAGGAGCCGGCTGCGCGCGCAGCAGTCCTGGCCGGCGTTGCCGAACACCCCGGCCGGGGCGGCCGCCGCCGCGCGTTCCAGGTCGGCGTCGGCGAAGACGATGTTGGCGGACTTGCCGCCCAGCTCGAGGGTGACCCGCTTGACCGTGCCGGCGGCGGCCGCCATCACCTGGCGGCCGACCGCGGTCGACCCGGTGAAGGCCACCTTGGCCACGTCCGGGTGCTCGGCCAGTCGTGCCCCCGCCACCGGCCCGGCCCCCACCACCACCTGGAGGACCCCCTCGGGGATCCCGGCGTCGAGGGCCAGGTCGGCCAACCGGACCGCGGTGAGCGGGGTGAGCTCCGCCGGCTTCACCACGATGGTGTTCCCGGTGGCCAGGGCGGGCCCGACCTTCCACGAGGTGATGGCCACGGGGAAGTTCCACGGCACGATGGCCCCCACCACGCCGAGGGGCTCGTGGAAGGTCAGGTCCACCCCCCCGGCCACCGGGACCGTGTCCCCGCGGTGCTTGTCGACCGCCCCGGCATAGAAGTGGAGCACCTCGACCACCATGGCCACCTCGTCGCGGCTGTCGGCGATCGGCTTGCCGACGTTGGCCGTCTCGAGCTGGGCCAACTCCTCGGCGTGGGCGTCGACCCGGTCGGCGAACCGCCGCAGCAGCCGTGCCCGGTCGGCGGGGGCGACGGCCCGCCAGGCCGGTCCGGCCGCCCGGGCCCGGGCCACCGCGGCGTCGGTCTCGGCCACCCCGTCGAGGGGCACCTCGGTGATGACCTGCTCGGTGGCCGGATTGACCACCGGGAGCGTCCCGCTCACACCGCCTCCCTTGCTCACACCGCCTCCCGGGCTCACACCGCCTCCCGGGCTCACACCGCCTCCCGGGCTCACACCGCCTCCCGGGCCCGGATGGAGGCGATCAGGGCCTCGAACAGGCGCACATCACCGGTCTCCTCGGGGTGCCACTGGACACCGACCACGAAGGTGGACCCCGGGAGCTCCACCGCCTCCACGACCCCGTCACCGCTGGTGGCGGTGACCACCAGGCCCGCACCGAGGGTGCGGATCGCCTGATGGTGGCAGCAGAGGACCTCGAACCGCTCACCGAGGGCCCCGGCCACCACCGAGCCCGGCTCCGCCCACACCGGGACCGGCCCGAACGCCCCGGGTCGCGGCTGGTGGGCGTGGGTGCCCACCGTGTCCGGGAGGAACTGGACCAGGTCCCCACCGAGCAACACGTTCAGCACCTGGTGTCCCCGGCACACGGCCAGCACCGGGAGGTCGCGGTCGATGGCCCCGGCCAGCAGCTCGAGCTCGAGGCGGTCGCGAGCCCCGTTGGTGCCCCCGGCCCGCGGGTCCGCCGCCTGCCCGTACCGGTCGGCACCGATGTCCCCCCCGCCGATCAGCACGAGGCCGTCCACGCCGTCGAGCACGGCGTCGATCCCCGCGGCCAGCTCCGGGCCGTCGGCGGGGACGGGCGGGACCAGCACCGGCTGCCCGCCGGCCCGCCAGACCACGTCCAGGTACGTCCCCGGCACCAGGGCGGCGTCGCGCTCCCACGCCCACCACGAGGTCTCCTGGCGGTAGGTGGTGACCGCGATGAGCGGACGGGCCCGCCGAGGGGCGGTCGCGGTCGACAGCATCCCTGGAGTATCGCGCCGACCCGCCGGCACCCCGGTAGTCTGCGCCGGACACGGCACCGGCCGCGACCGGCGCCCGACCGGGACGGAGGCATGCATGGGTCGGCTCGACGGGAAGGTGGCGGTGATCACCGGGGCGGGGAGCGGCATCGGCCGGGTGGCCGCCGCCCTCTTCGCCGCCGAGGGCGCCCGGGTGGTGGTGGCCGACGTGGCGGCCGACCAGGCCGACTCGGCGGTGGCCGACATCGTCGGTGCCGGCGGCACGGCGACGGCGGTGACGGTCGACGTGTCGGACGCCGCCCAGGTCGACGCCATGGTGGCGACCGCCGTCGACACCTACGGCGGCCTCCACGTGCTCTTCAACAACGCCGGCATCTTCCCCGACGACGACGGGGGGATCCTCGACACGCCCCCCGAGACCTGGGCGAAGGTGATGGACGTCAACCTGAAGGGCGTCTGGCTGGGCTGCCGGGCGGCGGTACCGGCCATGCTGGACTCGGGCGGCGGCTCCATCGTCAACGTGGCGTCGTTCGTGGCCCTGATGGGGGCGGCCACCGCCCAGATCGCCTACACCGCCTCCAAGGGCGGGGTGCTGGCCCTGACCCGCGAGCTGGCGGTCGAGTACGCCCGCCGGGGGATCCGGGCCAACTCCATCTGCCCGGGCCCGATCGAGACCCCACTGCTGGCCGAGCTCCTCGCCGACCCCGAGCGCCGGCAGCGGCGGCTGGTGCACATCCCCATCGGACGGTTCGGCCGGCCCGAGGAGATCGCCCGGGCGGCGCTCTTCCTCGCCTCGGACGACGCCTCCTTCGTGACCGGGTCGGCGCTGGTGGTCGACGGCGGCATCACCGCCGCCTACGTCACCCCGGAGTAGCGCTGGACGTCGCCCCGGCACTGCACCAGAGTGCTGGGATGCTCACGCTCGAAACGCTCCCCCACCAGATCCGCAACGGTGACGTCGACACCGTGGTGGTGGCCTTCCCCGACCTCCAGGGCCGGCCGGTGGGCAAGCGGGTCACCGGTCCGTTCTTCCTCGACCACGTCCACGACCACGGCATCGAGGTGTGCGACTACCTGCTCGCCGTCGACGTCGACATGGAACCGCTCGACGGCTACCGGTTCGCCAACTGGGACAGCGGCTACGGGGATCTCCACGCGGTGATCGACCCGACCACGGTACGGCCCCTCCCGTGGCTCCCGGGCAGCGTGCTGGTCCTCTGCGACCTGCTCACCATGGACGGGGAGCCGGTCGAGGTGTCCCCGCGCCGGATCCTCCGGCGGCAGCTCGAGCGGGCCGCCGAGCGGGGCCTCGAGGTGAAGTGCGCCACCGAGCTCGAGTTCTACCTCTTCCTCGAGTCGTACGCCGAGGCGTCGGCGCGCCACTGGCACGGGATCCGGCCCCACGACGACACCATCGTCGACTACCAGCTCCTCCAGACCTCGAGGGACGAGTACCTCATCCGCCAGATCCGCAACCAGATGATCGAGGCCGGCATCCCCGTCGAGTTCTCCAAGGGGGAGGCCGGCACCGGTCAGCACGAGATCAACGTCACCTACGGGGGCGCCCTCGAGGTGGCCGACCGGCACCTGGTGTTCAAGAACGGCGTCAAGGAGATCGCCGCGCAGCACGGGCGTTCGGCCACCTTCATGGCCAAGTGGTCGATGGAGCAGGCCGGCTCCTCGTGTCACCTGCACACCAGCCTGTGGGACGCCGAGACCGGTGCCCCGCTGATGGCGGCGCCCGACGGCGACGACCACCCGTCGGGCTTTTCGGAGGTGGGGCGACGCTTCCTGGCCGGACAGCTTCACGCCGCCCGCCAGCTGGCCTGGTGCTTCGCCCCCTATCTCAACTCCTACCGCCGGTACGTGCCCGACTCGTGGGCGCCCACCGCGGTGGCCTGGGGGGAGGACAACCGGACCTGCGGCTTCCGGGCGGTCGGCTCGGGCGACGGCCGGCGGGTCGAGTCCCGGGTGCCCGGCGCCGACGTCAACCCCTACATCGCCCTGGCGGCGGCCATCGCCGGCGGGCTGTGGGGCATCGAGCACGAGCTGGAGCTCGGGCCGGCCTTCGAGGGCAACGCCTACACGGCGCCCGACCTCCCACGGATCCCCGCCACCCTGGTGGAGGCCGTCGGCGAGCTCGAGTCGAGCGAGGTGGCCGCCGAGGCGTTCGGGGAGGACGTCCACCACCACCTGCTGAACACCGCCCGACAGGAGTGGGCGAAGGCCAACCGGGTGGTCACCGGGTGGGAGCTGGCCCGGAACTTCGAGCGCATCTGACCAGGGGCGGGGCGTCGCAACCGGTCCGGACACGGGGGCGGGTCCTCACTCCCTTGACGCCACCGGCCACCCCTGGCACCATGGAGGTGTGATGCAGCGCACCCCGACCTCGGACCTCCTCCTCACCTGACGGCGAACGCCACATCGCGTTCGCCCGCAACCTCCTGCGCCGAAAGGCCAGGGGGTTTTTTGTTTGGCCGGGAGCCCGACGAGGATGCACCACACCGCACCGGACAGCGACACCAGCGACCGAAGCACCGAGCGAACCAGCAGCACCGAGCGAAAAGGAACACCGATGAGCACCGAGCCGACGAGGACCCCAGGGAACGCCACCGCGCACGCCGGGCACCGCCTCGAGCTCCCCTGCGACGTGTCCCCGATGCCCTTCGACCGCTACCAGGCCCACGTGCCCCTGCAGCTGGCCGACCGGACCTGGCCGGACCGGCAGTTGACCGGCGCCCCGAGGTGGGCGAGCGTCGACCTCCGCGACGGCAACCAGGCCCTGGTCGACCCGATGGATCCCGAGCGGAAGCTGGCACTGTTCAAGGCGCTGGTGGACATCGGGTTCAAGGAGATCGAAGTCGGCTTCCCCTCGGCCTCCCAGACCGACTTCGACTTCCAGCGGATGATCATCGACGAAGGGTTGATCCCCGACGACGTGGAGATCCAGGTACTGGTCCAGTGCCGCGAGGAGCTGATCGAGCGGACCTTCGAGTCACTGGCCGGCGCCCAACGGGCGGTCGTCCACTTCTACAACTCCACCTCCGAACTCCAGCGCCGGGTCGTCTTCGGCCTGGACCGCGCCGGCATCGTGGACATCGCCGTCAACGCCGCGCGGCTGTGCCGCAAGTTCGAGACGACCGTGCCCGGCACCCGCGTGCGCTACGAGTACTCCCCGGAGAGCTTCACCGGCACCGAGCCGGACTTCGCGCTGGAGATCTGCGAGGCGGTGATGGACGTGATCGAGCCGACCCCCGACCGGCCGATCATCCTCAACCTGCCGGCCACGGTGGAGATGTACACCCCCAACGTCTACGCCGACGTCATCGAGTGGTTCGGCCGGAACGTCACCCACCGCGACTCGGTGATCCTGAGCGTCCACCCCCACAACGACCGCGGCACCGCGGTGGCCGCCGCCGAGCTGGCCGTGCTGGCCGGCGCCGACCGGGTGGAGGGGACGCTGTTCGGGAACGGTGAGCGGACCGGCAACGTGGACATCGTGACCCTGGCCATGAACCTGTTCTCGCAGGGCGTGGACCCCGCCCTCGACTTCTCGGACATCGAGAAGGTCCGCCGGGTGGCCGAGTACGCCACCCGGATGCCCGTCCATCCCCGGCACCCCTACGCCGGCGACCTCGTCTACACGGCCTTCTCGGGTTCGCACCAGGACGCCATCAAGAAGGGGTTCGCGGCCATCGGGGACGACTACGACCGCTGGGAGGTGCCGTACCTGCCGATCGACCCGAAGCACACCGGCCGGACCTACGAGGCGATCATCCAGGTCAACAGCCAGTCGGGCAAGGGCGGCGTGGCCTACGTGATGGACGCCGAGCACGGACTCGATCTGCCCCGCAAGCTGCAGATCGAGTTCTCCAAGCAGGTCCAGGCGGTCACCGAGGACAGCGGCACGGTGATCCAGCCCGACGAGATGTGGGACGTCTTCTCGCGGACCTACCTGCCCGAGGACGCCGGGGTCCGCCTCATCGGGAGCGAGGTCACCACCGGCGGCAAGCGGACCACCGTCACCGCCCAGCTGCTGGTGGACGGCCGGCCCCGCACCGTGATGGGCGAGGGGAACGGCCCCATCGACGCCCTGGTGGCGGCGTTGCGGTCGGAGCTGGGGGTGGTCTTCGAGGTGAAGGACTACCGCGAGCACGCCCTCACCTCCGGCAGCGGTGCCTCGGCGGTCGCCTACGTCGAGGCCGAGGCGCCCGACGGGACGTCGTGGTGGGGCGTGGGCATGGACTCGAGCATCCTCGACGCCAGCCTCAACGCGGTGGTGAGCGCCGCCAACCGGGCACTCGTCGAGCGGGTCGACCACACGACGTCCCGGAGTGACGGTTGAGCGATCGCTCTGCCCCGTCGGGGCACGAGGACAGCTCGGTCGAAGGCGCCCACGACGCCGTCGTCCACGTGTCGCTCGGCACCCGGGGACCCCTCCGGTCGGAGCCCCCGTGGGTCCGGTGGCCGGCCGACCGGGCCTACGAGTGGCGGCGGGTGTTCGCCGAGGTGTTCGGTACCTTCCTGCTGGTGCTGGTGGCGTCGGGCGGGGCGGTGGTCAACGCCGTCCACCCGGGGTCGGTGCCGCTCGACGCCCGGGTGGTGGCCCCCGGGCTGATGGTCATGGCCATCATCTACTTCATGGGCATGGTGAGCGGTGCCCATCTCAACCCGGCGGTGACCCTCTCGTTCGCCACCCGCGGGAACTTCCCCTGGAACCGCGTGCCCGGCTACGTCATGGCCCAGTTGGCGGGGGCGGTCCTCGCCGCCCTCTTCCTCCGGGCGATGTTCGGCAACGTCGCCCACCTCGGCGCCACCCTCCCGTCGGGCACGCCGCTCGGCAAGGCGCTGGTGATCGAGACGGTGCTCACGCTCGGCCTGGTCAGCGTCATCCTCGGGACGGCGTCCGGGGCACGGAACATCGGGGCCAACGCCGCCATCGCCGTCGGGGGGTACATCGCCCTGGCCGGCCTCTGGGCAGCCCCGGTGACCGGCGGCTCGATGAACCCGGCCCGCTCCCTCGGACCGGCGTTGGTCAGCGGGGCCTGGTCCGGGTGGTGGGTGTACCTGCTCGGTCCGGTGCTGGGCGGTCTCCTGGCCGTCGGCGTGGCGTGGATCCTCCGGGGTCCGCCCAGCCGGGCGGCGGACGCCGCCGCCCAGGGCGACCTCTTCGTGGTGCGCGGGCCCCAGGGGGGCCTGGTCGGTGGGACGGTGCACACCGCCGCCGAGCTGGCCGTCCCTGCACCGGAGGCGACCGCCCGGCCCGAGTGACCTCCCGGCACCGGCGCTGCTCCGCCGCCGGGTCGTACGCTGGGACATGAGCCACCGGTCCCCCGGTGCACAGAGGAGCAGCCATGCGCGTCGGCATCCACTTCGTGAACTTCACCGTCCCGGGGCAGCCGGCCACCCTGGCCGCCGTCCTGGCCGACACCGCCCGGGCCGCCGAGGCGGGCGGTTGCTCGTCCTTCTCGCTGATGGACCACTGGTTCCAGATGGAGGAGTTCGCCGCCGCCACCGAACCCATGCTCGAGGGGTACACGTCGCTCGGGTACCTGGCCGGCCTGACCGAACGGATGACGCTCGGTCTGCTGGTCACCGGCGTCACCTACCGGCGGCCGGGCCTGCTGGCCAAGACGGTGACCACCCTGGACGTGCTGTCGGGGGGCCGGGCCCAGCTGGGGATCGGGGCGGCCTGGTACGAGCGGGAACACCGCGGGCTGGGTGTGCCGTTCCCGCCGGTGGCCGAGCGGTTCGAGCGCCTGGAGGAGACCCTCCAGATCTGCCTCCAGATGTGGAGCGACGACGATGGACCGTACGAGGGGAAGCACTACCGGCTGGCCGAGACGGTCTGCTCGCCGGCCCCGGTCAGCCGGCCGCGCCCGTCGATCCTGATCGGGGGCAGCGGCGAGCGGAAGACGCTGCGCCTGGTGGCGCGGTATGCGGACGCCTGCAACCTGTTCGCCGAGTCGCCGGAGATCGTCGCCCACAAGCTGGACGTCCTCCGGGGGCACTGCGACGCCGAGGGGCGCGACTACGACGCCATCGACAAGACGATCCTCGGCTTCGCCCAGCCCCTCGACGACCCCGACGGCTTCCTCGCCTCCATGGAGGCGTACGCGGCGCTGGGGATCGACTCGGTCTCGCTGATGCCGATGACCGACGACCCGGTCACCTGGGTCACCCGGCTCGGTGACGAGGTGGTGCCGAGGGTGGCGTCGATCGGGTGGTGACGACATCGGATGCCCTGACTACAATGTAGTCATGACGCATCCGATGTCGGTCCGCTTCCACGACGAGCGGGTCGCCGTGCAGCTGAAAGCCGAGGCCACGGTCCGCAATGCCTCGACGTCGGCGCTGGCCGAGGAGCTGATCGACGAGGGCCTGCGGATCCGGCGCCATCCGCTGGTGGGATTCCGCGACGGGTCCGCCGGCCGTCGTGCCCACCTCGGCGGTGGGCCGGACGTCTGGGAGGTCATCGGAGGCCTGGTCGGCGGAGACGTCCCCGTGGACGATCGCATCCCAAGAGCGGTCGAGGTGTTCGGGTTGCGACGGGAACAGGTCGAGGCCGCGCTCGCCTACTACGCCGAGTTCACCGAGGAGGTCGATGCGCAGATCGACGCCAACCGCCGGGCGGCCGACGAGGCGGAGGCAGCGTGGCGCCGCCAGCAGGATCTCCTGGCGGGGTGAGGCTCCTCCTCGACACCCACCACTCCCGCATGGCCGCTGAGCGCCTCCGGTCCGACGGTCACGACGTCCTCGCCGCATCCGACGATCCGGTCCTCGCCTCCCTCTCGGACGAGGAGCTGCTCCGGGGGGCGACGGGGGCAGGGAGAGCGGTGGTCACCGAGAACGCCCGGGACTTCGATCGCATCGTCCGGGACTGGGCGGCCACCGGTGAGCACCATGCCGGGGTGGTGTTCACCTCGCCGCGCCGCTACCACCGCGGGAGCAGCGTCTATCCCGCGAATCTGGTCGCCGCCCTCGGGGCGCTGCTGGCGGACCCGCCCCAGGAAGGCGAGGACTGGGTGTACTGGCTCCCGTAGCCGGTCCGCGCCGACAGTCCGGGGTCCCCGCCCGCCGTCACACCAGGCGGGCGGCCCACTCGCGGGCGCGGTCGCCCTCGCCGGGGATCAGGTGGTTCTCCTTGTCGACCAGGAAGCTCTCGGGATCCACGGCGAGCTCGAACCCGTGGTGCCGGAGCCGGCGGGCGATGCCGCGCGACGCACGGCCGGTGAACGCGGCGGGACCGTCGAGGCGGGTGTCGAACGCCGCCGACCGGCGTCCGCCGCCCGGCTCGAGGGCGTCGAGCCAGGCCCGGAGCCCCTCGCTCTCCGCGTCCGGGTCGAGCGCGCGGTCGCGCTTCTCCGCATCCTCCACCGCCATCCGCCGGCTCGCGGAGGTGGAGAGACCGTGCAGGTGCGTCGGTCCGCCGACCACCAGGAGGTCGGCACCCGCCAGCACCTCGGGGGTCGCCCCGTCGACGGGGACGACGACCGCCTCCGCCCGCGTGTTCACACCCTCGGCCACCTTCTCGGCCACCAGGTGGGTGTTCCCGTACAGGGACTCGTAGACGATGACGACTCGCATGGGCAGACCTTCCGAACGGACCTCGTGAGGGCATCTTCCGTCCCGCCGGCACGCCGTGCCAGGGTCCAACGTCCCTCGGATCGGGGATTCGGATCGGGGATCAGAATCGGTTGAGCCGCTTGTGGATGCCCTTGGTCTGCTTGTA
>Ga0181519_10003202_pt1 | contig 13525 bp, 8 predicted proteins | sample PEATcosm2014_Bin_26_FD_121102 | JGI IMG/M metagenome (GOLD analysis project Ga0181519, IMG submission 121102) | Peatland microbial communities from MTU Mesocosm Facility, Houghton, MI, USA - PEATcosm2014_Bin02_10_metaG | ecosystem: Environmental > Terrestrial > Soil > Wetlands > Peat | place... | reverse complement strand
GGGAGGGCCGATGCGGCCCTGCATCAAGGCAACCGATTTGCGTTCCACCCAAAGGAAAAACCACGCGGCAGGCACAGCGAAGAGAAGGCCAGGAAAGATGAGCAGGCGCGCCAGTGCGGTAGTCAGATTCATGGCTGGACCTCGCTGGCCGCGGATTCGGTTTTAGCCGCGCATGCGCAATCGCCGCCGCAATCCGATCCGGACAAAGGCAGGACGACTGGCACATCCGCGAGCTTTTTCGCGGCTCTGTCGGCCAGAATCTCCGCCGCCTTGGCGACGCCCCGGATAATGGCGTCGGGGCGCGGCGGACAGCCGGGCACGAAGACATCCACCGGGATGTGCTTGTTCAGCGGCCCATCCAGCGTCCGGCTGTCGATGAAGACATTGGTCGTCGCCGGGCAGGAGCCGATGGCCACCACGGCCTTGGGTCCGCAGACCTGGCCGTAGACGGTTTTGACGGCTTGCACGGAGTTGCGCGTGACCGGGCCGGTGATGCACAAGATATCGGCGTGGCGCGGACTGCCTTCAAGGCGCACGCCCAACTGCTCGGCGTCGTAGCGCGGCGAGAGGCTGGCCACCAGCTCGATGTCGCAGCCGTTGCAACTGCCCGAGTTCATATGGAAGATCCAGGGGCTGCGGCGGCGGGAGTAGCACATCAATTTGTTCCAGAGATTCATGGCCTTCCCCCTTGCAGCATGTGCAGGACGCCGGGCCAGGCGCCGGCAGCCAGCAGCAACCCAACCAGCGCGACGATCACGGTCCGCAGCAGGAGCGGCTCCTTGCCGGGCGGCGGGCCCGAGGGCGGCGGAGCGGGTTGGCGCGGCGGACCCCACCAGACGCGGGTCAAGGCCAAGGTGTAGGCGATCAGCGCAAAGACCGAGGAGACGATGAAGACCGCGGCCAGCGGCCATCCGATCTGCAAGGCGGTTTCGTAGAGCCTCCAGCGGCCGATGTAGCCGAGCGTGGGCGGCACACCGAGCATGGCCAACATGCCGAAGAGGAAGCCGAAGGCGCTGACCGGGTAGCGCGCGGCGAGACCGGCAGGCTCGCCGTCGAGGGCGCCAGCGGCTTCAGGGGCGCTGAGGCAGGCGAAGAGCAGAGCCTTGGCCAGGGCGTGGGCCGATGCGGCAACCAGCACGCCGGTCATTCCGAGAATGCTGGCGGAGGCGAGTCCGAGCAGGAGAAAGCCGATATCTTCGACCGTGGAAAGAACCAGCAGGCGCTTGAGGCTGCGCTGCGCGAGCATCAGCAGCGCGGCGAGGAACGAGGTTGCGGCGGCCGCTCCCAAGAGCAGACCCTGGGGTGTGAGCGAGCCCGGAGAGTACTGCGCAATGGCGTACAGTTCGCCGAAGGCCGCCATGTCGACGACCGCGATTATCAGGCCCAGGACCAGAGCCGGCACCTCGTCGGCCAACTGAAGCAGCCAGAAGAAGAGCGGCACGGCGGCGAGCTTGACGCAGACGCTGGTCAGCAGCAGCGCCCGCGACCAGTCTGCCTGTCCGCGCTCCATGAGCATGTGGCTGGAAATGAGAGACAAAGCGGAAATGAGCACCACCGCAACATAGGTCAGCTTTGCCGTCCGCGTGCGTGCGCTTTGCCCCACCAGGGGAATCGTCAACAGCGCGCCCAATTCGAGAAGGCCGAGCCGAGTCCATGGCCCGTTGACTGCGAGGCCCGCAACGGTGGCCACGCCGGTAAGAATCATCAGCGGAATGAGACGGCGCCAAGCCGATTGCGAGAGCGCGGCCAGGATCAACGCGCCCGCAGCCACGGCGCAGGCCGCCAGCAGCGGGGCCGGCACGAGGGGCGAGGCCAGAGAGCCAAGGTTGGGCATTGCAGGGACCAACCAGCGAAGCCCAGCCAGGACTGCAGCCGCAAGCACGACGACCAAGACAAGCGCCCGCCGCTCCATCCAGGAGACGGCGAGGCCCACGACGCGCGAGGCGGCCTGCAAGCCGCGCCAGACGGCCAGATACACAGCGTCCACATTGGACCAGCGGAAGAACTCCTTCCAATTCTGGAGGAAGATGTCGGAGAAGTCGCCGGCCGTGAGCCGGTCCTGGTCCGACAAGGGCTCTCCGCCGGTGAAGATTCCGCCTCCGGCGGCGGCCAGCGCCGCGCCCCCCGGCGCCGTGGCGGGACGGGCGACGTAGGCAATGGCGTAGATTGCGCCGCCCAGAATGAGCGAGACCAGAGCCAGCACCAGGCCGCCCATGCTGGAGAAGCTGCCGGCGTTGGCCGACAGCCCCAGCCAAGTCACCTGCACGCCCGCGCCCAGCCCCAGTGCGCCGAGGATGGGATTGAGCAGGTAGTTGACCGCCAACTGCGGCGCGACGCCGAGAACGACGCTGCCCGCGGCCATCAATCCCATGCCCCACACCATGGTGGGGGGAGACTCGTGCGCATCTTTGGTTGCCTCGGTGAGCGGCCCCAGGAAGACGGCGCTGGTGGCCTTGGCACCCAGGAAGACGGTGCCCAGACTCGCCGCCCAGGCCACCATGGCAGGAACGGCCCATCCGGCTTGCAGGGCGGCGGCGTAGAGCATCCACTTGCTGGCGAAGCCGCTCATCAGCGGAATGCCCATCATGCTGCCTACGCCGATGAGCCACGAGAGCGTAGTGTGGGGCATGCGTGTGGCAAGCCCGCCAAGCCGGTTCATGTCGCGCGTGCCCGCGGCGTGCTGCACCGAGCCGGCGGCCAAAAAGAGCCCACCCTTGAAGAATCCGTGATTGAGGCAGTGGAGCAGGCCCGCGGTGATGGCCAGCGGCGTGCCGATGCCCAGGCCCATCATCATGTAGCCGATCTGGCTCACGGTGGAAAAGGCCAACATGCGTTTCAGATCGGTCTGCACCATGGCGTACATCACGCCCACGGCCATGGTGACGGTGCCGATCCAGACCAGAGATGCGCCCCAGGCCGGCGGCCACGAGCCAAAGCTGTGCATGCGCGCGGCCAGATAGACGCCTGCTTTCACATAGCAGGCCGCGTGGAGCAGGGCGCTTACCGGCGTCGGCGCGGCCATGGCCTCGGGAATCCAGGTGTGCAAGGGCACTTGCACGCTCTTGGCCACCAGCGCGACCAGCATCAGGACAAAGACGCCGCCGGTGAAGCTGCTCGCCACGGCCGGATCGGTCCACAAGGCGCTGCCCGTACGGTGAAAGACAACCAGGATGGCCGCCAGCAGGCCGTAGCCCGCGATGTGGGTCATCAACAGAACTTTGCGCGCGCCGGCGACCGCCTCGCGATTGGTGTACCAGAAGCCGACCAGGGTGAAGGAGCAGAGACCGATCACTTCCCAGCAGAGATAGAAGAAGAAGAGGTTGGCGCTGTAGACCAGTCCGACAAAGCCGCAGATGAAGAGCAGCATGGAGACGTAGAAGCGGGTCGCGGCCTTGTCGTGGGCCATGTAGCCGATGGAATAAAGGAGCACGAAGCCGCCCAGGCATGTCCCCATGAAGGCGAAGAGCACGCTGAGCGCGTCTACGTGAAGGACCAGCGCCAGCGGCCCATCCCAGCGGAGCAGATTGAGCTCAATGAACGGTTCCGCGCGCAGATGCTGTGCGGCGAAGGCCACGCCGGCGACCGCCGGCAAACAGGCGAGCGCCGCGAGGATTCCTTTGGTCCGGGCAGAACAGAGCCGCGCTACGAGAAGCTGCAGCAAGGCACCCAACAGAAGCGAACATGGCGCAAGCAGAACAGAGGTCGCGGCTGTCATACCACCAACGGTAGAATGCGGGACATCCCCAAGATGTGACGGTGCTCACACGCACGTCTCATATGTTGCGATTATTTGGTTGCAATCCGGGTACTGAACCATGGATGGTGCCGCAGGACACAGATTCAAACCAGGTTACCCCTGATTGTGTTGGCCCCTTCCGCTTCGCGCGCGGGCTGTGGAAGTCTTCGATGCCGGTTCAAGAGTGAGCCGCATGGTAAGACACAGTTTCGCCGCTTCACGGTTTCTGTGGATCTGTGAGCCGAGCAAAAATCGGCTTTTGTTTTGAATGACTTAAGTGCCGTTTCACAGTTTCACAGGCAAAAACGCATGTCTTTCTTTTCATCGGTGCTGGATTGCGGGGATTGCAAGGGGCGGTTCCGGATTTCTCCGCCTATCCTCTATTGCCATTGTGCGCCAATGGAAGGTAATTCTCTGCAAAGGTAAGTGATGGTGAGTGTGCGACTTAGGGGCGGGAGGGGTTGCTTGCAAGGGGCTAGGGACTGAGGGACTAGGGGCTGAGGGACTGGGGAGAGGCTTCCTGGTTGAGGTTCGTGGTCTTTCACTCTTCGCCGCTTTCCCAGGTCCCAAAGCGGGGACCTGGGGCACCCAGCAATCAACCGGCTACACAAAATGCTTTCTGGGATCATCATGTGTATCTGAGCCTTACCTGCCTTTTGCCTGCGGGAACAAGCTGTCAAACTGTGTGTACGCAACCGTACACTTTTAACGTGAATCCTCTAGCCAGGATGGCCATTACGTTGTATTCATGTCGTCGGCAACGAACTATCTGACCGGCGCAGGCAACGGTAGCACAATGATCTACCTGGCAAAGACGGGATTCTAACTTTATCTTCGGTTTTCGAGCGCGACCCGCGGCGTGGCCACGTACTTCGCAAAGATAAGGCCCGGGCCTAAAGGCCGTTTTCTGAGGCGATGTATTCAGGGGCCTGAAGGCCCCTGCTCCCTCCGGCAGGCTGCGTCCTTTTATTGATCCGGCCCTTTTAGGTAAGACTTACCGATCCCACCCTAGCCGCAGAAACAGAGGCGCGGCTAGGGTGGGGCACCCAGGAACGTTTCATACATTTGGGCCGGATCAATAAGACTACGAAAGGCAAACGCGGGTCCTTCGACTCCCTTCGCTGCGCTCCGGTCGCTCAGGATGACAAACCTACTTGGAGAAATGAACTCCTTGCAGTGAATGAACTCTTTGCAGGGAATGAACGTAAGCTCTTTCAAGTCAAGAGGGGAAGTCAGGACGCTTACGACGATACGATCCGCTTCACACGTTCAACTCACTGCGATCCGCAGTCTGCGCTTGCCGTCGCGCGCGTGCCCCTGGACTCCCCAGTCCCTCAGCCCTTAGTCCCTTAGTCCCTACACATCACCTGCTGAGTTCGCCGAGCAGGACTTTGGCTTTGGCGGCCAGGGTGTGGGCGCCGTCCACATCGCCGGAAACGAGCGCGGCGCGGGCCTGCTTGAGGTATTCCCTGATCTGCGCGGCGGTCTTCTGCTCCTGGTCGCCGAGCTTGCGGCCGATGCCGTTCAGGCCGCGCTCGGTGGCCGCGATGGAACTCTCGGTCTGGCGGCGCAGATCGGAGGGGTCGCCCGAGGAAAGCTGGCCGATGGCGCTCACGCCGGGGCTTCCGTTCGAGGCCTGCTGGGTATTCTTGCTGACCGGCTTTTTGTGCTTCACCGGCTTGGGCGTCTCCAGCGGAAGTGCGCTGGCATTGGTTTCTGGCGCGGGAGGCGGGTTGGGAATGGTCGCTGCGGAGGGCGGCAGCTCGACAGACGAGGTCGTAGGCTTGGGCGGGGGATTCAGGGGCGGGGCAAGAGGCTGAGCCGGCGACGAATTGGTCTTGTGAATACACCCTGCCAGCAGGAACGGCAACAGCGACGCGGCAATCCTGGCAGGCAATTTCATCCCGCAAACCCTTTCTCGCTTTGAACGCTCGCCGGCGGAAGATGCCGGCGTCCCCAATCCGTGGCGGCGAGTGGAATTCGCAGCCGGAACTCCGTGCCACGGCCTAGATTCGATTGTAATTCGACGCTCCCATGGTGCAACTGGAGAATTCGGTAAGTCATGGCCAGACCGATGCCGCTGCCCCCGGTTTTGGTGGTGAAGTAGAGATCGAAAATTTTCTCGCGAATTTCGTCGGGGATGCCGGAACCCTCATCGGCGATGCGCAAAACTGCAGTCTTCCTGTCTTCCTCGAGGATCACTTCGAGCTTGCCGCCGTTGGGCATGGCCTGTGCGCCGTTCTGAATCACGTTGAGCACCGCCTGCTTGATCAGATCGGCGTCGACGTTGGCCATGAGCGGGTTCTGCGGCGCGTGGCTGACCAGTGTCACGTTACGGGTGGAGAGCTCTGCCGCGGCCAGCGTCAGGACATCGCCGATCACGGCGCGCAAATCCTGTTCGCAGAGTTGCAGCTCCACGGGGCGGGTGAAGTCCACCAGGGTTTGCACCACGCGGTCGAGGCGGTGAATCTCGGCGTCGATCACCTCCAGATGGCGGACGGCCGGCGCGCTGGCGCCCCCCAGCTTGGTCTTGAGCAACTCCAGGTGGACGACGATGGCGTTGATGGGGTTCTTCACCTCGTGTCCCACGCCGGAGGTGAGGCGGCCGATGGCCGCCATGCGCCGCGATAGCTCCAGCTCCGACTCGATCTCCTCGACCGATTCCAGATCGTGGAGCGTGACCAGCGCGCCCAGTCCCTCGCGCGTGCGGTCGTCGTGGATAAAGTCCAGGGAAGCCTGGATGCGCCGTCCGGTTTCAGTGAGAATCTCTTCCTGCACCAGGGTGTCGCCGGCATCGAAGGCTTCGCCGAGGGTTCGGCCGAGGACCGTCGAGCGGTTGAAGATTTCGCGCGCATGAAGGCCGAGGATGGAGTCCTTCTCGACGGGCAGAAAGCGGCGGGCAGCCTGGGAGACCAGCACCGCGCGCCCGTCCCCGGTGAAGAGGAGAATGCCGTCCTGCAGGTTGCCGAGAAACTGATCGAGGTTCTCTTTCAGTGCGGAGAAGACCTCTTCGACGTTTCTCATGCGCTGCCCGATGATCTCGATCTTGTTGGAGACGCGGGCCGCCATGTCCTGCCTGGGAGTCTCTCTCTCTCCGTTGGCCTCCTCGCTGGCCGCGGTCCAGTAGTCGAGCTGCAGGCTGATCTCTTCCATGGGGCGGAGGGCCAGATTGCTGAGCAGAAAGGCAGCCACCAGCGCGGCTCCCAGCGCAAAGCCGGTGAGCGTGAGGGCCTCGGCCAGCCAGGGAGCATAGACGGCGCGCAGGAACGTGGTGCGCACGCCCACGTGCACGGTGGCAAAGGGTTCGCCGTTGCGCTCCAGCGGGACCACCACATCGAAGACCCTGGGCGGGCCGAAGACCTCGCCCATCAACTGGACGGGATTGGCGGCGAGGAGCTGGTTATAGTTGGGTCGGACGGGCAGCGGCTTGTCTTCGTTTTCGGGATTGGTGCTGAGCAGCGTGCTGAAGCGGCTGTCGCCGATGTTGATGTCGTAGACGGTGAAGGAGTAGCGGTTGATGGAATCGACCACCGCCTGCAGCGCCGCGCTTTCGCGCACCGCCTCGGCGGTTAGCTCGCGCAACTGGGCGGGGTTGTTGGGATCGACCTGGCGGTCCTTGAGGCCGGTTTCAAGGGCCAGTTGCAGGGCAAACCGCACCTGATTGGCCACCATGCGGTTGGTTTCGTAGGACTGCTGCACGGCGGCGTGGAGCAACTGGCTCACGTAGACCAGCGAGAGCAGCCCGGCGATGAGAAAGACCAGGGCGGTGATGGCCAGCACGAGTTTGGTTTTGAGACGCATGGGGATCAGGCGCGGTGTTCCTCGCGGGCCTGGTTGTATTCCTTGAGCTTGTTGTGGAGGGTTTTCAGGCTGATGGCGAGAATTTCAGCGGCGCGGGTCTTGTTTTGTCCGGTGGCTTCGAGGGTGCGGAGAATGAGCAGCCGCTCGGCCTCGTCGACGGTGGCGCCCACGCGGACGGAGACCACGCCGGCATCCAGGGCCTGGGCGGGCGCGGCCTGCGCCCTGGCAAAGCCGGGAGGCAGATGGCCGACATCGAGGGGCGCGCCATCGGGGCAGAGGATCACCGCGCGCTCAATGGCGTTGCGCAGCTCTCGGGCGTTGCCGGGCCAGTCATAGGACCTCATCCGGTCCAGCATCGACGCGGCTACACCGGAGACCTTGCGCCCGTGCTTCTGGTTCATCTCGCCCAGCATGGCTTCGGCCATGGCGGGCAGGTCCTCGAGATGTTCGCGGAGGGGCGGCATGTGGATATTGAAGACATTGAGCCGGTAGAAGAGATCGGGGCGCAAGTGGCCCTGGGCAACGGCCTCGCCGGGATCGCGGTTGGTGGCGGCCAGAACGCGCACGTCCACTTCCTGCTCGGCGCGCGCGCCCAGCCGGCGGAACCTGCGCTCTTCCAGCACGCGGAGCAATTTTGCCTGCGTCGCGGACGGCATCTCGCCCAGTTCGTCGAGCAGCAGCGTGCCGCCCTGGGCCAGCTCGAAGCAACCTGCCCGGCGTTCGACCGCGCCGGTGAAGGCGCCCTTCTCGTGGCCGAAGATTTCGCTTTCGATGAGGGCTTCGGGAATGGCGGCGCAGTTGACGGCGACAAAGGGGCGCGTCTTGCGCGGGCTTAGCTCGTGGAGCGTGCGCGCCACCAACTCCTTGCCCGTGCCGCTTTCGCCGGTGATGAGCACGGAGACGTTGGAGGGCGCAATCTGTTCGATCAGCCCGAAGATTTCGCGCATGGGCCGGGAACTGCCCACCATGGCGCCAAGCACGCCGGTTTCGCGCAGCCGCCGCCGGGCAACTTCGAGCTCGATTTCGGTGTCGCGCTGGCGCGTGGCGTTGGCCAGGATGGTGCGCAGGCGGGTGGCGTCCACGGGCTTCTGGAGGAAGTCGTAGGCGCCCAGCTTCATGGCATCGACGGCCAGCTGAATGGAGCCCATGGCGGTGAGCACCACGACGGCCAGATTGGCGTTGAGGCCGGTGCCCTCTTCAGAGAGCCGGGTGAGCAGGCCGATGCCGTCGAGGCGCGGCATTTTCAGGTCGGTGACGACGATGGCCGGGTCCCAGGCCAGCGCCTTCTCCCAGCCCTCGATGCCGTCGCGCGCAGTTTCGGTGCGATATCCCCAGGCGGAGATCAGCTCCGCGAGTCCCATCAGCGCGTGGGGCTCGTCTTCGACAATCAGGACCTTGACTGCGTTCTCCATGGCGGCTTTCGAGGCAGGCGATGCGATCGCCCGTCCCCGGCCTGGCGGCCGAGGATGGGCGATGATCCCGCAACTTACTTTCTACCATGCACAAACGCCTGTTCCGGCTTCTCTTTGCCGGAACGGTTCCCAGCGGCTTATTGCGCCGGGGCGAGCGAGGCGATGTGCGGATCGGCGTAGAGCTTGCGCAGGGCCTCGGCGCGCACGGTGGAGTCTGCCGGCGTTGGCGGGGCGGCCAGGAACCAGGCAAAGCCGGAGTGGTCCGCCAGGGCTTCCGGCGGAGGAATTTCGCCGGAAAGCTCGACGCCAAAAGGCTTGCCTGCGGCGGTCTGCTCCAGGAAGCGGCCGGCCGGGAAGCGCGGGTCGACCCGGTTCAGCCGGATTTCCAGCACATCCGCATACAGCAGGCCAGGGAAGAAGTCGGTGGGCGATTCCGGATCGCCGTCTTGCCGGAATCTCGGCGCCGCGGCTTCCCATGTCCAGACCAGATTGTGCAGCCCATCGCGATTCACAAGGCGGTCAAAGAGCTGGCGATAGAGTTCGCTGGAGCCGTGAACTCCTTTGCGGCCGGCCCACCAGAATTCCTTGCCGTTGGACTCGGGATAGGGATTCCAGAGCACTGCGACGCCGGCCTTGTCCAGTTCCTTCAGGGTTGCGGCCGTCTCGTCCACCTGATCGCACCAGCGCTTGTTCAGGGCGCTGCCGGGCGTGAGCAACTCGTTCCACTCGAAATCGGAGAGCAAGCCGTGCGCACTGGCCGCCGCGCCGTCTGTTGGCCGGGCCGGACGCCAGCTCAGGCTGACCAGGGCGTGGCCGGCATGGGCGGCGATAGCCTGCTTGACGACGGCCTTGTTGGCCTCCGCGCCGCTCAACTCCGAGGCATAGATCGCGGGCTGCTTGCCGGTGGCCTCGACCACCGCGGCGGTGGCCGCAGAGGGGGCAGCGGGATCGTTTTCCTGGCCGCTGAGCAGGGCGCGCTGGGGAGCGGCCTTGAGGGCGGTCAGCAGGGCCTTGGCCTCGGCGGTTGCGCCGTGGCTTACGGGATCGACGTCGGCCGCGGCGGCGGTGCGCTCGGCGGTGGCCTTGCGGATGGCGGCCATGGGCCCGGCCAGCCGCGGATCGTCGCGATTGAGCGAACGCGGACCGTGGTAGGCGGCGATGGCCTTGTCAAGCTGGTTCCCCACCTGGATGAACTCGCTCCAGGACATGAAGTAGGTCCAGCGCGGCTGCTGCTCGAGCACTTCGGGGCTGGGCAGTTCGCCTACCTCGGCCAGCGCGATGGGCTTGCCGGCGGCCAGAGCCAACGCGTCGTCGTAGTATTTCTGCTTGAACTCGCCGTAGACATCAATGCTGACCACGTCGGCGTAGTTGGCGCCCGGATAGTAGTCGGCAAAGGCTTCGCCCTTGCTGCCGGGGTCGTTGCCGTTCCACACCCAGACCAGATTGTCGAGGTGATGGACGTTGACGAAGCGGTCGTAGATCTGGCGATAGAGCGCCGCCGAGCCGTTCTTGCCCGGACGCCCGCCCCACCAGAACCAGTTTCCGCCCATCTCGTGATAGGGCCGGAAGAGGACCGGCACATGGGCGTCGCGCAGTTGCGCCAGGTAGCCGGCGATCACATCCACCTGGGCGCACCAGCGGTTATAGAGGGGAGTGCCGGGCGTGAGCAGCTCCTGCCACTCGTAATCCGTCAGTTTGCCTTGCACGCTGTCGCGAAAGGTGACGGGCTCGTCCTCGGTGGGCTTGACCTCATGCCAGGTGAGGGCGACGACCGCGCCGTTGCGGTACTGGCGCTTGGCCTCTTCGATCATGGCCGGGCGGGAGAGGACGGAATCCTTGTCGTCGCCGGCGGAGAAGCCGAAGTCGCCGCCCCAGAGGCCGGGATATTTGCCGGTCAGGTCGTAAGCCATGTCGGTCCAGCGCGAACCGACGTTGGGATAGTTGTGCTGGCCGGTGAGGGTGCCCTTGCCGGAGATGGAGTAGAGGTAGGCGAGCAAGGCGCGCGCCTCAGGGGTTGCGTGAGGGTTAACTGGTTCCGGAGCGGCCTGCGCCCAGCCCGCGGAGCCCAAGGCAGCTAGTAGAACAAGAGTGGCAAGTTGTTTGATTCGCATGGTGAAAGCCCATTCCTTTCGCGGAGCGAATTATAGCCGATATCGTTATCAACGGAGAAATCGGGAAAGAAAAGGCTTGGCGGTCAAGGGCTGAACCGCCCTATCCCGCCTTCTCCGTCAGCTCGGCCCAGCGGGCGTAGAGGGCGTCGTTCTCGTGCTGGGCGTCGTCCAGTTCCTTGAGGGCCTGCTGGAGGGCCGCCGCGTCGGTGGCAATGCCGGGGTCCTCGACGCGGTCGCGGGCGGCGGCCAGGCGGGCGTCGGAGAGCTCGACGCGCTGCTCGATGGCGGCGAACTCGCGGGCTTCGAGGTAGGAGAGCTTCTTTCTGGCGGCCGAAGTGGCTGCCGTCTCGGCTCCGGTTCGCTGGGTGGAGCTTGAACCGTCCGACCTTCGCCCAGCTTTGTCCTGCTCCGGGCCGTCCTGTTCCGCGATCCAGTCTTCCCACTGCGCGTAGTCGGCGAAGCGGCCGGTGTGGCCGCGGCCGTCGAGACCCAGGACGGTGGAGGCCACGCGGTTGAGCAGATAACGGTCGTGCGTGACCAGGACCAGAGCGCCGGGAAAGTCGAGGAGGTTTTCTTCCAGGATTTCGAGGGTGGGAATGTCGAGATCGTTGGTCGGCTCGTCGAGCAGCAGAACGTCGGCCGGCTCCAGCATCAGCTTGGCGATGAGCACGCGCGCTCTTTCGCCGCCGCTGAGGTTGCGGACCGGCTGATTGAGCTGCTCGCCGGTAAAGAGGAAGCGGGCGGCCCAACTGGCCACATGCACCACGCGGCCCTGATGGATGACCGAGTCGCCTTCGGGCGCCAGGGCGCGGCGCAGCGTGAGGCTGTCGTCCAGCTCGCGCATCTGGCTGAAGTAGACCATGCGCAGCGCGTCGGCGCGGCGGATGGCGCCCGCGGCGGGTTCGATTTCTCCGCGCAAGAGGCGCAGCAGGGTGGTTTTGCCGCTGCCGTTTGGCCCCACCAGGCCCACTTTCATGCCCGCGGCAAGGACGAAGTTGAGCCCGGTGAAGAGGCGCCTGCCAGACAGATCCTTTTCCTGTTTTTGGCCGGATTCCTCCGCTGCGTCGCCGCCGGGCACGTCGCAGGCAACATCGGTGAACTCGACCAGGCGTTTGGTCTTGCGCTGGCTGGCTTCAAAGTCGATGCCGGCGGAGTTGACCGTGGTGCGGGAGTCCATGGCGGCCAGTTGGCCGATCATCTCGTTGGCGGAGTCGATGCGCGCTTTGGATTTGGTGGTGCGGGCCTTGGGACCGCGGCGCAGCCACTCGATCTCGGTCTTCACCTGGTTGCGCAGGCTCTCCTGCTGGCGGCTCTGGGTTTCGAGATAGGCCTGCTTTTCTTCGAGAAAATGGCTGAAGTTGCCTTTCACGCGCAGCAGGCCGTCGGCAAAGACGCGATTCAGCTCGATGATCTCGCTGGAGGTGGATTCGAGAAAGTAGCGGTCGTGGCTGACGGTGACGGCGGCGAAGGAGGAGCTGCGCAGCAGTTCTTCAAGCCACTCGATGCCGGCCAGATCGAGGTGGTTGGTGGGCTCGTCCAGCAGCATCACTTCCGGCTCGATGACCATGGCTTCCGTAATGGCCAGCCGCTTGCGCCATCCGCCGGAGAGCGAGGCCGCCTCGGCGTCGAGGTCGGCAAAGCCAGCGCGGCCGGTCAGCTCGCGCAGACGGCCCTCGCGTTCGGATTCGTTCACGTGGGCGGCGGCCAGAGCCTTCTCCAGCACCTGGCGGATGGCGAGGCCGGCGGCGAAACGGGAGTCCTGGGGCACATAGGCGGCGCGGGCGCGCTTGCGCACCGCCAGTTCGCCCGAGTCCGGCTCGACCTGGCCCGCCAGAATGGCCAGCAGCGTAGACTTGCCTGCTCCGTTGGGGCCGATGAGGCCGATGCGGCAACCGTCGTCGACGGTGAAGGAGATATCGCGAAAGAGGGGCGTGGCGCCGAATTGTTTGGTGATGGATTGCGCGTTGAGGATAGGAGGCATCTCTTCTAAGAGTACCGTGCGGGGTAAGGGCGCGGCATGGCTTCCAGCCGGCGGGGTGAGCCGGCTTAAACTGGAGCCATGCTGGATTACGAGATTTCCCCCTCCGAGGCCGCGGCGCTGCACCGCGAAAACAAGGTTCGGCTGATCGATGTGCGCGAGCCGTGGGAGTTTGCCACGGCGCGGATCGAGGGCAGCGTGCCGATTCCCATGGGCGAGGTGCCCGGCCGCGCCCACCAGGAACTGGATCCGGAAGAACGGCTGGTGGTGGTGTGCCATCACGGCATCCGCTCGATGAACGTGACGGTCTGGCTGCGCGGCCAGGGCTTCGAGCAGGTGCAGTCGCTGCGCGGCGGCATCGACGCGTGGTCGGCGGAGGTCGATCCGGCGGTGAGCCGGTATTAGGGCCTGTTCACACTCCCCAGGTGGATGGCGTTGCGCGCGAAAAACGGGCCAGACAAGGCGGAGGCCGAAGGCTTTGGTGGTT
>Ga0181519_10003198_pt1 | contig 13531 bp, 7 predicted proteins | sample PEATcosm2014_Bin_26_FD_121102 | JGI IMG/M metagenome (GOLD analysis project Ga0181519, IMG submission 121102) | Peatland microbial communities from MTU Mesocosm Facility, Houghton, MI, USA - PEATcosm2014_Bin02_10_metaG | ecosystem: Environmental > Terrestrial > Soil > Wetlands > Peat | place... | reverse complement strand
TCGGCAGCTTGGCGCATTCGTAGACCGGCTGCGACGCGGAGCGCAGTCGGCAATGTATGGCCGACGGGATACATCCGGCGTTCAGGTGCAATATCGGGACCTGTACGGACTCGGCCGCAGGATAGCCATTTCCCCAGATCTCACGGGCCTTCCAGCCTAAGCAAACACCCGATCTGACTTTGCGGCAAATCCCGGCCGCGACATGCGCTGCCACCGCACGCAGCCCTGCCGTGGCTCCGGTCCCATCGGTCCGGAATGTCACCAGTCGCGCCCGCCATCGCTGATGCAGCTGCTGTCGCAGTCCGTCGCCCGGGCGCCATTGCCGACCGAGCGGCGTCGAATCCTATCAATCGGCGGTAGTCCCTGGCCGAGCCCCGATGACCATCCCCGCCGATCAGTTCCCGAATGCCCCTGCGACCGCGCCGTTCGAGCGTCGCCCTCCTGTCGGTGTCGTCGCAATCCTCCTGATCGCGGCGGCCTACCTGTTGGGCGCAACCTTCGGCAGGGCCCTCGCGATTCCACCGGGATACGCATCAGCCTTCTGGGTTCCCGCCGGCATCGGCCTGATGGCCGTGTTGAGCCTCGGGCGCCATGTCTGGATCGGTGTCCTCCTCGGTTCCGTGGCCAACAACACTCTCGTCGCCACCGCCACTGGCGTGCCATGGACTGTATCGCTGCCCGTCAGCATCGGGATAGGAATCGGCGCCGCGCTGCAGGCGACCGTCGGCGCGCACCTCGTTCGCCGCTTCGTCGGCTTTCCCACGACGCTGCCGCGCACCGGCGACACGCTGAAACTGCTTGCGCTCGGTGGCCCCGCTGCCTGCCTGATCAGTTCCTGCATCGGGGTATCGCTGCTCACCTGGGAGGGAGCGATCCCCGCAGGCGCGAGTGCCTTTTCCTGGTTCAACTGGTGGATCGGCGACTCAATCGGCGTGCTGCTCGTCGCCCCGCTGTGGCTCGTCGCTGGCGGCCAGCCACGGTCGGTTTGGCGCAGCCGCTGGCGTACCGTCGCCATACCTGTCCTCGGCGCAATCCTAGCGGCGCTTGGCGTGTTCTTCCTGGTCCAGAAGCAGGAGGTCGGGCGGATCCGCACTGAATTTGCAACCCGTTCCGATGACATCAGCCAGCGCATACAAGCTGCCTTCGACGAAGACCTCGTGCTGCTTGAGGCGGTGCGCGGCCACTTCGAGGCGACGCCGCAGACGAATGCAGCGTCGTTCATGGCGTTGACTCGCCGTGTCGTCGCGCGCCACGGCAGCCTGCGGGCGGTCGAATGGGCGCCCTGGGTGTCCGCCGCGGACCGCGAGGCTTTCGAACTCGAGGCGCGCGCCGGCGATGCACCCGGGTATCGCATCAGCGACCGGAATGAGGCCGGTGCACTGGTGCCGAGCGCGCTGCGGCCCGGATACCTGCCACTTCGCTTCAGCGAGCCGCTGTCCGGAAATGAAGCTGCGCTCGGTTTCGACCTCGCATCGGAGCGGGAACGGCTCCGTGCGGTGCGGCAGGCGGCGGCGAGCGGCTTGCCGGTGCTGACGGAGCCATTGCACGTCGTTCAGGCGACGGGCAGCGACCTCCACGTACTCGTGTTCCTGCCACTTTACCGGAACGCCGCCGGCAGCCCAGCGCCGCCGGGTCTTTCCGCCCTGCGCGGCTGCGTCGTTGGCGTCATCTCGATGCGGTCGCTGGTCGAAGGCTCGCTGGTCGGAGTTGACCTCGCCGGAATCAGCTTTCGGATCGTCGATCCTGCGGCGGCGCCCGGACGCATGGTTGCCTTCGAGCGACGCGGCAGCCGCAACGGGCAGAGCTTCGAAAGGGAACTCGCGGCGAACGCGATGCGCGGATTCGGAACCTCCGGCACGATGCTTGCCGGTGGTCGGACGTGGCGGATCGAATCTCACCCGACGCTCGAGTTCCTCGAGAATGCCAGGACGCCGATGCCATGGATCGTGCAGTCCTGCGGTCTCCTGTTTGCCGGCTTGGTCGGCGTACTGCTGCTCGGGTTGTCGGGGCGCAACGAGCAGATCCTGTTGGAAGTCGCGCTGCGAACGCGTGAGTTGTCCGAGAGTAATGACCGGCTGACGCTCGAGGTCAAGGAACGCGCCAGGATCGAAGACCAGTTGCGCGCGAGCGAGCAGCGTTATCGGGCACTGATCGACCAGGCGCCATTGATGGTTGCGATCGCGCGCCATGGCCGCTTCCTCTATGCAAATTCCCGCTACCTCGAGGCGCACCGCATAGCTGCCGTAGAAGAGGTCGTCGGGATCCCGATAGTCGATCACATTGCGCCGTCCGCGCGCGCCGCCTTTCTCGAACGCGCGACCCGGCGCGTGCGCGGCGACGACGTAGAGCGGAGCTACGAGACGATTGCCGTCCGTTCGGATGGTTCGGAGTTTCCGGTACTCGCCTACGCCGACGTCATCGAGCTGGCCGACGGACCGGCCGTCATCGGCTTCTTCGAGGACGTGTCGGAACGGCGCGCCGTGGAGGCCGCGAGAAGACTCAGCGAAGCACGCTTTGAGGCGGCCTTCGTTCACTCGGCTCTCGGCATCGTGATCGAGGACGCGAATGCGAATATTCAACGCGTCAATCCCGCGATGTGCGAATTGCTCGAATACACCGACGCGGAGCTTAAGGCCAAGACGCTGTACGATCTGACGTACCCGGATGATCTGGCCGCGAGCAGCGCGGCGGCCAGTGACCTCTGGGCCGGCCGAATCAGCCGCTACAACCTCGAGAAGCGGTATATACGCAAAGGTGGCAGCGTCGTTTGGGTAGTCATCGCCGTGGCCCTCATCGACGAAGGACCGGACAGGCCACGCTACCTCGTGTCGCAGGTGCAGGACATTACGACCGTCAAGACTGCGACGCTCGCGCTCGCCCGCAGCGAGCAGAAGCTGCGTGGGCTGTACGAATCAACGCGACTCGCGATCGCCCTGACCGATATGAAAGGGCGATTCGTCGAGTTCAACCGGGCGTTCGAGCAGCTGACGGGCTACTCGGCCAGTGAGCTCCAGCTACTCGACTATTGGGCTCTGACCCCGCGGCGCTACGAGTCACAGGAGGCCGAGCAGCTGAGGCAACTCGGCGCCGAAGGGCACTACGGCCCGTACGAGAAGGAATACATACGCAAGGATGGCACACTGGTCCCGGTACAGCTGCGCGGCATGCTGCTCGGGAGTCCGGATGGTGAATCGGGCATCTGGTCGATCATCGAGGACATCAGCGAACGCAAGCGCCTTGAGGCGAAAGTCGCCGCGGAGAGCGCCAGGAGTCAGCTGTTCCTGCGCAATGCGAGCGACGGAGTGCACATCCTTGACGAGCGGGGGCGCGTCGTCGAGGCAAGCGACTCGTTCTGCGAGATGCTCGGCTACACACACGAGGAAGTGCTTGGCCTGAGGCCGGTTGACTGGGACGCGCGGGTTTCCGGAAATCAGGGTGGCATCGACTTTTCGGATGTGCTCGAGCGTGGCATCACGCGCTTCGAGACCGTGCATCGCCGCAAGAACGGGACGACGTTCGAAGTGGAACTCCATGTCGAACTGTTCTGGGCCGACGGTCGACGCTATATGTTCTGCGCGGCGCGCGACATCACGGAACTGCGCCGTCTCGAGCGCGCGCTCCTTGACGTGGTCGCCCGCGAACAACAGAAGATTGGCTACGATCTGCACGACGAGCTGGGACAGGTGCTGACCGGAGTCACGATGCTGGCGGCATCGCTCGCCTGGGAGGAACAGGCCGCTGGCCGGCCGACGGCGCGACTGAACGAGCTCGAGGCCATGGCGCGCCGGGCAATCAGCACCTGCAAGGCGATCGCCCATGGTCTGTCACCGCTTACCTACCAGGACGGGAACCTCGTACAGGCGCTCGAGGAGATGATCGGCCTGCAGGCGTCTGCGGGCGGAGCCGAGATCAAACTCAGCGTCATTCAGGAGGCGCCGGTACGCCTCGCGCGCGAGGCGAAGGACCACCTGTACCGCATCGCTCAAGAGGCCGTGACGAACGCTCGCCGGCACGCCGCCGCCACACGCATCAATGTCTCCCTCGAGATCGACGCGGACACGGTACGCATGGAGATCCAGGACGACGGCACCGGTCTGATCCAGCCGGCCGGCCCGACGGGCGGGATGGGTCTCGGGATCATGAAGTTTCGGGCGGCGATCATCGGGGCCCGGCTGTCGATTGAGCCGGGTTCGCGAGCAGGTACACGGGTCATCTGCAGTTGCAGGCAGGGGCCTGCCGAACCCGTGGAGGCCGCCGCGTCATAGCATCCCGTCGCACCGATGCCAGGTGTGTCACAGAGCGGCTGCTGTTACCGCTCGGGCCAGAGACGCCGCCACTGGCGACAAAGTCGCTGAGTTCCAGAATGGGAGGCGAGTTTCCGCCAAAGCCAGACAGGAGTTCAACTGGGAGCTGGAATTGGCCGGATAGTCCCAGGTGCTGTTGAGGTTCCACCTTCGGCCGAGGAATGGCAGCCAGCTGCACTCTCACTCAGCCGAGCCCCGAGGCCGAGAAGCAGGCCACGACGCTCAAGGTCGTCTCGCCACGCCAGCACGTGGGATCGGCCAACCGCGCGAAGCTCCGACCGAAGCACAACCCCGGCGAATTCCATGAAGCTGCGGACATCACCCTGATAAATGCGCCGCGTACGCGGATTCCGCATGTTCATGAACCATTCCGCCTCTGGCGGAACGGTCGGAATTTCTTGGTACGCGAACGCAGAGAAACCTGGCGACGGTTTCGCAGCGGCCGCTCGACCTGCTACCTTGGCACCGCGCGCTCTCGGATTCACGCCGCCAGGCCCCCCGTTGACAGCGCTCGAACGCAGCGCCCAACGAGCCCCGGACCCATGTAGATGAGGCCAGTGTAGAGCTGCACGAGGTCGGCTCCCGCGGCACGCATTGCCAGGGCAGCGTTCGGTGAGTCGATGCCGCCAACTCCGATGACGGCGACTCCGGAAGCCAGATGCTTCCGGAGCTCGGCAACCGTCTTGAGGGCGGCCGGCCGCAGGGGCGCGCCACTCAACCCACCGCGCTCGTGCGCGGCTCCGGATATCGGAGATCGGCTGGTCGTTGTATTCGTCGCAATGACACCGTCGATCTTGAGTCGTGAGGCGAGCCGAGCGATGTCTACGAGTTCGGCAGGTGCCAGATCCGGCGATATCTTCAGCAGCAGCGGTGGACGATGCTCTCCTCTGAAACTGCTTCGCGCTTCGAGCAACGCGGTCAGAAGCGGCTCAAGGAGGTTCGTTGCCTGCAGATCGCGGAGGGCGCTGGTGTTTGGGGAGGACACGTTTACCGCAACATAATCGGCGACGGCGTGAACCGCCTTCAGACAGCTGACGTAGTCGTCAACCGCGCGTTCGAGCGGGGTTGCAGCGTTCTTGCCAATGTTCACTCCCACGATTCCGCGAAAGCGCCGGCGCCGCAGGCGCCGCGCGACGACCTCGGCGCCGTCATTCGGGAACCCAAGTCTATTGATGAGAGCGGCCGATCGTGGGAGCCGAAAGAGTCTCGGCCGCGGCTGCCCTGGCTGGGGACGAGGGGTAACCGTGCCGACCTCGATGAAGCCGAACCCTAGGGCACCCAGTCCGTCGACCGCAATCGCGTTCTTGTCGAAACCGGCTGCGAGACCAACGCGGTTCGGGAACCGCAGGCCCATCAGTTCGACCGGCCCGGCAGAGTTGGATCGCGGGGACAGGCGCCCTGACAGGCGCATCGCGTCGAGCGCGAGCCGATGGGCCCGTTCGGGGTCGAGGGCGAACAGGACAGGGCGAAGTGCCGGGTACCACATGCGCCGCTGGGCAGCCGATGCTCGAACCTAGCGCAGCTAGCTGACGACCGGTTCGATCGGAAAGCGCGGCGCGGTCCGCCAGGGGTCCGCCACAGACGGGCCCCGATGCAGTACGTCAGCCTTCGAGACCCGCGCGCGCAAGGCGCCGAACGGAAGCACCTCGAATGTCTTCGTGGATTTCGCGCTCGTTGACTCGACGCTGAGGCAGCGAATTTCAACGCCATCGTCAGCCACGCTCACGCTGGCCGGGCCGATGCGCAGCAGCAACCCATCGGCTGCCTGGAACAGGTCACCGCGGCGTGGTTCGCGTCGCGGATCCCGGGGGGCAGGTGATCTGGCGGATGGCGTGAGCGGCGTGCGTTTGTCCATCGGTCATGGTAGCACGAAAACATATTTTTTCGTGCTTGAAAATTGTCCGGAACGGCTTGCCCGGCGCCGACCCGATCGGCATCGTTGGCCGTCATTTTCGCCGGGCTTCGCTCACCCAGGAATCAGGTCTGGGCGTCGTGCCCCGCTCGCACTTGCGACAGTGCTGTGCTGGCGCGCGTCAATGGAGCCGAGCCGCCGTGATGCCGGTTCCGGCCGCGGCCTGGAACTGTTGAAGCTGACGACGCTGGGCTCGTGCTACGCCGCTTCGAACCCGGGCGAGTCGCTTTCCCGCCTTCGGGTGCCGCTCACGGTAGGCATCCAGCGCCTCGAGCAGCAGCGCCCTGTCGTTGATCGTCCCGATGCTGGCCTGGGCACGGATCAAGGCACTGAGCTCTGCCACGTCATAGCTGAGCCCCAGTGATCCGGCGATTTCGGTGACATACCGCAATGACTTCAGCGCGAGACGGGCGTGGTGAATAAGTTCGAGGTCACCGCACTGCGCGCGGCGAAAAGCCGCGTCTGCGGCCCGTCGGGCGGCGCTTACCTGGAGCCCAATGCGTCGCACCACCTGTTCCCGACCGCTACGAGCCCCGGCCGGGATGTCGAGCGCACACCCAATTGATGCGATGACTTGCGCGACGCGGTGCGGCCGGGCCTTACGCAGCGCGATCGCCGCCCGACGGCGCGCCCTCCGTCTGCGCTTTCGCAGCTTCAACAGGAAGCGCTTTGCCTCCGGGTACTGCACGCAGAGCACTGCGACTTCGCGCGTCATCAATTGCAGGTCGCGCAGACGCCCACACGGCCGAAACGCAACCGTCAGGTGGCGTTCAAGCGTGGCCACAGACGCTCGCGACGCCAGGAATCCGACGAGCGTCCGCAATGCGAGGATTCGGCGCGTCGCCACCCGCACGGCGTGCACCGCTGCGCGGGACGGCCGTCTGCGTGCGGCAGCCACCGACTCAATGTAGAGGCGCGACTCGGTGGCAAGGACGCGAGACAGTCGCGGCTGCAGTGCATCTGCGGACGGCGTGAAGTGGATCCGATTCAATGAGGCGAGGGGCCCGGCAGGGGATGTTCGGCCAATCGACATCGCTCGCGCTCCTTTGTTTGAGATACGGGCGTCTGTTTATTGCGTCAGGCAACACATCCGCCCAGCGGCCACGGACAAAAGACTCGCCGCCATTCCCGCAGGGTCAGGTATCGGGGGCGACATATCTTCTGTGAGCCTATTGTCGGTGCAGGCCGGAACGAGGCCTGATGGCTCGGCCCGCAGCGACCGGCACGCTCGCTGTGCTCATCCCGGCCTCACTTCGGTTCGGTCGAGCGCGCTGCAGCGCGCAGCCGCTCAAGTTCATGTCGATAGGCATCCGCGTCGCCGAAATCCGTGAATTCGCCGTAACGTGCATGGACGCCGAGCACCCGGCGCGCGTGTTTGATCGGGCACCAGTATTCCTCGGTTCGCGATGCCACCTCGCGGACGTGCGCAAGGACTCCATTGGCGTACGTGCAGTAGCCGCAGTTTATCTTTTCGATCGCGTTCAGGTAGGCGAGCTGCTCGCGGTCGAAGGCAAAGTAATCGCGGCGCCGCACCCGGGGAATACCGTACACCGGGAAGCACACCGTCTGGTACACCGCGACCAGGAGATCGAGGACGGCCAGTGGCAGGATGAGCGCATAGATTACGGGCACCGTGAGTATCATCGCCGGCCGAGCACCGAGGACGTAACTTCCCAGTCGCGACTTCACCATCCTGTGTCGAGCAACGACGACCTTCTCGAAGCGAACCACTCCATCGTGCACCTTATAGTTGAGCTCGATGCAGCGTTTGGCAACTGCGGTCTCGAGCTCACGTTCGAGGCGGCGAATTGCCTCGGCCAGACGCGCAACCTCTTCGTGGGTGGTCTCGGTCATGTCACGGGTATCCTCTGAGGCAGCAGTCAGCCCTGAGCGGCATCAGAGCACGGAATCGGGAACATTGGTGCCCCGACCTGACCGGCCGGTACTCGTCCCGCACGCCCGCATCCAGGCAGCCCGTCCGATCGTCCAGGTCTCCCGCTGCGAGGAGAAGCGGGGCGGCCGGATCGCTCGCCGCAGCCTGGACCCCGGTGTCGGCTCACGATGCCAGCAGCGGCAGGTGACGGGCAAACCTTGCGGCATCGCAACACGTTGTTCCGAGCGGCGACCCGTTCATGCATTGTTGCAGGCGATATGGGCCCACCGCCTATACACCGGCCAAAGGCGAGCAGTCGTCGCATCGAACGCACGCCGGCACGGCCCGGCTGCAGTCATCGGGACGCATCTCCACGCCGTACTTTCGCAGCAATGTTCTGATCCAATGTGCTCATCGAGACACTTCAATCCCGAACACCGAGGCGCGAGCCGCACTCGAACGCTCGTCTGAGGTAACAGAAATGCCGTCCGTCCAATGCTGAAGGAACTGCCACTATCGCAGGTATACCAGCTGCTCAAGCCGGGTCCGGTCGTGCTGCTGACTACGGCACACAAGGGAAGGACCAATGTCATGGCGATGTCGTGGCACATGATGGTCGATTTCGAGCCCCCGCTCGTCGCATGCATCGTGAGCAACCGCAACTTCAGCTTCACCGCATTGCGGTCGACCAAGGAGTGCGTCATTGGCGTCCCAGCCGTGAGGCTCGCGCCGAAAGTGGCAGCCGCGGGCAACTGCCACGGCAAGAACATCGACAAGTTCAGGAATCTCGGCCTGACCCCGTTACCTGCCCGGCTCGTCGATCCGCCGCTGATTGCGCAGTGTTTTGCCAATCTCGAGTGCCGGACCGTCGACGGCCGCATGATCGACAAGTACAACCTGTTCGTGATCGAGGTCGTGAAGGCGTGGGTCGATCCGGCACAGAAGGAGCCGAAGACCATCCATCATCAGGGGCATGGGAAATTCGCGGTGGACGGCGCGGTAATCGCGCTGCGATCCAAGATGCGCTGATGTGGCTGCATCGCACCATGCGATGCAGCGCAGGCGCCCGCGTCACTTCTGCAGCGCGGAGCGCACCGGCTCGCGTGTTGCCGCCAGCCAGCGGCTTCCGAGTCAAACGCGAAGCCCGTCAGCCGCCACCCGCCCGCGCCGCAAGTGGCAGCGCAGCGCCCTGGCCGAACCCGCGAGAGGGCGATGCCTACTTTGTGGTCTTCTCAGGGCGAAACTCCGTGACCGGGAGATCCCTGAGCGCCGGCGCGGCCAATTTGTCGAGCTGCGTACGGATCATCCGCACCTCGGCGACGAGCTCGCGCATCGCTTCCGCGATGACCTTGAACTCCGCATTCGCCGCCAGACTCGAGTTCCCGAAGATGCGCCGGTCGGCGGCGGCCTGGTCGAGTTCACTGCCCGGTGATTTGGTCAGTGTCGGTTCCATGAGGAGTGCCCCAAACATTCGTGCGGTATGGCAACGGCGCTGCAGTATGCGCCAGAACGCGACCCGCCGAGGACAGGACTCGAGGGACCCGCCTCGAGTCAAGTTCGCGCTGGCTGATCGCGGCCAGGTCACTCAGCAAGCGTCACGCGGGGATTTCGCGGCCGCTCAATCCCCACTCCGGTCGCCAAGGGTCGCCATGAATTTCCGCCGCCTTCTGGCGCAGGCTCTGGGGGCGGACGACTGCAGCCACCGGAGCGCCGAGCACAGCCGACATTCGGCAGTCCGGAACGCCAGGGCCGCGCTCCCTATGGGCTCGTGCGCGGGACCACCAGCCATCCTTTTCGCCACGGGCTTCGCCCGGTCCGGCAGCAGCCTGCAAAGGAGTCACGCTTCAATTTTCCCGGTGATTCATGGCGGGCCAGAACGGCAGTGCCTGTGACAGAATAGACCGGTGCCTCAGCGGACTCCGGTCCGCACCAACACAAACGACAAGGCCGGTACATGGATGTCATGACGTTTGTAAGAGTCTCCTGGATGCGCGCCAGGGCCGGCGGAACATTGGTCCTGCGTGGCGCCCGGTATCTGGCACGCTTCTTCTTCGGCGAGATTCGCTGGACGGCTCCGGCCTGGCTGCGCGCCGGCGCCTCAGGGATCCGCTCGCTGGCGTCATGGGCGAGCACGCATCCACGCACCGCGGCCTACGGATTCATCGGCGCGCTGGTGATCATTGGGGGCGCCTATGGCGGCTGGCGCTGGTACCAGGCGCAGCCAAAACCCGTGACTTTTGCGGTTCAGGTGACGGCTCCGGAGCGAACCTGCTACGAGTGCACTCCGCTGAAACCGCCGAATCCCGTGACGCTCACGTTCGGAGGGTCGGTCGCTCCGCTTGAGTCGATCGGCAGGATCGTCGACGCCGAGAAGGCGGATCTCGCGATCACCCCGGCTGTCGTCGGTGAGTGGAAGTGGCTCGACGACCACACCCTGCGCTTCCAGCCCAAGTCCGACTGGCTGGTGGGCCAGGACTACAAGATACGACTCCCGCGGAAAGGGCTCATCGCATCCCACGCCCTGCTGTCGCAGTACGACGTCAGCTTTGCGTCCGCGGCGTTCGAGGCGAAGATCGAGTCGAACGAGTTCTATCAGGATCCGGTCCAGGCGACCGACAAGAAGATCGTGACGACGCTCGCGTTCACCCACCCCGTGGACCCGGCATCCCTCGAGGAACGTATCACGCTGACCGCCTTCGATCAGGTGACAAAGACCGAAGAACAGAAGGTCGAGCCGAACCCTGCGTTCACGGTCACCTACGACAAGCTGAAATTGCACGCCTACCTGCACTCCGGACAGCTTCCGGTGCCGGAGAAGGGTGGCCGCGCCCTCATCACGGTCGAGGCGGGTGTGCATGCGCTGCGGGGCGGCAACAAGACCACGGCGAAGCTCACTGCGCAAACCGCGATTCCGGGGCTCAACAGTCTCGCCGTCGCGCACGCCTCAATACAGATCGTCCGCGACGAGCGCAACGAGCCCAGCCAGGCGCTGCTCGTCGAAACGAGCCACAGCGTCACCGAGAAGGAGGCGTCGGAACATGTATCGGCGTGGGTGCTGCCTGACAAGCATCCGGACGCCAAGATCCAGTCGGAGTGGGAGCGGTTCAACCACCACAAGCCCTACGCCTGGTACGGGCCGGCCCAGATCACTCAGGCGGTGCTCGCTGCGGCGACTCGTCTGGAACTCGCGTATGTGCCGAACGAGCGGGAGCACGTCGAGCTGCACAGCTTCAGGTTGAAGGCCGCGCCCGGACAAAGAGTGTACCTGCGCGTCGAAAAGGGACTGCAGTCCTTCGGCGGCTACCGGATGCCGGACCCGTTCGACACCGTCCTGCCGGTTCCAGCCTATCCCCAGGAGCTGCAAATCGCACAGGCTGGGTCCCTCCTTGCGCTGTCGGGCAAGCGCAAGCTGACGGTCTTCTCGCGCGACGTGCCGGCCCTGCGCGTGCAGGTCGCGCGCCTGCTTCCGAATCAGCTGCAGCACCTCGTGTCGCAGAGTACCGGATCGCTGAGCACGCCGGACTGGCAGAGCTACACGTTCAACGCGAGCAACGTCACGGAAACATTCACGAACGTCGTAAAACTGCCGCACCTCGAGCCGGGCGAGCCCCATTACGAGGGCGTCGACCTCGGCGACTATCTGAACCGGCCGGGCGCCAGTCACCTCGGCGTGTTCCTGCTCAGCGTCCAGGCCTGGGATCCGGAGAAGAACCAGCTGATAGGCGGAAACGACGACGAGGCTTGCGACGACTGTGGCTACGTCGCGCGGCACCGCGACACGCGCCTCGTGCTGCTGACCGACCTGGGCCTCCTGGTGAAGAGGTCGCAGGATGGCAGTCAGGAAGTGTTCGTTCAGTCGATTCATACCGGTGAACCGGTTGCCGGTGTGCAGGTCGAGGTCATGGGCAGAAACGGCGAAACGGTGCTGCATGACACGACTGATGCCGCTGGACACGTGCACTTCCCGGACCTCAAGTCATTCCGGGCTGAAAAGAAGCCGATCCTGTACGTCGCCCGGCGCGCCGGCGACCTGACTTTCCTACCGATTGACGAACGGGCGCACCTGCTCGACCTGTCGCGGTTCGACGTCGGCGGCGTCAGCAACGTCGCGGACCCGAGCGCACTCAGTGCATACCTGTTCTCGGACCGCGGCGTCTACCGGCCCGGCGAGGAGATACGGGCCGCGGCGATCGTCAAGAGCCAGGACTGGCGGAAGCTGCCGGCCGGTCTGCCGCTGCTTCTCGAGATCAACGATCCCCGCGGTGTGACGGTACGCCGCGACACGATCAAGCTCTCGGAATCGGGCTTCGAGGAGCTCGCCTACAAGACCCGCGACACCTCGCCGGCGGGCAGCTACACGATCAACGTATCGATCCTCCGTGACGCCTACCGCCACGACCTGATCGGCTCGCTGAGCGTCGCCGTCCGCGACTTTCTGCCGGACCGGCTGCACATGACGACACATTTCACGGAGGAACAGCGCGACGGCTGGGTGTCGCCGGACAACCTGCGCACCGAAGTCAACCTGGAAAACCTCTTCGGCACACCCGCGGCCAACCGCCGCGTCACTGGCGCCGTTCGCCTCTCGCCATGGTTCCCGGCCTTCGGCCGCTACAGGGATTACCAGTTCCGCGACCCACTGGCGGCCAGGGACGGCTTCGCGGAGAACCTGACGCCGCAGACCACCGACGACAAGGGCCACGCGAGCTTTGCACTCGATCTCAAGAGGTTCGCAAGAGCCACCTACCGCGTCGCCATCACGACGCAGGGGTTCGAGGCCGATGGCGGGCGGGGAGTCACGAATGAAACGACGCAGCTGGTATCCAGCCTGCCGTACCTCATTGGCTGGAAAGCCGACGGCGACTTGGATTTCGTCGCGCGCGGATCCGAGCGGGCGATCAGCCTGATCGCAGTGGATCCGAAGCTGCGACAGGTGGCGGTCAGGGAGCTGGTGATCGAGCGGATCGAGCGACGCTACGTTTCGATGCTGCTCAAGCAGGACAACGGCACTTACCGTTACGAATCACGCCTCAAGGAGGTCACGCTCGACAGTCGTCCTTTCGTCTTGCCGGACGCCGGCGCGAAGCTGCCAGTAGAGACGGCGACTCCGGGGAAATTCAGCTATGTCCTGCGCGATCCGTCGGGCCAGGTGTACGCGCGCATCGACTATGCCGTCGCGGGCGCGGCCAATCTGACGCGCTCACTCGACAAGAATGCCGAGCTGCAGATCACGCTTAACAAGAAAGACTATGCGCCAGAGGAAGAGATCGAGATGCAGATTCAGGCGCCATATGTGGGCGCCGGGCTCATCACGGTCGAGCGTGAGCACGTCTATTCGTGGCGCTGGTTCAAGACCGCGACCACGAGTTCCCTCCAGAGGATCCGCATTCCTGGCGGCATCGAGGGCAATGCGTACGTGCAGGTGACCTTCATTCGCGATCC
>Ga0181519_10003197_pt1 | contig 13532 bp, 9 predicted proteins | sample PEATcosm2014_Bin_26_FD_121102 | JGI IMG/M metagenome (GOLD analysis project Ga0181519, IMG submission 121102) | Peatland microbial communities from MTU Mesocosm Facility, Houghton, MI, USA - PEATcosm2014_Bin02_10_metaG | ecosystem: Environmental > Terrestrial > Soil > Wetlands > Peat | place... | reverse complement strand
GTTGGCAAAACCGTTCTGCTGGAGCGAATGCGAGCGGATGCGGAGGCGATGAAGGTCTGCACCGTCCGAGTGGAAGCTCCAGAGAATCGCTCTTTGCCAGCAATCATCGCTCCGCAACTCCGTCTAGCCCTGCTCCAACTCGGCTTGATCGGTTCCGCCAAAGATAAGGCGAGACGCGCTTTGCGCGCGCTTGCCGGTTTTGCGACTGGCCTCAAGCTCAAATACAGCGATATCGAGTTGGGCTTCGATCTGGAGCCTGAGCCTGGGCTGGCAGATAATGGCGATTTAGAGGGAGATCTCACGGCACTGCTCGAAGAGGTCGGTCGAGCTGCCCAGAGTGGCGGAACGGCTGTCGTTCTCTTTCTCGACGAACTACAATATGTTGAACGAGATCAGTTCGCCGCGCTCATCTCCGCGTTGCACCGATGTTCGCAGGCGATGCTTCCCATTACGATTGTCGGTGCCGGCCTGCCTCAACTGCGCGGTCTGGCAGGCGATGCCAAATCGTATGCAGAACGTCTGTTTGATTTCCCAATGATTGGACCGCTCAATGCGAGCGAGGCTCAGATTGCAATTCAAAAGCCAGCACAGGATGAAGGCGCGGAGTTTACCGACGCAGCACTGGCCGAGATTCTGGAGCAGACCAAGGGCTATCCGTACTTTCTGCAGGAGTGGGGAAAGCACTCCTGGGAGGTCGCCAGCGAAAGTCCGATCACGTTGACCGATGTTCAAACCGCATCGGCGCAGGCGATTGCCGCGCTCGATGAAAGTTTTTTTCGTGTTCGATTTGACCGCCTAACTCCAAGCGAAAAACAATACCTGCGAGCAATGGCGGAGCTTGGTCCAGAACCGCTCCACCGTTCTGGAGATATTGCATCTAGTCTGGGAAGAGCCGTCAGCACTCTTGCTCCTCTACGTCAAAAACTGATTCTCAAAGGCATGATCTGGAGTCCGAGTCACGGCGATACGGCCTTTACCGTTCCTCTCTTCGATGACTTCATGAAACGCATCATGCCAGGAAAAGACTGGAAGACTCCATAGTCTGAACCACCCGATAATCCCATGAATATTCTCTCCAAATGGCTCCGCAGCTACGTCCCCGGCATCGGCGTGGACGATCGCCAACTCGCCGAAGACCTCACTCTGCGCGGTATCGCGGTCGAAGGCATCCACGACCTCGGCCCCGGTAACGGTCACCTCTTTGAGATGGACATCACCACCAACCGCGTCGACGCCATGAACCACCACGGCATTGCGCGTGAGGCCGCCACCATCTACAACCTCCCGCTTGCGCCGCTGGACACCGCTCTACCCGCCGCTCTGCCAGCCGCGCAGCCCTTCTCCGTGCAGATCGCGCCCGATGCCCAAAGCCTCTGCGGCCGCTTCACTGCGCAGGTCCTGCGCAACGTCACCATCGCGCCCTCCACCGGCCAGGTCGCCGAGTTCTTCGCTCTGCTGGGCCTCAAGCCGATCTCCAACGCAGTCGACGCCACCAACTTCGTACTGCAGGGCATGGGCCATCCCAACCACGCATACGATCTGGACAAGCTGGACGGCGGGATCATCGTCCGCCTCGCGCGCAAGGGCGAGCGGGTCAAGCTCCTCGACGGCTCCGAGCGCATACTGGAACCCGACGACCTGGTTGTCGCGGACCACTCCCGCGCGCAAGGGCTGGCCGGAGTCATGGGCGGTTGGGACTCCATGATCACCGCCGAAACCAAAAATGTTCTCATCGAGGCCGCCTGGTTCGATCCCGCCAGCGTCCGCCGCAGCGCCCGCCGCCACGGCCTGCACACCGACGCATCACATCGCTTCGAGCGTGGCGCGGACCTCAACGCCTGCCCCACCGCCAACGCTCTGGTCGCAAAGCTCATCCTTCAATCCGGCGGCGCGCCCGAGGGCGAGCTGGTCGACGTCATCGTCCCAGCCATCGCCGCGCGCACCGCCAATCGCCCGCCCATCGCGCTCTCGCTTCGCCAGGTGCGGCGTCACCTCGGCGCCACGTTGGACGACCAGTCCGGCCACTCCGCACTCACCGCCGATCTTGTCCGCCGGGTTCTCTCCGCCCTCGGCTGTACTCTCTCCGAAGCCTCAACCAACAACCTGCAACCTGCAATCTTCTCCGTCCAGCTTCCCTCCTGGCGGCTCGACCTCGAACGCGAGATCGACCTCATCGAAGAGGTCGCGCGCGTCTACGGATACAACCGCTTCGCGAACACGCTGCCCACTGCGCTGCCCGTCATCGCGCATCCGCTTGCCGCCGCGGAGTCCGCCGTCCGCGCCCGCCTGCTTGCGCTTGGCTACTCCGAATCAATCTCCAGCAGCTTCGCATCGGAAGCCGATGGCGCAACCTTCCTCTCCGCGAATCAACAAGCCCAGGGCGGACTCATCGCGCTGGAGAACCCGCTCTCCGACGAGGCCCGTCTGCTCCGCCCATCGCTCGCTCCGGGAATGCTCACCATGCTCGCCCACAACCTCAACCGCGACGTGCGCAACGTGCGCCTATTCGAGCAGGGGTCCATCTTCACCGGCACGGCGGAGCAGGTCGTCGAGTCGCCTAGTCTCTCGCTCGGCCTAACCGGTGAGCTGCCGCCGTCGCGCCTGCACAGCGCCAGGGATGCTGCCGTCATTGAGCTAAAGGGTGTTGTCGAATCTTTGCTATCTCTCTTTGCCGCTTCGCCGGACGCGCTCTCCACTAGAGCCGCCTCTGCGCTTACTTTCTCGCCCGATGCGCCTGCGTGGCTGGAACCCGGCCGCTGTGCGACGGCGCTTCTCAGCGGTACCCCAATCGCATGGTTCGGCGAGCTGGCCACCTCCCAGCGCGAAGCGCGTAAGCTGCGCCAGCCTGTGTTCCTAACCGTGCTCGACCTCGACGCCCTCTATCGCCTGCCTCTGCGCCGCGCCACCGCGCACGAACTCTCCCGCTTCCAGGCCGTCGAGCGCGACTTCTCTTTCACCTTCGCCGACGCCATCCCCTGGCGCACCATCGCTGACGCAATCCGCGCCCTCGCCATCCCCGAACTTACCCGGCTCACTCCGGTCGAAATCTTCCGCGACGCAAAGGCTGGCTCCGCTTCAGAAGGAACGTACGCACTCCTGTTGCGCTGCGTCTTCCAGTCCAACCAGCGCACCCTGCGCGAGGATGAGTTATCCGAGTGGTCCGGCAAGCTCATCGCAGCCCTTACCGCGCTGGGTGGCGCAATTCGTACCTAACCAAAATCCACGCAGTCTTTTCTGTTCCCTAATTTCTGATCCCTGTCCCCTGTTTGAATTGAAGCCCTGTTTTGCACAGTCGTTGCGGGGTCGAATCGCACTCAATCCGCTCTATACTTCGGGTATGAGTTCCGGTGTCAGTGTGGATGAGTTTCAGGCGCTCGAGCAGAAAGTGCTGCGGGCAGTGGAGATCGTAAAGCGCGAGCGTGAGGCGCGCGCTGCGGCCGAGGCAGAAGTTGCCTCGCTGCGCCAACAGCTTGCCGCTCAGGCGGAAGCGGCCCAGAGCCAGACCCAGGCTGTTCAACGCGAAAAAGAGGCTGTTGAAAGCCAGGTGGCCGCCCTCAACCAAGAGCGCGACGGCGTGCGCCAGCGGGTCGAGCGGATGATGCACCAGATCGACGAGTTGTTGTAGAGTACGCCATTGCACAGCGACGGCTTTGCCGTGCAGCAGTGCACCATTGGGAGAGGAGACGCGCGTGACGGAGTGCAACCAGAAGCAGGACGAAACTGGCCTGGAAGACCAGCCTACAACGGATTCAGTCTGCAATAGCTCCGGCAGCTCGTCCATCCCCGAGGCGGTCAGCGTCGACATCTACGACCAGATCTACAACCTGCGCGGCACCGACGCCGAGTACATTCAGCAGCTTGCCAACCTGGTGGACGCCAAGATGCGTGCCGTCGCGGCCCACGGAGGCACCGCCGATTCGCTGCGCGTCGCTGTGTTGGCCGCGCTCAACATCGCCGACGAGCTGCTCTCCCTGCGTGCGCGATACGACGCGCTGGCCGGCGGCATGGACCGCTCCGAGGACTCCATGCGCACCCGCGCCGGCACCCTCAGCGAAATGCTCGACGAGCTCTTTGAAGAGCGCCGCGCCGGCTAACAGCGGATAGGAATCGCGTTTACCGCCGGTTCGACCCAAGCGGAACAATAAGAAACTGGCGAAGATCGCCTCAGGTCGTGTCAGTCAGGCAACAGATGGCCGCAGAGTTGTCAGTTGAGTGACAACGCATAGAACGTGGTGCCACCAAGCTGTTGCCAGTCGCGGAAGGCAGGGTCGGAGTCGCTGACGCGAAAGTCGCCGCAGTCCGCGACCAGGACTTTGGCGCCCTGACCGCGCACGACGCTGATCGCCTGCGCCCGGTTCGGCAGCGCGGCAAGGAAGGGGTAGACGGGCGTTTCCGGATCGTAGATCTCGGTAAGTATTCGCACGCCGGCCAGCCGCGCCCAGTATGGATCGTTGAGGCAAGCAATCGGGCCAATGCAAGCAACACTGTCTCCAGGATGCACGCCGAGGGATTGCAGACCGTCTGCAACATGCACCATGGTGGGCGAGTACCAGCCTCCCGGATAGCCGCGTATGGAGAGCTGGCGCCGGTCTTCAAACACTGTGCGCAGGCTCTCGCCTACAGCCAGCAGCGCAAGTAGAACAATCAGCGCTGACGCCGTGAAGCGAAGACTTCCAGCCGCATAGCCTGCCGCGGGCGCATCCGTTTCGCTCCGTGCATCGGGCAGGCACAGCGCCGCAAACAGTGTCACAACGATGCTCAAATACGCGACCGTGACGTAACGTTCTTCCGTGTTGACCAGCGCATAGATGCCCCAGATGGCAACGCCCAGCAGCAGTGGTGGCAGCCAGAATGCTTTTTTTTCCACTCTCCACCGCATATTGACTCTCGCGCCCAGCACAAGCAGTAGCGCCAGCAACACCAGCCCCTCGGGATGATTGAACAGGTAGCGAACCACCAGCACCATGTTGCGCGCGGCGCGCGGAAGGTCGTCCCGCAGCCTGAAGTGCGGCTTGATCTGTTCGTTCCAGTAGGTGGTGTCGAACCAGTCGGGGTAGGTTCCATAGGGCATCTCAGCATAGCTGAGGACCAACGGCGTGTGCAGCAACTCCTTCTCCGGATGCTTCAGGTGGACCTCCGCGGAGCCGAACTGCGCGGTCTGGGTTGGCTGCAGATGCATTTTTTCCGTGCCGCCCACATACCATGCGTAGTTCAGCGCGCCGGAGTCGCCAAAGTCGAATCGGCCTCTCTGCATCGAGAGCGCGGCAACGTACGGTCCAGCCACCACCGCGAAGCAGGTGAAGGCAATCAGCACCGCTGGTAGGATTTGTTTGATTCCGTGCTTCAACCAAAATCGGCAGTAAGCCGCCAGCACGAAGATACAGAGAAACGCAAAGACAAACGCGAACGACTTGGTCAGATACGCGCATCCCAGAGCCACGCCCATCCACGCGGCATAGCGCAGCCGATTGCTGGCCAGATACCTCAGCAGCGCCGCAATTGCCAGCAGCAGGAACGCCTGTAGTAGAGCATCTGAACGGACCTTGCCCATCGACAGCTCGCGCTGGCTCGCAATTACCAGCAGCGCCACGCCTAGGTAGCGGAGTTGGGTGCGATCCAGCAGGTACCTCGAACCTCGGGCCTCGGACCTTGAACATGAAAGCGCGTCCGTAAAGCACACGACCGCCACCATCCCCAGCAGAAATATTCCGAAGTTGGCGAGGTAGTACGCCTGCAACTCAGTCGCCAGCGTTGCCCGGAAGATCGTGTGACCCAGCGCCAGAAACGCCGGATACATGGGGTGCCAGTAGCCGTTGATGATGCCCGCCCAGTGGTGCGCTCGCAGATTGTCGGCAATGTCCATGTAGGCAACTGCGTCGCCATCGATCTGGTAGTCGTCGTAGAGCGCATAGCCAAAGGTGGCCAGCGCCGCCAGCACGCAGTAGAAAGGAAAGAAGCGGCGAAGCAGGCTGCCTGTGGGTGATGCATCGAGAGCAGTTTCCTGCGGATCGCCTGGGTTCACCGTGTGACTCCCTCCGTTGCCTCGATTATCGCAGAGCAGTCCTTGGACTACGCCACGCATCGGTTGCCCGGATCAAGTGTGGTACTTTTTTCTTGTACCTCGCGAGGCCGGATCCGCCGGCGTCTACCTGTTCCGCAAAATACGGCGCGGCGGCGCGGACGGGGGTTCAAGCGGCGATCCTACTGGAGGAGATTCCTATGCCAAAATTCCCCATCGTTTATCTCGAACTGCCCGCCAACAACGTCTCGGCCTGCAAGCAGTTTTACCACTCCCTCTTCGGCTGGAGCTTCCAGGACTTTGGCCCCGACTACGCAGCCTTCTCCAACTCAGGCCTGGACGGCGGCCTCAATGGCGCAACTCCTGCCGAAGGCCGCACCAAATTCCCCCTGGCCGTCATCGACACCGACGACCTCGAAGCGATGGAGAAGAGAATCGTGGCAGCGGGCGGACGCATCACCCTGCCCATCTTCTCCTTCCCCGGAGGCCGCCGCTTCCACTTCACCGACCCCTCCGGAAATGAACTCGCCGTGATGCAGAAGGAGTAAGCCCTCCGTCGTTCGGATAGCTCCATGCGCGCAAAATAATTACGGGCGGCCAGTTTTGATCCGCTGGCTGCCCGTTCTCTTAATGCAATGCAAGATTGCGTTTAGACATCTTTGACGCCGTCCACAAACGCCTTCAGCTTGCGGCTGCGGCTGGGGTGGCGCAGCTTGCGCAACGCCTTCGCTTCGATCTGTCGAATGCGCTCGCGCGTCACCTGGAAGCTCTGCCCAACCTCCTCCAGCGTGTGTTCCGATCCATCCTCCAGACCGAAACGCATCTTGATCACGCGCTCTTCGCGCGGCGTCAGCGTGCGCAGCACCTGACTTGTGTACTCCTTCAGGTTCACCGCAATCACCGCGTCCGCCGGGCTCACCGCCATGCGGTCTTCAATGAAGTCTCCTAGGTGCGAGTCCTCCTCTTCGCCGATCGGCGTCTCCAGCGAGATCGGCTCCTGCGCGATCTTCAGCACCTTGCGCACCTTGGCCACCGGAATGTCCATGCGCTTGGCAATTTCTTCTGACGACGCTTCGCGGCCGAGTTCCTGCACCAGCTGGCGACTGGTGCGAATGAGCTTATTGATCGTCTCGATCATGTGAACCGGGATGCGGATGGTCCGCGCCTGGTCGGCAATCGCGCGCGTAATCGCCTGCCGGATCCACCACGTCGCATAGGTCGAGAACTTGTAGCCGCGGCGGTACTCGAACTTGTCCACCGCCTTCATCAACCCGATGTTGCCCTCCTGGATCAGGTCCAGAAACTGCAATCCCCGGTTCGTATATTTCTTCGCAATGGAGACGACCAGCCTCAGGTTGGCCTCGATCAGCTCCCGCTTGGCGCGCTCCGCGTCCATGTCGCCCTGGATCATCTCCCGCTGCGTTCGCTTCAGGTCCGCAATCGGCGTGCCCGCGTCCTTTTCGATCCGCTCCAGGTCGATGCGGCAGTTCTTCTGCTGCCGCCGGTACTCCTTGCGCAGCTCTTCGGACTTCGACGCCTCATGCTTCGCCTCCAGCGACTTGATCTGCCGCTCCAGCGTGCGCATCGCGTCCACCGTCTTATTGACCTTGTCCAGCAGCCGCTTCTTCTCGGAGTTGGTGTACTTGAACTCGCGAATGATGCGGTTGATGTAGACGTGCTCGCGGCCCAGCAGCCAGCGCGTCTTGCGCAGCTCGCGCGCCTTGGCCTTGGTCTCCTTGCCCGTGTGTGCAGCTGCCTTCTCGCTTAGCGTCTGCACCTTCTTCTGGTGCTTCACAATCACGTCGATGCGGCCAACGGTGGAGTGTACCCGGGCCTGCAATATCTCCTCCGTCAGCTCTTCTTCGTCGAAGGTGACCACTTCCTTGATGTTGCGGACGCCGCGGCGCAGGTCTTCGCCCAGACCCACAATCTCGTGGATCACAATCGGCGAGCGAGAGATGGCCTTCATCACACGGTTCTGCCCCCGCTCAATGCGCTTGGCAATCTCCACCTCGCCCTCGCGCGTCAGCAGCGGCACCGTTCCCATCTCGCGCAGGTACATGCGCACCGGGTCGTTGGTCTTCTCCAGCGTCCCCGGAGACAGATCCAGCTCCACGTCGTCGGACTCTTCACCCGCCTCCGGCTCGTATTTGTCGCGGTCCGCGCCCATGCGGCCATCGCCCGAGAGCACATCGATGCCCTGGGTGTTGATGGTCGTCATCAGGTCGTCCAGCTCGTCCGGAGAGGTGAGGTCGCCGGGCAGCAGGTCGTTGACCTCGCCAAAGGTCAGGTAGCCCTTCTCTTTGCCGGTGTCGATGAGTTTTGCCAACTCATCCTCAAATTTGTCGATCTTATCGATCTTGTCGATTTCTTCAGCCACGGCGGTGCGCGCTCCTGCGGAGGAATAGTTGTGGGGCCGTCAGTGCTTCAGGCGGACATTTCCCTTGGTTGTTTCGTGGTCGCTGGGGGATAGTTGCGGTATGGACCGCGGTGGCAAGCCCGATCGCCGTAGGGCAGATCAGGGCATTCAAAGGCGCACGACCCCAGTTGATCCTAGACTACCACACATTTAGATGAACCTTGCACGCAATATGACTCACATCGAGTGTGTCGACGATTTAGCTATCCGCCAGTCTTTTGAGAACTTCACGGTTCTCGCGCATCACTCGCCTGGCAGCCTTCATCGTCTCCGTATGCTCGTTGTCCAAAGCTAACAAATGTATCCCCCGGGAACTTCCACGATTGAGAGTGTGTCCCCGAGCTCAACGCCCAGTTGCTGCACACCTCCTTGGACAGAACGATTCCAAGAGTGTCGCCGACCGTAACAATCTCTAGTTTTCTTGCCACGGTCACGCTTCTTAACCGAAATTATATCAGTGATTTATCGCTATATTGTTTAGATACCATAAGTTGAGAGCATTACCCCACATCGACTCCCGCCTTCCCCCGCCGAAGCTGCGCCAGCAGCACCCCGGGCTTCAGCGACGATGGATAGTGAATCAGGCTGGCCATGAACCCGGCGAACGTGTCGTGCGCAATGCGCAGGGACACCGGCAGAACGTATAGGTTCATGATGATCTCGGAGATCATCAGCGATGCCGCGGCTCCGTACAACCCGTACCGAGCAGCCAGCAGGTAGGTGAAGATGACCGTGACGCCGGTTCCCGCCATGTACCAAGCGGCCAGCCGCTGGTGCAGATTCAGCGCCTTGGCAAGCGTCGAGCTGGTCGACCACAGGGAGTAGACCACCGCCACCAACAGCAGGATGCTAAGCAGTCCTCGGCTCCGAGGAACGTGCCCTCCAGTCCAGCGGGTCAGAAACCAGGGGCCGAACATCATCATGCAGATCACGATGAAGCTGGAAAGTATCAGGGCCGCCTGGCAGGCTCGCCGATGCAGGCTGCGCAGAAGGTCGATGTTCTTTGCGCCGTAGGCCAGCGAGAGTTCGGGCCACACCGTATTGTTGACGATTTCCACCATTTGCAGCGCCACCCGAGAGACCGTGCGCGTACTGGCGAAGATCGCCACGTCCACGGATCCCAGTGCATAGCCAACCGCCATCAGCGTTCCGCCTTGGTTGAACGCCTGGCCGATGGGGAATCCCATGAAGGCGAACGCAGGCGAAGCGAGGCGCCGTATCTCGCTAAAGCGCGCATGCTTCCAACCGAACTCAAGCCAGGGAATGTCCCTGCGCACGAACAGCCCGAATACCACCGTACCGATGCCATTGGCGACGGCGAACGCCAATGCCGCCGTGCGCGGGCCATAGCCCAAAACCACCGGAACCATGGTGGCTGTGAAGGCGGCCAGTACAATCATATTTTTGACGAATGTGCCGTAGGGGTAGCGCGCCACGCAGGTGTATGCCGCGCTCATCAGCTGTTCCAGTTGGCCAAGCAGGACGGATAGACCAAGGTAAAGGATGATCCACTTGGTGTCAGACCAGCTGATGGCATGGATGTTCAGCAGCGTCGCGGCGGGCACCAGATAGAGTACGGGCGCCAGAAGCAGACCGACTGCCACACAAATAAGCGAGATCAGCCACCAGCAGCTTTGAAAGACGCGCAACGCTCCCTCACGGTCGCCTGCCGAATTCAGCATCGTCATCTCGTTGGAGGCCACGTTGCCGAAGCCGATGCTGGAAAAGGCCAGATAGCTGGGGATCGCGTTGACGATCAGCCAGTCGCCGTAGACATTAGTCGCCCAGAAGCGGAAGAATACGGCGACCTGGACCAACTGGATGATACTGCTGGACACTTTGCTGAACCAGTTCGAAGCGAAGCCAAGCAGGAGGCGACGTTTTATATGGCGATCGATGGCGCACTCCTCATACGGCTTTCAAATCCATTCTAAAGATCAAACTAGCGATCGCGCAGCTTGCGGTCTACGTCCACCTTTTCCGCGATCAGTTGCGTCAGCATCGCCTGGTCGCCACGCCGGTCGGCCTCGGCAATCTGCGAGCGCAGCTCCCTCTGCCGCCGTTCTAGGCGACGCTCTTCCAGAGTATGCAGCGCGTCTTCCACCTGCTTCACCAGCGCTGGCTCGTTGCTCGACGGCGTGTCTTCCAGCGCCTGTGCCAACTGCGCACGTGCTTCATCGGTCGACGCGGCGTCCAGCGGGTTCGACGGCACCGGAGCATTGGCCAGCGTATCCAGCAGGTCAGCCGTGGCCAGGTCCGCAATCCACGCCGAGTTCTCCGCCAGTCCACGCGCCGCCACAGCACGCGCCGGATTGTTCTCCGGCAACACCAGCGCGCGTAGCAGAATCCGCTCTGTCTCCGTCAGCGTCTCCTTGCGCTGTACGGGGACGCTGGCCAGCCGCTGCGCCGCCGCCTGCTTCAGCTCCTGCCGCATCAGTGCCGAATCGATCCCCAGCTTGTTCGCCGCATCCTCTGCGAACTGGTTCCTGCGGATCGGGTGGGCCATGCGCCGGATGTGCGGCAGTAAAAAATTCATCGCACTCACCTTGGCCTCCGCCGACTGCCCGGGAAACAACTGCCGTGCGCGATCGATCAAATAATCCGAGTGCCGCTTGGCCCCGCGCAGCGCCGCCCCGTATGCCTGGATCCCCTGCTCGCGCACAAACCGGTCGGGGTCGAGTCCACCCCCCAGCGTCACCAGCTTCACGTCGAAGTCCTCCTCCGTCAGCAGCGCGATCGACTTCTCCGCCGCCGTCGCCCCCGCCGTGTCCGGATCGAAGTTCACGATCACGCGCTTGGTGAACCGCCCCAACAAACGCACCTGCGTCTCGGTAAACGCCGTGCCGCTGATCGCCAGCACATTGCGAATCCCCGCCATATACACGCTGATGCAGTCCATCTGCCCTTCCACCAGCACCGCAAAGTCGTTCTTGCGCATCTCTCCTTTAGCTTTGTCGAGGTTGAACAGCACATTGCCCTTGGTGTACAGCACAGTCTCCGGCGAATTGAGATACTTCGCCACCTCGCGCCCCTTGTCGTCCGTCGCATCCAGCGCGCGCGCTGTAAACGCAATCACCTTGCCCGCCTCGTTGGCAATCGGAAACGTGATCCGTCTGCGGAAGCGCGCATAAAGCTCACCTGTCGGCAGCCCGTCGTCGCTCTTTTCTTTTGACGAAAAGAGCCCGCTCGCCCGCAGCGCCTCCTCGGCAAAGTGCGGCTTCAGCTTTTCGCGCATCGCGTTGAAGTCGTCCGGCGCATAGCCAATGCGAAACGTCTTGATCGTCTCCGCCGATACGCCGCGCCCGGTCAGATACTCCCTGGCCCGCGCCGCCTCCGGGGCCTTCAACTGCGCCTCAAAATACTGCGTCGCCGCCTCATGCAGGTCGATCAACTGACGCCGCAGCCCCGACTGCTCCCCGTATTGGCGCTCCTCCTCTGGCGTGTTGAATTCCCGCTTTGGTAGTGGAATCCCGGCCTTCGTTGCCACCGCGCGCACCGCCTCGGGAAAGCTCAACCCCTCCATCTTCATTACGAAGTTGAAGACATCGCCCTTCTCGTGGCACCCGAAGCAGTAGTAGTACCCATGCGTCGCGTTCACGCTGAAGCTGCCCGTCTTCTCTTTGTGGAACGGGCACAGCCCGGTGTAGTTCTGCGCGCCCGTCTTGCGCAGCTTCAGGTACTCGCCCACAATGCGCACAATGTCCGCCTGCTGCTTTACGAGTTGTGCAAAGTCATCCGCCATAAGCGCCGCAATCTAAAAGTGTAGTTGAAGCGAGGCTGTAGATGAGTGACAGAACGTCTCCGCTCCGCATACCCCCAAATCCATAATCACCATTGACTCTTCCATCTGAACCAACGGATAGTAATCAGCGAAGTCGTATTTGCAGGAACTATTCCAATCAACCTGGGTTCCAAGAGTTGTCAATTCGCAACGCCGGTAGAGCGGCCAGCGTCGGGCTAGTTTCATCCATATACAACCATCCGCTGCGCACAGCGCATCCATGCTCTCGCAGCCGAAACTGAGGAACGGAATCATGACCAACGTCTTCTCCATGCGTTCGATTTACAAGACCCTTGTGCTGATGGCCCTGGCTATTGCGCCCGCGTCATCCTTTGCCGGCGTGGTTATTTCGGTGGGCTTCGCGCCTCCGGCATTGCCGGTCTATGTGCAGCCTGTCGCGCCGGGCGACGGTTACCTATGGAATCCAGGCTACTGGGCCTATGGCCCCGAGGGATACTACTGGGTACCGGGCGTCTGGGTCCGCCCGCCCATGGTCGGCGTCCTCTGGACGCCAGGATACTGGGGGTGGGGCGGCGCCGCTTTCATCTGGCATGAAGGCTATTGGGGCCCCCACGTCGGATTCTATGGCGGCATCAACTACGGCTTCGGATACGGCGGCGTAGGATTCTGGGGCGGACGATGGGAGGGTGGCCACTTCGCCTATAACACCGCCGTCATGAACGTGAACCGGACCATCATCCACAATACCTATATCGACAACGTCCATGTGAACAACGTGAACGTCCATACCAGCTTCAACGGTGGCGCGGGCGGCATCCAAGCGCGTCCCAACGCGCAGGAGCAGCAGTTCTCGCACGAGAACCACCTCTCCCCAACCATCGAGCAGCAGCAGCATGTGCAGTTGGCACATGCGGACCGCTCCAACTTCGCATCGGCTAACGGCGGACATCCCCAAAACGCGGCCATGTCGCGCGTCGGTGAGCGCGCAAATAACCAGCAGCAGCGCATTGCCCAGGGCGTCCGTTCAGGCCAGATGACCGCGGGCGAGACGCACAACGTGGAGGGCCGCGAGGCTAGCATCAACCACCAGGTCGCCACAGATCGCGCGGCCAACGGCGGCAGACTGACTCAGCAGCAACGCCAGCAGGTAAATCAGCGCCAGTACAACGTGAGCCGCTCCATCTACCAGGACAAACACAACTCTGCAACTCAGCCGCGCGCCCAGCCCAGGCCCCAGCCACGCGCGGCAGAAAAACGCCCATAGCTACAGTCCGATAGCTACGCACAGTTTGATGTTCCTTGCGGCCGGCGGAACCTATGCCGGCCGCTTTGCATCGCGTTTTATCCGGCGT